>ENA-UOVV01001846-UOVV01001846.1-compost-metagenome-genome-assembly--contig:-NODE-1846-length-13630-cov-4.000516_pt1 | contig 13630 bp, 14 predicted proteins | sample MGYA00238155_ERZ761577 | MGnify/ENA primary metagenome ERZ761577 (study PRJEB28898, sample SAMN06268775) | compost metagenome | isolation source: Emeryville, CA | place: USA:Emeryville, CA | collected...
CGCCACATCGCGGGAGGGCACCCAGCAGGGCACCCCCGCCGCTTCCAGCGCGGCGCAGACGGCGTCCGCCTCCTCCCGATCCTGCGCGGAGTGACAAAGGAAGACGGCGTGTGACATGTAGCCTTAACCCGGAGGCGGAACCACTTTCAGGACGCACGCACGCACGCACGCACGCGTGCGCCGTCGCCGCATCCGGCTATACGGAGTGTATCACCGCCGGCCGCGCCGGTCCCGGGGCGTTTCAGTTCCGGTTCTTGGGGTCGAAGTGGAACAGGGTCAACTGCTCGGGCCGATGCCACTTACTGTGGCCGTCGGCGAACGCGAAGTTCGCGCCCTCACTGTGCTTCAGGGTAGGCCGATCGGTCGTATAGCCGTTCTCATCGGGCGGGCTGAAGTACCCGTCGTTCAGGGTCTCCGACTCGTCGATAATGAGGGGCGTCCGCGACGGGCTTTCCACCACTGCCAGAGGCTCGTAATTGAACAGGGCGTTCATGCTATAGCTGAGCGTTTTGGCGTCGGAGAAGGGGTCCGAAGGGCAAGTGTAGACCTTCTCGTTTTTGACATAGGCATAGAGGGAGCCGTTGCGCACCGGCCAGACGGTCTCCGAGCAGAGGTTCGTTTCCTCGGTGATACGCTGCGCTAGCACCCAGTCGCCGCCCGGCTGGACCGAGATACAGGGCGTGTCCTGCGTCCCCCCCTCTCCGGCGCCCGGATAGGTCTCGTCGTAGTCCTGGACGTACATCAGAAACGCCCCGGCCAGCTGCTTGGTGTTGGAAAGGCAGGCGGTCTGGCGCGCCTTCTCGCGCGCCTTGGCGGTGACGGGCAGGATCATCCCGGCGAGGATGGAGATGATGGCGATGACAACCAGAAGCTCGATCAGGGTAAACCCGGAGGAGGTACCCGGGGTGATCGCGGTGCGGCGCCGTGGGGTTGGGGACATGGCGTGGGACTCCTTGCGCACTTCGTGTACTGAGTCGGACCCTCGAACCACCGGGGGTCTTCAGCGACGGGTGACGGAACCGATGCGCGCAGCCGGAAATGCGGAGCCGAGCAGGCTGCGACACTAGGTAAGACGCTCCCCGTCCTCCGGGGGTTCCCTGTCCTCGGCGCTCCACCGGGCTAACGGATGCCGGCCGTTCGTACATCTGCTGGCGCCGAAGCGGCGTCGAAGATCGGGATCAGGTAGACCTCCTGCCCTTCGCCGTCGTACGGTCTGTTTCGGTGGTTGCGGACAACCAGGACGCTCTTGCCATCCTTCGACCACCCCAGCCACCGGGTTTCGGTCGGCGCGCCCGCTCCGTCCGGATGCGTCCCGATCAGGCTCTGCTTGCCCGTTTCGAGGTCCGTGATGAGCAGCCAGGTCGCGCCACGGCGCAGAACGCGGGGGGCGCCTTCTTGTCGAGTTCCTGCCGCCATGACGGCGAGAGCGCGCTGATCAGCCCCGTGCTCCCCCAGAGCGCCAGGTGCCGCCCATCCGGCGAAAGGTACAACGCCCCCTTGGTCAGGTGCGGCGGCAACGGCACCCGATACTGCCGCCGCACCTTCTGTGCGTCGGTTCCGGGGAAGGCAATCAGCGACAGTGCGCCCGCACTCTTCGACTGAATCCGGATCAGTTGGGCGGAATACTTTCCGTCCGGCTCACCGAACTGCTCCGGCACCTCGGTGAGGACGGTGCACGACACGAGGACCACCCCTTCGATACTGGTCTGGATGTCGATCCGCTGGTCCGAGTCGGACGTAACGCCTCCGTCCACCGCCAGTGTCAATCCGTCGGATAGCCTCCCCAGGATTCGGGGATAGGCGACGCTGGAAGCCTGGGGAAGGCGCTGCAGGGCAGGTCCGTCAAGCCGCGCCTCCAGAAGTTCGTACGTCCCCCGCCGGGCTTGGGGCGTACCAGGAAGGCCCCGGCGACACAAGGCGAGCCAACCGTTACTGTCAGAGTTCCACGCGACGCTAAGGAGGGTTCCGTGCTCGCCGTAGGAGAACTTCCAGACTCGCTGTTCTCCCCTGGAGCAGGTCGGGGGTGGACGGAAGAGGATCTACCGGCCGGGACAGGAGCATCCAGGCAACGGCCGTCACCCCCATCAACCCGAGAAGCAGGAATAACACCTCCCGCGCAGTCGACTGTTTCACGTGTCTCTCCAGGAGTCTCTCACAATACAGGAATGACGTAGAAATCCCGGCGTCCCTGATCTGCCACCTGATTCCCATTCGCATCCAGATCCCTGACACGCCGCGAAACGAGAACACTTTTCCCATCCCTGGTCCACCCGATCCAGCCTACAGAGGCACGTTCCAGGGTCCCCTCGGGGTGGGAACCGACCAGCGTCTGCTTCCCCGTTTCCAGGTCCGCAATCACCAGCCAGTGCGCCCCGCGCCGCAAGAGGCGCGGGCGCGGCTTCTTGAACAGATCCTGCTTCCACGCTGGGACAGGTTCCTCTATCGCTGCCGAATGGCACCAGAGCGCCAGGTGCCGCCCGTCCGGTGAAAGGTGCAGCATCGCAGATGTGAGGTTTGGGGGGAGTGGCACGCGAAACTGACGATTCACCTTCGCCGCATCCGCGCCGGGAAATGCCACCAGGTGCAGCCCCCCCGCGCTCTTCGACTGGACGCGGATCAAGCGGACGAGACGCTGGGCAACGCCTTCTCTTTCCGCTTCGGGGGAGTTGTCATTCAGAATGACTTCGCAACTTATTTTCACTGCGGCGCCGAAACTCTGCGCCTTAATGCTCTGCCCTGGGGACGCAGAGCTGCCTTCTACCGCGAGGGTCAGGCCATCGTCGAGGGTACCGACGATGGGGGGATATGCGTCGACGCCGGTGACGCTCAGGAGCGTACGCACCTTCGGGGAGTTCAGGCGGGCTTCAAGCAGGTCGGATAGGGGTAAAACGACTGGCTGTGTTCTGTTGAAGGGGGAATCTGACTCCGATACCTTATATTTAGAGCGCACGGGATGGCGCCGCCAGGTGACCCAGCCGGTGCTGTCAGGTAGCCACCAGCATCTGTCCATCCATTCCTCGTTGCCGAACGAGACCTCCCAGGAGCGGCGCTTGCCGCTGCCGTCCAGTCGAAACGCCTCCAGGACCACCGTATGCGACGGCTGCGGCATTTTCTCCGACTGATGGGGTGAAGTGAGCGCCCACTTTCCGTCGGGTGAGAGTAAGAAGCTGAAGTAAAGGATTTGCTCCTGCAACGCGGCCACACGTGCAGCGGCGTCCTTCGCAGGTGGAGGCGTCGGAGGCAGGACGGTGGACCATAGTTCGATTTCCTGCCTGGCATCCGCCTTCTTTCGGAACAAGCGCAGAGTGCGGCCCGCCTCCAACCGGGCCGAGAACTGCGCCGAAAAGGCCGGAGACGCAGGCGGGTGATGGTTTATCGACACCCTGGGGGGCGTTTCCCCGCGGTCCACGAGGATCGCGAGCGATGCTGGTTCCGGCCGGTACACGCTTTCCGTATCTTCCTGAGAAACGGGGGTTGCGCGCGCCAGCAGGTCGGGGGAATTGGGCATCGGGTCCACGGGGCGCACCAGCAGAAACCAGGAGGCCACGGCCAGACCAGCCAGAATCGCAAAGAGACCCAGTACGTCACGAACGGTAACGCTTCTCATGTGCTCTCCCTGTTACGTCGTTACGGCACTTCACGACTGAACCCGGACAATCTGCGCGATGTGTTCCTGGCCTAACACACCATTTCCGTCCGCGCCGCCGATCCGAACGCCGCATTTGCCCCGGGTGACGCCAAGGTTACCCGGGAGAATCGGAGGGCGCGTACCAGGTAAGACTTTGCGGGAGGAGGCGGCAGTCCCTTCAGACCTTGGCCTCGCTCGCCCGCTTCTCCAGTGCCGGGCCGGCCTACCGGGTCTCCCCTATGGGAATGCGAAAATGCTCCGGAGATGCGACAGAGGGATCGTACTCATTCAGGTACTCGCCCCACGCGTTCCGGGTTTTGCGCCACCGCTCCACCAGGACGCTTCCGTTATCGGGCGCCCACCCGAGCCACCGGAGGGAGGTAGACTGCCATCGCCCAGCCGGATAAGAGCCCATCAACGTCTGAGCGCCCGTTTCCAGGTCCGCGATCACCAGACGGACCGCGCCGCGCCGTAATGTCCGCGGCCGGGCCTTCCGGTCGAAGTCCAGCCTCCACGAGGGGACCTCATCCAGAACCTCCTCGATCATGCACCAGAGGGCAACGCGCCGTCCGTCGGGAGCGAGGTGAAGTTGGACGCTAGAGACATGAGCCGGCAGGCGAATCCGGTAATCGCGCGCTATCTTTTCCGTATTCGTGCCGGGAAAGGCGACGAGCATCAGTTCCCCTGCGCTCTTCGACTGTATACGGATCGCTTGCGTCAGTTTCGCGCCGAGCCTTTCCTTCCGGGCACCAGGCGGGTCCTGGAGCGATACCTGCGAGGCGTAGCAAACTGCCTGAACCGCCAGCCCGGACAATGACTCCGAATACTGCTCAAGAATGCGGATATCCTGGTCCGGCCCGGCGGGAATCCCTTCGGCGACTGCCAGCGTCATCCCGTCCGGAAGCACACCAACGATCTTGGGGTACAGCTGCTGGTCGGTCACACGCACCACGGTTTGAACGGCGAGCGAATCCACCTGTCCCTCTAACAGGGTGTATTCGGAACGATACCCCCGGGTGGAGCGCCGGTCCGGCACTGTCCGGGTGAGCCATGCTATCCAGCCGGAGTTGTCTGGCAGCCAGAGTGGACTCTCGCTAAAGTATTCCTGTTCCTGGAGCGGAATGGTCCAGCGACGCTTCCCCCCGCTCCCATCCAGAGGAAGCATTTCCACCTCAGCCCGAGTCCTCGGCACCGGCGCATACCAATTTATGACGTGAAGGAGGTGCCGTCCGTCCGGCGAGACGGATAGCGGGAAGTAGAGGCGTTGGACGAACCCATCGGCAGGAGCCTCCCTGGAATCCCCCAAAGGCGCAAGAGTCACCTTCCACACTTCCGTCTCCCCTCTTTGAGCCGCCGTTTTTCGCACCAAGCGTAGCAGACGCCCCCCTCAAGCTTCGCCTCCAGCGATATTTCCGGCGGCAAGACCGAGCGCGGTATGCGAACCTCTACCTTCGCTGGTTGTGCTCGCCAGCGGTCCACGGTTATGCGGAGCGGCGCGGGCAGAGGACAGTACACCCGCTCGGCTTCGGCTGCCGTGATGGGCAGGGCGTGTTTCAGGAGATCGGGCGCTTGCGGCACGGGATCCACCGGGCGAAATAAGAGAAACCAGATACCATACCCGGCGGCACTCAGGACGACGAGGAGAGAGACGAGAGCGCGGAACGAGACCGTTTTTTTCAGACCGGCATTCCTCCCACGTTGCCACGGCTGTCGCTTGCACACACGCGCCGGGACTACGGAATATCCTGACACTTCCGCGGGGGGAAACCTTCAAATTCAGCAGGCGTACTGGCAGGGGCCGTGGAGACGCTCACCCACGTAGTGGCGGCGAATGTGGGCGTTGAAGAAGTGGCCTTTGCTGTCAGCACGCAGCAGGGCAAGGGCGTCGGTGGTCGGCACGAATCGGTAGCGGTACACAGCGCCGCTCCGAAAGGCGATCTCCAGCGTGGCTGAGGCGACGTCGTAGCGAACCCAGCGCAGCACCGCGGAGATAACGAAGACGGGCAGGTTGTCGAGCGTCATTGTCGGGGCTCCTCCTGTACCGTACACTCGTCCCGGTGCGGGCGGAACGGAAGGCCGGAGCCCCGCGCCTGGGCAGCTACCGAACGCGCTTGTGGAGGTAGCGGCCCCGCACAAAGCGGTTGAAGTACTTGCCCTTGCTGGCCGCTTCCAGAAGTTCGCCCGCAACGCGCGGGGGTACTCCGGCGTAGCGGTACACGGCGCCGCTGCGGAACACGATATCCAGCGTCGCCAGGTCGATGTCATAGCAGACGCCGCGCAGCACGGACGAGGTCACGGGCGCCGGCATCCCCTCCGTGGCGAGTTCGTCACCTTCGGGTACGGCCGGGGGCAGCACGGTGACGGGTGCGCCGCGTTTGGCGGGCAGGGTTCGTATCGCCATGTCTTGCTCCGGGTCAAGGAAAGGCCCCCGGGACGCATGAGGCGCACCGGGGGCGGGTGCTATGCCGATCCGGGCCTAGCGGCGCGTACCGGTGAGCGGCGGGTTGTTGGCCAGGAACTCCGCATCGTCCTCGTCCATCGTCTCGTTCTGGGCGGGAGTGGTAGTCCCCTGAGCCGCCGCGCTGTCGCGGTGGAACAGATAGTTTGAGGAGTGCGGATCCAGGGCGCCCGGACCAGCCTCAGCCACCAGACGGCCAAAGTGGTTCAGGTCCTCCTGAAGCGCGTTCTCGAACGTTACGCCGCCGCCCAGGCTGTTCACGACATCGCCGACGACGCCGCCGGGCGGGTCGTAGGTCACCTGAACGGTAATCCGGGTCTGACTATCATCCACCGGGTCGAACGTGACAACGCCCCGGTTCTCCAGACCGTCGGTGGAGCGCCAGCCGATCTGGCGTCCCTCGATCCAGTTTTCGTTCACGGCGTCCCACTCGTGCAGACCCAGCACATCCACGACCCAGTGGCTGCGCTGCTCGTCGTAGTACGTCACCTCGCGGACGTGCCGCATGAACTTCGGGAAATCGTTGAAGTGCGACCACAGTGCGAAGACCTGGTGCGCCGGGGCGCTCACGACAACGGATGCATTGGCGGTATGTTGTGCCATTTTTTTCTCTCCTTAGGGTGCCTATTCGTACGTTTTCCGGGTGTGATCTCTCGTAAGGGAATTACCCGCAGCATCCGGGCGGGAAACCGCGTGAGGACCGGGGCTATACTGCTTGCATGAGCGAGGAGATCAGATCGGCCCTCGGGTACGGCCCGGAGTGGCGAGAGAGAGGTTTCGTGGACGAGGCGTTCCTGCGGGCGCAGGGGGAACAGTTCCGGAGTGGTGTGGACCCGAACGCCGAGCACTACCGCTATGGCGCGTTTCTCCGATTCCTGGACCGCACAGAGCCAATGGACCGGGAGCAGATCGACCGCTACTGCGCGCTTGCCGCCCGTGATCCGAACCCTGCCATGTCTGGCTCAGCGCTCGTCGCCCTGCTCGCCTCCCCGGCGGTCCCGGTCTCCGAGGTCCGGCGCCTACAGGCTACCGCACAGTGCTCCGCACCGTTCCTCCAGAAGGTGGCCTTGCGGCGGACGCTTCTGGAGGAACTAGCGACGGGCCCGCCATCGGACGCGCTGGTGGCGCGGTGCCTCGAAAGCGGGGACGCCACGGTGCAGCTCCGCCTCCTGGAGACGGAGGGCGTGTCGATGGAGACCCTGACTGCCTTAGCGGAGCGCGGAGCGAACCGCCCCCTCCGCAACCAGGCGCGCGTCCGCCACGCGCGCCTGGTCAGGTCTCGTGCCGCAGGGGCAGGTCCACAGTAAAGGTCGTGCCCTCGCCGGGGACGCTGTCGATGGCGAGCGCCCCGTTGTGGCGGCGGACGACGCCAAGAACGATCCGGGTGCCGAGGCCGGTGCCGCCCGGCTTGGTGGACTTCGGGTTGCCGCCGAGGATGCTGGCAACGACGTCCGGCGGCATCCCCCGGCCGGTGTCCTGCACCTGCAGCCGCAATCCAGCGGGCGCGCTTGTGCCGTCCTCCCCTGTCCGGGTGCGCGTCCGGATCGTGATTGTGCCGCCCTCCGGGGTAAAGGGGATGGCGTTGTTCACGAGATTGTAGACACAGTTGTACATCTGCTTGCGGTCGATCTCCGCCTGGGGAAGGTCCGGCGCGAGGTCCAGCACCAGATGGATGCGCGAACTCGAGGCCACCACCTTCAGGGTCTCCGCGACGCTCCGGCACGTCTCGTTCAGGTCCGCTTCCTCGAAGATCGGCGGCGCGGTCTCGCCCTTGATGGCATCGGCAATCTCCCGAGTGCGCGCCTGCACCTGGTCCGCCCCCTCGACCGCGCTCTCCAGAAGCCAGCCGTAGTCGTGACGCACGCCATCCGCGCACCGGGCGATTTCGTCCCCCCAGGACTCTCCCGGCGGGCACTTTGCCCGCACCGCGTCCAGCCCCCGGAACAGGTCGTCCAGCATGGGGCGCAGCGTCCAGATACCGGTCTGGATGGGCGTGAGCATGTTCTTGATGTCGTGCGAGATGTCGCCGATGACGTTCACAATCTCGGCCCGCCGGGCGGCCGCGACGAGTTGCGCGTGCTCGATGCCAGTAGCCGCCTGGGCGCACAGCACCTCCAGCACCTCCAGGTCGCCGCGCGTGAACGCCATCTCGCGAGGGTTGAGCACCTGCATTACGCCGATGGGGGAGCCGCCGGGCCGCTTCATAGGAACCGTCATCAGCGAACGGGTGTGGTAGTCGGTGGCCGCCTCGATTGCGGCGTTGTACTCCGCCGACCGGCTCGTGTCCTCCGTCAGCACCGAGCGGCCGGAGCGGAAGACCTGCCCCGCAATCCCGGAGGAGGCAGGTATCCGTCGCCCGATGAGCTCCCCGCCGCCCCCACCGATGACGTAGCGGAACACCAGACAGTCGTCGTTGGGGTCGTAGAGGTAGACGGTGCCGGCGTCCGCCCGGAGCACGTCCAGCGCGATGCGGAGCGTCTCCTGTACCAGGGCGTCTACACGGGGATGGTCGAACAGCGCCTCCCCCACCCGCCGAATCGCCTCAATCTGCCGCTCCCGGTGCGCGAGCAGCCTGCGCGGGTCTGCCCCCTCGGGCGCCTCCGCGCCACTGCTGTTTGTCGATTCGTCAGGTGCCACGTTCGCTCTCCTCACCCCCGAAATTTCCGCGCTTTGTCTCCGCCATCGTACCGGGTAGGCAGGGGCGACGTCAACCGCTGCGGCCGGCGCCAGCGCCTTGCAGAAGCCGCAAAAATAACCCGGTGATCGGCGGGGGCGCCTTTACTTTCGCTCTGCCGAATGCTATAATCGCGCGTGAGAACGAGTGCAAATCGCGCCTCGCTTCTCCACTTTCCCCAAAGAATTGTACGGTCGGTCGTGTGATCGGCTCACCCCTGTAAAGGAGACGGCTGAATGGCCAGCGACCCGGAAGAGGGCTTTACGGTCCGCGATCGTCGGCGCTATCTCGCGGACGATGTCGCCCCGGCGACGCCCGCCGCGGAATCGACAGAAACGCCTCAGGCAGCAGAGCCGACGGCGGCAGAGATGCAGGAGACGTACGACGCCTTTCGCGAGGTGTTCGGGGACTCCGATGGCCTGCCGCCCGAGATGAGCGGCCCGGAGGGCCCCGCGGAACTGCCGGATGTGTACTCGGTCCTGGCCCTGTTTCTCCAGGAGCTACGGGGACTCGCGTGGCTGCGCATGGGCCTGGTCGCCAACCCGAGCACCGGGAAGATCGAAAGGGACCTCGGTCAGGCGCGCGTCGCCATCGACACAGTGGCGTTCCTCGCCAGTCAGCTGGAGCAGGTGGTTCCCCCGGAGGAGCGTCTGCCTCTCAAGGCGCTGGTGAGCGACCTTCAGGTAAACTTCGTAGAGCAAAGCAAGCGGGGCAGCGCCTAGCCACCTCGCCGAAGCGGATACGGCCGGTATCGGTCAACGAGCCATGGGGACACACGGTCGTCGGTTTCGGGGTTTATGATCGTTCGCGCCGGGCAGCGGGCCGGGCGCAGGACGCACAGGAGCAGGACCAAGTTGATTCGGACCAGTTACCCGGTTCCTCCTATGGCGCAGATGCGGCTGCGCTGGGAACTCGCCATGCGGCGGACGCGACGCACCCTGGAGCAGCGACGCCGCTCTCTCGCCGCCGCAACCACCGAGGCACCGCACGCCACCGCAGCGGCGGACGCCGCGCGCGGGCACTACCTGCGCCTGCGCTGGCGCGAAGACCTGAAGCGGGAGCGGGCCGCCCTGGACGAGTTTACGAACCGGTTTGACGGTCTGGTGGGGCTGATCTGCGTCGCCGCGCAGGAGGGGCTGACCGCGGAGATGGAGCAGGAGTTCCTGGAGCGGCGCCGCTGGTTCATCCGCCACTATCCGCAGATTAAGGGCTATGTCGCCGCCCACCTCACGCCCGACGCCTCCGATACCATCTCGGGCCGCTGGGGGCGCCGCTCCTGCGACGCCTTCGAGGCGATGTTCTCGCCGGCCAGCCTCTCGGCCATGCTGGAGAACGACGGCGGAAACCTGATTGGGCGCCTGTGCCGCACGCAGGCCGCCCTGACGGCGTGGGAGGAGAGCCTCGGCCCGCGCGAAGCGGCTGCCCCCGCGCGGCGCGGGTAGCTGTAAAGAATCGACCGGCGCCCTCGCTAGCGCCAGACATAGAAAAACGGGCCGCCGCGCTCTCCATAAGCGCGGCGGCCCGTTTTGCCATTTCTCGCCTATGCCGGGACGGCCACTCCCCCTGCGGTGTCTTCCCCGCCGGCGGCATCCGCGGCGCGCAGGGCATCCTCAATGGTCGGGTGGACCTGAAAGATCTTGATGAGGCGGGGGATCTCGAAAGCCCGCTGGACGAACGGGGTCACCTGTACCAGGTAAATGCCACCGCCGTTCTCCCGCGCGCGTCGCACCGCGTCCACCAGCACACCCAGCGCGGCGGAATCCAGGTACGGCACTTCGGCCAGGTCGAGAACGACCCGGAATTTCCCACTCTCCATCAGCCGCCCGAGGGTTGAGCGCAGTTCCGGACACGTGTGCAGGTCGATCTCGCCCTTGAGGCGTACCACCGGGATACCCGCGTCCGGTTCGTCAACATGGATTTCCAAGCCCTGCAAAATTCTCTCCTTACGTCCTATTCACGGATCGTTCCGATCAGGACGTCCCCATATACCCCAGCCTTGTTGGGTAGTATACCAAATTCTTGCACCAGGAGGGACGGGTGGAACCAGTCCTTTCCGGCAAACGTACCGGCTTTAGTTCATTATCGGCACAGCGATTCCCTTTCCCAATGCCGGAGGCGGACGGCGGCGCGAAAAATTCCTGTTAATACAAACAGACGCGGCGCGGCGCGGCCCGGCGCGGCCCGGCGCCGCGCGCCTATCTCGTTGACAGTGGGGTTGCGGCGATGCTATGATTCCTGAGGGTGGAGCGACGCGTGCCGAGGGCGCCGTGCGCCGCGTAATTCCCCGAAGAACCATCACACCGCAATCTCTCGGTGCCTTGACACCGAAAATAGCGCCCCGCCGAGTCCCCGACCGGGCGGCGCGGCGGCGGCTTACGGAGGAACGCAGCATGGCTGTTCGCATCGGCATCAACGGTTTCGGGCGCATCGGACGTCTCACCCTCCGCGCGATCCTGGACCGATACCCCGGCGGCGACGTTGAGGTCGTGGCCCTCAACGACCTGACCGACGCCAAGACCAATGCCCACCTGTTCAAGTACGACAGCAACTACGGCCCCTTCGCGGGCGAGGTTGGCGTGGACGGCACGGACCTGGTGGTCAACAACAAGAAGATCCAGGTCTTCGCGGAGCGCGACCCGGGCGCTATCCCGTGGGACAAGCAGGGGGTCGACATCGTGGTGGAGTCCACGGGCCTCTTCACCGACGCCACGAAGGCGGTCGCGCACCGCGAGCATGGCGTCAAGAAGGTCGTGATCTCCGCCCCGGGCAAGAACGAGGACCTGACCATCGTCCTGGGCGTCAACGAGAACATGTACGACCCGGCGAAGCACCACGTCATCTCGAACGCGTCCTGCACCACGAACGGCCTCGCGCCGGTGGCGAAGGTGCTGCATGAGCGCTTCGGGATCGACCGCGGCCTGCTGACCACGGTCCATGCCTACACCAACTCCCAGAAGACCGTGGATACCGCGGCCAAGGACCTGCGCGATGCCCGCGCCGCAGCCCTGAACATCGTCCCCTCCTCCACCGGTGCGGCCAAGGCCGTGGGCCTGGTGATTCCGGAGCTCAAGGGCAAGTTCACCGGCATGGCGTTCCGCGTGCCCACCCCGACCGTGTCTGTGGTTGACTTCACGGCGCTGCTAAACAAGGAGGCGTCGCCGGAGGAGATCAACGCGGCGATGAAGGAGTACGCGGAAGGCCCCATGAAGGGCATCCTGGCCTACACTGAGGAGGAGCTCGTCTCCACCGACCTGAAGGGCAACCCGCACTCCTCGATCTTCTCCGCGCCGGAGACGGTCGGTATCGGCAACTTCGTGAAGGTCGTCTCCTGGTACGACAACGAGTGGGGCTACTCCTGCCGCGTTGCCGACCTGCTGAACTTCCTCGAAGACAAGGGACTCTAGGTCACCGAACCTGCGGCCCCCCTCCCCCAGCCCCTACCCCCCATGAATGGGGGGAGGGGTGGCCGAAGGCCGGGGAGGGGGGCCTTTCCGTGAGATGTACACACCATGAACAAAAAGACCATTGAAGATGTAGACGTGGCCGGGAAGAATGTCCTGGTACGCGTGGACTTCAACGTGCCGCAGGACGACTCTGGCGCGATCACGGACGACCGGCGTATCCAGGCGGCGCTGCCCACCATCAAGTACCTGCTGGACAAGGGCGCGGCGGTGCTCCTGATGAGCCACATGGGCCGCCCCAAGGGCAAGATCGCGCCCAAGTACACCCTGAAGCCCGCCGCCGTACGGCTAGGCGAGCTGATCGGGCAGGACGTCGCACTCGCCACCGCCACCGAGTCCGACCCGCTCGGCATCGAAGAGGCCAAGGGCCTGGCCGCTCCCGGCAAGGTGGTGATGCTGGAGAACACCCGCTACACCGAGGCCGAGGAGGCCAACGACGCCGCGCTCGCCGAGAAGCTGGCCGGACTGGCGGATGTCTATGTGAATGACGCATTCGGCGCGGCGCACCGGGCGCACGCCTCCACCGAGGGCGTGGCGCAGGCGGTGAAGAAGGCGGGCAAGCCCGCGGTCTCCGGCTACCTGATGCGCAAGGAGATCGACTTCCTGGGCAAGGCCGTCACCTCCCCCGAGCGCCCGTTTGTCGCCATCCTCGGCGGCGCCAAGGTAGCCGACAAGATTCCCGTGATCGAGAACCTGCTCCCGAAGGTGGACACCCTGATCGTGGGCGGCGGCATGGCATACACCTTCTACAAGGCCGCGGGCCACGAGATCGGCAAGAGCCTGCTCGATTCGGGCTCCCTGGAGTTCGTGAAGGGCCTGCTCTGCGACGACAAGGTCCAGCTCCCGGTGGACTGCGTGGTGGCGCCGGAGTTTAACAACGACGCCCCGCGCACCACCGTCAAGGTCAGCGAGATTCCGTCCGACCAGGAGGGTCTGGATATCGGCCCCGAGTCGGCGGCGAAGTTCGCCGAGATCATCAAGGGCGCGAAGACGGTGGTCTGGAACGGCCCGATGGGCGTGTTCGAGATGTCGAACTTCGCCACGGGAACCAACGCCATCGCGCAGGCACTGGCGGACGCCACGGCGGCGGGTGCGACCACGATCGTCGGCGGCGGCGACTCCGCGGCGGCGGTAGAGCAGCTTGGCTTCGCGGACAAGATGAGCCACATCTCCACCGGCGGCGGCGCGTCGCTGGAGTTCCTGGAGGGCAAGACTCTCCCGGGCGTCGCTGCCCTGGACGACAAGTAGGCGATTCGCCGGGGCCTGAAGCGGGCGGGAGCACGCAAGAACGCGCTCCCGCCTGTGCCCCCCTACCCTTATGGATCGCGAGCCCCCGCCGGACAGCCCCGCGGCATCCTTCCCACAGATCGAGATCGACTCCTGGGATGCCTTCCGCCGCCATATGGAGG
>ENA-UOVV01001847-UOVV01001847.1-compost-metagenome-genome-assembly--contig:-NODE-1847-length-13626-cov-6.407560_pt1 | contig 13626 bp, 10 predicted proteins | sample MGYA00238155_ERZ761577 | MGnify/ENA primary metagenome ERZ761577 (study PRJEB28898, sample SAMN06268775) | compost metagenome | isolation source: Emeryville, CA | place: USA:Emeryville, CA | collected...
CACGCGACCCCCTGCTCCCGAAGCAGGTGCGCTACCAGGCTGCGCTATACTCCGTCAGCTTCGCGACGTCCGGGATTGCTGCGCCGGCCGGAACCGGCGCCATCGCGACGTGGCGGCGTTATAGCCGTGCGCCCGCCGCTGTTCAAGCGCTTCCCGCAACCTTTTCGTCATGCCGGCATCGTGTTGCGGAGCCGCGGCAAACCGTGTAGGAACCGCGCCAGTTGGGGCGTCGCCAAGCGGTAAGGCAGCGGTTTTTGGTACCGCCATTCCCAGGTTCGAATCCTGGCGCCCCAGCCATTTCCTCCCCCGATCTCCGGCTCGCCGATCTATGCCGCTTGTCCACCCCGCCCCGCCCGTGGAGCAGGATGGGTGCGGGACGATTCGGCCGGCGGAGGGGCGTGGGCATGTATGGCAGATGCGGCTTGCTAATATAACCAGCTTGTGCATAACCAATAGGGCTCAGGGAACCAGAACGATGGCCAGACGCTCCTCATCATCGCCCGTCCAGGAGGCCGGCACGCCGAGGCGGCCGGCGGAATTGCGCAGGGTGACGATGACGGACATCGCGCGCGAGGCGGGGTGCTCGCAGGCCACGGTTTCCTTCGTGCTCAACGACGTCAAGAGCGTGCGGCTGTCGCCCGAGACCAAGCAGCGCGTGCTCGATACGGCGCGGCGGCTCGGCTATTCGGTGCAGCGGCGGCGGGTGGAACGCAAGCCGCGCGCGGCCGAGGCCCGGGCCGGGCGCATCGGCATCATCGTCGACCAGCTCGCCACCAGCCCCGAGACGGTGCAGGCGGTGGACGGGCTGACCCAGGCGGCCCGCGCCAACGGCATCAGCGTCTTCGTCGCCCAGAGCCAGAGCGATCCCGAGATCGAGGCCGAGCTGGTCTCGACCTTCCTCGAGCAGGGCGTGATCGGGCTGGTCTACATGACCATCTTCACCCGCGAGATCGAGGCGACGCCGCTGCTGTCGCGGCTGGGCATCCCGGTGCTGCTGCTCAACTGCTACACGGCCGACCAGGCCTTCCCCTCGGTGGTGCCGAGCGAGATCGCGGGCGGGCAGCGCAGCACGCGCTACCTGATCGAGAAGGGCCACCGGCGCATCGCCACGGTGACCGGGGAAATCTGGATGGAGGCGGCGCAGGACCGGCTCAAGGGCTATCGGCGGGCGCTGGCCACCGCCGACATTCCGTTCGATCCCGACCTGGTGTTCGAGGGCGACTGGTCGGCCAGCGCCGGCTACGAGGCGACGCGCAAAATCCTGGCGCTGCCCGAGGTGCCGACGGCCATCTTCTGCCAGAACGACCGCATGTCCATCGGCTGCTACGAGGCGCTGAAAGAGGCGGGCTACGACATTCCCGGCGACATGTCGGTGATCGGCTACGACGACGAGGAGATCGCCCGGCACCTGCATCCGCAGCTGACCACCTCGATCCTGCCGCACCGGGCCATGGGCCAGTGGATCGCCGAGCAGCTCATCGACGGGCTGGCGGCCAAGGGCGAGCGCTACGCCATCATCAAGCTGGAATGCCCCCTGGTCGAGCGCAGCTCGGTGGCCGCGCCGCGCGAGGCTAACGTCTTGGCGGCGCAACGGAATCGCGCCAAACCAGTTCACACTCGATCTTGATCTTCTGCAGCCGCTCGTCGGCATCGGCCCCCTCGAAGCCGTCGAGGATCTGGCCCACGGCCCAGCGGGCCATCTCGTCATGCGGCAATTGCAGCGTGGTCAGCGGCGGGTCCATGTTGGCCGCCAGGTCCTCGTCGTCGAAGCCGACGATGGACAGGTCCTCGGGCACGCGCAGGCCCAGCGCCCGGGCCGCCTCGTAGCAGCCGATGGCCATGCGGTCGTTGAAGCAGAAGATGGCGGTGGGCGGATCGGGCCGGCCGAGCAGGGCTGCGGCGCGCTCCCGCCCGGCGCGGATGGTCCAGCCGCCGAGCGTGACCAGGGATTCATCGACCGGCGCCCCCCATTTCTCCATGGCCATGCGGAAGCCCCGCTCGCGGTCGATGGCGGCTTCCACGATATGCTCGCCGGCAAGATGGGCGATGCGCCGGTGGCCGGCCTTGAGCAGGGTTTCGGCGGCGGTGAAGCCGGCCACGATGTCGCCGGGCACCACCGAGGGATGGCGCAGCTTGCGCTCGTAGCAGTTGAGCAGCACCAGCGGCAGCGCCAGGAAGCTGTCGGGCAGGCTGACCTGCCGGGTGATGAGCGTGGTGTAGATGGCCCCGATCGCCCGCTGGGACACCAGCATGTCGAGCGCGGCCTCTTCCAGCGCCGGATTGTTGCCGGTGCAGAAGGTGGCGACGGTGACGTCCTGCAGGGCGGCCTCGTCGCGCGCGCCCTCGATGAAGGGGGCGGCGAAGGGAGTGGTCGAGACCTCGTCGATGAACAGGCCGATGACCCGGTTGCGCCCGGCGGGCACGGGATGGGCCTTGCCCCGGCGGTAGCCGAGCTGCTCGGCCGCCTCCTGCACCCGGCGGCGGGTGGCGCGGGAAACCCGGGCATTGGGCACCCCGTTGAGCACCAGCGACACGGTGGCCTGCGACACGCCGGCCAAATCCGCCACGGCCTGCATGGTTGCGCGCTTTTCCACCCGATCTCCCCGCATAGAGTCACCAATCTACCCCAATCGGTTAGCGCATTGCCAACCTTTGGGCACCCCCCAAAGCGAGGGACGCGTCACGCTTGCGACACCCCCCTTGCCAAACCCGCCGTTTCGGTCCTATGGTGATAATAATATAACTAATATGCTTATGGGTGGAGATAATGACTTTGGCCGGAGCCGTCGCCATCGACGATCAGCAGGCATGTCGCAAAAGCCTGTCGCTGGACGGCGTCTGGCAGTTCCGCCACGAGGACGGGCCCTGGCGCGACGCCCATGTGCCCTCGCCCTGGCAGGCCGAGTTCCCCGACCTCGTCGACACCTTCGGCCGCGCCGTCTACCGGCGCAGCTTCGCGCTGCCCGCCGGCTGGGACCGCCAGGAGCTGGCGCTGCATTTCGGGGCGGTCAGCTATTTCTGCGAGGTGCTGCTCAACGGCGAGAAGCTGGGCGAGCACGAGGGCGCCTTCCTGCCCTTCGAGTTCGTGATTCCGCCGCGGCTGCTGCGGGCGACCAACGAGATCGAGGTGCGGGTGGTGATGCCCTCGGCCGACCGCCGCGCCTTCCCCGAATTCCCCTTCGGCGAGATTCCGCACGGCAAGATCTCCTGGTACGGCCGCATCGGCGGGCTGTGGCAGTCGGTGACGCTCCTGGCGCGCGACGCCCGGCGGCTGGACGCGGTGACGATCACCGCCGGCATGGACGGCGTGGTGAAGGCCGAGCTCGGCTTCACCGCGGCGGCGGCCGGCCTGCCCGCGACGGTGGCGGTGCTCGACGCGGAGGGCGCCGTGGTGGCCGAGGCCGCGACCACGGCCGCCGCCGCGGCAAGCGTCGAGCTGAAGGTGGGGAACGCCCGGCTCTGGGGCATCGACCAGCCCAATCTCTACCGGCTCCGGGTGACGCTGGGCGAGGGGATCGACGTGGCCGAGGAGAGCTTCGGCTTCCGCACGGTCGAGACGCGCGACGGGCGCATCCTGCTCAACGGCGAGCCGATCTACATGCGCGGCGCGCTGGACCAGGACTACTACCCGGACGGCATCTATACCCCGCCCTCGCTGGAGTTCCTGGAGGACCAGGCGCGCAAGGCCAAGCATCTCGGGCTCAACACGCTGCGCTGCCACATCAAGGTGCCGGACCCGCGCTACTACGAGGTGGCCGACCGCTTCGGCCTGCTGGTGTGGACCGAGGTGCCGAACGTCGCCAGCTTCACCACCAAGTCCGGCCGGCGCATGCGCGACACCATGCAGGGCATCCTCCGGCGCGACCGCAACCATCCCTCGATCATCGCCTGGACGCTGATCAACGAGGACTGGGGCACGCGGCTGGTGGAGAACGCCGAGCACCGCCAATGGCTCAAGGACAGCTATGACTGGCTGAAGGCCGAGGACCCCACACGCCTCGTGGTCGACAATTCGGCGTGCTTTCCCAACTTCCACGTCAAGACTGACCTCAACGACTACCACTATTACCGCTCGGTGCCGGAGCGGCGGCAGGAATGGGACGACATCACCGCCCAGTTCGCCGCCGGCGCCGACTGGACCTTCTCCTCCCTGGGCGACGCCGAACGACGGGGCGACGAGCCTCTCATCGTCTCCGAGTTCGGCGTCTGGGGGCTGCCCGATCCGAGCAAGCTGCGGCGCAAGGACGGCAGCGAGCCGGACTGGTTCGAGACCGGCTCGCTCTGGGGCGACGGCGTGGCGCTGCCGCACGGCGTCGAGGAACGCTTCGGCGCGCTCGACCTGGCCCGCACCTTCGGCTCGTTCGGGACCTTCATCGAGCAGGTGCAGTGGTATCAGTTCATGAACCTGCGCTACGAGATCGAGGAGATGCGCCGCCATGCCTCGATCATGGGCTATGTGATCACCGAGCTGACGGACGTCCATTGGGAAGCCAACGGGCTGCTGGACATCGAGCGCAATCCCCGCGTCTTCCACGACGTGTTCGCGACCATCAATGCCGACATCGTCATCGTGCCGCGCCCGGCCCGCTACGCCGCCTATGAGGGCGAGGCGCTGCCGCTCGCGCTGAGCATCGGCACGGGCGGGCTCTCCGTTCCGGCAGGGGCGAGCCTGTCCTGGAGCGGGGAGGTTTCCGGATCGCTGGCCGTGCCGGCGACGGGGCCGGTGTCCACCGCCGATCTCGGCAGCCACGCCGTCACCTTCCCGGCCGGCACCGGCAACCGGATGGCGCGCCTCGACTTCGTGCTCGAGGCCGACGGCCGGGTGCTGGCGCGCAACAGCTGCGACATCGCCGTCTATGCACGGCGCGCGGCGCCGGCCGCGACCGTCGCCGCCGCCGATCCGCGGCTCGCCGCCTACGCCGAGGGCCTCGGCTACCGCGTGGTGCCGGCGGCGGACGCCGATATCGTGCTGTGCAACGCCGTGGACGGCGAGGACGTCGAGGCGATCAAGGCGGGGGCGCGCTACCTGATCCTGGCGGACGGCTCGGTGGAGACCAACCGCAACCTCCGGACCGACATGCCGCCCGGGGAATTGCCGCACCGCTCCATCGTGGCCGACGGCAGGCAGTTCCGGCCCAGCCTCGACCAGCACCTGCCCGGGATCACGCTCACCGAGCGCGACGGCACCATCTGGCGCGGCGACTGGATCGCCGGCTTCTCCTGGCTGCGGCGCGAAGGCGCCTTCGCCGCCATTCCCGGCGGGCCGATCTTCGATCTCAGCTTCTCGGACGTGGTGCCGCATCACCTGCTGACCAATTTCCGCCCCTGGGAGTTCGGCAACAACGTGCATGCCGGCATGGTCTGCGGCTGGGTGCACAAGCCGGCGGCGATCGTCGGGGAAAAGCGCGTGGGCCGCGGCGGCGTGGTGGCGACCACCTTCCGGCTGACCCGCGAGGCGCCGGGCGCCGACCCGGTGGCGGCGGCGCTGTTCGACGCGCTGGTGGCGACGACGCGGGAATTGCCGGTGGATGGGGAATGATGTGCTTTTGGCCCCGATCTTCCTCCTCCCCTTGTGGGAGAAGGTGCCCCGAAGGGGCGGATGAGGGGCCTGCGATCTGCCGCCACGCGCGGAGCGTGGGGAGAGAACCCCTCACCCTGGATTTTTGCTGAACGCAAAAATCCTGTCCCTCTCCCGCAAGGGGCGAGGGTAGGCCGGTGGGTGGGGGAGGAAGACGACCGAAAGGCGATCGGAAGACGGCGCAGCCGCGGCGGTCGATAGGAGGAGGAGGAAGCGATGGCCGATATCGTGCTCAAGGACGTCAGCAAGTCCTATGGCGCCGTCAGCGTGCTCGAGAAGGTCAACATGCATATCCGCTCGGGCGAGTTCATCGTCTTCCTCGGCCCGTCCGGCTGCGGGAAGTCGACGCTGTTGCGCATGATCGCCGGGCTCGAGGCGGTCAACGAGGGCGAGATCCATATCGGGGACCGCCGGGTGGACCAATTGCCGCCCAACCAGCGCGGCGTGGCCATGGTGTTCCAGAACTACGCGCTCTACCCGCATATGAGCGTGCGCCAGAACATGAGCTTCGGGCTCGAGAACATCGGCACCGACAAGGCCGAGATCGCCCGGCGGGTCGACGAGGCGGCGCGCATGCTGGAGATCGGGCCGCTGCTCGACCGCCGGCCGGCGCAGCTCTCGGGCGGGCAGCGCCAGCGCGTCGCCATAGGCCGGGCCATCGTGCGCGAGCCGGAGGCCTTCCTGCTCGACGAGCCGCTGTCCAACCTCGACGCCGGGCTGCGGGTACGCACACGGGTGGAGCTGGCGCAGCTGCACCAGCGCATCGGCACCACCATGATCTTCGTGACCCACGACCAGACCGAGGCCATGACGCTGGCCAGCCGCATCGTGGTGATGAACAACCGCAGGATCGAGCAGATCGGCACGCCCATGGAGGTCTATTCGCGCCCCGCCAGCCGGTTCGTCGCCGGCTTCGTCGGCTCGCCGGCGATGAACTTCCTGCCGGTGCGCGCGCTGGCCGAGAACGGCGGCAAGGCGATCGTGAACGTGGGCGGCGCGGTGGTGACGACCGCCATCGCCGGGGCGAGCCTGCCCGCCGGGCGCGACGGGCTGACCTTCGGCATCCGGCCCGAGGCGCTGCGCGTCGCCGCCGACGGCGAGATACGGGGCCGCGTCGTGCTAGTGGAGCGGCTGGGCGACCGCACGCTGGTGCATGCCGGGCTCGAGGACGGCAGCGTCGTGGTGGCCGAGGACATCGGCAAGAGCACGCTGGAGGCCGGCATGGCGGTGGCGCTCAAGGTGGATGCCGGAGCCGGCCATCTCTTCGACGCCGACGGCGTCGCCTACCACGCCGACTGAGGCGGGAACGGATTTCGGCTGGCGCGGACCCAAGCTCAATGCGCCGCCCCAGCCGGAGACAGTCATGCATTGAGCATGTTTTGGGAGGAAAGACGATGAAGATGTCTCTTAAGCGCCTCGCCCTGCTGTCCACCGCCGTGATGGCGATGACCGGCACGGCCATGGCACAGCAGACCGTGGTCTGGTGGGACTTCCTGGCGGGCGGCGACGGGGTGCGCATGAAGGCGCTGATCGACCGGTTCAACGAGGAGCATGCCGGCGAGATCACCATCGAGGGCACGACGCTGGAATGGGGCACCCCGTTCTACACCAAGCTGCAGACCTCCTCGGCCATCGGCGAGGGCCCCGACATCGCCACCTACCACCTCTCGCGCATGCCCCTGGCCGTGGACAGCGGCACGCTGGCCGAGATCACCGACGAGGACCTGGCCTCGGTGGGCCTGTCCGACGCCAGCTTCACCGCGGCGGCGGCCGAGGCCGCCAAGGTGGACGGAACCCGCTACGGCGTGCCCTTCGACCAGCACGGGCTGATCCTCTACTACAACAAGGAGATCCTGGGCGAAGCCGGCATGCTCGACGAGAACGGCCTGCCCACCGGGCTCGACGGGCTGGAGAATTTCGAGGCGGCGCTGGCGCAGTTCACCGCCGACGGCCGCTACGGCCTCTCCACCCCGACCGGCGACCGCTACCGCACCATCTATTCGCTGTTCGGCCAGCAGGGCGGCACCATGTTCGACGAGGCCGCGGGCGGCTTCTTCCCGACCGACGAGGACGTCCAGAAGCTCACCACCGCCACCGAGACGGTGAAGCGCTGGGTGGACAATGGCTGGACCCCGCGCCAGATCGAGAGCCCGGCCGCGCTGGCCCTGTTCACCTCGGGCCAGGCCGCCTTCTTCATCATGGGCAACTGGGAGGTGCCGACCTTCACCGACCTCGCCGCCAAGGGCGAATTGTTCGACTGGGGCGCGGTGGAGCTGCCGGTGCTGTTCGACCAGAAGGCCGCCTGGTCGGATTCGCACGCCTTCGTCATTCCCGCCAATGCCGGCAAGGAGAACGACCCCGAAAAGCGCGCCGCGGTGATGCAGGTCATCGCCTGGATGGACCAGAACTCGCTCGACTGGGCGGGCGCCGGCCATATCCCGGCCTATAACGAGGTGCGCGAGAGCGCCGAGTTCGCCGCGCTCAAGCCGCAATCCGACTATGCCGGCTTCGCGGACACCGCCGTGTTCGACCCGCGCACCGTTCTGGCCGGCCCGGCCGCGCCGCTGGGCGACGCCTGGAACAACTACATCAACCCGGCCACCACCGGCGAGATCGAGCCGGCCGACGCCGCGCTCGAGATGCGCGACGACCTCAACGGCCAGCTCTAGCTGCTGGCCGGTCCGCGGGAGCGCGGGCCCCGAGCGCCCCCACCCCCAATGGGGGAGGGGGCGATGGCGGCGATGCTTCCGGCGGCAACGACTATCGACCCAGCGGGAGGTGACGGACATGATCCGGGACAAACGCAGCGAGTATCTGGCAGCCCTGGTGCTGGTGGGGCCCTTCGTGGTCATCTACGGCCTGCTCTTCGTCTGGCCGACCATCCAGATGGTGATGCTGAGCTTCACCGACGCGCCGCTGATCGGTCCCGGCGAATGGGTGGGCTTCACCAACTATGTCGAGATCCTCACCCACCGCCTGTTCCACAACGCCACCTGGAACACGGTCTATTTCGTGCTCCTCACCGTCATCCCCAACACGCTGATCTCCCTGGCCATCGCCATGGCCGTCAACCGCCTCTCGGGCTGGCGCCAGGGCTTCGTGATGGCCTGCTTCTTCCTGCCCTACATCCTGCCGGTCTCGGTGGTCTATTTCGCCTGGAACTGGATCATCGACGTGCAGTACGGGCTGATCCAGTACGTGGTGCGCCCGCTCAACGGCGGCGAGCCGATGTCGCTGACCCGCACCATCCCCTTCTTCATGCCCACCGTGGCGGTGGTGACCATCTGGTGGACGCTGGGCTTCAACGTGCTGCTGTTCATCGCCGGGCTGCGGAACATCTCGCCCGAGATCTACGAGGCGGCCTCCCTCGACAGCGCCGGGCGCTGGCGGCAGTTCACCCGCATCACCTGGCCGCTGATCTGGCCGGTGACGGCGCTGGTGCTGACCATCCAGCTCATCGCCCAGCTCAAGATCTTCGACCAGGTCTACCTGTTCTCCATGGGCGGCCGGCAGGACCCCACCATCGTATTGGTGCAATACATCTACAAGCTGGCCTTCCAGCAGAACAAGGGCGGGGAGGGCGCCGCCGCCGCGACGCTGCTGTTCGCCATGATCATCATCCTTTCCGTGCTGCAATATCAGGCGCTGCGCGCCAGGGGGCAGAAATGAGCTCGGACGTGCTGACCCGCCCCGCCGACACCGCCGCCGAGCGCGCGCGGGGCGACCGTCTGATCGACTTCGGCGGGCTGGTGCTGACCGCGATCACCTTCCTCTTCGCGCTGATGGCGATCTTCCCCGTCTACTGGACGGTGGTGACCTCGTTCAAATCCGAGACCGAGGTGATCGCCTCGGGCATCTCGCTGTGGCCGCGGCGCTTCAACACCGAGGCCTACGAGCATATCTGGCGCAACACCAATATCGGGGTGTGGTACATCAACTCCTTCGTCACCTCGGCGCTGATCACGGCGGGCGTCATCGTCTCCTCGGCGGGCTGCGCCTATGCGCTGAGCCAGCTCGACTTTCCCGGGCGGCGGCTGATCTACGTGCTCATCCTGGCCTGCTTCATGGTGCCCATGCAGGCGCTGATCATCAACCATTTCGTGCTGATGGCGCAGTTCAAGCTGCTCAACACCTGGGCCGGCATCATCCTGCCGCAGCTGGTCGTGCCGGTGACCATCATCGTCTACAAGCAGTTCTTCGATTCCGTGCCCAAGGAGTTCCGCGAGGCCGCGCAGATGGACGGGGCGGGGCACTTCAAGACCCTGTTCCGCGTCTACCTGCCGATGAACTGGGGCGTCACCAGCGCGCTGGCCATCATCACCTTCATCGGCGCCTGGAATTCCTTCCTCTGGCCCTTCCTCGCCGCCACCGGCGAGGCGACGATGACGGTGCCGGTGGGCATCACCCAGGTGAAGGACGCCTATGGCATCGTCTATGCGCGCCAGATGGCCTCGGCGGTGATGGCCGGGCTGCCGGTCGCCATCGTCTACCTGCTGTTCCAGCGCCGGGTGACGCAGGCGATCATGCTGTCGGCGGGCGTCAAGGGATGACCGCCGCCCCCGCCCGGGCCGCCGATCTCGACCTGTTCAAGACGGCGCTGGTGGCGGGCATGGTGGCGACCCATGTGGCCCAGCTGCTCGGGGAGGGCCTGCCGGACTGGGTCTGGCGCTTCACCGACTTCATCAACCTCGTCACCTTCTCGGGGTTCCTGCTGGCCTTCGGCATCGGCGTCGGGGCCGGAGGCAACCGCGCCAAGCCGCTCGCCGAACGGCTGGTGCCGGCCGGGCTGCTGCTGCTCGCCTGCTGGCTGTCCTCGCTGGCCTTCGCGATGCTGGTCGAGCGCACGCCGCCGGGCATCGGGCTGCTCGTCGACGTGGTGACGCTGCGGCGCCTGTTCGGCTGGAGCGAGTTCCTGGCGAGCTTCTTCGCGCTCTACCTGCTCCTCGCCGTGGCGCGCGGCCTGTTGGTGCGGATCGCGACCGACGCGGTGGCGCTCGGCCTCGCCATCGCCCTGGCCTTCGCCTCGACCTGGATCGAGATGAACCAGGGCTGGCCGGCGACGGCGACGATCGTCGGCACCCGCAATTTCGCCAGCTTCCCGCTGCTGGCCTATCTGCCCTGGTTCCTGATCGGCGTGCGGCTGGGCGCGGCCGGCGGCCGGGTGCCCGCCGGCTGGTGGCTGGCGGCGCTGGCCGCCACCTCCGCCTTCGCCCTCCATCTCTGGCAGACGGGCGCGCTGCCGGGGCGCTTTCCGCCGACCGCGCTCTGGGTGATGGGCGCGGCGCTGCCGCTGGCGGCCTATTGGGCGGCCTGCCGCCGGATCGCGCAGCGAACGACGCCGCCCTGGCCGGTCCTGCTGCCGGGCCGCTACGTGCTGCGCTTCCTGGTGCTGTCCAACCTCGCCATCTTCGCCGCGCGCCACCTCTGGGACCGGCCGGTGACGGCGGTGTGGAGCTGGCTGGCGGTGTCGGCCGCGCTGCTGCTGGCCATCGGGGCGGCCTGCGCGCTGGCCCGCTGGCGGCCGCGGGAGAGGGCGGCGGCGTGAGGCCCGGGCGGGATTGCCTTGGCTTCAGCGCCGTCGAACGTCGCTAGGTGTTGCGGCCGATCAGGCGGGAGCGGATGGCGCTGGAGAGGTTGTCGAACAGGAACACCACGATCAGGATCAGCAGCACCATATAGGCCACCTTGTCCCAGTCGGCATTGGTGCCCATGGCTTCGAGCAGCTTGAGGCCGATGCCGCCGGCGCCGACCGCGCCGATGACGGTGGCCGAGCGGGTATTGCTCTCCCAGAAATACAGCGACTGGGAGACGAAGACCGGCAGCACCTGGGGCACCACGCCGTAGCGGTTGACGGCGACGGGGCTGGCGCCCACCGATTTCATGCCCTCGCGCTGCTTGTCGTCGACGTTCTCCAGCGCCTCGGCATAGACCTTGCCCAGGGCGCCGGTGTCGGTGAAGAAGATGGCGGCGATGCCGGGGATGGGGCCGGGGCCGAAGCCGCGGGTGAAGAACAGCGCCCAGATCAGCATGTCCACCGAGCGGATGAAGTCGAAGAAGCGCTTCATCAGCCAGTTGGCCGGGCGGCTGGCGGTGATGTTGCGGGCGGCGATGAAGGCCAGCGGGAAGGCGAAGAGCGTCGCCAGCAGCGTGCCGACGAAGGCCATGACCAGGGTCTGCATCAGCTTGGCGAGGATGTCGCCATGCTGCCAGGCGCCGTTGCCCAGGAACTCGTCCACCACCAGCTGCAGGTTGGACTTGTCCGGGTTCACCCGCTCGCCGGAGAAGACGAGGCCGATGGTGGAGAACAGGTCGTGCCCCCACAGCGGGGAGCGCGGGGCGTAGAGGAAATTGGCCCAGCCCAGGAACCGGCGCTGCACATAGACCTGGCTGTCGCGGATCTCGGCCTGGCCCTCGAAGCCGAAATCGACCAGCACCTTCTGGCGGTCCTGCGCGATGGCATCGGGGGCGCCGGCAGGCGCGAAGGCGCCCTCGGCGGTGATGGCGACCGGCCAGGCGACGCCGTCGAGATAGACCTCGACGCCCGCGGGCGAGACCTCCAGCCGGTCCTCCTGCCGGCCGAAGGTGACGGTCATGCTGCCGTCGGCATTGGGGGTGAGCCAGTCGATGACGGCGCCGTCGGGATACTGGCCGCGGCTCGACCATTGCGCGGTGACCGCCCCGTCCGCCCCGAAGCGCAGGCGCGGCTGCGCCCGCCAGGAATACCAGTCCTGCAGATAGATCGAGGCGCGGTCCCACTTGCCGCTGGAGATGGCCGGGCCGACGCCGAAGAAGAACCAGCAGAAGACGAGGTAGAGCACGGTTGCGACCACCCCGACCAGCAGGCCGTGGCGGCGCAGGAAGGATTTCCGGAAGACCTCGGGAAACTTCCTTTCCAGCCGGACCCGTTCGGCGGCGCTGATGGCGTTCATGCGGCGGCCCTCCCCAGCTCGAAGCCCTGATTGCCCACCAGCCGCCGGCGCAGCCAGCCCGAGAACTGGTCGATGGCGATGATGGTCACCAGCAACAGGATGATGATGGCATAGGTCTGCGCGGCATAGTCGCGGCCGATGGAGAGGCGGAACACCTCGCCGATGCCGCCCCCGCCCACCGCGCCGATGATGGTGGAGGCGCGCACGTTGATCTCGAGCCGCAGCAGGGCATAGCTGACGAAATTGGGCATGACCTGCGGCACGATGGCGAAGCGCACCCGTTCCAGCCAGGTGGCGCCCACCGAGCGCAGGCCCTCGTCCGGCTTCATGTCGGCATTCTCCACCACCTCGAAGAACAGCTTGCCCAGCGCCCCGATGGTGTGCAGCGACACCGCCGCGATGGCGGCGATGGGGCCGATGGAGAGGATGGCGGTGAGCAGGCCGGCGATGACGATCTCGGGAAAGGCGCGCAGCACCTCCATCACCCGCCGCACGAACCAGCGCACCGCGCCCGCCCCGACCAGGTTGGTGGCGGCGAAGAAGCAGAGGCAGAAGGCCAGCGTGCCGCCGATGATGGTGGAGACGATGGCGATGTTCACCGTGACGATGAGCTGGTAGACGAAATGCGGGATGTAGAGCGTGTCGGTGAGATAGACCCGCGCGGCGGTGTAGTTGAACTTGGCCGAGCCGTCGAAATAGGGCGACTCGAGATCGAACATGGCGCGGAAGATTTCGAGCGGGTCGCGCGGCACGAAATTGCGCAGGAAATCGAACATGTAGGGCAGCCGCTCGAAGAACTTCCCGGAATTGGCGGCATTGGCATAGGACATGGCCGCCCCCAGCGCCACCAGCACGCCGACCACGGCGATGACCGTGTAGATGCGCCGCGTCGCCACCTGCGCGCGATAATGGCGCAGCAGCGTTTCGCCGGTGGGGGAAAGCTGGGATGACGGGGCGATGTCGGCCATGGACGATTTGTCTCCAGACGCCCGGCGCCGCCCCGGCCTTTGCCGGGGTGACACCGCGCTTGTGGCTTCAGGCGCCGGAAACGGCGTCCGGCACTCCCCACTCGGGTCGCGCTTGCATGCACCCGAGCGCAGGCACTTGAGGGGGCTCTGC
>ENA-UOVV01001849-UOVV01001849.1-compost-metagenome-genome-assembly--contig:-NODE-1849-length-13619-cov-4.567458_pt1 | contig 13619 bp, 9 predicted proteins | sample MGYA00238155_ERZ761577 | MGnify/ENA primary metagenome ERZ761577 (study PRJEB28898, sample SAMN06268775) | compost metagenome | isolation source: Emeryville, CA | place: USA:Emeryville, CA | collected...
AGATGTGGATGACCTATCTCCTGCGGACTTCGAAATATTCGTAAAGGATCTATTCGAATCTTCTGGTTGGTCGGGGTCAGTTATAACTAAGGCTGCACAGGAGTATAAGCATGGAGACGGAGGAGTTGATATTTTCGCTTATAAATCAGGGCGAAAATTTGCGATAGAAGTTAAACAGCGGAATATCAATAATACGGTCGACATTAAAGCGCTCAATCAGTTAGTAACTGGCTCAAGACTCGCAAATGTTTCCAACATGATACTAGTTACAAATTCTTATTTCACATCGGAAGTAAAGGTAAGAGCGCTGAGGCTAGGCGTAGAACTAATAGATCGAGACGAGCTGCAAAATCTCTGGGTCAAGCGACATTCGGAAATCGGTCGAGAGATAAAACCTCGGAAATACCAGGTTTCGGTGATAAATGAGTCCATTGAAAAGTACAAAAGCGGGAAAACAAAAATCTTAATTGAAATGGCGACGGGGTTAGGTAAAACTTACACGGTCGCGCTGATAATAAAAGAATTAATTAATGAGCTAGATAGGCCTCCTAGGGTGCTCTTTATTGCGCATCAAATAGAAATACTTTTGCAATCAGTAACAGCTTTTAAGAATGTTCTTGGTGTTGGAAATTACAGTTTTTCTGCCTGCTTTTCAGGTGCTTACGCTGAAGACACAGATTTTGTGTTTGCGACTTTTGATACGTTGTATGGACAAATTAATGAGATGAAATCCGGCCGATTTGATTTTGTCGTTGTCGATGAGGCGCATCACACCCCGGCAAATACATACTCACAAGTAGTCAGGCGATTTGAGCCTGATTTGTTGATAGGGTTGACAGCTACTCCTTATCGAAATGACGGTCGGAGCGTAACTGAATATTTTGGCGGAGAGGATGGCCATATTGGAAAATATGATATTGTCTGGGGTTTGCAGAACGGCAAGCTCGCATATCCAAAGTATATGGTGCTCTTAGACGACTTAGATGAAAGTAAAATATCTCAGCTTGATATGGGGCTATCTGTATCGGATCTAGACAAACGGCTTTTCTTGCACAAGAAGGACGAAGAGATTGTCCGGATAATTCAGGAGACGATAACAAATAAAAAAATAGATCATGTAAAAGGAATTGTATTCTGCCGAAGTATTCGCCACATGAAGCACTTGATAGGATTTTTTGAAATAGGGACTGCAATTTTGGTTCACTCGAAAATGAGCGACCAAGAGAGAAGAGACAACATAAGGAGCTTTAGGGAGGGGAATTATAAATTTGTATTGGTGTGTGATCTTTTCAACGAAGGCGTTGATATACCAGAAGCAAATTTGCTAGTGTTTATGCGATATACGGGCTCAAGAAATGTCTGGCTTCAGCAGTTGGGAAGAGGGTTGAGAAAAACTCCAAACAAAGAATATGTTCATGTGCTCGATTTTGTTGGATCCTTAGAAAGGTTGAATGAAATAAAAATATTTGCTGATGCGGTTAGGGAGAGTAAGGTAAGCCTTGAAGAGCTAGATGTAGATGATTTCGACGAAATGCGTCGTCGCTCTGAATCTTTTCATGACTCCTCGATTGAAGTTACGTACAGTAAGTCCGCTGCGAGAGTGCTAGATCTAATAGAGTCACTAAGATATCGTTTAAATAGTAGGGAAATGCTTATAGAGAAAATCGTTAAATTTTCAGAATCATTCGGGAAAATACCCTCAATTGAAGAAATAGAGAAGTCTCTGCCCGATGTTTCTCTTGATCAAATTTCAACACATTTTGACTCATACCACGGTTATATATCTTCTGCATTTGGGGGCTCAATCTGCAATCGCGACATTGCAAGAATTGAAAAATATTACACTGAGTATTTTAGTAATTATGGTGTGGCCCCAAGTGCCAAAGCAATATCATTGTATTTTAAGCATAAATGTCTTCAAGAGTTTACCGAAAATGAGATTTTAAAGACTGGTGTTTTGCGGGATGTTAAAAATGAAGATCTCCAACCCCCACTACCTGTCAGCTTTAACGAATCACGTCGTTCCGATTCTTGCCCTTTGCTAAAGCAATATAAGAATAAAATCAATTCAAGATCTGATCTTAAGCTTTTATCAACCTCTGAGATTGATGCGATTATACAGGCCTACGGATCCGTGTCGGCATTTCTCATGAGTCTACAAAAGTACGAGAAAACATAATAGTTGGTGGAGCTGAGAATGATGAGCAAAAAGCTTCCAAATCCGAGCTTGGACCTGGACTCAGTCGTATTCTTCGACGATTTCGATAAACTGATTAAGCGAATAAGGAGCGCGGTACTGAAAAGAGACGGTTCCTTTGGAGCTTTTGAGAAACTAGCCGACGTTCTGAATATCGATAGGGCTACGATAAGTAATCTTCCGGGTGTCGGAACCAGATATGTAAGGCTATGGGAAGAACTGGTTAAGGAATACCAAACCGAGTTTGATGAGGTGCAGATCGATTCGCGTGGCGAAGATAACGACCAGGAAATAACTGTGGGATTAGATATAAATTTCCCGACTATCCAGCTATCTGTCACCGATTTAAGTGTAGGCGAGAGAAAATGCATTTCTAAAATTCAAAATCTCATAGGCGAATATCCATCAATTAGGCAAATACTGGAATTTGATGCGGACGATTTCATTGGATTTGGCGTAGGGAAAAAATTCAGAGCAGTGCTATCAGGTCTGAAAATTAAGATAGAAGCAGAATTAAATAAACGGCGGGACTCAAGTTTTACTGATAACGACTTCGGGTCGATCTTTGTAGAACGAATGGGGCCAAATGTAGAGCTTGAAGAATTGGCTAGTTTTTTGGTTGATGTAATCGAAAGATTCATAGATAAGCTCGAAGATGAGATGTGTTGCAGCATCTTTCAAGGAAGGTGGGGGTTTTCAGAGCCAAAGACCACCTTAGAGATGCTTGGGAAAAAGTATGGGGTGTCAAGGGAGAGGATAAGGCAAAAGGAGAATACACTAAATGATATGTTGGTAAAATGTATCGGAGCTTCCGGTGAAGATATAGCCTTAGCGCTTGACGGAAAGATCGATAATTTCTTGATCGAAAAAATGGATAAGTTAAGTCGATGCTTCTGGAGCGAAAGAGATTTTTGCGATTTTATAGGCTTTATATCTGGAAAACAGAATGTATATGAAATGGTTAACCCTGAAGTTCCGCCGGATTTCTTGGACGATTTCTTTGTCGATCGCGGAGCCCCCTGTCCATATGACGAGATTAGATCTTATATAGCCGAAGGTCTGCTATCTAGTGGTTCGGATCTAAGTGCGGATGCTATAATTTATAGCCTAATAAAAAAGGAAAGACTCCGATCAGATCAAGGAAATCTTTTTCCGGTTAATCTCAAAAAGGATGTGGCAGCCGCATGTGTTTTATTTAACCATCCGAATGGTCTTCCATGGTCAGATGTGGCATCGTTGATTAATGCTTCCGGATATTCTAAAACAGCGATTTCTACCTTGCGTCCAGATAATTCCGCGCTTAGAGCAACGGACAGAGTTTTTCTTGCAGGAAAAGGAATATACAAACACATAAGGTTCATGTCTCTTGAAAATATTAATTTTGAATCAGTTTTTGACGCCGCTTTAGCTTGCTTTATAGATAATGACCGAAATGTAATGCATTTAGGGGAGCTTCAAAGGAGTTCGGATTTACTAAAATCCATAGATTACTACACAATTCGTTATTTATTTAGGAACTTTGGCGAAGTATACGGATTCTTCTTTGATGGAAAATCACAGGCAGATTCGATAAGCCTTGAAAAAAACGTTAGACCAATAACTCAGAAGGAGGCAATTGTACAGGCATTGATAATGCGTGGTAAGCCAATGACTAAATCTGAGATTGCGGCGCTTCTAAAGAGCAAAAGCTTGGCTCACGCTTCTTTCTACCTAGATCAACTAATAGATGAAGAGATAGTCGTTCAAGTTGACCGAATGCTCTATACAGTTCCACAGCTAGCTTATGATAATGTTGACGTCGATAGAATCGTGACAGAAATAGAATGCATTTTGCAAAGAGAATGTCGACCTGTAGATCCATCGATATTTGAGTTTGAATTAAATAGGGCATTAAAACAAACCTATTCTAAGTTTTTCTATGCTTCAGTAGCTCGTAAGTTCGTTGCCTCAAAGGGTTGGTATAGAAAACTAAATTTGTATTCGGTGAAGAACATACCATATAAAGGCCTAATGGATGCAATCGACATTCATTGCGAACTAAGTCTTGATATGGCCAATAACATTGCGCTGTTGCAGGCAAATGTTGCAGTGAGCTCTGATAAAGCAAGGTCAACGATAACTCAATGGCAGAATAAGCTGAAGGCAGGAAAATAATTGTCAACTACGAAGTGAAAATATTCCCCCGCTCGCTCGGAAAGTCGATTAATCGAAAGGACGGTTGGGGTCAAATAGGGTGGTTGGGGTCAGGTCTTACATTTACATCTGGCTAAATCGTGCGCATGTCAATTGTAGACCCGACCTTATTCGTTTGTGCCCGATGACAAATCATGTCTAATTGTCGTTGAGTCCGGAGACCAGCTCGGAGATATTTTTATTCGACTACATTGAGATTTTCCAATCGGCATCGCTTCATTCATCAATTGGCTATAAATTGCCGGTTGAGTTCGAGAATGAGTTGTTGCTTAATTAAATTATGCGTGATTGTGGGTTGAGACCAATGCCCCCCTTTTTTTCCAGGGATTATAGCTTCCTAGGTTTTCTGCAATAAGAATAGTCAGCGATCGGCCCGCCTCATTTTTGCATCACGAGCCTACGCTGCGGTCAGTGACTCGCCCACATAAATATCCACAGCGCTATAACCGCGAAAAAAGCGAATAATTTTAGCGCAATTTGTACTGCGTTTTGAAAACGAAAGTCTGGGTCCTCGCTTAGCGGAAGCATTCGGACATCACCCTGTTGGGTCAGATTGAAAATGGCTTTCGGGCTATTGATCTGATATTCGGCAGGGGCATTATGAAATGCCACTTCATCACCCTCTTCAATTGATCCTTCTAGCTTCCAGCCCTGCCAGCGCACCGATATTATCGGCAAAGGTTGCCCCTTTGAACCGGTCCCGTAACGTCGCACTACGAAGGAAACCGTCAGCGTAGGATGCGTACGAGTGTACATCAGTCCACCAACTATTCCGCGATCAACATACGTAGATCGGCGCGAATGGTTTTCAGTGGTGACTGCGGGTTGATCCACGGTAGGTTCGATTGAAGATGATTTCCGTCCCGCCTTGTTAATAATCATCCAACAAAAGCTAGCACCCAGGAGCGCGAGAACAGTCACTGTTAGCGCTAACGGAATTCCCGAAAAAATTTGCGGGGAAACAATTGCTGCGAAGATGGAGGCTGCAACTGTAGACAAAGCGGAAATTCTTGATCTTGAGATCAAAGACCAGCCGAGCAGTCCCACACCTGCGAGCCAGATGATCCAGGCATTGAAGTCAATACCAATCAGAATAATGTACCCTGCTGCAGCACCTGCAAGAAGCGTCGGAAAAATCGATCGAGTCAGGTTTTCGTCCCTTTTAGGCGAGATGATAGGATCAGAGTTGGCCATGGATGTAGCTGTGGATGGATTCATTTGATTATCCATTTCACTTAATTTTTCAGACGCTTCGTTTACCCCAGGTTTTACCGTTGACTCAGAAGAGCAAATGGGGTCAGGTCTTACATTTGACATCCATTAATCCGCAGGAGTAATCTCCAACTCAATCTGGAAAGGGAGAATTCTATGGCAAGACCCCTCCGCATCGAGTATGCCGGCGCGCTATATCACATTACCGCTCGCGGCAATGCTCAGCAAAATATCTACTTTAGCGACGACGACCGGAATCATTTTCTGAACGAGCTGGCGCGGGTGTGTGAGCGTTATCACTGGTTGTGCCACGCCTATTGCTTGATGTCGAATCATTATCACCTCCTAGTCGAAACCAATACCCCAACGCTCTCTAAAGGCATGAAGCTCCTCAACGGTACTTATACCCAATACATAAACCGCACTCAAAAGCGCGTCGGCTATGTTTTTCAAGGTCGTTACAAAGCGATTATTGTGGATAAGGATGCTTATTTATTGGAGCTGTGTCGGTATGTTGTGTTAAATCCGGTGCGAGCAGAAATGGTGCGGTCTGCCAAAGATTGGCCCTGGAGCAGCTATCGAGCAACAGCAGGAATGACGAATCCCGTTCCAGCGCTAACGACGGATTGGATTCTTGGTAATTTTGGTAAACAAAGAAACCGAGCAACAGAGGGTTATAAGAAGTTTGTCGCTGAAGGAAAAAATCAACCGTCGCCGTGGAAGTCACTCAAAAACCAAATCTATCTGGGCTCGGATACTTTTGTGGAGGACGCCCAATGCAAAATGAATGTGGACCAATCTCTAAAGGGTATTCCTAGGCCACAAAAACTCGCTCCACCAAAGCCGCTCGATTTTTATGTAAAGAATTATCCGGAGAAGGAGGCGATGGCGAGGGCTTATCTGAGCGGACACTATACGCTCGCTGAGGTTGGTGGAGCGTTTGGAAAAAGTTATGCAACGGTTAGCCGAGCGGTGAAGGCTATGGAGTTGGCTGAAGTAGAGTAGATCTGCGTTAAGCCGAGAAATTTAATGGGAGATCAGCAATTGGAAAGCAAAATATTATTTGATCTGGTTGAGATTGGACCGGAGCAATCGATTATTAAATTATCGGGTTCAGATAAGACAGTTGAAGTGCCTGGATCGGTGTTAGAGGCTCAATTGGAGCTGAAGAATGGTTGGGCGCTGATCCTTACGACGGAAAACGCTCCTTATGATGAAGCGCTTCATGTAACTCTGTTGGATAAGAACCTAGAGGTCCTTGACCAGGTTGAGCTATCCGAAGACATGACGCCCGGAATTGTTACAGACATCCGAATTATTGATGGCGAGTGCGTTCAATTCATGTTTAATCGAGCTAATCCATATGTTTTGGGAGTTGATAAAAGCGGGTTCTTATTGCCTAAAGGCTCTGACTATTCGAAGCGAGATTTTGCGAGAAGATTTGGTAAAAAATATTTGTATATCAACTAAACGAAAAGGGGACAAAAACGAAAAGGGGACAGATTTATTTTCTAACTAAAAAAGGAGAAATATATGCCAAGGCAGGCGAGGTTAATTGTGCCAGGACTACCGCACCACATAGTGCAGCGAGGACATAACAGAAGCGCGGTTTTTATTGAGGAGTCAGATTATCAGTATTACTTGAATAATCTGGCGGAGTGGAAGACGGAGTTGGGGCTTAGGGTCTTCAGCTATTGCTTGATGACCAATCATGTTCACCTGATAGTAGAGGCCGGACATAGGCTCGGAGACATTGGCGAGCTCATGAAGCGGTTGGCTGGTCGCCAGACCCGATATGTGAATAAGTTGGAAAGACGAACCGGCTCCCTTTGGGAAAGCCGCTATAAAATCAGCCCAATTGATACGGATGCTTATCTCTTGCAATGCTGTCGATACGTGGAGCTGAACCCGGTGAAAGCCAGGATGGTATCGCGGCCTCAGGATTATGGATGGTCAAGCTATCGAAGTGTGATTGGTGAGACAAGATGCTCGTGGCTGGACCTGAGTCCTTGCTTTATCGGCCTAGGCATTGATGAGGATCAAAGGGTGCAACGCTATCGCAAGTTTGTAGAGGACGCAGAATCTGCCGAAATTGAAGCATCCTTCATAAGAGCCGCCGTGGATCGTAACCAGCTCACAGGCGGTGCTCGGTTCATTGATGAAGTGGAAGCGAGAACGGGGGTTAGGGTTGAGTTTAGATCTAGGGGCAGGCCGTCATGTGCCGATAAATAAATCTGTCCCCTTTTCCCAGTCCAAACACAAACTATCCAGATGGATTAGCTTTTAGAACCGATTTACCGGACCATTTGTTTGGGCCACATGGGTTCAAGAATAATGGAACTCTTCATGGAACGCATAACCAACAAAATGCGATAGATCTGCTCACACAGAAAGGCGCAACGTACAACTTGACGCCTACGAATAATCCTGGCATCTCTGAATTGGAATATTCTTATTTCAACGCGGCCAAAAACAAGAGTGTGGTCGGCTCCAAAACTGTTTATGATCCCCGAATATATGGTGATCAAAAAATGTTAGATATGTCTCAATTTGTGGGTCAAAAAGGCTTTGAGCGTTATCTTGGGGACACCAGTAAAACGGTATTTGACATTTCCGAAAATGGAGTGAACTTCCGCGTTTATATTAATATTGACCCCGCTACGGGAGCGCCATACATTGGTAATGTACATCCAATTAAGTAGTAGAGAGTGATTATGGATTTTTTCAACGAAGCATTCGGTGGGTTTCAACCACACTCGGATAAAGACGCAGCAATAAAGTTTGCTCTTAATTCTCTCTTGATGGATGCAAAGCTTGTTCGCTTGGTAGATCTCATCGATTCATCAACTAACGTCGGTTGTATAGAGGGTGAGCCCGGTTGGGAATTGGAGCATTTAGAAGATTCTGATAGAAGTCTATCGGGATATTTAGCTTGGCCACATTGGGCGCATTATCGGGCGGCTGTGGATCCAGAATGTTATCAGCTCACGTATCCCGAAATATTTTTAGATCGCGGTCAGTTTGTGTTTTACGTTGAAAAAGCTGTCGCTGCTTTTTTAGCGAGATTTCCTCAAGAGAAGGGCACCTTAAATAAGTTGGTAGCGTTGATAGAAAAATCAAAAAATAAAGGACATCCACATATTTGATAGGCGACTTAAGAAAAGGGGACAGATTTATTTTCTAAGTAAAGGAGACTTCTTATGGAAGAAATACAACAGTTTAAATGCTTGGCCGATTTGAGGGGTGTGATATCCAGCTGGACGGCTTTTATGCCCGACCTATGTCTCGCGGCAGCAATCCTATGCCGATAAATAAATCTATCACCTTTTTCTAAAATTTATTTGCTCCGGGTCGATAAGTTGTGACTGATATTTACTCTATATCAAAAATAGATTTTTTTGCTCTAAATGAATTTCTATTGGTGTTGCTGTTTCCATTTTTGCAGGCCTTTCTATTGTGGATTTTCATATGGATAGTGCGTGAGGAGGGTTTTCGGAGTCTCTGGAGAAAATCCCTTTTATTAAAGGGATTTGTTTTTTTTCTTTTGGCGCTGAATTCAGTGATGATTTATTCTAGGGCTGAAATATGTGTGGTTCATCTGATAGGGCACGAAAGGCAAAAAAGAGGAGTTGTTCAGTCCAAAGAGGGTGCATACAGATTTATAAGAACTCATGCACACAAGACATTTTATTATGTCGGGGATATGGAGTTCCAAGGATCTCAGATGAACCTTCCTAGAGAGTTGGGGTCACCCATTCTTACGCCGTCCTCAGCAGCGAGAAATATAATGAACGCACACGTAAAATTCTGTTTATGGGTATTGCTGGCACTTTGCGGTTTGCCTGGATATTCCCTGGCGGCAGTTGAGCTCTTTCCTCTTTCCGACGTGCGTCTGCACGACGGACCTTTCAAAAATGCGGAGCAAACGAATTTGCAATACCTGCTCGCGTTGGAGCCGGATCGCCTGCTTGCTCCATACCGCCGGGAAGCCGGGCTGCCGACCGGGATGGAATCTTATGGCAACTGGGAATCGTCGGGGCTGGACGGTCATATCGGTGGACACTATCTGTCTGCGCTCGCGCTCATGTCTGCGTCAACCGGCGATCAAATTCTGTTGCAGCGGCTGAATTACATGATTCAGGAGTTGAAAAAGTGCCAGGATAAAATCGGCACGGGGTATCTCGGTGGAATTCCCGACGGCAATGCTGCCTGGACGGCGTTGGCGAAAGGTCAGATCAAGGTCGACAATTTTTCCCTCAATGACAAATGGGTGCCCTGGTATAACCTTCATAAAACCTTTGCGGGTTTGCGTGATGCTTATGTTTACGCCGGCAATGAAACAGCGAAACAAATGCTGATCCGGTTGTCCGATTGGGCGTTGCAGTTGACTGCGAACTTGAGCGACGAACAAATGGAGCTGATGCTGCGCGGTGAACACGGTGGCATGAATGAAATATTTGTTGATGTGTGGGAACTCACCCGCGATGAAAAATATCTGGTGCTCGCCAAGCGATTTTCCCACCGCTTGTTGTTGAATCCGCTTATTCAGCAGCGCGATGAATTGACTGGTATGCATGCCAACACCCAAATTCCCAAAGTGATCGGTTTCAAGCGCATCGCCGATGCCACACATGATCGCAAATGGAACGATGCTGCCCGGTTTTTCTGGGAGACCGTCGTGGAGAAACGCAGTGTGGCGATTGGCGGCAACAGTGTAAGAGAGCATTTCCATGCGGAAAATGATTTTCAGCCGATGCTGGAGGATGTGGAGGGACCGGAGACTTGCAACACTTACAATATGTTGAAACTCTCCAAATTGTTTTACGAATCTTCCGCTGATTTGAAATACCTGGAATTTTATGAACGTGGTTTATACAACCATATTTTGTCCTCGCAACATCCAACCACCGGCGGCGTGGTTTATTTTACGCCCATGCGTCCAAACCATTACCGGGTCTATTCTCAAGTGGATAAGGCAATGTGGTGCTGCGTGGGCTCGGGCATCGAAAATCATGGAAAATACGGTGAACTGATATACGCTCACCAGGGCGACCACGTCTACGTCAACCTGTTTATTGCTTCCACCCTGGATTGGCGAGAACGCAAAATAAAATTGCGGCAGGAAACACAGTTTCCAGATGTACCGAAAAGCACTGTGCACGTTACCGGTAGTGGAAAATTCGTGATGAATATTCGCTATCCAGAGTGGGTTGCGCAGGACGGTTTGAAGTTGCGTGTTAACGGCCGGAAAATAAAAGTAAGCGCAAAGCCGGGAGATTACATTCAGCTGCGCCGAAATTGGCGCAACGGTGACAAGGTGAGTATCGATCTGCCGATGCAGACGCGCCTTGAGTCGTTGCCGGACCAGTCCGATTATTATGCAGTTGTTCATGGGCCTGTGGTGTTGGCAGCGAAAACGCAGCCGTTTCCTGCGGAGAAACTGCAATTTTTCGCGGATGACAGCCGTATGGGCCATATTGCCAACGGACAACTGTGTCCATTGGAATTTGCGCCAACTTTTGTCACCGATGACAAAAATTTTCTGAGCAAAATTGTTCCTGTGGCAGGCAAGCCTCTCACTTTCCGCGCACCGGTAATGACCGGTGACCACGCCGATGAAGTGGACCTAATTCCGTTTTTCCGGTTGCACGAGTCCCGCTATACCCTTTATTGGCCAATGGTCAGCAAGAGCGAATTTGCGTCTTTACAGGCGGCGAATCGGGAACAGGAAAAAGCGCGTCTTCAGCTGGATGCCATGACCATTGATAAAGTGAGTCCCGGTCAGCAGCAGCCGGAATCGGATCACTTTGTGAAGCATGAAAACAGCGAAACCGGTATTTATATGGGACGCCACTGGCGACACGCCGAGGGGTGGTTCAGTTACGTAATGAACGATCCTAAACATGAGGCCAGAGCACTGCGCGTAACCTATTCCTCAGGTGACGTAGGAAGGCGCTTCACTATCGTGGTGAACGACCAAGTAATCGCCGAAGTGGAATCACAGGTTGGCAATAAAAGCGCTTTCTATCCCGTGGAATATCCGTTGCCACACGCGCTAGTGGCGTCTGCCAAAGATGGAAAACTGGTAATAAAATTTATGGCGCACAAAAATTCCATCGCAGGCGGTATTTTTGATCTTCGCTTGTTGCGTCATGTGCCACAAGTGGAGAGTGGATCGGAGTTCTCTTCTAGGTAAAGAATTGAGGGGTCTAAAATTATTACTACTTAGTAAGCAATGGATATGCTGAGATGCAGAATATTCAGAACATATAAGCGCTCGACAGATTTTGAGAGCGCTTCTCATTAATCGCTCGCGGGATGTGAATTGCATAGCAAACCGAGATAGGAGGCCATGGGATAATTCTCCAATACGAATAACGACCGTTTGGAGCGAACAATGAAATCCTTGAATCTGGCACTTGCGGCTTTGGCTGTGGTGCTTAGCGGGTGCGGCGGCACCTCGGAGTCATCTTCCAACAGTTCATCCTCCAGCAGCTCGTCTTCTAGCAGTTCATCATCCAGTAGCTCGTCTTCAGCGGCTTCTTCTTCAACGAGTTCTTCGTCGAGCAGCGCCAGTTCGTCATCTTCATCCGGGTATGCCGCCAGTACCAGCGACGCGCTCACTACTGAGGCTTTGTCGGATCGTTCTGTGGTATTCGGCACAAGCGCGCCGGGCATCAATAAATCCATTCCTATCTGGGGTTTGGATACGGCCTGGGTGAGCGAAAGTAATATTCGGCGCGGGGTTGCGTTTATGGGCGCTGAGCGGGTGGACGTGGTGCGTATCTCATTTACGCCTACCGCTGCGCTGATAAATGGTCAGTTGCAGTCGGAGCAGTACGCTTTGCTGAATCAGCGCCTGGATTATGTGGATTTGGTCGGGCCTCATGCGTCTGTGATGTTGAATGCGGACCCGCCGACGGTTGATCCCTGGTTTAAAGATTCCAATGGCAACACCATCGCTTCCCGGTGGGCAGAGTTGATGGATGTCACCGCACGTCGCGCCGAGGAACGCGGTCGCACGGTGATTGCAGCAGCGCCGTTTAATGAGCCGGATTACTCAACCCATCAGGGCACCATGCAGGCCTTTTTCGATGTGGCGGGGGAGCTTGCGCAGAAGTCCCGCTTTCGGAATGTGCGTATTACTGGCGGTAATACCTTAAGCGCGGATGCGGCCGCTCCCTGGTACAACTTTTTGAAAGCCCGTTTGCACGAGGGCAATACCCATCAGCTGAATGGCAGTTTTGCCAACTACGCGGGGTTTTTCCAAACAGTGGTGGCCAATGGTCACCGCGCCGTGAATGACGAGCTGCACAATGTGATGGAAGCCATTGTGGGCGTTGAATACGGTATGCAAACCGGTATTTGGTGGGGCACGGCGGAACGCGCGCGGGGCGAATTTGTAAAAGCCAGCGACGGTAAACGACTGGGCTACGCAGAGCACCGCCCCAACTGGACTGCAGCTGCTGTGTATCGCGCACCTGATGGTCAGCTGCAGGCATTTGCGGGTGCCTCGGAAAGACAGGCTACAGATACGACCTACCGTTTTGTGGCGAAAGATCGCGACGTGTTTTTTGACGGTCACGGCCCGCAGCGGGAATACAACATTTTTGTGCCGGGCGGCACCGGCTATTGGGAAAACCAACCCAATGCCGAAAAAGTGGTGAATATTACTTGGGGTGAAGATATTCAGCCGCCCATTAATGGGCGCTATATTCTCGTCAATCGCAACAGTCAAAAGGTATTGGAAGTTGCGGATAACAGTACTGCCGATGGTGCCAATATTCAGCAGGGTAATTTTACGGGGGCAGGCAATCAGCAGTGGAATATTGCACCGCTGGCTCCGCGCAACGGTGGTGACTACAGCTACTTTAGTTTGAAAGCAGCGCACAGCGGCAAAGTGCCGGACGTGTTCGATTTTTCCCTGGCGGACGGCGGCAACATCGCGCAGTGGAGCGATTTGAACGGCAATAACCAGCATTGGTATTTGGAATACGCGGGCGATAACTGGTTTTAT
>ENA-UOVV01001852-UOVV01001852.1-compost-metagenome-genome-assembly--contig:-NODE-1852-length-13612-cov-6.558236_pt1 | contig 13612 bp, 13 predicted proteins | sample MGYA00238155_ERZ761577 | MGnify/ENA primary metagenome ERZ761577 (study PRJEB28898, sample SAMN06268775) | compost metagenome | isolation source: Emeryville, CA | place: USA:Emeryville, CA | collected...
GGGTTCGAGGGTTACCTCGGTGTGCTGGGGCACGGGATCGGAGTGTCGGCGTTCAGTCCTCCACTCATCGGTGACATCTCGGCACTCGGTGAGCGGGAGTTCGTGTTCGAACCCGGAATGACGTTCTCCATCGAACCCACGATCACCATCCCCGGTATTCCGGGCGGCGGCGGCATACGACTCGAGGACTGCTTCCTCGTCACCGATGACGGCAACGAGGTCCTGAGCAGCAACGTGCCGTACTGTGAGAAACTGCTCGGCAAGTCGAAGGACTGTTCCTGCGGCTGCCCCTGAGCCCGCGAGGGCGATTTGCGGTCTGCAACGTAATCGGCTCGCGCCGTCGGGCACGAGCCGGTTACGTGTGAAGTCTAGGCATTCGTGAACAGTTCGGGCTGCTCTCGCTGGATCTGGATCAACTGATCGATGCCGAAATGTAGTGTCGCCATTCCTCCTGGGACGCTGGCCATTTCGAGTGCCTGAACTACTTCCGCGACGGTTGCGCCCTCACGTAGTGCGCGAGCCAGATGAAGCTTGAGAGAAGGATAGCCGCGGAAGGCGAGGATCGCAGAAGCGATGAGCTCCCGGTACTTAGGTGCCAGGGCCCCGTCCTTGCGGGTGTAGGTCGCCCGCACCATCTCGAGCCGTACCCGGTCGAAGTCGGGGTCGTGCGCTGCCAGCCACTCGAAGGTCGAGAAGTGATAGCCACGCACCTTGGCCAATTCTCGATATGCCTCCTCGATGTCGCTGTCCATCTCGACAGTGAACTCCAGATCACCGGTGGTCCGATCCTCCATACCTTCTCCTTTGTTGAGCCGCTGCTGTTCGGTCGGCAACGTTTACGGTTCGAGTCCAAGCAGACGTGCGAGATTGCCGCCCAGTATCGCCTGGACCTCCTGGTCGGTGAGCAATGTGTTGTCCCGGACCACGGCCACCGGATCAGCCGGCCCCATATCCGCCGGATAGTCGGAGGCAAGGACGACCCGATCGGCGCCAACCGTGTCGATCAGGAAGCGCAATGCGGTGTCTGAGTGGACGATCGAATCGAAGTACAGGCGAGGTAGATAGGAGGACGGCAACTCCCTGAGTTCGGCGTTCTCCTTGCGCACGCGCCGGCCGTGATCGAAGCGGCCGATCGCCATACACGCGTACCCACCCCCGTGGGCGAATACCATTCGGACGGACGGTAGTCGCTCCAGGACGCGCCCGAAGATCAGCGAGGCGATCGCGATCGTCGTCTCAGTCGGGTTGCCGATCAGATTGCTCAAATGATAGTTCGGCAGATCGTTCTTCAACCGGACTGCAGCGGGATGGAAGAACAGAAGTGCGCCGACGCGGTCAGCCGCTTCGAGTACCGGGTACAGTTCTGGATCGTCCCAGTTGCGTCCGTTCACATGGGTAGGGACGGCGGCGCCGACAACCACCTCGGATTCCATCACGCGCTCGAGTTCGGCTACCGCGGCGTGTGGTTGATGCAGCGGCAAGTGCGCGAAGACACGCAGACGTTGCGGATGTTGCCGAGCTAGCGCGATGAAGTCGTCGTTGGTCTGACGGGCTGCCGCGGCGACGTCGAGGACCGCCTCGTCGAACCACCACAGCGACGGCAACAGCGAGACGATCTGGATGTCGACGCCCGTCGCATCCATGTCCGCCAGTCTGCGGGACACGTTCTCGGCCGCATGGGACCAGGGAGAGACACGTTCAGAGCCGCCGGCCGGTGAGACCCGAAGTAGTTGTTGTTCGGTACGTGCAACCGGCAGGCCGTACCACTGGCCGACGGTGTGAGCGGTCGAGAGCGAACTCGGTACCGCGTGGGCGTGCACATCGATCACCGGTGTTGTGGTGTCAGTCATGAATGCTCCTGAGGATCCCGTATTTCGCCTTCAGCCGTAGCCGGCAGTTCGCTGCGGGCGCGCACCTTCCGTGCGACGCTGATGTTGCTGACGACGCCGTACACCAGCAGCAGCACGCACACCGAGAGGATCGCCGCAGTCCATGGCCGCGACACGAAGGCGACCAGATCCGAGTTCACCAGCAGCAGGCCTTGTCGCAGGTTGCTTTCGAACCCAGCACCGAGCAACAGACCGACCGCCGCCGCTGGAGTCGAGTAGCCGTAGCGCAGCATGTAGTAGCCCACCAAGCCGCACGTTAGGAGCACCAGAACGTCGAACACGGATCGTCGCAGGGAGTACACACCAATGAGCGTCAAGAGGAATGCCAGCGGGAAAACGATCCGCCGATCGAGTCGGACCAACCGAAGCAGTACCGTCTGCACTAGCCAGCCGATCGCGATGATGACCAGGGATGCCCCGAGGAGCCCGGCAACCGTGGCGTAGAGCAGTTCCGGGGACGCCTGCAACAACATCGGGCCTGGCACGAATCCCTGCAGGAGCAATGCGCCGAGCAGCAGCACCATCGTGTCGCTGGCCGGCAGACCTAGTCCGAGGGTGGGAACCAGTTCGCCGGCCTGACTGGCATTGCCCGCCGACTCATTGGCTGCGATGCCCTCCTCACTGCCGCGACCGAACTTCTCCGGCGTTTTCGAGGTGAGCTTCGCCTGCTGGTAGGCCATGACGACAGCACCCGTGCCGCTCATGCCCGGGATGGCGCCGATCAGCGTTCCTATCAGACTGCCGGAGACGACCGGCCTGGTCAGCTTCACCAAGTAGCGAAAGCCGGGAAAGCGGGCATCCGACTTGCCGTTGCGTTTGAGGTCATCCCAGTCGTACGCCTGCCGCATGTTGCGGATCAACTCGCTGATGGTGACCAGTCCCAAGACAGCGGGGACGGTTGCCAGGCCCGGCCGCAGCTCCCGCAGCCCGAAATCGAATCGCGCTATGGCGCTTACCGGATCCGGACCGATCATCGCCAGCAGCACACCGAATGCCGCCGCCGCGAGTCCCTTGAACATGCTCTCGCCGGTGAGACTCACCAGCGCACACAGGCCGAGGCAGTACAGAGCGAACAGCTCTGGTGACAGGAATGTGTAGGTGATCGAGGACAGCGGCACGACGAGCAGCACGAAGAACGGGATGCTGATGAGTTGTCCGGTGAAACCCGCGAACCACATGGTTCCGAGCGCCTGTCCGGTCTTGCCCCGTCGGGTCATCGCGTAGCCGTCGATCGCGGTCAGAAACGACCCCGGTGTCCCGGGAACCCCTAGCAAGATGGCGGGTATCCCATTGCCGAACTGCACGCCGATGCTGATTGCAACCAGGAAGGCGACGGCGGGGATCGCATCCATCCCGAAGGTCAGGGGTAGCACCACACCGAGCGCGAGACCAGAACCCACCCCTGGCAGAGCTCCGCATACCGCGCCCCATAACACTCCGACGATCAGGAAGGTGATCACCATGGGATCGCCGAGGGTCAGCAGGCCGTGAGTGAGCGAGTTCAGCGCCAGTTCCATGCAGTCCCCTTCACTGCCTGGTCCCAACCACGGCTAGCCCAGCCGGGGTATGAAGGTGGCGAAGAACAGGTCTACTGGTCCGGCCGGGAGGCGCAGCCCTGACACCCTGCTGAAGAGGATCCAGGTGAGCAGGCTGAAGCAGATCGGAACGACGACCAGCTTGATCACCGAGCGCGTCCGCATGGCGAATACGGCTGCGCAGCACGCCACCCAGGTCGCGGTGATGAAACCGATGCGAGGCAGCATCAGCGCCCAGGCCAAGCCGACGGCCAACATGACGAAGGGCCGGATCGCCGAAACCGGAAGACCCGGTTCGTCGCCCTCACCACCGTCCGCGTAAACCCGTCCGTTCACGCTCCGCCGCCACCACACCAGCCTGCGAATCACCAGCAGTGCACCAACGACGGCGAGGAACCCCCCGAGGACTTCGGCGAAACCGTCTGGACCGATGGGGTCCTCGAGGACGCCGCGTCGCACGTCTTGTGCGAGACGAACGACCGTCAGGCCGAGCAGCATGACGCACAGAGCGATTGCCAGATCCGCACGCCGATCCACGGTGGCCCGCGGTCGATCGTCAGACATATCGCCCGACGGATTGGCGAGTTCCTCGGCCCGGGGACGGGCCGATTCTCGCCAATCCGCTGCGGCGTCCCGCTCTCCTACCGCTTCCAATGAAGACCGGCCTTCTCCACGACAGGTTCTGAGAACTCGTACAGTGACCGGGCGAGCGCATTCGCATCCTCACCACTCCACAGCCGCAGTGTGATGCCGGGTTGCGTTTCGCCGCGCATCTGGTAGTCCGCGGTCTTCGTGGCCGCTTCGAACAGCGCGTACAGCCAGGCGACGTGGGCGTCGTCGACCACGGCGGGAACCAGCAGGCCCTGCACGGTTCCCCAAGTCGCTTCCGGCACATCATATTTCTGATAGTCGGCCGCGGTGGCGACCCGACCCGCCCACTCGTCTGGAGCATCTTCGGTGGTGGCGAAGATGACTCGGACCCGCCCCGACTCCTCTGCCTGCATGGCGAGTTCGGGTTGTGTCAGCGTGAAATCGCCCTCGCCGGCGCCGACCGCGGCGATGGCTGCCTCGCGGTCGGCCGCGGGAATCTTCGTGACCTCTATACCGAGCTCGCCGAGCAGCCATTCCATCGTGATGTCCACGCCGGATCCGACACCGCCGGAGATGTAGCGGAGTTTGCCGGGATTCTCGCGTCCGTAGTCGACGAAGGAGTCGAAGTCGTCGCCCCACGGTGCGTCCGCGCGCTGAGCGAGGACGTAGGGGTATTCCTCGGTGGCTATGAAGAAGTCGAGATCGTCGAGTCCGACACCGAGTTCATTCTCGTAGTCGACCGTGTGAAAGTCGGTGGAGGTCCCCAGGATTGACGTGACCAGAACGTAATACCCGTCCTTACCACCTTCTCGGTCCATCACCTCGACCATCGCGTCCACGGTTCCGCCCTGTGAGCGTGGCTCATCCGACACGATGATGTCGACCGGCGAAATGTCGCGGAGGGCCTTCTCCAGCGTCCGCGCGTAGAGACCGTCGCGTGACCCGGCCTCGTCGGAGCTGACGATGGTGATGGGGCCGTCCGGAAACCCGTCCGGCAACGGCAGCAGTTTGCCGTCCACGAACTCGGGTTCGAAGTCTGCCCCGTCTTGCGCAACCGAGGTCTGCGACACACTGTCCTCGCTTGCTACACATCCATTTAGTAGCAGGGCTCCGATGGCCAACATCCCAACGAGAAACCGGTTTGCCTTGCCCATGACGCCTCCGGATATGTGCCCTTACCGCTGGATGGGTGTGATGCACACTATATTCTAGATTTCATAGAATCAACCCGTTTTCGGCGATGCGCTCGGAAATCGTCGAGGCCAAGACCAGGCTTGCGTGTCCCCGGCGACCGCGTACACAGCGTCCGCCGCGCAGGTGCCGCGGGCAGCGTGCAGCAACTTCCCCAGGAATCGAACGGTATGGTGCCAGCCATGCCGACGGGACCGAAGCTACCGACCTACCTGTACGCCGTGCTGGCCGTTCTCCTGACGATCGCCCTCGCGGGTTGTGACAGTGCCTCCGGCCCGGCCATCGTCGCCGAGGACAACACGGTGCGCCAGGTGACCGTCGTCGGCACCGGCGAGGTCCAGGCCACGCCCGACACCCTGACCATCAACGCGGCGATCGAGACCGTCGCCAACGAGGCGGCCAACGCGCTGAACCAGACCAGCCAGCGGCAGAAGGCGGTGATCGACGCGCTGTTGGCCGGCGGCATCGACCGCGAAGACATCAGCACCAGCGAGATCAGCGTGCAGCCGCAGTACGCGGGCGGCAACAGCACCTTCATCAACGGTTACCGCGCAACCAATTCCATCGACATCAAGGTGCGCCAAATCGAGCGGGCCCCGGACGTGTTCGGGGCGATCGCGGCCAACGGCGGCGACGCGATGCGCATCAACAACGTCAGCCTGACCATCGAGGACGACGATCAGCTGGTGCGTGAGGCGCGCGCGCACGCCTTCAACGACGCCCACAGCCGCGCCGAGCAGTACGCGCTGCTGGCCGAGGTCGACCTGGGCAAGGTGATCTCAATTTCGGAGGCGCCGTCGACGACCCCACCACCGCTGCCGTATCAGGGCACCCGCGATGGCGCCGCCGAGATGGCCGCCGTGCCGATCGAGCCCGGGCGGCAGACGATCTCGTTCACCGTGACGGTGGTCTACGAGCTCGACTAACCCGCGGGCGCGATGTCGACGGGGATCCCGTTGAGCACCGCGGTGCCCGACAGCACGTCGAGCCGGCGGCCGTCGTTGAGCTGGTTGACGTTCACCCCCGCGTTGGCGGCCGCATGCGTCTGGCCGGTGCCGGGCCGGTCATGACCCCAGCCGTGCGGTAGTGACACCACGCCGCGCCGCATGCCCGGGGCGATCTCCACCGGCGCGATCAGCTCACCGCCCGGTCCCTTGATCTTGGCGGTGTCGCCGATGCCGAGTTCGGCGGCGTCGTCGGGGTTCATCAGCAGCGTGCACCGGTTCGAGCCGCCGGTCAGCGCGGGCACGTTGTGCATCCAGCTGTTGTTCGACCGCAGGTGTCTGCGCCCGATGAGCACGAACCGTTCAGCGCCCGAGCCCAGGTCGGCCCGCAGCCGGTCGACCTCGGCGCGCAACGGTTCGGGCGCGAGTTCGATGCGCCCGGACGGGGTGCGCAGCACCTCCGGCAGCCGGGGCTGCAGCGGCCCTAGATCGATGCCGTGCGGGGCGGCCTTCAGCTTTTCCAGCGTCAGGCCGTCCGGTTTGGCGCCGAACGCGTCCCCGTAGGCGCCCAGCCGCAGCATCATGTCGAGGCGCCGTTCGTAGCCCGGCGCCTCGGGCAGCATCGCGACCAGTTCGTCGACGGCACGGCCGGCCACCGGCGAATCCGGGTCGGCGGTCTCCTTGGCCAACGTCGATGCGATCACCTGGGCGTCGACCAGCCCCGGATCGGTGTGCGGGCTCATCCCGAACACCACCAGCGCGACGCGCGAGAGGATCTCCGCCTCGTCGGGGCGACCGTCGAGCGGCAGCACCGGCGGCGAGTAGCGCACGTTGTTGCGCACCGCGAGGTTGTTGAGCGCGAAGTCGAAGTGCGCGCTGCGCGACGGCGGCGGTGGCGGCAGGATCACATCGGCGTGCCGGGTGGTCTCGTTGAGGTATGGGTCGACGCTCAGCATGAAGCCGACGCCGGCCAGCGCGCGGTCCAACCGGTCGCCGTCCGGCGCCGACAGCACCGGGTTGCCCGCGATCGTGATCAACGCCCTGATCTGCCCCTCGCCCGGCGTCTCGATCTCCTCGGCCAGTGCCGCGGCCGGAAATTCGGACAGCACCTCGGGATGCCCGGACACCCGGCTGCGCCAGCGGCCGGTCAAGAATCCGCGGCCGGGCTTGGGCGGCCGCGGCGCGGGCATCGCGGCGCCGAGCGGGAACATCGCCCCGCCCGGGCGGTCCAGGTTGCCGGTCAGGATGTTGACGACGTCGACCAGCCAGCTGCCCAGCGTGCCGAACTCAACGGTCGAGGTGCCGATCCGGCCGTACACCGCGGCGCTCGGCGCGGTAGCGAGTTCGCGTGCCAGCGTGCGGATTTCGGCCGCCGGCACACCACAGTAGTCTGCCACCGCCTCGGGCGGGAAGTCGGCGGCCAACGCGCGGACCTCGTCCACGCCGTTGACGTGGTCGGCCAGCGGGCCGAGGTCGACAAGGTTCTCGTCGAACAGCGTGTGCACCACACCGAGCAGCAGCGCGGGATCGGTGCCCGGCCGCGGCGCGAGGTGGCGGTCGGCGAGTTCGGCGGTGCGGGTGCGCGCGGGGTCGATCACGACGAGGCGCCCGCCGCGCTTCTTCAGCGCCCGCAGCTTGCCCGGGAAGTCGGCGGCGGTGGCCAGACTGCCGTTGGAGACAAGCGGATTGGCGCCCATGATGATCTGGTAGTCGGTGCGGTCCAGGTCGGGCACCGTGAACGCGACCGGGCTGCCGAACATCAGGCCCAACGCGACGTGTTTGGGCATCTGATCCAACGTGCTGGCGCTGTAGACCTGATGCGTGCCGAGGCCCTTGATGATCACCGGCGGATACAGCGCCCCCGCAATGGTGTGGGCGTTCGGGTTGCCGAGGTACACGCCGACGGAGGTGCCGCCGTGCTCGCGCAGCACCGCGCCGAGCCCGTCGGCCACCGCGGTGAACGCCTCCTCCCACGTCGTCTCGACGAGTTGACCGTCGCGGCGCACCAGCGGGCGGGTCAGCCGGTCGGGGTCGTTGTCGAGTTCGGCGAAACTCGCCCCCTTCGGGCAGATGAACCCCTTGCTGAACACGTCGTCGTGGTCGCCGCGGGCGCCGGTGACGCGGCCGTCCTCGATGGTCAGGGTCAGGCCGCAGGTGGCCTCGCACAGCGGGCAGATCCGAAGGGCCGTCTCGGTCATGCGCTCATCCTCCGCCGGACTGTGCGGTTCGCGCCATTACTTGGCGTTTCGGGTTACGTCTGTTCGTACACCTTCGGGTCGAGGGTGCCGATGTAGTTCAGGTCCCGGTAGCGCTCGGCATAGTCCAGCCCGTAGCCGACCACGAACTCGTTGGGGATGTCGAAGCCGACGTAGGCGATGTCGACGTTGGCCCGCGCCGCGTCCGGTTTGCGCAGCAGCGTGCAGACCCGCAGCGACCGCGGCCGCCGGGTGGCCAGGTTGCGCAGCAGCCAGGACAGCGTCAGTCCGGAGTCGACGACGTCCTCGACGATCAACACGTCGCGGTCGTTGATGTCGCGGTCGAGGTCCTTGAGAATGCGCACCACCCCCGACGACGACGTCGACGAGCCGTACGAGCTGACCGCCATGAACTCCAGCTGCGTCGGCAGCCCGATGGCCCGGGCCAGGTCGGTCACGAAGAACACCGCGCCCTTGAGCACGGTCACCAGCAGCAGGTCCTGGTGGTGTTCGTTGATCACGTCGCGATAATCCGCGGCGATCTGGGCGCCGAGTTCGCAGACGCGGTTCTGGACCTGTTCAGCGGACAGCAACACCGACTTGATGTCGCCCGGATACAGCTCGGCGGGGTGCGCAGCCACGTGCCAAGCGTGCCATGTTTCAGACCGGCTCGGTGGACAGGGTCAGCATGCCATCGCGGCGGGCCGCGATCAGCCGCTGGTTGCGCAGCGCCGACGGCACCGCGACGCCGCCCTGTCCGCGCCAGGCCGTGACGAGCGCGTCGACCCCGCGGATCTGTTTGTCGGTCAGCCCGCGGGCACCGCCGGCCAGCAGCCAGCCGCGGATCACCCGGCGCCGGACGGCGGCCGGCAGCCCGGCCAGCCGCGCGGTGTCCAGCCCCGCCGGGCCGCCCGCGGCGGCCAGCGCGTCGGCGGCGATCGCGTCGAGGGTGTCGGTGTCCTCCCGCAGCGCCGTCGCGGTGCGCGCCAGCGCCTCGGCCACCCCGCCGCCGAGCACGTCCTCCAGCAGCGGCAGCACCTCGGCGCGCAGCCGGGCCCGGGTGAAGCGGGGGTCGCTGTTGTGCGGGTCCTGCCACGGCGTCACGCCCAGCTCGTCGCACGCCGCCCGGGTGGTCGCGCGGCGCACACCCAGCAACGGGCGGTACCACGGTGGGTCGTACGGCCGCATGCCGGCGATCGAGCGGGGCCCGGAGCCGCGGCCCAGGCCCAGCAGCACGGTCTCGGCCTGGTCGTCGAGCGTGTGGCCGAGCAGCACCGGCGCCTGCCCGCGCGCGGCGTCCAGCGCCCGGTACCGCGCCGTGCGGGCCGCCGCCTCCGGCCCGCCATCGGTGCCGACCTCGACACAAACCACTTGTGCGTCAACGCATCCCAACGCCAGCGCCTGGTCGCGCGCGGTTGCGGCCACCTTGTCGGAGCCGGGCTGCAGCGCGTGGTCGACGATCAGCGCGACGGTAGGTTTCGCCTGCGCCGCAACGGCTGTCAGCGCCAGCGAGTCCGCTCCACCGGACAGTGCGACACACCAGCGGTCGTCGGTGACCGGGTATTCGGACACGAACCCCGACACGGCCGCCCGCAGTGTGGCTACAGCACTCGGTCGATCCATCGCTCAGGTTCGTCGACTTCCCTTGGCAACGGCAGGGTTTCGGGCCCAGTCCAGATCGCATTGAAACGCTCCATGCCGACCCGTGAGACCACGTGATCGACGAACCTCTTGCCGCGGGTGTACTGGCTCATCTTCGCGTCGACACCGAGCAGCGCCCGCAGCAGCCGCTGCAGCGGCGGTTGCCTGCGGCGGCGGCGTTCGTCGAAGCGGCGCCGGATCGTCGTCACCGACGGCACCACCGCCGGGCCGACCGCGTCCATCACGTGGTCGGCGTGGCCCTCCAGCAGCGTGCCCAGCACCAACAACTGGTCCAGCGCCTCACGCTGGGGTTCGGACTGGACGGCCCGCAGCAGCCCGACGATGCCCTGGGCGTGCGGGTCGTCACCGACGATGGTGCGGTCGCGAACGAACCCGGACAGCCTGCTCATCACCTCGGCGATGTCGTTGGCGCTCTCCTCGGTGAGCACCGCCAGCGCCGCCGACATGTAGTCGGCCAGCCACGGGTTGGCGCGAAACTGCACCCGGTGGGTGACCTCGTGCAGACACACCCAGAGCCGGAAATCGGTTGGCTCAACCCGCAATTGACGTTCAACGGCGATCACGTTCGGATACACCAGCAGCAGTTCGCCGCCGTCAGGCCCGAACGGGTCGTACTGGCCGAGGATGCCCGAGGAGATGAACGCCAGCACCGCGCCGGTCTGCGCGCCGGTGACCCGTCCGCTGATGAAGTTCTTCGGGTTGTCGGAGCCGCCCGTCATCACCCGCATCGACTCGGTGGCGGCGCGGATCCACTCAGGGCGGTCGACGATGCGGGCCTCGGGGATCTCGCCGCCCTCGTGCAGTTTGGTGACCTCGCGCACCGGCACCTCGGCGCGCCGCGACGACTCGGCCAGCTGCGCGATGGCCTGCCTGCGGGTGTAGTCGGTGGCCGCGGGGCCGGGCCGGGCCAGTTTGGCGCCGACGGTCGCGGCGAACTTCCAGTCCACGGTGTGGCCGACCGATACCGGTTTCGCGGCTGCTTTGGTCGCCCGGCTCATGAGCCGCATCCGCACGACCGCAGCACGGCGGCGAAGTTGTCCAGCGCGACGCGGCCCATCGGCCCACAGTCGTTGGAGATCAGCGCAAACGTCAACACCCGCCCGCTGGCGTCGGTGACGATGCCGGTCAGCGAGTTGGTTCCGGTCAGCGAGCCGGTCTTGGCGCGCAGGAAGCCCGCGGCCGCGCGGCCGGCCGGGGTGTCGAGGTAGCGGTTGGACAGCGTGCCGCTGCCGCCGGCGATCGGCAGCAGTTCGACCAGCGGGCGCAGCCGGGGATGTTCGTCCCCGACCGCGGCCAGCACGGTCTCGTCGAGCGTGGTGGCGGTGAGCCGGTCGTCGACCGACAGGCCGCTGGAGTCCAGCAGTCGCGCGCCGCGGGTGTCGATGCCCGCACGGTTCAGCTGGCCGAGCACGGCGTCGACGGCGCCGGCGAAGCTCTGCGGCTTGTTCAGCGCGGCGGCCACCTCGCGGCCGATCGATTCGGCCATCACGTTGTCGGAGAAGTTCATCATGTCGCGCAGCCGCTCGATCAGCGGCGGCGACTGCACCGCGGCGATCTCCTTGTCGACGCGCGCCGGCCCCGGCCGCACGGTGACCCGGGCGGGGTCCACCCGCAGCGCGACGGCCAGCGCGCGGCCCGCGTCCAGCGCGGGGGTCTTGGAGCGGGCGGACTCCACGCTGACCGGCTGGGTGCGGCCGCCGTCGAGCATGACCGCCTCCATCGGGGCGATGTCGCCGCCGTCGATGTCGAGCGGATCCCAGCCGGGCGCCATGGTCGGCCCGCTGTATTCGCTGATGTCGACCTGGACCGCGGTGGCGTCGACGCCGGCGCGGCGCACCTGGTCGGCGAGGTCGCTGATGCGGGCGGCGTTGCGGTACCAGGTCTCCTGCCCGGGCGGCGCCGCCGACAGCGTCGGGTCGCCGCCGCCCTTGAGCACGACGACGCCGGGTTTGTCGGTGGTGAACACCCGGGTGGTGAGCCGCGCGTCGCGGTCGAGCGTCAGCAGCGCGGCGGCGGTGGTCAGCGTCTTGTTGACCGATGCCGGTTGCATCGGCACCTCGGCGCGCTGCTGCCACAGCACCGTCCCGGTCAGCGCGTCGGTGATGCGGCCGGTGAAGTTGCCCAGATTCGGGTCGGCCAGCGCCGGCGCCAACGCGGCGGCCAACCCGGCGGGCGTCGGCTTGGGCGCGGTGTCGGCGAGCGGGGCGACCGCGGGTTCGGCGGAGGCCGGCGGCGGGGCGGGCTTGGCGGCCGACGCGTCCGGCGACGAGCCGCCGCTCATCAGGGCCGCGGCCGCGACCACGGCGGCCACCAGCACAAGCACCGCCACCCCGATCAGCACGTGGGTGGAGTGCCGCCACTGGGTGGGCCGCATGACTCTGTTGCTCCTACTGCTTCCGTCTTGTCTGTCTTGAATCAGGCTTGAACCGTGAACCGCCCCTGCAAGCAGGGTATCGGCTACCGGCCAGCGAACCCGGCGCGCGGGCGCTCGACTAGGGTGATCGCGTGCAATTCGACGTAGTCATCGAGATTCCCAAGGGTTCACGCAACAAGTACGAGGTCGACCACGACACCGGACGCGTGAAGCTGGACCGCTACCTGTACACGTCGATGGCCTATCCGACCGACTACGGGTTCATCGAGGACACGCTCGGCGAGGACGGTGATCCGCTCGACGCGCTGGTGCTGCTGCCCGAGTCGGTGTTTCCCGGTTGCATCGTGGAGGCCAGGCCGGTCGCGATGTTCCGGATGACCGACGAGGCCGGCGGCGACGACAAGATCCTGTGTGTGCCGGCCGACGATGGGCGCTGGGACCACATCCAGGACGTCGGCGACGTGCCCGAACACGAACTCGAGGCCATCAAGCACTTCTTCGTGCACTACAAGGACCTCGAGCCCGGCAAGTACGTCAAGGCCGCCGACTGGGTGGGCCGCGCCGAGGCCGAGGCCGAGGTGACCGCGTCGATCGAGCGGTTCAAGAAGCAGGGTCACTGACCCTGCAGCCAGGGATTTTTCCTCGTCGTTACATCACGTAACGTCCGCGTGCTTTGAGCCGCCGATCATGGCTGCTGTGTTGATGCATCAGGGGATCGGCCTCGAGGCGTTCAACGCGATGCCCATGCGCAAGGCCGTGCACGCGGTGTTCGAGTGCTGCTACAGCGTCACGCTGGCCACCGACGTGGCGCGCGGGCGGCCCTACCCCGACCACGACGCGCTGTTCCGCCGGGCCGACGAGTTGCTGTTCGATCTCAGCGAGCAGTCGATCGACACGATCCTGCAGGCCTACCCCGACGTGGGCCGCCGGCCCGGCAGCGAGAAGTCGGCGGCCGAGCAGTGCGCGATCTGGTGCGACCAGCCCGAGATGATGCAGCGGTTGGCCACCGCCTCGAAGGACTACCTGGAGCACTTCGGATTCGGGTTCGTCATGTTCATCAACGGCTACAACGCCGAACAGGTGCTGGCGACGATGACCGACCGGCTGCACAACGATTTCGACACCGAGCGCAAGGTCGTGCGCAACGAACTCGCGCGGATCAACCGCACCCGCCTGGAGCGCATGCTCGGCCCCGAAGGCGGCTACGACAACTGGTCCTGACAACTGGTCC
>ENA-UOVV01001856-UOVV01001856.1-compost-metagenome-genome-assembly--contig:-NODE-1856-length-13582-cov-9.322984_pt1 | contig 13582 bp, 13 predicted proteins | sample MGYA00238155_ERZ761577 | MGnify/ENA primary metagenome ERZ761577 (study PRJEB28898, sample SAMN06268775) | compost metagenome | isolation source: Emeryville, CA | place: USA:Emeryville, CA | collected...
GATCATGAGCATGTCCTTCTCGGTGCCGACGTAGATGAGGTCGAGCGTGGAGGAATACATCTGCTCGATGGTCGGATTGGCGACGAACTGGCCGTCGATCTCCGCAACGCGGACGGCGCCGATCGGGCCGGACCACGGAATGTCGGAGATGGCGAGAGCGGCGCTGGCGCCGTTGACCATGGGGATGTCAGCTTCGTTGAGCTGGTCGGCCGACATCAGCTGGCCGATGATCTGGACCTCGTTGAGGAAGCCTTCCGGGAAAAGCGGCCGGCAGGGACGATCGCAAAGACGCGAAGTGAGGATTTCTTTTTCGGACGGACGGCCTTCGCGCTTGAAGTAGCCACCGGGGAAACGGCCGGCAGCGGCGTATTTTTCGCGGTAGTCGACGGTGAGCGGGAAGAAGTCCTGGCCGGGTTTGACGGTCTGCGCGACGCAGGCGGTGACAAAAACGTTGGTTTCGCCGACGGAGACGTTGACTGCGCCATTGGCGAGGCCGGCGATCGAGCCGGTGGAGAAGGTGATCCCGAGTTCGGGAACGGTGACGGAATATTTCTGATTCATGTATCGTTGCGGTTGCGTATCCGGAAAATACGAGCGGCCCGCGATACGCGGACGAGCCATGCTCGGGGTTTATACGCCACCCATAACCGCAAAACCGTCTAAGACGAAGCGGTGGGGACGTTTGAGTTGGGCGGTAACCGGCCCTGCAATCCTCGATCAGTGACGAGAGATTTCCGTTTGGCGCCCGAAGACGAGAAGCAAACGGAAATGTCCCGGCCGATGCGAGTGTCTGTAAAGACAACAGGCGACCCGCCGATCGGATCGCCTGCGTCGCGAAAAAGTCGGTTACTTACGGAGATTAAGTTTCTGCAAGATCTCGGTATATTTCGGCAGGTTGGTGCGCTTCAAATAATCGAGGAGCTTGCGACGACGGCTGGCCATCTGGAGGAGGCCGCGGCGGCTGTGAAAGTCTTTACGGTGGGTACGGAGGTGCTCGGTCAGGTGATTGATGCGAGCGGTGAGCAACGCGATCTGGACCTCGGACGAGCCGGTATCCTTATCGTGTGTTTTGTATTCTGCGATGATTTCGGGTTTTGCTACGTTGGACATTTGGTTTTTGTCTAGGAGTTACACGACTGTAGGGAGCCTTTGCAGGCCCCGTGCCACCCGCTGCCACCGCGAAATCGCGGTTTTGGCCGATGCCACCGTTCCAATCCGGCAGGGGGCCGGACCAGTCATGGCGGGAGTCCGCAACCGGACGGACTTCCACTAACGCAAGGCGTGTGTATCCCGTTTGCCGTTAAGTGGCGCAAGCAGAATTTTACGTATCCTCCAAGTCGTGCGCATTTATTGGGGTATCCCATCCGCCGCCGTGGAGTTAAGTGAGTTCAGGCGATCGGCGGAGTGGGCGTCGGGGCTCCGGTGCCGTAGCCAAAAAGACGGCGTTTCTTGATGGCTTCGACGACCAAGGGCGGGACCATGGTTTCCCAAGTGGCATCGCCGGCTTTGAGGCGGCGGAGGACGTCGCGCGAAAAAATGCCCAGGATGGTTGGATCGTAGCCGACGATGCAGTCGATGTAGTGGTTCTCGAGCAGATGCGCGTAGAGATTGCGCAGATGATCGGCGACTTGGAGGTTCTTGGCGTTGATCAAGACGCTGCTGGCGAAAGCGTTGCTGGAGGAGAGATGTCCATCGGCCAACGAGCCGCCGGCGATGTAGCGATCGTAGGCGGCCTGCTGCATCGGGTAGATGTAGAGTTTGACCGCGTTGCGGAAGAGCCGGCCAAAGGATTCGAGAATGCCGCCTTCGAGGTGCTCGTAGTATTTCTCGTTAAACACTTCGAGGAGGTTGTTGATGCCCATGGCCACGCCGATCATTTCCTTGGTGTAGCGGCGGAAGTAACTCGTGAGGCGGTAGTATTCCGAGTAGTTGGAAATCAGCACCGTGAAGCCGATGTCGCTCAGCAAATCCACGCGCGAAAGGAAGTCCTGCGCGTCCAGATCGCCGTCGGAGAGCAGGTTGTTCATGGTGATTTCCATGAGCACCACGACGTCTTTGCCTTTGACCATCGGTTCTTGGACGAACTGCGCGCAGGCGCAGTTGAGCATGTCGACGTTGACGTGCGTGACGGGACGGAAACTGCCGCGTTCGACGAGGATGGCTTTCTTATAAAGCACTTCCGAGGGTTGGAGCACTTCGCCGCCGGTGCCGAACATCACCGCGTTGGTGAGTCCGAGTTGCACGAGGTGCAGCGAGAGCAGGCGGTTGTCGACATTGGGAAACGCCGGGCCGCTGAACTTCAGCATGTCCACCTCGAGTCGTCCGGGCGCGAGATTATCGAGGAGCGATTGAATGAACTGCGGCGGATTATCGCGGTAATAAAACGCGCCGTAGATCAAATTGGTGCCGACGATGCCGAGCGCTTGCTGTTGGAGGACGTTTTCTTTGTCCCACATGCGCACGTGCAGGATGATCTCGCTGACGGGACCGCCGGGCTCGGTTTGAAAACGGATGCCCATCCAGCCGTGGCATTCGTTGGTGCCTTGGTAGTTCCGCGCGGAAACGGTGTCGGCAAAAACGAAAAACGTCGTGCGCTCGCCGCGTTGCGCCGCGAGTCGCTCCGTGAGCAACGCGTATTCGTGGTCGAGCATGAGCGCGAGGCGCTCCTTCGAGACATAACGTGGCGACTTTCCGTAAATGGCGTCGCTGAAGTTCATGTCGTACGCGGAGATCGACTTCGCCACCGTGCCCGCCGCGCCGCCCGCCTGGAAGAAAATCCGCGCCACTTCCTGGCCCGCGCCGATCTCGGCGAACGTTCCATACTTCGCCTCGTCGAGATTGATCGTGAGCGCCTTGCGGTTGGTCGTGAGCAATTGCTTCTGGTCGCCGGAAGTATCCATGGAAAACATACGGTAAACGGCACCGAAAGCGTTGCCGAGCAAAAGCGCATCACGCCGAACCGCGCGGGACGGCGTTCGTTTCAGCGGATAAAGGCCTTCCTACGGTCTTGTCCGCGCGCGGCTTCCATGAGTTTGCACTGGATGGGGAAGTCATTCCCGCTACGTTGCGCGCACCATGAAGAACTTTTTTGCGGCTCTGCTCGGTACAGTGGCTGGATTCGTGATTTGCGGGATCGGATGCGTGATCATTGGCGTGGGACTGCTCGTCGCGCTCATCTCGTCGGCCAGCGCGGAGAAACCCGTCGCGATCGAAAAAGGTTCGTACCTCGTGCTCGATTTGTCGGTGAACATCACCGATGCGCCGCCGCAAGTGGACGGCACGGAATTGATCGCCGCGCTCTCGGGCGAAGAGACGCGCACCGTCTGGCAACTGCGCGAGTTCACGCGGGTGCTGCGCGCCGCGGCCAACGACGACCGCATCGCGGGCATCTTCATGCTCGGGCAATTCGTGCCCGAAGGTTACGGAACTGGTTTTGCCGTTTTGAAAGAAGCGCGCGCGGCGCTCCACGAGTTCAAACAATCGGGCAAGCCGTTGATCGCCTATCTCGATTTCGCGACGGTGCGCGAAGCGTATCTCGCGTCTGCCGCGGACGAGTTTGTTTTCGATCCTTACGGTGTGCTGCTGCTGCCGGGATTGGCGTCGGAGCCGATCTTTCTCGCCGGCGCGTTGGAAAAATTTGGCGTGGGCGTGCAGGTCACGCGCGTTGGAAAATACAAGTCGGCGATCGAGCCGTTTACGCGTCGCGACATGAGCCCGGAAAGTCGCGAGCAACTTCAGAAACTCCTCGACGATATTTGGGGCGACCTCCGCGCCGATCTCGCGGCTGATCGCGGATTACAGCCGCAGCAACTGCAAGCGCTGGTGGATGCGGAAGGATTGATCATGCCCGCGTCGGCGCTGCAAAACGGTCTGGTGGATCGTCTCGCGTATCGCGACGAAGTGCTGACCGATTTAAAACGCCGCACCGGCCGCGAAGGTTCGGATCAACCGTTTAAACAAATCTCGCTCGAAGCCTATGCGGCGACGCTCGGCGACGACAAAGGTTCGTTGATCGCGGAAAGATCCGCTTCCGGTCGAGGCACGATCGGAGTTGTTTACGCCGAAGGTGCGATCGTGGATGGCGAGGGCGATCGCACGCAGGTCGGTGGGGTGCGTTTCGCGCGCGAGCTCCGTCGTATGCGACAAGACGATTCCATCAAAGCGATCGTGTTGCGCGTGAACAGTCCGGGCGGTTCGGCCACGGCGTCGGAGCATATTCAACGCGAGCTGCGGCTCGCCGCGAAAGAGAAGCCCGTGATCGTTTCCATGGGCGCGTATGCCGCGTCGGGCGGGTATTGGATTTCTGCATACGGCGAACGCATTTTTGCGGAGCCGAGCACGATCACCGGATCGATCGGTGTGTTCGGCGTGCAGTTCGACATCGAAAAACTCGCCGGCAACCTGGGCATCACCTTTGACCGCGTGAAGACCGGCCGCTTCGCGGACGCGGTGACGATTTCGCGTCCGAAAACACCCGAGGAACTCGCGATCATCCAGCGCCTGGTCGACTGGGTGTACGAGGAATTTGTCGGCAAGGTCGCCGAAGCGCGTCGATTGCCGCGCGAGCAAGTGCACGAGATCGCGCAGGGACGCGTGTGGTCAGGCGCGGAGGCGTTGAAGCTCGGGCTCGTGGATGAAATCGGTGGACTCGATGCGGCCATCGCTGCCGCGGCGCGGGCTGCCAATCTCGGCCATTACGAGATCAGCGAGTTTCCCAAACGGAAAACGTTTAACGATTTTCTCGCGGAAGCAGTGGAAGGTCTGTCGCCTTCGCGCACAAAACTGTCCGGTCCGGTGGGCGCGGTCGTGAATCGCCTGGAAAGCGAACTGCGCATGTTGAGCGAATACAACGACCCGCGCGGCGTCTACGCGCGTCTGCCTGTGCATGTGGCTTTGCAATAAGCCGCGATCACGCATATAGAATTTTCTTTATGAACCACACCCTCTCTCGCGACGTCGAAGCCACGATCATTCCCGCCGGACAAGTCACCTTGTTGCCCGCAGGCACGGAGGTGTTCATTGTGCAGACGCTCGGCGGCAATGTGACGGTGCGCACCGACCGCGGACTGTTTCGGATCGCACGCGAAGACAGCGACGCGATCGCCGGCTTCGCGCCTATCCAAGAAATGGATACAACCTCTGCGGGCGAGTTCAGCGAGCAAGCGGTGTGGGATGCGCTCAAAACCTGTTTCGATCCCGAAATCCCCATCAACATCGTCGACCTCGGTCTCGTCTACGATCTGAGCATCGAAGACATGCCTGGCGGCGGGAAGTTGGTCGAAGTGAAGATGACGCTCACCGCGCAAGGTTGCGGCATGGGACCCGTCATCGCGGAAGATGCGCGGCAAAAAATCGCCGCGCTGCCATCCGTCGCCGAAGCGAAAGTGCACATCGTGTGGGATCCCGTGTGGACTCCGCAGATGATCTCAGCCGAAGGCCGCCAAAAGCTCGGCATCGAGTGAGGCTAACGCTAAATATTTATATCCATCGAGTGGGTTCGGGAGCTTAACGGAAAAAAGACCGCGTCTCCCGAACACGATAGGATGGGATTACGTTATTTGTTGGGTGCTACTTCGACGATCACCAGCACGACGGCGTCACTAACCCCCGCTTTTTTAAATGCGATGAGGCTATCGGTAGACGCATCGAGTTGCTGCGGAGATGCTTTGATCTTCGATATGATCACAGCGTCCGGTAGTCCGGCCTGCGCCATGGCAATAACTTGCTCGTTCGTTAAAGCGTCTGCGCGAGGGGCCGTTTCTACTGCTATCGATGCCGTGGCATCGATGGGGCGTTCTTCTTTACGACGTTGCTCTTCTTGTAGCGCGATCGCTTCTCGAGCAGTTTTGATGGCTGCTGCAGTGATGCTGGTGGCTTTAATGGCCGCTGCTTTTTGCAGCTGGTCGAGCGCTTCTTGCGGATGTCCCGAATAGAGTAAGGCTATACCGAGATTATAGTATAGCTTTCCTTGGTATTTTGCATCTTTTTCGGAAAGTGTCGCTAACGAGGCTCGTAAAGTCTGGGCGGCACCCTCGAAATCGCCAACTTTTATTTGCTGCGCGCTCAACTTTAAATTGGCGCGATTGTCGTCGTATACAACGAGGCGTACTGTTTCGATCCAGGGAAATACGATACGTTTCATTTGCTCCACCGCATCAAGATAGGCCGCAGTGATGGCTTCATCCTTACTAGGGTAGGGAGGGACGCCAGAGTCTGATTGATTTTCCAACACTTTGACTGCTTCGATCATTTTTCCGGTGTAGGTTTTCCCGGTGGTGAGATCGACGAGTTGGATACTGGCGGTTATTCTAGCAGTCACCTTTGCATAGTGGGTCGTCTTGGTGTCGTTCTTTCCGTAGGACTGCGTTTTATAGGTGATAGGAGATACTTCCACTCCGCTACGATTCACACGTCCCACGAAAACGGCGCTCGATCCGAGCGATCTCCCTATTTTCATAGCAGACTCGGGAGTAAGTGCGCTGGCCGCCTGCAATCCTTGTTCACGCAGCACTGCTTCTAGATTCGCACGATCGATGATTTCCAGTCCCCCTTCAGTGAGCGCTTGTACCAAACGATCAGAAAGTTCTGCGCCGCCGTCGCCGGCAAATTCTCTCACGGCAATTTTTTGGCCCTCCTTCAACACCACTTGAGGCGGATGTTTAACAGGCACTTCCATTTCAGGATTTGTTAAACGGTCCCACAACTGGGCGTGACTGGTAGCTGCCAGAAACGGGAGCGTGGTGAGCAAACACCATTTTCGAACAATTTTATGCGTCATATATAGGTGGTCCGCCGAAGAATACCCTCATCTCCGCGCGAGAACTCTAAAACGACACGCTCTCCACATGCATAAAGCGTGGCAGTTTTTGTATAAGCGCCGGCGTCCCAATGGATAAACCTCGCTAATTGCCGACGTGCGTAGACGTATCCTCATCGGCGATTGCACACGTGCTGAACAATGCCGTACGAAAAGCTGACGCTAAGTCTGACTTAGCTTTCTCCGTTCGTCGCGGGATCGCGACGTTGGTGGTGTTATTTACGCGCTGATCGTTTCGAGCGAGCAGCCGTCGGCGGCGCCGTCGGGGGTTTCGCAGTTGGGGCGCGCGATCACGCCGGGGTAAGGCTCGAGCGAGAATGTTTTGTCCGGTTCGGTGAGCAGGTGACGGTCGCAAACCGCGAAGAGGGCGGCGGCGTTTTCGGTGCGGCGCATGTCGTGAAGAAATGCGCCTATCGCATCCACACCCTGACCGACGAAGTTGAGGTACTTCTTCATCTTGTTCACGTGCGCGCGCTCGGGAATGCCGTCGTGTTTCGTGGCGTGAAAAAGCCGCTCAACGTATTCGCGGACATCGGCGAGCGTGATGTGCGAGACGGCTTGTCCGGCGAAATGTTCGCGACACTGACGAAAGATCCATGGGTTGCGAATCGCGTGGCGGCCGATCATCACGCCGGCGGCACCGGTTTTGGTCACGACTTCGGCGGCTTTCGCGGCGGACGTGACATTGCCATTGGCGAGCACCGGACAGCGCACGCGCGAGACGGCACGCGCGATTTGATCGTAGTGAACCTCGCTGCGATACATTTCCTTCACTGTGCGGCCGTGCACGCTGAGCAGATCCACGCGATGCTCATTCACGAGAGCGAGAATTTCGTCGAAGTAACGCGTATCCTCAAAACCAATACGCATCTTCACCGTGAACAAACCGGGCGACGCGGCGCGAAGCGCGGTGAGGATTTCGGCGATCTTGGCGGGCTCACGGAGCAAACCGCCGCCGACGTTTTTCTTGTAAACCTTGGGTGCGGGACAGCCGAGGTTGAGGTCGATGCCGGCGATCGGATGTCGCAGCAGTTCTTCGACGGTGCGCGTGAGATCGTGGATGTTTTCACCGATCAGTTGGGCGAAAACAGGACGACCGGTACGGTTTTCGTCGATCGCACGGAGGATGTGTTTCTCCGGACGCGACTGACTGTGAACGCGGAAGAATTCCGTAACGAAATAATCGGGCGCGCCGTAGTGCGCGATCACGCTCATGAAAGCGAGATCGGTGACGTCCTGCATCGGCGCGAGCGCGGTGAGCGGCTGGCCGGCGACAATAGGCGCGGGAAGGGTGGTCGGCATGTGGCGAGACGACACGCGAGAAGACGCACGTCGGATGGTGAGGATTCGAATACGCGAAGTTACTTCTTGTCGTCGTCATCGTCGAACTCGGGATCGTCATCCTCGTCCGAGAGATCGTCGCCTTCCACGTCGTCGTTTTCCTCGGCTTGTTGCTGCAAAACGCGTTCGAGGATTTCGCTCATATCCTCGACGGTATCGAAGACTTTGCGAGCGGCGAAGATCGGGCGTTTGTGCTGGAGCGCGAGCACGGTGGAATCGCTCGGACGTGCGTCGAGTTCGACGATCTTTTTGCCGAGCTCGTTTTCCATGCGCAGGAGGATGCGCGCGAAGAACGTGCCTTCGTTGACATCGTTGATGAGCACGTAGTCGAGCCGCGCGCCGAGTCCGGTGAGGATGTGGCCGATGAGATCGTGCGTGAGCGGACGCTCCTTTTTCACGCCATTGATCGTCATCTGGATAGCGTTGCCGACGGAATGATCGACGTAGATGACGAACGTTTTGTCGTCATTGCCCAGGAAAACGGCGCAGCCGTTCGAAGTGGGCATCACTCCTTTCACGGTGACTTCAACAACGTCTTTTTGCATGGGGACGAACGTGAGAGTCGCCGTGGCGGAGCGCAAGCGGGGAGGCGGGCGATCTCATGGTGTGACCGCGGCCAGCAGAAGCCTCCGCAGTTCGGCGATTTCGGTGGCCGATGTTTTTGCGAGGAAGCCGCGCGCGTGCGCAAAACGCACCAAGGGATCGTCGGCGATGCGGCGAAAATCGAAACGCGGATGATCTTGAAAACGCGAGAGGCCGTAGCCGTCGCCGCGTCGATCGGGATAAATCACCGCCACGACTTCCGCTGCGAAAGGAAGCGATGCGACAAAGCGCTCGAGCCCGAACGACGGTTCGTCCGGCAACGGATCGGTGCGCGGAAGGAAGAGCACCTTCGCGTTCTGGCCGGAAAAGGTGAAGTCCCAGAACGTCGCGGTGCGCGCGAGTTCGTCGAGTCGCACGCGCAGGCTGCGCACGTACGACAAAAAATCTTCGCCGACCATGCGCATCATTTCCCACAACGGTTCGCCAGGTTCCAAACGAGAAATCAACGCGAAGCGGCGCAGCAGACTGAAGTCGATCGGCGACGCGAGCTTGCTTAGCACGCCGCGCTCGGTGCCGAGCCAGCGCGCGGTTTCGATCGGGCCGCGGCAATCAAACCATTCGGCGGTTTCCAACCATTCACAAAATTGTCGCGCATCTTCGTAGAGCCCGAGGTGTTGCAGCACGAGCGAGAGCGCGCAGGTCGGCGTGTGGTCTTTGGGAAACTGATGATGATCGAAATTGTTGAGCGCGGGCTCGTGACGCAGGCCGACATCCACCACGATCACCGCCGGATCTTCGAGATCAGCAGGCGTCGGCTCGCGGCGCACGAGTGGAATGGAGTGAATCGCGAGCAGCACGCTGCATGCGAGAAACTCGTCTTTGTGAGCACCGCCGGGATGCGTAAGCAAAGTGGTTGGCACGGTCATGAATCGGCTGGGCTAAGCGAAGCGCGTGCCATCCGGCAACGATGGAAACGCGACGATATTTTCGCGGCTGCGAAACTTGCACCGCCTTCGCGGGCGAGACACGTTGCGATGAAATGCTTTGGGTCATCGTCATCGCCGTCGCTCTTCTCGCGCTGATTTTTGCGATCTGTGCGCGACGGAACATCTGTATTCGTCGCAAAGACTGCTGCGGCAAAGGATGTGGCTGCTTGTTTCCCGTGAAGCGAACGGATCGCTGAATGCGGACGTGCGGTCGCGCGAAATGCTTCATGGAGCGTGCGCGACTCAAACTGGAAGACAGCATGTGTGCCTTGCGCATCATCGCGCGTCGCGGCAGCAATGGCGCACTTGTCGGCGGCTTATTTGCCGTCGTGTCGATCGATCGTTTTTTCCGCACAACCCCGATCCCTATGCGCCCTTCAAGTTTGTTTTCGTTCCACGCCTTCGCGCGTGCTGTCTGCTTGCTCGCCAGTCTCACGTTTATCGGCTTCGCCGCTGCATTCGAACGTCCGATGTCGGAGATCGCTCGCGAGCAATACGCTTTCGCGGCGCAACAATATGCGGGCATGTTGAAACGCATGGACGGCGATGCCACGCGTTTGCCGCGCACGGTGGACAAGGGAGAGTTTCGCGCCGTGGGACCGCGCGATTGGACGTCGGGTTTTTTCCCTGGATCGCTCTGGCTCTTGTATGAACACACGGGTGAAACGCGCTGGCGCGAGGCGGCTGAGGATTACACGAAGCGCGTGGAATCGATTCAGCATTTCACCGGGCATCACGATGTCGGTTTTATGCTGGGATGCAGTTACGGTGAAGGCCTCCGTCTCGCCGGCACACCGGAGTGGCGCGCGGTCCTCGTGCAAGGCGCGCGCAGCTTGGCGACGCGCTATCAGCCGAAGGTGGGGCTGATTCGTTCGTGGGATGCGAAGGAGTGGAAGTACCCTGTGATCATCGACAACATGATGAATCTCGAGCTGCTGTGGTTTGCATATCGCGAGACTGGCGAGACGCAGTTCCGTGATATCGCGATCAGCCACGCGGATAAAACGTTGAAAAATCATTTCCGTCCCGACGGGAGCAGCTTTCATCTGCTCGACTACGACCCGGAGACCGGGGAGGTCATCAAACGTCAAACAGTGCAAGGCGCTGCCGACGACTCGGCTTGGGCGCGCGGACAATCGTGGGGACTCACCGGATACGCGACGATGGCACGACTGACCGGCGAGGCGCGTTACCTCGAGCAAGCGCGGACCATTGCGAGGTTTTTGCTCTCACATCCACGCCTGCCGGAAGATGGTGTGCCGTATTGGGATTATGATGCGCCGGAGATTCCCGATGCGCCGCGCGACGCATCCGCCGCCGCCGTGATGGCCGTTGGTTTGCTCGAGCTGAGCGATCAAGTGACCGCCGACGAAGCGTCCATTTACCGCGCGATGGCCGAGAAACAACTCCGCTCATTATCGAGCCCCGCCTATCGAGCCACGCTCAACGAAAACGGCAATTTCCTGCTGATGCATTCCGTCGGACATAAAAGTGTCGGTGCCGAAGTCGATGCCCCGCTCAACTACGCGGATTATTATTTTCTAAAAGCCCTCGCGCGCTACCTCACCCCGAGAGTCCCGGCGAAAGCGGTTTATTAAACGCGTTCACAGGATCCGGTCAGCAGTACGCTGGCGGAGTGCCGGCAGCTCGCGTTGGCGAATAATCTTATGCTTCGCGCGCAACGGGAGTCTTTGGCGGCGGCAGGATTTTTGCGAGCGGCCGAGTTGGGCGTATTTGAACCGGAGTTCGTGATGTCGGCGGAGCAGGAACGGAACAAACGGGAGAATACAATCGAACAAACGATTTCGCAGGGCACATCGTTATTTAACGAGGAGAATAAACTTTTCTTCGCGGGTGTGGAGGGATCGGTGCCGACTGGTGCGCGTTATCGCATCGGGTATTCCGATCGCGACATTACTAATAACTTGCGGTTGCGTCCGACGGATCCATTTCGAAGCGAGTATCAAAGTTTTCTCGGAGTCACGGTGACGCAGCCGTTGCTGAAAGACTTTGGTTTTCCCGCGACAGCCGCAAATTATATATCCAGCGGACTCTTCACGCCGATCCCCGGCTTCTTCATCACGTGCAGATAAATCTGCGTCGTCTCCACGCTTTGGTGCCCGAGTAGCTCCTGCACGGTGCGGATATCCGTCCCCGCTTCTAACAAATGCGTCGCAAACGAATGCCTCAGCACATGGGGCGTTACGCGCTTGCTGATTCCCGCCTTCCGGGCCGCCCGGCGCACCGCGCTTTGAAATGCATTGTCGCTTAGATGATGCCGGCGGATCACGCCGGCAACCGGGTCGCGCGCTACCTCGCGCGAAGGAAACAGCCACTGCCATTCCCAGGTCTCCCCCGCGCGTTGATACTTCCGGCTCAAACCCTCCGGCAGCCACACACCCGGCATCCCCGCCGACCGGTCCTCCGTATATAAATCGCGCAACCGGTCCAGCTGCTCGCGCAACGGCCCCGTCAGTTTTGCCGGCAGCACTGTCACCCGGTCCTTGTCGCCTTTGCCTCCGAGCACCCGCAGTTGCCCGCGTTCTATATCCAGATGATGCACGCGCAGTCGCAGCAATTCCATCAAGCGCAGTCCCGCGCCATACATCAGCTCCGCCATGAGTCGCGTCGTTCCAGTCAGCTGCGCAAACAACCGCTCGCATTCCACCCGGCTCAATACCGACGGCACACGCTCCTTCGGATGCGCCCTCTTAAAATCGATTTCGCCCAGCTCCCGTCCCAGTCCCTCGCGAAAAAGAAACACCAGGGCATTCAGCGCCTGCCGCTGGGTTGAGGGACTTAAACGCCAGCGGACCGCCAGATCCGAAAGAAACGTACCGATCTCCTCGGCCCCCGCCGCATAGGGCGACCGCGGCCGGATGAACTCCACAAACTTCCCCGCCCACTCCCGATAAGTCGTCTCGGTCCGAAATAAAAAACCCTTCCGTCGGATTGCCCGGATCAAATCCCTCTCCCAATCCGCACCGCCCAAATCGTCCCGCGCCTCCTTCGGCGGCTGACTGCGCGCGAACGTTTTCTGTGAAGAAAACGCACGCCCTGCGAACGCCGGCGGCCCGCCGGCATCCGTTGACTTCACGTTGCCTCGCGCCGCCCCCCTTTCGCGATCCACCGCACCTTCGCCGCGAGGAGGCTCGGCCGGCCAGTCTCCGCCCCGTTTTTTCCCACCACGCCCTGTGATAAACCACCACCGTAAAGCCTCCCGCGCCCCACGCACCTCGTGAACAGGCAAACCTCCCAAATACTCCTTCGCCAGTCCCACGCTGGCGGCGGCCTTGCGCACCTTGCACAAGTGGAGAAATCCGAGGATCGCGCGCCGATACTCGTTCCGAATTTTCCAGGAAAACCCTTCCTGGATTAAAACCGCCTTCCAATCTGGAAACGATACGACAACATTTCCCGGCCAACCTCCCGCTTGATCCCCCATGCCGCCAGTTGCGCTTTAGCCGGCGAAAAAATCAACCGCCAAAAGCCCAACCCGGAAAAATCGCATACACATGAACAAGAACTTCCAAAATTCCCGCCCCCAGTTTTTCTCCACCGCAAAAGCCCAACTCAGTTACGGTCAATAAACACTGTTCGGCAAAGATGAATCATGAACCTCGCCTTGCTTAACGTCGGTTTTTTCGAGCTATCGATTTTGGCGGCGATGCTCGGCGGATTCGCCTTCTGGATTTGGATGCTGGTCGATTGCGTCACAAAAGAAGAAGATCAGAATCAGAAGATTGTTTGGGTGATTGTTATCGCTCTCGTCGGGTTCATCGGTGCTCCACTTTACTTCTTTATTCGCAAGATACCGAGAGCATCACGAATCCCATGAATAAAGAGCCGAACCAGTAAGGATGAGAAGGCGTCGACAGGCCGTGCAACGCTCGTG
>ENA-UOVV01001857-UOVV01001857.1-compost-metagenome-genome-assembly--contig:-NODE-1857-length-13565-cov-15.837824_pt1 | contig 13565 bp, 11 predicted proteins | sample MGYA00238155_ERZ761577 | MGnify/ENA primary metagenome ERZ761577 (study PRJEB28898, sample SAMN06268775) | compost metagenome | isolation source: Emeryville, CA | place: USA:Emeryville, CA | collected...
TCCTATGGCGGCATCGTGCTGCACGACATCATCCACGACCGCCATGCCCGCAAGGCGATCGAGAAGGGGGCCGACGGGCTGATCGCGGTGGCCGCCGGCGCCGGCGGCCATGCCGGCACGCTGTCGCCCTTCGCGCTCGTCCAGGAGATCCGGCAATGGTTCGACGGGCCGCTGCTTCTGTCGGGCGCGATCGCCAATGGCGGCGCCATCCTCGCCGCCCGGGCGATGGGGGCGGACATGGCCTATATCGGCTCGCCCTTCATCGCCACGCACGAGGCGCGGGCGCCGGCCGCCTACAAGCAGATGATCGTGGAGGCGAAGGCGGCCGACATCGTCTACACCAACCTGTTCACCGGGGTACACGGCAACTACCTGAAGGGCTCGATCCGGGCGCAGGGCATGGACCCCGACGCGCTGCCGCAGTCGGACCCCTCGAAGATGGACTTCTCGTCGGGCGCCGCGAAGGCGTGGAAGGACATATGGGGCTGCGGGCAGGGCATCGGCGCGGTGCGCGAGGTGGTCGGCGCGGCCGAGCTGGTCGACCGCCTCGCGGCCGAATACGAGGCCGCAATCCAAAGGCTCATGGCCTGACCCGCACCGCACCGACCCGCAGGCCGCAGGACAGCCACCGCAGACCCCACCCGCAAGCGTGTTGACACAAGCTTGATAATATGAAGTGATTAATCATTGATCACTATGTCAATTAACAACATCTCCGATCAAGTGGGTGTCGCGCGATGAACGAAGTTCCGCCCGATTGGGTTTCCTTTCACGCCGCACGCGACCCGCGGGCGCTGGCCCTTCAGGCGATCGAGAGCGGCGAGACGATGGGTTGGGGCGAGCTGGAAGCCCGCGTCGCATCCGTATCGGGGATGCTCGCAGGCACGTTCGGGATCGCGGCCGGCGACCGCGTCTGCGTCATCGCCGAGAACGATTTCAGGGTCTTCGAGGTCATGTTCGCCTGCATGCGGATCGGCGCCATCTTCGTGCCGCTCAACTGGCGCCTGACGCCGACCGAGCTCGCGGTGATGGTCGCCGACGCCGAACCCCGGATCCTCTTCCACGATGCGGCCTGGGCGGAGGTTGCAGGGGTGCTGGCCCACGGGGCGGACCATCCGGTTGCGCTGGTGGGATGGGGTGGCGGGGCCTACGAGCACGAATCGGCCCGGGCGCGGCCGCTTTCGCCATGCGGGGGCATCGGGCTCGATACCGTGACCCACATCCTCTACACGTCGGGCACGACCGGTGTGCCGAAAGGCGCGCTGGTCACGCACCGCACCCTGCTCGGCCAGATGCAGAACACCTATGCCGACTGCATGCTCGGCCTGCCTGCGGCCAAATATCTGGATCCGATGCCGCTGTTCCACGCGGGCGGGCTGACGACGCTCTGCGCGCCGATGCTGGGCTCGGGCGGCGCGGTGGCCTTCGCGCAGCGCTTCGATCCCGAACTGTGCCTGCGGTGGCTTTCCGATCCCGCGTCCGGCGTGACGCATTTCAACGGCTCGCCGATCTTCTTCGAGCAGATTGCGGCATGCGCCGGCTTCGGGACGCGCGATCTGGGCCATGTCCGCCATGCCCATGTCGCGGGTGCTACGATCGTCGAGGATCTCATCCGGCGCTGGGCGGGCGCGGGCCTGCTCGTCCAGCAGTTCTACGGCGGCACCGAGATGGGCCCGTCGGCGATGGCGATCCCGCTTGGCCGCGTCCTCGACAAGCCGGGCTCGTGCGGGCGGCCGCTGATGATGACGCGGGCGCGGCTGGTGGACGCGAACCTTGCCGAGGTCGAGCCGGGCAGGGAGGGCGAGATCCTGCTTTCGGGGCCTGCGATCACGCCCGGATACTGGCGGCGCGAGGCGAGCGCATCCGATTTCGTCGATGGCTGGTTCCGCACGGGCGACGTGGCGCGGACGGACGAGGACGGCTTCTTCTATGTCGTGGACAGGGTGAAGGACGTCTACAAGTCCGGCGGCGAAAGCGTCTTCCCGGCGGAGATCGAGCGGGCGCTGCTCGAACTGCCGGCGGTTGCCGAAGTGGCCGTGGTCGGTGTTCCCGATCCCCGATGGGGGGAGGTCGGCTGCGCCGTCGTGGTGCCCCGCGCCGGCCACATGCCCGCGCTGGAGGATCTCAACCGGCATCTGGCCGGGCGCTTCGCCCGCTACAAGCTGCCCAAGGCGATCGAAATCGCCGAGGCCCTGCCGCGCAATGCGCTCGGCAAGACCGACAAGAAGATCCTGAGGCGACGCTGGCAGGAACGCCGGCAGGTGGCGTCCGCAGAGTCCTGACACGCCGGCAGCGGCGGGCGGGGGTCGGGTTTCGCTGCATCTGTATTCGATAGATATATTGACAATATCGATAGGATAACCGATACCCGGTCGGTCAGCGGAATCGGGGTGAGCATGCTGGATCTGGACGACAGGCCGTTCTTCAGGGAGGACCATCGGCTCTTCCGCGAGCAGGTCAGGACATTCCTCGCGCGCGAGATCGCGCCGCATCACGACCGCTGGGAAAAGGAAGGCATCGTCTCGCGCGAGGCGTGGCTCAAGGCCGGCGGTGCGAGCCTGCTCTGCGCATCGGTTCCCGAGGAGCATGGCGGCGCCGGCGGCGACTATCTGCACAACGTCATCGTCATCGAGGAGATGGCCCGGGCGGGGGTTTCGGGCCCCGGCTTCTGGATCCACTCGGAGATGGTGGTGCCCTATGTGGAGACGTTCGGGAGCGCGGCGCAGAAGAGCCGCTGGCTGCCGGGGCTGGCGTCCGGCCGGCTGATCGGGGCCGTCGGCATGTCGGAGCCCGGCGCCGGCAGCGACCTGCGCGGCATCGCTACCACGGCCGTCAGGGTCGACGGCGGCTGGTCCATCAAGGGGCAGAAGGTCTTCATCTCCAACGGCCAGCTTGCCGATCTCGTCGTGCTGGCTGCCAAGACGACGCCGCGGGAGCGCTCGTCGCGCAGCCTCTCCCTGTTCCTCGTCGATACACGCCTGCCCGGCTTCCGGCGAGGCCGGAATCTCGAGAAGATCGGCTATCACGCGCAGGACACCTCGGAGCTCTTCTTCGACGATGTGGTGGTGCCGGACGACGCGCTGCTCGGCGAGGAAGGCGACGGCTTCGGGCAGCTCATTCACGGACTGGCGCGCGAGCGCATCTCGATCGCCGCGTCCTGCCAGGCCAAGGCGGAGTTCGCCTACCGCACGACGCTGGACTATGTGCGGGATCGCAAGCTGTTCGATCGCGGGCTGGGCGAATTCCAGAACACCCGCTTCAAGCTGGCCGACGTGCGTACCGAGCTGGCCGTCGGCCGGGCCTATGTCGACCAGCTCCTGCAGCGTTATGTCGAGGGCGGCCTGGACGACCAGACGGCGGCGCTGGCGAAGCTGTGGACCACCGAGATGCTCGGCCGCGTCGTCGATACCTGCCTGCAGCTTCACGGCGGCTGGGGCTACATGCGCGAATACCCGATCGCGCGGGCCTTCGCGGATGCGCGCGTCGAGCGCATCGCGGGCGGGTCGTCGGAGGTGCTGCGCGAGATCATCGGCCGCGCCGTGGTGGGAGGCGCGCGGTGAGCGCCGCCTTCATCGTGGACGCGGTGCGGACGCCGCGCGGCCGCGGCCGCCCAGATGGCGGGCTGCATACGCTGTCGCCGATCGACCTCGGGGCGACGGTGCTGCGCGCCCTCGTCGGCCGCACGGGGATCGACGCGGCCGCGGTCGAGGACTGCATCTTCGGCTGCGCCGAGGCGGTGAACGACCAGGGTGCCAACGTCGCGCGCTCCTCCTGGCTGCATGCCGGCCTGCCGGAGGACGTGCCCGGCATGGTCGTCAGCCGTTTCTGCGGGTCGGGGCTGGATGCCGTCAACGCGGCCGCGGCCAAGGTCATGGCCGGCCAGGCGGACATGATCGTCGCCGGCGGCGTGGAGATGCTGTCGCTGGTGCCGATGCTCGGGACCGGAGGCCCGACGGGCAGCGACGCCTGGTTCAACGCCACGAGCTGGCTGACGCCGCAGGGCGTGGCGGCCGATCTCATCGCAACCGTCAACGGCTTCGCGCGCGCGGACGTCGATGCGTTCGCGGCCGAGAGCCAGGCGCGCGCGGCCGCTGCCGTCAAGGACGGGCGGCATTCGGGCTCGATCGTCCCCGTCCACGATTTCAACGGCGACCTGCTGCTTGCCGGGGACGAACATCCGCGGCCGGGCACGACGGTCGAAAGCCTGGCATCCCTCAGGCCGGCCTTCGCCGAAGCGGGCATGAAGGGCGGGTTCGACGCGCTGCTGAAGCGCCGCTACCCCGAATTGCTGCATATCGAGCATGTCCACCATGCGGGCAATTCTTCGGGGATCGTCGATGGCGCGGCCGCGCTGCTCATCGTGTCCGAGGCGGCGTTGCAGCGGAACGGGCTGACGCCCAGGGCGCGGATTTCCGCCTTCGCGCAGGCGGGCGTCGATCCCTCGATCATGCTGATCGGGCCGGACGAGGCGGCGCGCCGCTGCCTGGCGCGGACCGGCCGCGGCTACGACGATATCGACCTGTTCGAGATCAACGAGGCCTTCGCCGCGGTGGTGCTCGATTTCATGCGGCGCAGCGGCGTCGGCCGCGACCGGATCAACGTCTCCGGCGGCGCCATCGCCTACGGCCATCCGGTCGGCGCGACGGGAGCGATGCTCGTCGGCACGCTTGTCGACGATCTCGGCCGGCTGGGAGCGCGGCGCGGCATGGTGAGCATGTGCGTGGGGCTCGGCATGGCCGTGGCCACGATGCTGGAGGCCGTCTAGTGGATACGATCATTTCCCGCACCGACCGCGACGGCATCGCGATCCTGACGTGGGACGATCCCGGCCGCCGGGTGAACGTCAAGAGCCGTCAGGCGATCGCAACGCTCGCCGGGCATGTCGAGGCGGTGCTCGCAGACGAGCGTATCGGCGGCTACGTCATCGCTTCCGGGAAGCCCGATTTCGTCGCCGGCGGCGACATCGAGGACCTTCGCAGATGCGCGACGCCGGCCGACGCAGCCGCGTTGCTGGCCCCGGTGCGCCAGCTCCTGCGGCGGATGGAGACGGGCGGCAAGCCGGCAGTCGCCGCGCTCAGGGGCAATGCGCTCGGCGGCGGGCTCGAGCTTGCGCTGGCGTGCCATGCGAGGGTGGCCGCCGACCTGCCGGAGACGTGCCTCGGCCTGCCCGAGGTGACGCTCGGCCTAATGCCGGGCGCCGGCGGAACCCAGCGCCTGCCGCGGCTGATCGGCCTGAAGGCTGCGATGCCGATGATCCTCGACGGCAAGCCGGTGTCGGCCCGGCAGGCCCTCGAGCTCGGCCTTGTCGACCAGGTCGTGCCGGAGGAGAGGCTGCTTGCGGCCGCATGCGCCCTTGCCGGTTCGGGTCTGGCGCCGGTCCAGCGATGGGAACGGCCGGCCCATGCGGCCGAGTTCGATCCGCAATCCGCGGCCGGACGCCGGCTGTTTGCCCTGCAATGGCCGAAGACGAAGGCGCGGCTCGGCGAGGCGGACATCGCGCCCGAAGCCATTTTGATGGCGCTGCATCACGGGCTGGAGCGCGGCCTGGAGGCGGGGCTGGCGATCGAGGCGCGGCACTTCGATCGTCTGGCCAGCTCCGATGCGGCGCGCAACACGATCCGCACCGGCTTCGTCGGCATGAACGCGGCGAGGCGGATCGCCGCCCGCCCGGCCGGGGTCGCCGTCCGCGAGTTCCGCCGCGCCGCGGTGATCGGGGCCGGGTTGATGGGCTGCGGCATCGCCTACTCGCTGGCGGCCAGCGGGCTCGACGTGCTGCTCGTGGATCGCGACGAGGATCGTACCGGGCAAGGCGTGGCGGCGATCGGGCGGATCGCCGGGCGCCAGTTGGCGGCGGGCAGGATCGACACGACGGCACGGGACGCCATTCTCGCGCGGCTGACGCCGGCGCCGATGCAGGCGCTGGCGGATCTGGACGTCGTGGTCGAGGCCGTGTTCGAGGACGAGGCCGCCAAGGCCGGCGTGCTCGCCGCGGCTTCCGGTGCGCTTCGGCCGGGCGGGCTGGTGGCGAGCAACACCTCGACGCTGCCGATCTCGCGCCTTGCGCGCCATTGCGCCAGGCCGGCCGATTTCCTCGGCCTGCACTTCTTCGCGCCGGTCGAGCGCATCGAGCTCGTCGAGGTCATTCGCGGCGGCGAAACGTCAGAGGCGACGCTCGCCGGCGCGCTCGACCTCGTGAAGCGCCTGCGCAAGATCCCGGTCGTCGTCGGCGACGGTCCCGGCTTCTTCACCAGCCGGGTCATCGGCGCCTATACCGGCGAGGCGCTGACCATGCTTGCGGAAGGCGTGGACCCGGCCGTCGTCGACAATGTCGCGCTGGCCTTCGGCATGCCGGTCGGGCCGCTGCACATGGCCGACCTGACCGGCATCCCCGTCCTGACGATGATCTTCGCCAGCCTGGCGGCGAACGAGGCCGGCATGGCCGGGCTGCGCGCGGACGAAGCGCTGGCCGCGCTCGGCGCCCGCGGGCGGACGGGCAAGGCGGCGGGCGGCATCTACGACCACGGCCCCGACGGCGTGGCGCGCTGGCCTGGGCTGGCCGAGGCTTTTCCCGCCCGCCAGACCCCGTTGCCGCGCGAGATCATCCGGCGGCGCCTGGCCTATGCGCAGTCGATCGAGGCGGTGCGGGCGCTCGAGGAAAAGGTGATCGCCGCCGCGCTGGACGGCGACATCGCGGCCCGGCTCGGCTGGCGCTATCCGCTGGCCCATGGCGGCGTGTTCGCGTTCGTCGACAGCGTCGGCGCGCGCCGCTTCGTGGCCGAAAGCCGGGAACTGGCCGCAGCGTTCGGCCGCCGCTTCGATCCGCCGGCAACGCTGGTCAGGCTGGCTGAGCGCGACGAACGTTTCCATCCGCTTTGAGGGGCGCTGCGATGCCGATCACTACAGACGACGCCCAGGAGATCCTGACCTCGGTCTTTCCCGACTGGGTGAAGCAGTTGCGGCTGCGCGTCGCCGGGATCGGCGGCGAAAGCGTGACCATAAGCATGCCGGCGCGCGATGAAATCCGGCGCATCGGCAACGCCGTGTCGGGGCAGGCTTCGCTTGCGCTGGTGGACACGGCGATGGTCGTGGCGCTTGCCAATGCGCTCGGCGGGTTCCGGCCGGTCGGGACCGTGGATCTCACATTCTCGTTCATGCGCCCGATGCAGGGCCCCGAGATCCTGTGCGAGGCCACGGTGCTGCGGCTCGGCCGCAGCATGGCCTTCTGCCGCGCCGAGCTTCGCGAGACGGGCAGCGACAGGATCGCCGTCCATGCGACGGGAACCTATGCGGTGCCGCCTTCGACGCCGGGCTGAGAACCCGAGTTATCGATAGATCTATCTGATAAATTCATTGACATATTGTCTAGTGAGTATATCATGTGAGCAATCGAGAATTCAGGAGGTGCCTGCGCATGAAGTTCGGCCTACTCACGCTCATGGATTTCCATCCTGAGCTGCAGGACGAGGCGACCTACCTGGCGGACACGCTGTCGCTTTTCGAGCTCGCCGACCGGCTGGGATATTCGACGGCGTGGATCGGCGAGGAGCATTTCTACCATTTCGGCGTGTGCCCCAGCCCGCAGTTGATGCTGGCCGCGCTGGCGCAGCGCACGCGCAGCATCCGGCTGGGGACGGCGATCAGCCTGCTGCCCTTCGAGAACCCGCTGCGCAAGGCCGAGGATTTCGCGCTGCTCGACGTGATTTCCGGCGGGCGCGTCAATTTCGGCGTCGGGCGCGGCTCGATCTCGAAGCACTTCGAAGGATTCGGGGTCAGCGCGCGGGAAAGCCGCGCGCGCTACGAGGAGGCGCTCGATGTCATCCGCCGCGCCTGGACGCAGCGGACGGTCGCGCATGACGGCGCCTACTGGACCGTCCCGGAGCTGTCGGTTTCTCCGCGTCCCGTGCAGCGGCCGCACCCGCCGATCTGGCGCGGCACGGTCAGCGAGGAATCCTTCCTTCAGGCGGCGGAGGCCGGCGACAACGCCTTCATCATTCCCTGGGTCGCCACGTCGGAGGAAAGAATGGGCGCGCGCTACCGCGCCTATCGCGACAAGGCTGCGGCGTGCGGCCATCGCGACATGCAATCGACGGCCGTCTACATGCTTCATATCGACGAGGACCATGACCGGGCGCTGGCGCGCGGCCGCGAGGAGAGCCGGCGCTATGCCGAGCTGATCACCCGCTACACGACCCGGCAGAGCAGCGATGCCCGTTTCGCGCCCGGTTCGGCGGCGTTCGAGCATGCCGAATACATCCTGTCGATCTCCGACCATCTCGAGGAGCGCGCCATCGTCGGCACGCCCGAGACCTGCATCAGGCGCATCCGCGAGATCGACGAGCAACTGGGCGGCGTTACCGAGTTCGCCTTCTACCTGCATGCCGGCGCCCGCAGCACAGCCCAGGCGAAACGGTCGCTCGAGCTGTTCGCACGCGAGGTCATGCCGGCCTTCGAGGCGGTGCCGGCCTAGGAGCCGGTGCAGACGACACATCCATCATCTGGGAGGAACGGGATGAAATCGATCATCAGGAATGGACTGGCGGGCCTGGCCTCGGCAGTCATGGCGGCAACCCTCGGGGCGGGAAGCTCTGCCGCCGCGGAGAGCCTGCGGCTGGCGCATTTCCTGCCGCCGCAGCATCCGGTGCATGCGGCGGCCGAAGCGTGGGCCGCCTCGATCGCGCAGGCTTCCGGCGGCGAGCTGAAAGTGGATCTGTTTCCCGCGCAGCAGCTCGGCGCCGCCTTCGACCACTACAACCTCGCCCGCGACGGCATCGCCGACATCGCGGCCGTCAACCCGGGCTACCAGCCCGGCCGCTTCGCCATTGCCGGCGCCATCGAGCTGCCGATGATGCTTTCCAACGCGACCGGCGGATCGCAGGCGGTCGACGAATGGTATCGCGACTATGCCGGCATCGACATGCCGGACGTCCATTTCTGCATGGCGACGATCCACGAGCCGGCGAGCTTCCACACCGCCACGAAAGCCGTCATGGTGCCGGAGGACGTGCGGGGCCTGCGCGTGCGCACCGGCAACGCGACGATCGCCCAGTTCGTCCAGGCGCTGGGAGGCAGCAACATCCAGGGTTCGACCGCCGAGGTGAAGGACATTCTCGACAAGGGCGTCGCCGATTCCGTGACGTGGCCCTGGGGCTCCGTCATCCTGTTCGGCGTAGCCGGATCGGTGAAGCACCATCTCGACATTCCGCTGTCGGTGTCCTCGCTCATGTTCGTGGTCAACAAGCGCAAATATGACAGCCTCACCGAGGCGAACAGGAAGGTGCTCGACGACCACTGCACTTCGGAATGGGCCAAGCGCGTCGCGACCCCCTGGGCGGAATTCGAAGCCGCCGGCCTCGGCAAGCTGGAGGCGATGGAGGGCCATACGATCGAGCGGCCCGACGCCGCGCAGCAGGCGCTGTGGAAGGCGGCCGCGGCGCCGGTCGTCGAGGCCTGGGCCAACGAGGTGGCCGCGAAGGGCGAAGACGCCGCGGCGATCCTGGAGCGGCTGAAGCGGATCGCGGCCGCGCACGGCGCCGCCGCAGAGTGAACCGGGGCCGCGCCGGAAGCGCGCCGCGGCGTCTTCCGGCGCGGCATCGCGCCGCGCGCCCGCGCGGACGGGAGGGAGCATGAAGGGCAGGCTGGCCGACCGCATCGTCGATGCCATCGAATGGACCGCGGGCGCCTTCGTGCTTGCGATGATGATCAACACGGCCGTCGCGGTGATCCTGCGATGGCTCTTCGCGGCAGCCATCCCCGACTATTACGATTTCGGCCGCTTCATGCTGTGCATCCTTGTGCTGTGGGGGATCGCGACCACCGGCTATCGCGGCGGGCACATCACGATGGACGTGCTGTGGACCTTCGCGCGAAAAGGGGTGCAGCGTGCGATCGACGTGTTCGCCGAGCTGGTCGGCCTGGCGTGCCTGGTCGTCCTGTGCCTGTCGCTGCTCGACCAGACGTTGCAGGCCCATCGCGACAACATCCTCACCTACGACATCCGCCTGCCCACCTGGCCGTTCCTGGCGATGGCGTGGGGCGGGTCGGTCTCGGCGATCGTGCTCATTGCCATACGTGCGTTCCGTGGCATGACGCGCGGGGCCGGTCCGGCCGACGACGGCGGCACCGGAGCCTATTGACCCCATGACCGTCCTCGTCGCCTTCCTCGCGCTTGCCGCCTTGATGATCCTGCGAATCCCGGTCGGATTCGCGATGGGCATCGTCGGTGCCGGCGGCGTCGCCTACATCGTGAGCTGGCCGGCCGCGTACAGCATGATCGGGACGATCGCCGTGCGCACCACCACCGACTATGCCTTCGGCATCATCCCGATGTTCCTGCTGATGGGATCGCTGGTGGCGCGAAGCGGCATCAGCACCGAGCTCTACCGGGCCGCCAATGCCTTCATGGGGCGCCTGCGCGGCGGCCTTGCGCTCGCCACGATCGGCGCCTGCGGCGGCTTTGCCGCGATCTGCGGTTCCTCGGTCGCGACCGCTGCGACGTTCTCGGCCGTCGCCTATCCGGAGATGGTGGACAAGGACTATCCCCGCGGGCTGGCGGCCGGGGTGATCGCGGCCGGCGGGACGCTGGGCATCCTGATCCCGCCCTCGACGGTGCTCGCCGTCTACGGGATCATCACCCAGCAGGACATCGGAAAGCTGTTCGTCGCCGGCATCCTGCCGGGCCTGCTGGCGATGGCGATGTACATGCTCACGATCTCGCTGATCGGCCGGTTGCGGCCGGGATATCTGCCGGAAGGCGTTCGCGCCGCGCCCGGCGAGCGGCTGGCGTCCCTGCGCGGCATATGGGCGACGCTGCTGCTGTTCTGCTTCGTCATCGGCGGGCTCTACTGGGGGCTGTTCACCCCGACCGAAGCCGGCGCGATGGGCGCGGCCGGCGCGTTTGCGATCGGGCTCCTGCGCGGGCGGCTGTCGCCGGCCAAGATCCGCGCGGCGCTGATCGACACCACCCGCGTGACCGCCGCGATCTTCACCATCCTGATTGGCGCGCTGCTGTTCGGCTATTTCCTCGCGCTGACCCAGACGCCGCAGGCCGTCACCGCCTTCCTCGCCAATCTCGGCCTCGGCCCCTACGGCATCCTGCTGATGATCCTTTTGATGTACCTGGTCCTGGGCTGCATCATGGATTCGATGGCGATGATCGTGCTCACCCTGCCGATCGTGTTTCCGATCATCCTCGAGCTGGGCTTCGATCCGATCTGGTTCGGCATTGTCCTGGTGGTCGTGGTCGAGCTCGGCATCATCACCCCGCCGATCGGCATGAATCTGTTCGTCATCAAGAGCGTGCTGCCGGATCTCCGCCTGATGGAGATCATCCGCGGCGTATCGCCCTTCATCGTGACCGACGTCATACGCCTTGCCATCCTGATCGCGTTTCCCGCCATCTCGCTCTTCCTGCCATCCCTGATGCGGTGAAGGACAGGGACGGGCCGCGCCTGCCAAGGGAGAACCGGAACATGATCGTGGAATGCGGCGGCCCGCAGGGGCCGCGCCTCGTCGAGCCGCACGACCTGAAGCGCTTCAAGGTCAGGCTCGCCGGCCCGCAGGGGGAGCCGGCCGACATGGCCGGCATCGCGATCGGCGACGCCGGCGCGCTCGTGCCGATCGATCTGGTCCCGACGCTGCCCGGCGCGCCGGGCGACCGCGCCTGGAACGCGGCATATCGGGCAATGGTCGAAGCCGCCGCCGCCCACGGCTGGATCGATGCGGAACGGCAGGCCATCAGAGCGCATGTGGAGCGTGCCTGAGCGGGCCCCGCGCCGGCAGCGGCCTGCCGGCCCGGCAGCCGCATGCCGCGCCCCGGAAAGACGGGGGCATGCTCCGCAGCAGGGTCTCAGCCGGAGCGGCCGGCAAGAAACCGGGCGCGGGCAGCCGCGGCGACGCCCAGCATGTTCAGCTCGTAGGTATGGCTGATCTCCGCCCGGTAATGATCGCGGATCCGGCGCGCGATCGAGCCGTCCAGCGACGCCTTCATAGCGCGGACCGACCGGCGGTCCTTTGCCGCGATGCGGCCGGCCAGGTCGCGTGCCGTCGCCGCGAGGTCGTCCGCGGGAACCAGGGCAAGGATCGTGCCGTGGGCCGCGAGCTCCGCCGCGGGCACCGGCTCGGCCGTGTACATGGCCGCACGCAGCCGCCGCTCGGGAATGAGGCTGACGGCCTGTATCGCCCCGGCGGTGGCGCCGAAGTCGATCTCCGCCAGCGTGAAGCTCGCCCCGTCGGAGGCTACGACCATGTCGGCGGCCGCGGCCAGCAGCACGCCGATCCCGACGCAATGGCCGTGGACGGCCGCGATCACCGGAACCGCACATTCCGCGATGGCCAGGCTCGCCTTCATGCCCGCATGCGCCTGGCCGATGATCCCTTCATGGCCCGGCAGGTCGAGCATCTCCTTCATGTCGCCGCCGGCGGAGAACCCCTTGCCCTCCGAGCGCAGGACGACGACCGAGACGGCCTCGTTCGCCTCCACGGCGGCGAGGATGCCGGCCAGCTCCTTCAGATCGGCTATGCCGTGGGCGTTGACCGGCGGATGCGAGAAAACGATCTCCATCACACCGGACGGATGTTCGACGATGCTGTGGCCCAACGCGGTCCTCCCATGCGGTTGCGCGATGAGCACCCGGCTCCGCCATGTTGTCAATAGGTCTATCGATAAATCTGCCCGCCGGGGCGCGTTCGCAGGCGGTCAACCGTTCGTCGGCGGCCGCGCCGATAGCGGTGGAATCCGGTCGATTGCCCCGGCGCGGGGGTTGATCTGCGTTCCGTGCGATGTACATCAGATCAAACATTTTATCGAAGAAGCCGAGTGGACTATCGGCGGCCGGCGGAGGGGCGGCGATCGACCCGAAGGGCCCGGTCGCGAGGGGCAAGGCACCTCGTCGCTCGCGGGCCGGCCCGGCGGCGGAGGGGAAGGTGAGAATGGCGCGTGCCCAAAAAAGCGGGGCGGTTCCGCGAAAGACGGGTTCGTCCAGGCGGGATCCGCGCGAGCGCCTGCTCGCGATCGCCTGCGATCTGTTCGCACAGCGCGGGTACGACGCGGTCTCGACCGGCGACATCGCCAAGGCGGCCGGCCTGACCCAGTCGATGGTGCATTACTATTTCGGTTCGAAGGAAAATATCTGGGAAGCCGCCATCGAGAACCTGATGCGCGATTTCGGCCGGCGCTTCCCGCTCGACGTGAAGGAGTTGCAGGATCTCGATCCGCTGTCGCGGCTCAAGGTGCTGACCCGCCGCTTCATCCGCATGAGCGCGGGCGACCCCAATTTCTCGCGCATCATCATCCACGAGAACCTGTCCCATAGCGAACGGCTCGCATGGCTCGTCGACCGTTTCGTCGCGCGTGCATTCGCGGAGTTCGACCAGTTGATCGGGGAGGGGATCGAGGCCGGGCAGATCAAGGACCTGCCGCTTTTCGCGGCCAGCAACACGATCATCTCGGCTTCCGCCTTCACCTTCTGCCTCGGCCCGATGCTGCAGCAGGTGCATGGCGTGGACCTGCAAAAGCCTGAGGTCTTCGAGGCGCTCGCGGATTCGATCATCGAGATCGTCTTTTCCGG
>ENA-UOVV01001858-UOVV01001858.1-compost-metagenome-genome-assembly--contig:-NODE-1858-length-13553-cov-33.587494_pt1 | contig 13553 bp, 16 predicted proteins | sample MGYA00238155_ERZ761577 | MGnify/ENA primary metagenome ERZ761577 (study PRJEB28898, sample SAMN06268775) | compost metagenome | isolation source: Emeryville, CA | place: USA:Emeryville, CA | collected...
ACCCCTGACCCCCTGCATGCCATGCAGGTGCGCTACCAGCTGCGCCACAGCCCCGCTGCTCTCGAAAGAGCGAATGCCATAGTAGCCCAGGACCGGCCCTGATCCCTAATCCGTGGGGTCAGTTTTCTTGACCTTCGCGGCGACGGTTCCCGCGGCGTCCTTCGCCGCCGATCCGAGCTTCTTCGCTCCCCCGGCGACCGCTCCAGAACCCTTCTTCGCAGCGTCGGCCACGACCCCGGATCCCTTCTTCGCCGCCCCTGCCACAACAGTGGATCCCTTCTTCGCGGCGTCGGCCACAGCGTCGGACCCCTTCTTGGCGGCCTCGATCGCGGCCGCGGCGACACGAGTGGTGACGGCAGGCTCGTCGCCCACTTCGAGCCACTCTGGCCAGTCGGCGGCCGGTGCGCTGAACCCCTCGCGACACGACTTCACCACTCCGGACCCGAACCAGTAGCTGGTCGCGCCTCCCACGAACGCGCCAATCACCGGGAGGGCCTTGGAGCCCACGCGCGCCGATCCCATCACAGCGCCGCGAGCGAGCGCCTCCTTGGCGAGCACCATGGAGACGGGAACGAGGGCGGAGTCGGGCAGCTGCTGCGAGAGCAGGTCGCCCCACTTGGGCGCCACCGCAGAGACCGTCTTCTCCGTGGCCTTGCGCGCGCCCTGGAACGACGCACCGGCCGGCAGCGCCGTCATCACCAGGTCCGTGATCTTGCTCTTGCGCTTCTCCCCCAGCATCGCGCCAAGCACCACGACCTTCGCTCGCTCCTCGTCGTCGATGCGGTAGCCGCGCAGCTCCGCCATGCAGATGGCGAACAGCGCTGTGGACTCGTAGAAGAACGTGAGATCTGCGACGCCCAGCGCCACCGCCGTGGGGATGCCCACCACCGGGATGGTCGCCGTGGCACCTGCCGCGGCACTCGCGCTCGTGGTGGCGGTGACGTACCACTTCTCGATCTTGCGAGCGATCTGCGCCGGAGTCGCGTCAGGATTCTGACGCCGCAGCTCCTTGATGTACCCCACCGCAGCCGGACGCTGCTTGGCGATGATCTTGAACAGTCGCTCCTGGAAGTCGGACGGCAATGCGCCTTCGGCCGTGGTCTGCACCTCGCTCATGCCTAAGTATTACCCCTGCACGCGCTCGGTCATGACGCGGCGGGCGCGTCGCCCTAGTCAGCGCCCAGACCAAACGCCTCGATATGCCACGCACCTGACTCCACCTTCAGCACCGACGCGCACGCCGCGTGCGGCACGCGCCCCAACACCAGGGACGACGCTGGCTCACCTATCGCCGCCAACAAACCCAGCGTGATGGGGCTTCCGTGCGTCACCACCACAGCGGGCACCTGCGGGTCCCACAGCCGCTCGAGTCCAGCGAGCACTCGCGCGGCCACCGCCTCCTGCCCATCCCACCCAGGGATGCGCGGATCCAGCCCCGCCTCGCGGCGCGCAAACTCCTCGGGCCAGTCACGCTCGATCTGCTCCCACGTCAGCCCTTCCCAGATGCCGTAGGAGCGCTGCGAGAACGCCTCGTCGACAACGACCTCGCCCCCAATGAGTGCCGTGAGCGCCCCCGCGGTCTCGAGAGCTCGGCGCAGCGGCGACGAGAACACCCGCACCCGCTCCACCCCACGGGCTCGGAACCGCGCGGCGAGCTGCTCTGCCGCCCACGCCGCCCGCTCGCGCCCAGCATCATCAAGCTCGACGTCGACGGTCCCCTGCACCACGCCGCCTTCATTGGACGGGGTGGGCGCGTGTCGCCACAGGATGATCCGGCTCATGCCGCCGCTCCCGGATAGAGGTCATCCACGGAGACGTTGTGCCGCTCGAGCGTCCAGCGCCCGTCCTCACGACTGCGTAGCCGCGACCAGCACGTGTTGCCCAGCCCGGACAGCGATCGGTGCTCCAACGACAGCCCCAGCAGCCCCATGATCCCAATCCGCGCTGCAGAGCCGTGCGTGAACACCACGAGGTCGCTCGGCGTCCGTGAGGCCCACTCGGTGACCGCCTCAACCATGCGGTCGCGCACCAGGTCATGCACCTCGAATCCCTCAAGGTGTGGGTTCCCGCCGGAGTGCCACGCCTCAACCTGCTCGGGCCAGCGCGCCGCCCGATCCGCTGGCGTCACGCCCTCCCACGGCCCATATGCACGCTCAACCAGCCGCTCATCGAGCTCGACGGCGGCACCCAACTGAGCCCCCAGCGCCACACCCGTGTCCCGCGCACGGGACAGCGGAGAGGAGACCAGCACAGCGTCGGGCGCGACCAGGGTGGCCAAAGCGGCAGCCATGCGTCGTGCCTGGTTCTTGCCGTTGTCATTGAGGGGGATGTCGGAGGTTCCCTGCAGCCAGCCGAGCGTGTTCCACTCGGTCTCGCCGTGGCGAACGATGAAGACGCGGGTCACCCTTCGACCCTAGTGGAGCGGATTACTCGGCCGGCGCAGCACCCAGCGGCAGCGGCACCACCGGGCAGTCCTTCCACAGGCGCTCGAGCTCGTAGTACGCCCGATCCTCCTGGTGCATCACGTGCACGATGAGGTCGTTGAAGTCCAGAATCGCCCACCGGCCGCCGCGGATGCCCTCACGACGCAGCGCCTTGGCACCCTGCTCGTGGAGCTTGCGCTCGATCTCGTCGATGATCGCGCCCACCTGACGCTCGTTGGTTCCGGAGACGATGAGGAACACGTCGGCCAGCGGCATGTGCTCGCTGACATCAAGGGCGACGATGTTCTCCGCCTTGATGTCCTCCGCAGCCAGTGCCGCCGTCGTGGTGAGGGTGAGCGCGCGCTCAGAGGCTGCCACTACTGTCCCTTCGCAATGTTCCAGGCGAGTACGCCAAGCACGAACGCGATCGCCCCGATGACCGCGAGGTGCGCCCAGCGGAAGTGGCGCGCGCCGCCGCCGGCGATCGGCTCGGCAACGCGGTTGGGCAGGGCGCCGGTCGTGGTGAGCGGCTCGGTTGACGCATACGGCGTGGGCCCGACGCTGGGGCTGGCCTGAGGATTGAGCAGCTGAGTGAGGTCCGGGCGGGGAAGGTCGCGCTGAACCGGCTCACTAGGCAGTTCACGGACCGGCGTAGCGCCGGGGTTCACGAGCGGGTGCGTGTCCCACATGGTGGGAGCGGCCTGCTGCTGAGAGGCGACGCTTGCGAAGCCCGCGGGAGCGAAGCCCACACCACCCTGGCCGGACAGCGGTCCGGCTGCGGGAGCCTGACGCGCGTTCGAGGGGACGAGCTCGTCCCACACCGCCGACGTGCCCGGCGCTTCGCCCGCCTTGGGCTCCGTGGTGTGGGGCACGTCCTGGACGAGCGGCACCTGGTCAAGGTTCACCGGCTCCGCGACAGCGTCCTGCTGCAGGCGCTCGGGCTCCTCAACGGTGGGAGTGTTCCACAGCTCCTCGACGTCAAGGGGCATGCCGGGCACCTGGGCCGCCGGGGCCTGCGGAGTGGGCGCCTGCGGAGTGGGCGCCTGCGGGGCGGGCTCGTCGGACAGCGCGGGAATCGACTCGCTGTGAACAGGCTCCGCGTGGTCCGGCTGCGCAACGCCCGGCTCAGGGAACGCCTGCAGGGGCTGCGGCGTGAAAGCGTCGTGGGGCTCCGCGGGAGACTGCGGCGACACGGGAGTCGGCTGCGACGCGGGACTCTGCGGCGACAGCGGGCTCTCCTGCGAAGCGGGGGTCTCGGCGACCTCCTCGGCGTGATGCGTCGCTCGCGAGATGCCAGCCATCGCCTCCTGTGTGAGACGACGGATCTCGTCCACTGCGTCGGAGTCGACAGGATGGGTCTCCGCCGCGGCCTGCGCCTCGAGTCCGCGCGCCTGGAGCGAACCCGGCGGGAAGAGGTGACGAAGCTCGGCGGGGATGCCGTCGTGGTGCTCTGAAGCGGTCGGCGCGGGGGCCTCCTCCACAGGCTCGGCCTCAGCAAGAGGCTCAGGCTCCGCAACCGGCTCAGCCTCAGCAACCGGCTCAGGCTCAGGGGCCGCAGCCTGCGACAGAGAAACCCGCTCCACCACAGGCTCGGGTGCGGTCTGGGCGTAAGCCGCTTCAGCGTCGGCCTGTGCCTTGGCGGCCTTCTCCGCCTCAAGCGCACGCTGCTCAGCGAGAATCTTCTCCTGCTTCGCGAGCAGCTCGGGCGTCATGGCCGGCATCTGACCGGTGGCGATCATCTCCTCTTCAGGAGTCCACGTCTCGAGGGGGTGCTGGAGTCGCTCAAGACGGCGGCGCTCACGGCGGCTCATCACGCTGATCGACTCGGGGGCGACGGGCAGAGCCTGCGTCACTTCACCTTGGGCAGCGGCGGCCGCCTCCTCTAGTGCACGCCGCTCCCGGCGCGACAGAGGCTGGGCCGACTCACTCATGTGGTCCTCCGAGGTAAAGATCGTGGTCTGCTACGTACTGTGCTACCGCGTTGGGGACCAGGTAGCGTATTGGCGCGCCCGTCCTCACGCGGTTGCGGATGTCCGTCGAGGATACCTCTATCCCAGGTACATCTACTAAGACGTGTGGCGCATCCGACTGAGTGAACGAATGACCCGGCCGAGTAACTCCCACAAACGTCGCAAGAGTGATCAGAGTCTCGTAATCGCGCCACTTCGGCAGGCTCTGGAGCGAGTCCAGACCCGTGATGAAGAAGAACTCCGCCGCCGGATGCTGATCGCGCAGATCGCGCAGCGTATCCACCGAATACGTCGCTCCCCCGCGCCTGATGTCCACGTCGCTCACCGCGAAGCGCGAGTCACCCTCGACGGCCGCCTGGCACATTGCCAAACGATCACTGGCCGACGCTGTGGGGGCAGGCTTCAAAGGCTGAGCATTCGTGGGGACCAGCAGAACCGTGTCGAGGCCCAGCTGGTGGTGCACCTCGGACGCCGACGCCAGGTGTCCGATGTGGACAGGGTCGAACGTGCCGCCGAGGATGCCTAGACGGGTCACGATCAGTGACGCGAGCCGACGCTCCGGAAGGCGATCGCTGTGAAGAGCAGAGCCATCAGTCCTACAAACGCGAGGAGGCCGATCGCGATGGGCGTGTTCGACGCCTCGTGAGCGGTCTCTTCTGCAACTGCAAGGGCGGCTGTCAGCACGGCAGATCCTTTCGTCTTTCCCTCAGTATTTCACGCATGCGATGGTTCCGGGCGCAGGCGCTCAGCCGCGCACGTGGCCGTCGCCGTACGCGATCCACGTGGTCGTGGTGAGCTCGCCAAGACCCATGGGCCCGCGGGCGTGGAGCTTCTGCGTCGAGATGCCGATCTCCGCTCCCAGGCCGAACTCGCCGCCGTCGGTGAAGCGCGTGGACGCGTTGACCATGATCGCCGCAGAGTCCAGTCCCGCGATGAAGCGATCCGCAGCACGAATGTCGTCCGTCACGATCGCCTCGGTGTGGCCCGTGGTGAAGCGACGGATGTGTGCGAGCGCCTCCTCGAGGTCATCCACGACCTTCACCGCGATGTCCATGCTGAGGTACTCCGTCGCGTAGTCCTCGTCCGTTGCCGGGACGGTCGCGACATTCGGAACCGCCTGCTGAGTGGGGGAATCGGCGTGGATGGTGACCCCAGCGTCGGCCAGTGCGGTGAGGACGGCGGGAAGCACGTCGCCCAACCGGTCGCGGTGGACCAGCAGGGTCTCCGCGGCGTTGCACACGCCAACGCGCTGGGTCTTGGAGTTGAGCACGATGTTCACGGAGCGGTCCACGGGCGCGCTCGCGTCGAGGTAGACGTGGCAGTTGCCCTCTCCCGTCTCGATCGCGGGGACCGTGGACTCGCGCACGACCGTCTGGATGAGGTCGCGGCCGCCGCGCGGCACGAGCACGTCGACGAGGCCGCGGGCGTTCATGAGCACGCGCGCTCCCTCGCGGCCGTACGCGTCGATGGACTGAACGGCGTCGCGCGGAAGGCCAACGGACTCGAGGGCGTCCTGCAGGACGGCGACGATCGCCTCGTTGGAGTTCATCGCAGCCGAGCCGCCTCGCAGCACCGCCGCATTGCCGGACTTGAGCGCGAGGCCGGCGGCGTCGACGGTGACGTTGGGGCGCGCCTCGTAGATCATGCCGACCACGCCAAGCGGCACCTGCTTCTCGATGAGGCGCAGGCCGTTGGGGAGGGTCGAGCCGCGGCGCACCTCGCCAATGGGGTCAGGGAGCGTCGCGACGTAGCGCAGCGCGTCGGCGATGGCCCCGATGCGCTCGGGCGTGAGCGTGAGGCGGTCGAGCAGACCCGGCTTCATGTCGTTCTCGCGGCCACGCTGCACGTCCTTGGCGTTCGCCTCGACGAGCGTTGCCGCGTTGGCGACCAGAGCGTCGGCCATGGCCTCAAGCGCCGCGTCCTTGGTGGCGCGGGTCGCGGTGGCGAGAGCGCGAGAGGCGACCTTGGCGCGAGAGCACGCCTCGAGCACAGCCTGTTCGATGTCCACGTCCGTTGCAGTCATGCGGGACAGTCTAGGCCGGTGCGCGCACGGCAACCAGGCCTGCGCATCACGGCCTGCGTCCGCACGGCAAATCGTGGCATCGCACTCGCAGATGGCCGACGCTGTGCGGGCCCGGGCACACCACGTACCGATTTGCCGTGCGGACGCAGGGGGTCGGCGGTGCGGGGGTGGTCTGCGCGGACGCGGGCGGGGCGTCAGGCGACGACGATGAGGTCGTCGATGTGCACCAAGGGGCGCGCGAAGTGCTCGCCCAGCGACGCCTTGAGCTGCTTGGTGGACAGGCCCAGCATCGCGGGGATCTCGTGCGCGGGGAAGGCCGCGAGTCCGCGGGCGACCAGCGCGCCGTCGGGGCCCACGAGCTCGATCGCGTCGCCCGCCTCAAACTCCCCGCGCACGGCGGTGACGCCGGCGGCAAGGAGCGACGCGCGTCGGCCAGCAACGGCCTTTGCGGCACCCGCGTCGAGGATCAGTTGGCCGTGAGTCTTCGCGGCGTGCTTGAGCCACGTGAGGCGAGTGCCGGAGCGCTTGCCGGTGGGCGCGAAGAGCGTGCCCACGTCAGCGCCAGCGATCGCTTCTGCGGCACTCGCAGCGCCAGCGAGCAGCACCGGCATTCCAGAGGACGTCGCGATGGACGCGGCCTCAAGCTTGGTGATCATGCCGCCCGTGCCCACAGCGGAGCCGTGACGCGAGACGTCGATCCCCGCGAGGTCCTCCTGGCCGCGCACCACCTCGAGGCGGCGAGCACCAGGAGTGTCGGGGGCAGCGGTATAGAGGCCGTCGACGTCGGTGAGCAGCACCAGGGCATCGGCATGCACCACGGTCGCGACCAGCGCCGCGAGGCGGTCGTTGTCGCCAAAGCGAATCTCGTCCGTCGCGACGGTGTCGTTCTCGTTGACGATCGGCACAATGCCGAGGTCGAGCAGCCGGTTCAGCGCGCGCTGAGCGTTGCCGTAGTGCGTGCGGCGCACCATGTCGTCAGCAGTGAGCAGCACCTGGCCCACCGTGAGGCCGTGGCGGCTGAAAGCGGTCGAGTACGCGGCAATGAGCTTTCCCTGACCCACCGACGCTGCGGCCTGCTGCATCTCGAGCTCTCGCGGCCGCGCGGGGAGACCCAGGGGGCCGATACCTGCCGCGATGGAACCTGAGGTGACCAGCACCACCTCGCGACCTGCGAGCCGCGCCGACGCCACAGCGTCGGCGATGAGCGCGAGGCGGGCCTCGTCAAGGTGACCGTCGGCACCAGTCAGCGAGGAGGAGCCGACCTTGACGACGAGGCGATGGGCAGTCGCGATTGCGGCGCGCGAGTCGCTCACTCGTCCTCCAGATCCTGATCATCGAGTGCGGGGTCGATCCAGTGTCCCGCACTGCGCTCATCCTCAAGTTCACGGCGCGCCGCTGCCCTGCCCTCGTAGCGCTCCTTGAGCGCCTCACGCTTCTCGGCACGCGTGGCGCGCTCGTGGCGCTCGTGCTGCTCGATGCGGATGTCCGAGCCGCGAGCGCCGAGCAGTTCCGCGCCCGCCATCATGGTGGGCTCCCAGTCGAACACGATGCCGCCTTCGCGAGGGCCGATGACCACCTCGGAGCCGGGGACGGCTCCCGCCTTGAACAGCGCGTCCTCGACGCCCGCGCGCGCGAGCTTGTCCGCGAGGTAGCCCACTGCCTCGTCATTGGCGAAGTTGGTCTGCTTGACCCAGCGCTCCACCTTGGTGCCGCGCACCTGGAAGTAGTCCTCCGCGCCGTCGCGCACATGCGTGACGGTGAAGCCGGACTCGTCCACGGCCTTGGGCCGGATGACGATGGGAGCCGCCTCGATCTCAGGTGCCTTGGCGCGCTCCTCGTCCACGATTCGCGCAAGGGCGTATCCCAGGGCCGACAACCCCTCGTGCGACACGGCACTCACCTCGAAGATGGGCATGCCAAGCTTCTCGAGCTCGGGACGCACAATTGCGGCGAGGTCGCGCCCGTCGGGGATGTCGATCTTGTTGAGGATGATGATCTGCGGGCGCTCGGCAAGGGGCACACCGCTGATCGCCTCGTCGCCCGAGTACGCGCGCAGCTCATTGGAGATGACGTCGAGGTCGCGGATGGGGTCGCGGTCGCTCTCGAGCGTCGCGGTGTCGAGCACGTGCGCGATCACCGAGCAGCGCTCGATGTGGCGGAGGAAGTCGTGGCCAAGGCCCTTGCCCTCCGAGGCGCCCTCGATGAGGCCGGGCACGTCCGCGATCGTGAACCGCGTTCCGCCGGCTTCGACAACGCCGAGGTTGGGCACAAGAGTCGTGAACGGGTAGTCAGCAATCTTGGGGCGCACCTTGGACATCGCCGCGATGATCGAGGACTTGCCGGCGCTGGGGTAGCCCACGAGCGCGACGTCGGCGATGGACTTGAGCTCGAGGACCACCGTCGCCTCTTCGCCCGGTTCGCCCAGCAGGGCGAAGCCGGGCGCCTTGCGCTTGGTGCTCGCGAGCGCGGCGTTGCCGAGTCCCCCACGGCCGCCCTGCGCGACCACGTATTCCGCGCCCTCGCCCACGAGGTCGGCAAGCAGCTCTCCCTCGCGAGACTTCACGACGGTGCCGTTAGGCACATCAAGAACCAGATCCTGAGCGTTTGCACCATGGCGCATGTCGCCGGCCCCCTGCGCGCCGTTCGGCGCGGTGCGGTGCGGCGCGTGGTGGTAGTCCAGCAGCGTCGTCATCTGCGAACTCACGCGCAGGATGACGGAACCGCCGCGCCCGCCGTTGCCGCCGTCGGGCCCACCAAGGGGCTTGAACTTCTCGCGGTGCACGGAGGCAACGCCGTGCCCACCGTTGCCTGCCGTGACGTGCAGGACAACGCGGTCAACGAACGATGCCATGGGAGCCTCCTGGGCCTATTGTGCCCGGCTGAGGGCGCTGGAAAGAGTGGGTGGGCGGCGCTAGGCCTGGTTGTCGAGAGAGTCGAGGAGCTCGAGTCCGGCCTTCGCCCAGGCGATTTCCGCCTCCGCGCGAGCGATCTTGCCCTCGTACGCAAACGCCTTGAAGGCGGCGATTCGTTCCCAATCCTGGGGATGCGTCCTTTCCAGCCGACGCTGCAAGGTTGCGCTGGTGCGGTCGCGGATCTCCTGGGCTTGACGCTCTGCCGTCGCCTTGGCGCCCTCAAAGAACGCGATGTGGTCACGGAGGCGCTCCCTGGCCGACGCTGGGTCACCCCACTCGAAATAGGCGGCTACCAGATGGGCCGTGTCCCGCTCAGGTGCGTAGGTGATGGGAGATCGCTGCCACGTTTCGAGGGCGGTCTTCCCAGCGTCGGTCAGTGAGTACTGGGTCTTGGTGGCGGTGCCGGAGCCCCAGGGAATTTCTGTGGCCTCGAGCAGTCCGTCGGCCTCCATGCGGCGCAGCTCGGGGTAGATCTGTGAGTCCGGGGCGTGCCACAGGTGCCCCACAGAGGATCGGAAGTGCTTGACCGCGTCGTAGCCAGTGAGCGGCCCGCCCGAAATCAGGGCGAGCAGTGCGTAGCGCAGGCTCATGGCGTCCTCTGTGTGGGTGTGAGTGGTGGCTGCGGCCTGGGTGGGCGCGCGTCCTTGGCAAGGGTATCGCGCGGGGGTATCGTCGGGGGCAATAACTATGTAGATAGTTAGTTTCCGTCGGACACAAAGGAGTGCACCATGACGGTCGAGGCGTCGTCGACTCACACCGCGAAGCTGCTCACCTACCCCATGAACGCCTGGTACGTGGCGGCGTGGGACTACGAGGTGACGGCAAAGGGAATCCTCGCGCGCACCGTGGCAGGAAGGCCGCTCGCGCTGTACCGCACGGGCGACGGCCGGCCCGTCGCCCTCGCCGACGCCTGCTGGCACCGGCTCGCTCCCCTGTCGCAGGGCAAGCTCATCGGCAACGAGGAGATCCAGTGCCCGTATCACGGACTGCGCTACAACTCAGCGGGACGCTGCACCGGCATGCCCGCGCAGGAGACCATCAACCCCTCCGCCACGGTGGCGTCCTTCCCCGTGGTCGACCGGTACCGCTACGTGTGGGTGTGGCTTGGCGAGCCGACTCTCGCGAACCCCGACGACATCCCTGACATGCACCAGATGTCCTCCGACGAATGGGCCGGCGACGGCGAGACCATCTACGCGCCGTGCAACTACCAGCTGGTGCTCGACAACCTCATGGACCTGACGCACGAGGAGTTCGTGCACTCCTCTTCTATTGGTCAGGAGGAGCTGTCACAGTCCGAGTTCAACGTGACGCACGACGAGAAGTCCGTGACGGTCACTCGCTGGATGAAGAACATCAACCCGCCGCCGTTCTGGCTCAAGAACATGCGCGACAAGTTCCCCGGCTTTGAGGGCAAGGTGGACCGCTGGCAGATCATCCACTACTACTACCCGTCCACGATCTGCATCGATGTGGGCGTGGCAAAGGCCGGCACTGGCGCTCCCGAGGGCGACCGCTCGCAGGGCGTGAACGGCTACGTCATGAACACCATCAGCCCCGAACGCGACCGCAGCTGCCACTACTACTGGGCCTTCATGCGCAACTACCGCCTTGACTCGCAGCTCATCACCACACAGCTGCGCAACGGCGTGCACGGCGTCTTTGGCGAGGATGAGGTGATGCTCAAGGCGCAGCAGGAGGCGATCGACGCCAACCCCGACTACGAGTTCTACAGCCTCAACATCGACGCCGGTGGCATGTGGGTGCGGCGCATCCTCGAGCGCGCGCTCGCCGCTGAGGGTCGTGGCGCCGCCTCGCCAGCGACTGGCAAGCCCGCGTCGTGACGGACAAGCAGGCCCGTTGGCAAAACGCCACGGTGGTCGAGTGCTTCGACGTGGCCGAGGGTGTGAAGAGGATTGTCGTTGCGCCGGAGCACCCGCAGCCCGCGCGGCCCGGTGAGCACCTCGACGTACTCGTGACGCTGTCCGACGGCCGCACCGATGAGAGGTCGTACTCGATCGCCGGAGCGTCGCCGAGTGGTGACCGGCTCGCGGTGAGCGTGTCGAAGCCGCATGCGTCTCGTGGGGGCTCCGCGTTCATGAGGTCGCTCTCTCCTGGCGACACGCTGCGGATCACCCAGCCGCTGCAGGACTTCCCGCTGCGTGTGGGAGCGCCGTCCTACGTGCTTCTAGCCGGTGGCGTGGGCATCACCGCGATCCGCGGCATGGCGTCGACGCTCAAGCGGCTGGGCGCCGACTATGTGCTCCACTACGTGGGCGCTACTCGAGACCGGATGGCCTACCTGCCCCAGCTTGAGGAGCGGCATGGCGACCGGCTCATCTCCCACGTCACGAGCGAGCACGGTCGCATGAGCGTGGCCCAGCTCGTTGCCACCGTCCCCGCCAACGCCGAGCTGTACATGTGCGGACCCATCCGCCTCATGGAGGAGATCCGCCGCACGTGGGAGCGCGAAGGGCGCGACATCACGGCGCTGCGCTACGAGACCTTCGGCAACTCCGGCTGGTTCGAGCCCACGCCCTTCGAGGTCACCATCCCCCGCCTTGGCGTCACCGTCACCGTGGGCGAGGGAGAGTCGATGCTTGAGGCACTCGAGAATGCCGGGGTCGACATGATGTATGACTGCCGCCGCGGCGAATGCGGACTGTGCGAGGTGAAGATCCTTGGCCTCGAGGGCACCGTGGACCACCGCGACGTCTTCTACTCCGAACGGCAGAAGTCGCCCAACACCAAGATGTGCTGCTGCGTGTCGCGAGTGACGGGAGAACCCGGCCACAGCGTCGGGCAGGCGAAGGTGATCATCGAGGTCACGTAACCGTGCCCCGGGGAAAGCAACAGGGGCACCACCTTGCGGTGATGCCCCTGAGCGAAAGTCTTGGTGGTTACGCCTCGGCGACCACGATGTCGACGACCTTGCGGCCACGACGCTGACCGAACTGAACGGAACCAGCGGCGAGGGCGAACAGGGTGTCGTCCTTGCCACGGCCGACGTTCTCGCCCGGGTGGAAGTGGGTGCCGCGCTGGCGAACGATGATCTCGCCGGCGTTGACGGTCTGACCGCCGAAGCGCTTCACGCCCAGGTACTGGGGGTTCGAGTCGCGGCCGTTGCGGGAGGAGCTAGCGCCCTTCTTGTGTGCCATGAGTTGTTCCTCGCCTTACTTAATGCCAGTGACCTTGAGACGCGTCAGGTCCTGACGGTGTCCGATGCGCTTGCGGTAGCCGGTCTTGTTCTTGTACTTGAGGATGTCGATCTTGGGTCCGCGCTCGTCACGGATGACCTCAGCGGTCACGGTGACCTTGGCGAGAGCCTTCGCGTCCGACGTCACGTTGTCACCGTCAACGAGCAGCAGCGCGGGCAGCTGCACGGAGGACCCAGCCTCCGCCTTGAGGCGGTCGACCACGACGATGTCGCCAACGGACACCTTCTCCTGTCGGCCACCGGCCTTGACAATCGCGTACACCATGATGCGTTCCTCTTACGTCCAGATGGGGTTCTGCCGCAGCCGGATAAGGCGCAGACAGAAGTTGAGGCGCTCGCGCGCCGACGTACAAATGTACCCGTTCCACGGGGGTCCGGTCAAACGGCGTGCCGGGCAGTCCCCTGGTGCAGGGCGGTGCGGCTCAGGGCCCTGCATGCGCGGCCAAAGGTACACGCTTAAAAGGCCCTCAGGCCGGAGACCCCGCATGTGTGAGCACGTCAGGCAGCGGCTGTGCGGGCGTCGGCCTCGAGGATCGCCACGGCGGCGTCGATCTGCCGGTTGATGTCGCGGTCCACCTCAGCCTGGATGCGATCGCGGTTGAGGCGCAGCAGCCAGCCCTTTTTGGGTATCGCCTCGACCGTATACGTGAGGGTGAATCGTCCGTCCGCATCGGGCTCGGACGAGACGGTGCTGGTGGAGATCTGCACCTGGTTGTTGTTGCGCACCTCGAGGATCACCGGATCGATCGACATGACCAGCGCTCGCGCCGTTAAGCGGAACACCTTGGCGACGCGCTGCTCGAGCTTCCACGCCTTGGGCCGGCCATCGGGACCAGTCTCGATGTTGGCGACGCGAATGCGGGGCTCGACCCGGGACGCGTTGAGCGGATCGAGCTCGAACCCCAAGATCGCCTCACGAGGCGCCGCGACCTTGCGCGTGGCAGTCGCGACGAAGCGCAACTCCCCCATCGCTACGCCGTGACCTCGTCCTTCGGGGCGCCGCCCTCG
>ENA-UOVV01001861-UOVV01001861.1-compost-metagenome-genome-assembly--contig:-NODE-1861-length-13539-cov-6.381267_pt1 | contig 13539 bp, 12 predicted proteins | sample MGYA00238155_ERZ761577 | MGnify/ENA primary metagenome ERZ761577 (study PRJEB28898, sample SAMN06268775) | compost metagenome | isolation source: Emeryville, CA | place: USA:Emeryville, CA | collected...
CCCTGGCCCGGGCGCTCGGCCCCCCGACCACCGCGCCCCCGACGCTCCCCTCCCTCGGCCAGCGTCTGCTGCCGATCGACTCCCGCTACGACAAGGCCAACGCCTGGCACACCGATGTGTCGTTCGTCGACCGGATTCCGAAGGCCTCGCTGCTGCGGGCGGTGACGCTGCCCGAGTACGGCGGCACCACGACGTGGGCCAACACCGAGACCGCCTACGACGCGCTGCCCGCGCCGCTGCGCGCGCTGGCCGAGAACCTGTGGGCGGTGCACACCAACGACTACGACTACGGCACCGAGACCGACCTGCGCCGCGAGGAGTTGGCCGACACCGTCAAGCAGTACCGCGAGGAGTTCGTCTCCGAGTACTTCGAGACCGAGCATCCGGTGGTGCGGGTGCACCCGGAGACCGGCAGGCGCGTGCTGCTGCTCGGCCAGTTCGTCAAGCATTTCGTCGGGTTCGGCGCCGCCGAGTCCGCGACGTTGTTCACGCTGCTGCAGAACCGGATCACCCGGCTGGAGAACACCATTCGGTGGAGCTGGGCCCCGGGCGATCTCGCGATCTGGGACAACCGGGCCACCCAGCACTACGCGGTCTCGGACTACGACGACCAGTACCGTCGGCTGAACCGCGTCACGCTGGCCGGCGACATCCCGGTCGACGTCTACGGCGGGCGCAGCCGCACCATCGCGGGCGACGCCTCGGCGTACTCGGCGGTGGTGCCGCCGGTGCGGCTGGCCAGCTGACCTAGGGCCGGGCCCGCCGCGTCAGCGCGATGCGCAGGAAGGTGCTGCGATCGGCGTTGAGTCGGCGTGTGGACGGCGGCGGACCCGCCGCACGCTTCAGCGCCGCCCATGCGGTACCGAGGGCTCGGTCCGGTCTCCGACGCCAGGTCCGGGCCATCGTGGAGCCGAACCGCACCCGAGCCTCGGGGATCAGCGTCGGTTCGGGGGTGGCCGTCCCGGTCTCGACGGCCCGCGGTGAGCGTCGTTGCCTGCGCAGCCTCGATGCGGCCATGTCGGTTCTCCCGCCTAGGGTCCGGCCCGGTGCCGGGCGCCATATCGGCGAGTCTGGGTGCGCGGCCCCGGCCGGCACACGCGTAGCCGACTACCCCAGTTGGCCCGGCGTACGGTGACCAGGTGGCCCGAACCCGTGACCAGGACGCCTGCCCCGGCGCGCTGCAGGTCCACCAGGCCGCCGACGGGGCGCTGGCCCGCGTGCGCCTGCCCGGCGGGATGATCACCGCCGCGCAGTTGCACGCGCTCGCGCGGGCCGCCACCGAGTACGGCTCGCCGGCCATGGAGCTGACGTCACGCGCCAGCATCCAGATCCGCGGAATCCGCGACCAGGCCGGCACCGCTGCCGTCGCCGACGCGATCGCCGCGGCCGGCCTGCTGCCGTCGCCGACCCACGAGCGGGTCCGCAACATCGTCGCGTCGCCGCTGTCCGGGCGGGTGGGGGCGACGTCCGACGTCCGCACGCTGGTCACCGCGCTCGATGTCGGGATCCGGGCCGAGCCGGCGCTGGCGCGGCTGCCCGGCCGCTTCCTGTTCGCCCTCGACGACGGGCGCGGCGACGTGTCCGGCCTGGGCGCCGACGTCGGCGCGCACCTGGCCGGCGATTCGGCCGCGCTGCTGCTCGCCGGCCGCGACACCGGGGTGCGGCTGGCCGTCGACGACGTCGTGCCCGCGCTGATCACCGTCGCGACCCGGTTCGTCGAGACCCGCGAAAATGCTTGGCGCATCGCTGAACTCGACTACCCCGGGCGCCTGTTGGACGGGTTCACGCCGACCGCACCACCGGGTGCGACGTGGGCGCCGGTGACGCGTCCGCCGGTCGGCTGGATCGCCCAGGACGACGGGCGGGTGACGCTCGGCGCCGCGGTGCCGCTCGGCGTGCTGTCCGCCCGTGTCGCCGAGTTTCTCGCCGCGGTCGAGGCGCCGATGGCCGTCACGCCGTGGCGGTCGGTGCTGGTCTTCGACCTCGACGAGGGGGTGGCCGACACCGCGCTGCGGGTGCTGGCGCCGCTGGGCCTGGTGTTCGACGAGCACTCCGGGTGGCTGTCGGTCAGCGCCTGCACCGGGCGGCCCGGCTGCGCCCACGCGCGCGCCGACGTGCGCGCCGACGCCGCGGTCGCGGCGACCGAACCCGCCGCGGTCCACCGCCATTTCGTCGGGTGCGAACGCGCCTGCGGCAGCCCCGCGGCCGGACAGGTGCTGGTGGCCACCGGCGACGGCTACCTGCCGCGGGCCACCGTAGGGTAAGCGCGTGCTCGACTACATCCGCGACGCCGCCGAGATCTACCGGCAGTCGTTCGCCACGATCCGCGCCGAGGCGGATCTGTCGAGATTCCCCGACGACGTGGCGCGCGTCGTGGTGCGGCTCATCCACACCTGCGGACAGGTCGACGTCGCCGACCACGTCGCCTACAGCGACGGCGTCGTCGCCAAAACCCACGCCGCGCTGGCCGCAGGCGCGCCGGTGCTGTGCGACTCGTCGATGGTGGCCGCGGGGATCACGCGGTCGCGGCTGCCCGCCGACAACGAGGTGGTGTCGCTGGTCGCCGACGAGCGCGCCCCCGCGCTGGCGGCGCGGCTGGGCACGACGCGGTCGGCGGCCGCGGTGGACCTGTGGGCCGACCGGCTCGGCGGGGCGGTGCTGGCCATCGGCAACGCGCCCACCGCGCTGTTCCGGTTGCTCGAACTGCTCGACGAGGGCGCGCCCACCCCGGCCGCGGTACTCGGCGGGCCGGTCGGGTTCGTCGGCTCGGCGCAGTCCAAACAGGAGCTCATCGAGCGCCCGCGCGGCATGTCCTACCTCGTGGTGACGGGGCGGCGCGGTGGCAGCGCGATGGCCGCCGCGGCGGTGAATGCGATTGCGACGGAACGGGAATGAGCGGTAAACGCGGAACGCTCTACGGCGTCGGGCTGGGCCCCGGCGATCCCGAACTCGTCACGGTCAAAGCCGCTCGGGTGATCGCCGAGGCCGACGTCGTCGCCTACCACAGCGCCCGGCACGGCAACAGCATCGCCCGCGGCATCGCCGCGCCGTACCTGCGCGAGGGCCAACTCGAGGAGCACCTGGTCTACCCGGTCACCACCGAGACCACCGATCACCCCGGCGGGTACGCGGGCGCGATGGAGGACTTCTACCGGGAGGCGGCCGAGCGCATCGCCGCACACCTGGAGGCCGGCCGCGACGTCGCGCTGCTGGCCGAGGGCGATCCGTTGTTCTACAGCTCGTACATGCACATGCACACTCGGCTGACCGAGCGCTTCAACGCGGTCATCGTGCCCGGGGTGACGTCGGCGAGCGCCGCGTCGGCCGCCACCGCCACGCCGCTGGTGCAGGGCGATGAGGTGCTGTCGGTGCTGCCGGGCACGCTGGGTGTCGCCGAGCTCACCCGCCGGCTCGCCGATACCGACGCGGCGGTGATACTCAAGCTTGGCCGCTCGTATCCCGGTGTGCGGGAAGCACTTTCGGCTGTCGGCCGACTCGATGAGGCGTACTACGTGGAACGGGCGAGCACGCCCGCGCAGAAGGTGCTGCCCGCCGGTGAGGTGGACGCCGACTCGGTGCCCTACTTCTCGCTGGCGATGCTGCCCGGCAGCGCGGGCCGCCGGCGCACCGGCGGCAGCGTCGCGGTCGTCGGCCTCGGGCCGGGCACCGCGGACTGGATGACGCCGCAGGCCCGCCGCGAACTGGCCGCGGCCACCGACCTGATCGGCTACGGGCCGTACCTCGACCGCGTCGGTGCCCGCGCCGGGCAGCATCGCCACCCCAGCGACAACACCGACGAACCGGCCCGCGCGCGGCTGGCGTGCACGCTGGCCGAACAGGGCCGCGCGGTGGCGGTGGTGTCCTCCGGCGACCCCGGCGTGTTCGCGATGGCGACCGCCGTCCTCGAGGAGGCCAAGCAGTGGCCCGGCGTGCAGGTGCGGGTGATCCCCGCGATGACCGCCGCGCAGGCGGTGGCCAGCCGGGTCGGGGCGCCGCTGGGCCACGACTACGCGGTGATCTCGCTGTCGGACCGGCTCAAGCCCTGGGACGTCATCGCCGCCCGGCTCACCGCAGCGGCGCGGGCCGATCTGGTGCTGGCGATCTACAACCCGGCGTCGAAGTCGCGGACCTGGCAGGTAGGCGCCATGCGCGACCTGCTGCTCGAGCATCGCGACCCGGGCACGCCGGTGGTGGTCGGCCGCGACGTGTCGGGACCGCACGAGGAGGTCAAGGTGGTGCGCCTGGCCGACCTCGACCCCGCCGACGTCGACATGCGCTGCCTGCTGATCATCGGCTCGTCGCAGACGCAGTGGTACACCGACGACGGCGACCGGGTGTTCACCCCGCGGCGCTACCCCGCCTGAGCTTTTCGGCACTGCGCACAGACCGCGTAGTGACCGGAATTCGCGATCTGTGCGCAGTCTCGGTGGCCCGACCGGCGGTCAGCCCCGCGGCGCAGCGACCTCGATGACTCCGTGCGCGCCCCGTTCGGCGTCGGCCATCGCGTGGGTCACGAACGGATAGCGGCCCGGCTCGGGGAAGGTCAGTTCCACGAAACCGCCCTGGGCGGGCGACAATCCGAGTGTCTGCGCACCGCCGGGGCCCGGCCGCAGCCGGTAGTCGCCTTCGGCCCACATCGTGTCGAACTGACCGCCGACGACGTGGAAGGAGGTGCCGCGGTTCGGCCCGGCCGCCAGCACCCAGATCCGCACCCGTTCTCCCACAGCCGCTTTCAACGGCGCGTGATCGTACTGGTTGGCGTAGCCGTTGAAGACAACGAGGTCGGGCTGGTCGGCGGCGACCTTCGCGGCGTCGACTTCGCCGCCGCGCGGGCCCAGGTAGAACTCCGACTGCACGAGCAGGTACTCGCGGTCGACCGGGGCCAGCTCCGGCGGGTCGATGACCACCGCGCCGAACATCCCGTTGGCGATATGGACCGACATCGGCATCGTCGAGCAGTGGTACAGCCACACCCCGGCCCGCGTCGCGGTGAACCGGTAGACCAGGCGCTCACCGGGCGCGATCGTGCGCGTGGGACCGTCGGGGGCCAGCGCACCGGCATGGAAGTCGATCGAGTGCCCGATGGTGCCGTCGTTGACCAGGGTGATCTCGAAGACATCGCCGACCTTGCCGCGCAGCGTCGGCCCCGGCGCCGTGCCGCCGAATGTCCACAGCCGCTGGGTGATTCCCGGCGCCACGGCCTGCTCGGCCTCGGTGACCGCCAGGGTCACCCGGTGCTGCGGCGACGGCGCCGCCAGCGCGGCGTCGTGCGGTACGAACCCGGCGCGCGGCCGTGCGGTAAGGCTGCGAGCGATGTCGTCGGCGGTGATCGATGCCGGCGGCTCGGCAGGACCGGACCCCGCGGCGTCGACGGCGCGCACGGCCAGCGTCATCCCCATCTGGCGGTGGCCGGCAATCGAGCACCAGCCGTCCAGATCGGCACCGATCACACCGGCGTCGAGGACCGCCGACTCGCCAGGGGCGATGCGCCCGGTGCGAGTTCCGTTGGCCAGCACCAGATCATGGCGGTCCGAGCCGGTGTTGACCAGGGTTATTACCAACCGATTTCCGGTGGGCACCTCGATGGTGTCCGGCACGTAGCGCATGCCCGCGATGTGGACCTCGACCTGCGTCGTCTGCCCGGTGGCGGACACCGTCGCCGGGGGCGCGGTGACGATTCCCACCGCCGTGGGGTCGGCGGCGACGGCCCCTGCGGCCGTCAGCACCACCACGCCCAGCCCGGCGGCGGCCGCGCCCAGTCGGCGTCGCATTGACGGGCCCGGGGGCGGTGGCCCGGGCGTCGACCGGGAGTCGCGGTGCTTGTGCGCCTGCCACACCGCGCGCACCAGCAGCGGCAGGAACACCGCGTAGGCCACCAGCACCAACACCGACGCGGCGACCCGCACCAGGCTCGGGGTAGGCGCAACGCAGAGCAGCAGAGCCGAATTCGCGACGGTCAGCCGCCACGACGCGCCCCGTTCGAGTTCGGTGTTCGCCGCGATCGCGGCGGCCCGCCCGCCGACCACCACCGTCGTCAAGTACGACAGCGAGCCAAGCAGCACCTGCACCAGGAACCCCGCGAGCACCGGTGCGGTCAGCAGACCCGCCCGGTGTACCAGCGCCGCCCACGTGGGCGCGGTCGCGAAGGCGACCACGGCATAGCCCAGCGCACCCATCAGCCACGCCACCCCGCACAGCACCGATTGCGTCGCAAAGGTGCCCGGCCGCTTGCGGCGCACCTCGTCGAGGTGGGGCCGCAGCAGGTAGCCCGCCGCGAGCAGGTAGCCCAGCGCGCCCGCGGCGGTCAGCAGCGGCGAGCCGATCAGCGCACCGAGCGCGCCGACGGCTAATCCGCTTACCAGAGCGGGCAATCCGCGGCGGGCGGCCACCTCGACACCGTCGGCCATCCGGGGACGCAGCATCGTCGGCCAGAGCGTGACCAGGGTGCCGAGCACCGAAAGACCGATGAACCCGAACAGGTTGATTCCAGCGTGGGCCACGACGATCCGCTCGTGGCTGACGCCGGGCACAGTCGCGTTGGCCATCGTCACCCCGAGCGCCACGCCTACCGAAAGCAGCGCAGCCGCAGCGACGTAGTAGCGCACGGTGTCGCCGAAGCGCGACGGCAGTGCGCTGCGCAGTTGTCGGTACAACGTGACGGCGTGGAACAGCGCGACGGCGGCGACCGCAACCCCGCCGGCCAGCACCACCGACCAGTGGCCGGACATCATGCCGGCGACCACCGCGACCGCACCCGCGTTGAATACCGCGATGCCCCAAGCCTGTCCGGCCCGTGACGGATCAGGAGGCCGGCGCAGCAGCGCATCGGTGAAGTGACGGCTCCAGATCAGGATCGCGTTACCCGCCGCGCCCAGGCCGAGCAGGTGGACCAGCAACCAACCCGAGAGCGGCACCGATCGGTGCGCCAGTGCGACCACGACAAGCGCTGCCAGCCAGAGGAATACGATCGTCCCGACCCGTAGGTGCCAGCGCGTGCGGTTCACCGGGACACCTCGATCCGCCGAGCTGGGGCCTGAGCGATCCCGCCGGGCGCCACCGAGAACGCCCGATGCGGAGTTCGCCCGTCATTCACGCGGACTCCCCACGGGCAGGAACAGCCGGCAGGCACCCGGTTCGGCGAACGCGATCAGATCGAGGCCCGGTCCGGTGGGCGCATCGATGCTCTGCAACAGGCCCTCGACGATGCCGAGGTGGACCTGACACACGACGCTCGGGTAGCGGCGCGCGGCGTCCAGCAGGGGGCAGCGCCGCAGCGCGATGCCACGTTCGCCGCCCTCGTCGACGGGAGCGAAACCGAGCCTGGTCAACGCGTCGAGCACGACCCGGCGCGGGTCCGTGGCGGCCCGCCCGGTCTGCTCGGCCAGCTCCCGTCCCCACTCGAGGCCGGCGGCGCGGGCCTCGCGTTCCGGTTCGGCGCTGGTGCGGGCGAGGTGGCCGGCCAGCGCGGTGGCCAGGGCGGCATATTCGCGGGCGGGGGCGGCCGGATCGGCGGTCGCGGGGCGGTACAGCGCGGCCGGGCGACCACGCCCCGCCGCAGGTTCGGTGGCGCGCTCAACGAGGCCCGCCGCGACCAGGGCATCGAGATGTTCGCGGACGGTGTTCTGGTGCAGTCCCAGGTCGGCGGCCGCGTCAGGGGTCCGCACCGGGGCGTGCGCACGCACGTGCTCGAGCACGCGCAACCGTTGGCCGGACAGTGGCACGTGGCCGACGGGCGGCGGCGTCGGCGCGGGGCCCGGCGGCACTTTATTTACCACGGAATTTATTGTAGTAAATAGCTGAGAGCCGGCCAGCGCCGAAAGGATCCACCGTGACCAACGCCGAGGTGATCATCGCGTCCACACCGTCCGACGCGGAGGCGGCCGAGAACATCAGGAACCACCACGCCGGGCTGGTCGGACACCTCTGCGCGTTGACCGACGGCATGCTGTCGGCGGCCGAGCGGGGCGCCGGTTTCGACGCGGCGCGCGCGGCGACGGCGGACTTCCTGACCAACGAGCTGCTCCCGCACGCCACCGCCGAGGAGGCCCGGTTGTATCCGGCGGCCGCCCGCACCGACCGGGCCAGGCCGTTGATCGAATCGATGATCGCCGCACACCGCACCATCGGTGCACTCGCGGAGCGGATCCGCACCGAGTCGTCGCCGGTGCGGGCGGCCGCGGCCGGCGACGCGCTGCGGGTCCTGTTCGAGGCCCACGTCCTCGACGAGAACGACCGCGTGCTGCCGATCGTGGCCGCCGACCCGCTGGTGTCGTTGGCCGCCATCGCCGACGACGAGCTGCTGGGCAGGCACCCCCACGCAGCGGCCGGACCCACCCACGGTGACGACCGCGATCGCGAGGAGCCCGTGTTGGACGTGCGCGCGGTCCCGCACGCGATCCGTCACGCGACGGTGTTCGGCGCGTTCGACGCGATTCCGGCCGGCGCCGCCATGGTGCTTGTCGCGCCGCACGACCCGGTGCCGCTGCTGCGCCAGCTGCACGACCGCACGTCGGGCCGGATCGCCGTGGAGTATCTCGAGAGCGGACCGCAGGCATGGCGACTGCGTCTGACCCGGCTCTAGTGGCGCCGCCCCCGGGTGACGGGCCCCTGGTGTTAATCTCCGGCGCGTGACCGACATTCCACGCGGACCCGAAAATGTAACGCCGGAGTGGCTCGGTGCGGTGCTCGGCGTTGACGTCACCGAGGTGGCGGTGACCCCGATCGGCACCGGTCAGACCGGCGCGACGTACCGCGTGGCCGCGACGTACGCGACCGAACAGCCGGAGCTGCCCGGCTCGTTCGCGATCAAACTGTCCGCGCAGGACGACGCGGTGCGCGAACGCGTCGCCCTCGGATACCGGTCGGAGGTCGAGTTCTACTCGCGCATCGCGGCGGCGACGGCGGTGCCGGTCCCCCGCGCGTTCCACACCGCCATCTCCGAGGACGGCGCCGACGTGGTGCTGCTGCTCGCCGACATGGCGCCCGCGGTGCAGGGTGACCAGATCGCCGGGTGTTCGGCCGTCGAGGCCGAGCTCGTGGTCGAGGCGCTCGCCGGGCTGCACGGCCCGAGCTGGTGTGACCCGCAGTGGATGGATCTGTCGGCGATCGCGATGCCCAAGCCCGGAGACGACGCGGCCGCCGCCGGCCTCGGCGAGATCTCCCGGATGGCGGCCGACATCGTCATCGACCGCCTCGGCGCCCACATCGCCGCACAAGACCAACGCACGCTGGTGGACGCGATGTCGGTGGTGACCCCGTGGCTGCAGGCCGAGCCGAACCGCTACGCCCTGATGCACGGCGACTACCGGCTGGACAACATGCTGTTCGACCCGAACCGCACCCGGGTCACCATCGTCGATTGGCAGACCGTCGGAATCGGGCTGCCCGCAAGGGATCTCGCGTACTTCACCGGCACCAGCCTGGATCCGGCACTGCGTGAGCAGATCGAGCGCCGGCTCGTCGAGCAGTACCACCGGGCGCTGTGCAAGTACGACGTCGGCGACTACGACGTCGAGACCTGCTGGAACGACTACCGGCTCGGCATGGTGCAGGTGCCGCTGCTGGTCGCGCTGGGCACCGCGTTCGCGTCGACGACCGAACGCGGTGACGACATGATGCTGGCGATGCTGAGCCGCGGCTGCAAGGCCATTCGCGACCTCGGCACGCTCGAGTTCATCGCGTCGTACTCGTCGTCCTGACCCAGTCGGCGGCCTCGGCCACCGTCGCCACGGTGCGCACCCCGGCGGGCAGCGCGGGCCGGTCCACCATCACCACCGCGACCCCGAGATCGGCGGCGGCGTCGAGCTTGGCCCGGGTCAGCGGTCCCCCGCTGTTCTTGGTCACCAGCGCGTCGATGCGGTGTTCGCGCAGCAGCGTGAACTCGTTGTCGTAGTGGTACGGCCCGCGCGACAGCACCACCGTGTGCCGCGCGGGCAGATCCGCGGGCGCGGGCGGGGTCACCGCGCGGATCAGGAACCACGCGTCGACGTCTCTGAACGCCGCGATGCCCGATCGGCCGGTGGTTAGGAACACCCGCTGGAACCCCTCGGCAGCAACCGTTTTGGCGGCTTCGGTGTCGCTGGACACCACGACGGCACCGGTCGTCGGCCAGGCCGGGCGGGCCAACACCAGATGCGGCACCCCCAGTTCGGCGCACACCGCCGCGGCGTTGGCGGTGATGGTCGCGGCGAACGGGTGGGTGGCGTCGACGACCGCGTCGACCTTCTCCTCGGTGAGCCAGCGCCGCATCCCGGCGGCACCGCCGAAGCCACCGATTCGCACCTCGCCGACCGGCAGCGCGGGATCGGGCACCCGGCCGGCCAGCGAGCTGATCACCTCGATCTCCGGGTGCAGCTCAGCCGCCAGCGCACGGGCCTCGGAAGTACCGCCCAGCAACAGGATCCGCATCAGTGCCTACCCCGCCGCACCCGGTTCGCCGAGTACAGGTAGCTGTCGGTGAAGCCCTCGGCGGCCAGCACGTCGCCGACCACGATCACCGCCGTCCGGGTGATGCCCGCCGCCTTGGTCTGCTCGACCAGCCCGGCCAGCGTGCAACGCACCACCTGCTGCTGCGGCCAGGACGCGAATGCCACGACGGCGCAGGGCGTTTCGGGCCGATATCCGCCGGCCAGCAGCTCCGGCACGATCGAGTCGACCTGCGCGGCGGCCAGATGCAGTACCAGCGTCGCACCGGGCGCCGACAGTGTCCGCAGATCCTCCCCCGGCGGCATCGCGGTAGACAAGGTCGCCACCCGGGTCAGGGTGACGGTCTGCGCCACCCCCGGTACGGTGAGCTCGCGGCCCAGCACCGCGGCAGCGGCCGCGAAAGCCGGTACTCCAGGCACGATTTCGTAGTCGATGCCCAGTGCATCGAGGCGACGGCACTGCTCGGCCAGCGCGCTGTAGATCGAGGGATCGCCCGAATGCAGCCGCGCCACGTCCTGTCCCGCGGCGTGCGCGGCGGCGAGCTCGTCGATGATCTGGTCCAGTGTCAGCGGACCGGTGTCGATGAGCTTCGCCCCGGGCGGGCACCAGGCCAGCAGGTCGTCGGGCATGATCGAGCCCGCGTACAGGCAGACCGGGCACTGGCTCAGCAACCGCTGCCCGCGCAGCGTGATCAGGTCGGCGGCGCCGGGGCCGGCCCCGATGAAGTAGACGGTCACGGCTTCGTCACCGCCCACTGGGTGACGGGCATGGCGGGCCGCCAGCCGGTGAACCCGCCGAGCGGTTCGCCCTGGTAGTGCTGGTACCGGCGAAGGTGCCCGCCCATCCACGAAAACCACTGCACCAGAAGGGCCTCCGATTCAGCGGTGACCGCGTTGGCGACCAGCCGACCGCCGGCAGGCAGCCGCGCGAAGCACGCGTCGAGCAGCCCGTCCTGGGTCAGCCCGCCACCGACGAAGATCGCCGCGGGGTCCGGCGCGCCGTCGAAGGCCTCCGGCGCGGCGGTGCGCACGTCGATGTCCACGCCGAACGCCACCGCGTTGTCGGCGACGCGCTTGCGGCGCTGCTCGTCGCGTTCGAAGGCCACCGCGCGGCAGCCGGACGCGCTGCGGCACCACTCGATCGCGACGCTGCCGGACCCGGCGCCGACGTCCCATAGCAGCTCACCCGGCCGCGGGCCGAGCGCGGCGAGCGTGACCGCCCGCATCGATTGTTTGGTGATCTGCCCGTCGTGGGCGAACGCGTCGTCGGGCAGCGCGCCGAAGCGCCGCTCGTCGGGCAGGTATCGCACCGCGATCACGTTGAGCGCGTCCACGTCCGTGGGCGGGCGGGCCGCCCAGTCGCGCGCTGTCGACGAGCGCCTCCGCTCGGCAGGGCCGCCGAGTTGTTCGAGCACCGTGAGTTCGGAGTCGCCGCGACCCGTCTCGGTGAGCAGGCGGGCCAGCCCCGCGGGGGTCTCGGCATCGCGGGACAACACCACCGCCTGGCCGCCGCGGCGCACCGCGGTGTGCGGTGGCGCGGTGACCAGGCTGATGATCTCGGTGTCCTGCACGTTCCATCCGACCCGCGAGCACGCCAGCGTCACCGACGAGACGTGCGGCAGCACCGCGACGCGGTCGGCGCCGAACCGCCGGATCAGGGTGCCGCCGATGCCGTGCAGCAGCGGGTCGCCGCTGGCCACCACGTGCACGTCGCCGTCGACGCCGTCGAGCAGGGTGTCCACGGCGGGCAGCATCGGCGACGGCCACGGCCGCCGCTCGGCGGTGACGGTGTCGTCGAGCAGATCCAGCTGTCGCTGAGCCCCGTAGATCACTGTGGCCCTTGCTAATTCGGCCTTCGATGCGGGCGCCAGGCCGGTCATGCCGTCCGCGCCGATGCCCACCACGACGATCACCGGGGCAGCCTCCGCCAGATGAACCGCGGCGTGAGGCGGAACGCGACGGCCAGCAGCGCCAGCGGCGCGGGCACCCACACCGTGCGCCGACCCCTGCGCAACGCGCGGGCGGCGGCGTCGGCGACCCGGGCCGGGGTGCTCGACAACGGGGCCGGCGACATACCCGCGGTCATCCGGCCGATGACGAAACCCGGCCGCACCAGCAGCACGTGCACGCCGGTGCCGTGCAGGGCGTCGGTCAGGCCGGCGGTGAATCCGTCGAGGCCCATCTTCGCCGAGCCGTAGACGTAGTTGGCGCGTCGCACCCGGGTGCCCGCGATCGAGGAGAACACCACGATGCGTCCCGCGCCCGCGGCCCGCATCGCGTCGGCGAGCACGGTGAGCAGGTTGACCTGGGCGACGTAGTCGGTGTGCACGATGGCCGCGGCGTGCGCGGGGTCCTTTTCGGCGCGGGCCTGGTCGCCCAGGACGCCGAAGGCCAGCACGGCGGTGCCGATCGACCCGTGTTCGGCGATGATCGCGTCCACCAGCGGACCGTGGGTGTCGAGCGCGTCGGCGTCGAACTCGCGCACGTGCACGGCGGTGGCGCCGGCCGCGCGCACCGCGGTGACCTGCGCGTCGAGGTCGTCGGCGTGGCGGGCGGCCAACACGACGGTGTTGCCCGGGGCGAGGCGGGTGGCCAGTTCGACGCCGATTTCACTGCGTCCGCCGAAGACCACGACCGGCCCGGCCTCCGTGTCCGTCACGGATGCGATTATTCCTGCGCTAAGTTGGGGCTGATGGCCCAGCCCAGGCGCCGAGCGACCACCCGGCTCACCAGCGATGCGATCGCGTTCCTCACCGAGCGCCATCTCGCGATGCTGACGACCCTGCGCGCGGACGGGTCGCCCCACGTCGTCGCCGTCGGGTTCACCTTCGATCCGAAGACACACATCGCCCGGGTGATCACCTCCGGCGGCTCGCAGAAGGCGGTCAACGCCGCCCGGGGCGGCGTTGCGGTGCTCAGCCAGGTCGACGGCGCCCGTTGGCTGTCACTGGAGGGCAAGTCGGTCGTCAACACCGACCCCGAGGCGATCCGCGACGCCGAACTGCGCTACGCCCAGCGCTACCGCACTCCGCGGCCGAACCCGAAGCGGGTGGTGATCGAGGTGCGGGTGGAACGCGTGCTGGGCTCCTCGGAACTGCTGGACCGCACCGACTAG
>ENA-UOVV01001864-UOVV01001864.1-compost-metagenome-genome-assembly--contig:-NODE-1864-length-13526-cov-6.468042_pt1 | contig 13526 bp, 9 predicted proteins | sample MGYA00238155_ERZ761577 | MGnify/ENA primary metagenome ERZ761577 (study PRJEB28898, sample SAMN06268775) | compost metagenome | isolation source: Emeryville, CA | place: USA:Emeryville, CA | collected...
GCACCAGCGGGCGAGGCGGGTGGGGCGGTGGCGGAACTGGGTGAACTCCACCCGCCGGTTGCTGCCCGGCAGGTAGAGGCTTTCAACCGGCCAGTCCGTCCTGAGGGTCACCGTGCGCGTCGCGACCTCGCGCCAGGTGGCGACGCGGCAGGGCAGGTCGCCCACATCCACGAAGCCGTTGATGTATTTGTAGTTCTGCGGGTCCCGCGCCGGTGCCGGCTCGCCCGGGAAATAACGGGCCTCGGTGGCGGAAAGCTCCCAGGCGGTCAGGCTGTCGCCGCGGGCGATGGTCAATAGGGGGGCGGGCATGGTCACATCATTCCGATGGGCTGAAAGGCATCAAAAAAGTGCCGGCACCCGGTAACGCAGCAGGAATTCCAGCTCGTCCAGCAGTGCCGGCAGTTCTTCGGGAGAACCGATCTTGTAGTGGGGAACCTCGGCGGGGTCGGCCGGCATATGGGTGCGCAGGCTCGACCAGGCCATGAAGATGCTGGGGATGCCCAGCGCATTGGCGCCGCGGATGTCGCGCGACAGATTGTTGCCCACCATCACGGTGCGCCAGGCATCGGCGCGGGTGAGCCCGGCGGCGGCGAGTGCCGCGTCGAACATGCGGGCGTCCGGCTTGGCGGCGCCCACGTCCCCGGAGATGACATGGGCGTCGAAATGCTCCCAGAGCCCGTGCCTGGTCAGCAGGTTGACGAAGGTCTGGCGCGGCCCGTCAGCGACCAGCACCAGCCGGTGCCCGGCGGCCCGCAGCGCCTCCAGCATCTGCCGGGCGCCTGGGATCAGTTCGCCGGTCAGGACCACCTCGCTGCCCGGCTGCTTCACCTCGGTGCGCTCATCGATCAGCGTATCGCCGCAGTCGAGGAAGACGGCGCCCAGATGCGGCAGCTCCCGCTCCAGCCGTGCCAGCTCGGCGGTTACCCGGGCGGGAATGGCATCGGCCAGGTCCGGCCAGGGCAGCAGCACCGGCGCGCCGGCGAGCGGCACGTGCTCGTGGCTGGGTGTGAAGGCGTCGTGCCGCATCTTCAGCCGCGCCAGCCGATGGTCCCTGCCGCTGGCGGCATAGGCGCCGGCGGCGGCGAACATGTTGCCCAGATGCACGCCCTCGATCCCGGCCAGCGGGCCGCACAGCGCCCGGAGCCGCTGGCGGTCCGCCTCGCCCATCAGGCCGGGCGCGGCCCAATGGGCGTGCTTGCCGGCCTCCACATAGACCACGGCGCGGTCCCCCGCCAGTTCGGGCCGGCCGCGGCCGGCATCCATCGCCAGCCGGCGGCCATGGGCGGAGGCTTCCACCGCCGTCACGGCGCCGTCGGCGCCGACATGCACCCAGACGTGCTCGAGATCGTAGAGATGGCCGATGTCCCAATCGTAGTAGATAGCGTATTCGATGCAGAGCGCGCCCTGCGGCTCGACCTCGAACTTCGAGGAAGGGGAGGGCGCGGCGGCGCGGAACACGGTGTAGCCGAAGGCGACCGGCTCATAGGGCTCGGCTCGGTCGAGCATGAGCTGGGGGGCGTAGCGAGCGGCCAGGGCGGCGTCGGTCATGGCGGCGGGAACGGTCATGCCACCGCTCCGGTCAGCGACAGCTGTTCGGCGAAATGGCAGCGCACCTGCCGGCCGCCTTCCAGCAGGCGCAGCGCCGGCACCTCGGCGGCGCATCTGGCCTCAGCATAGGTACAGCGCGGATGGAAGCTGCAACCGGAGGGCGGATTGGCCGCATTGGCGATCTCCCCCTTGAGCGGCACGCGCTTCCTCGCGCGGTTGCCGCGGGGGTCGGGCTGCGGCACGGCGGCCATCAGCGCCTCGGTATAGGGATGCAGGGGCTTCGAGAACAGCGCCTTGGTCGGCGCCACCTCCATCAGCCGGCCCAGATACATCACTCCCACCCGGTCGGCGATGTGCTCCACCATGCCCAGGTCGTGGGTGATGAAGAGATAGGTCAGGCCGAACTGCTCCTGCAGGTCCTGCAGCAGGTTGATGTTCTGCGCGGCCACCGAGACGTCGAGCGCCGACACCGCCTCGTCGGCGGCGATGAAGCTCGGGTTGAGCGCCAGGGCCCGGGCGATGCCGATGCGCTGCCTCTGCCCGCCGGAGAAGGCGTGCGGATAGCGGTTGATGAATTCGGGCCTGAGGCCGACGACGCGCAGCAGCTCGGCCACCCGGTCGCGGATTTCCCCCTGGTTGCCCACGCCATGGATCACCATGGGCTCGCCCACCAGCTCCAGCAGGGTCATGCGCGGATTGAGCGAGGAATAGGGGTCCTGGAAGATCATCTGCATCTCCGCCCGCAGCGGCCGCATCTCGCGGTCGGAGAGCGTCGACAGATCGACCACCGTGCCATTGGCGCGGCGGAACAGGATCTGCCCGCCGGTCAGCGTATAGGCGCGCAGCATCAGCCGCGCCACGGTGGACTTGCCCGAGCCGCTCTCGCCCACGAGGCCGAGCGTCTCGCCCCGCCGGATGTCGAGCGAGACGTCGTCGATGGCCTTGACGTCGCCGACATGCCGCTTCAGCCATCCCGCCTGGATGGGGAAGTATTTCCTGAGCCCGCGCACCGAGAACAGCACGTCCTCGGGAAGGGCCGGATCGGGGCTGCCGATGGCATCAGACATGGGCGGGCTTCCCGGCCGTCGTGAATTGCTCGGCGATGTGGCAGCGCGACGTCTGCGACCCGAAGGTTTTCTCCGGCGGCACGGTGGTGTCGCAGAGCCCGGCGACGGCATGGGTGCAGCGCGGGTTGAAGGCGCAGCCGGCCGGCACGCTGAACGGATCCGGCACCATGCCCGGAATGGTGGGCAGCCGCCGGCCCTGGTCGACGCCAAGGCGCGGGATGGAGCGCAGCAGGGCCTGGGTATAGGGGTGCTTGGGCGCGTAGAAGATGTCGTCCACCGTCGCGGTCTCGACGATGCGGCCGAGATACATCACCGAGACGCGGTCGGCGATGTCGGCGACCACGCCGAAATTGTGGGTGATGAAGATGATGGCCATGCCGAGCTCGGACTGGAGCTGCTTGAGCAGATCGAGGATCTGCGCCTCGGTGGTCACGTCCAGCGCCGTGGTCGGCTCGTCGGCGATCAGCAGGCTCGGATCGCAGGAGATGGCGAGCGCGATCATGGCGCGCTGGCGCATGCCGCCCGAAAGCTGGTGCGGATAGGCGTCCACCAGTTGGGCGGGCCGCGGCATCTGCACCTTGGCGAGCAGGTCGATGGCCCGTTCGCGCGCCGCCGCCCGGCCCAACCCCATATGGAGCTGCACGGTGCGCATGATCTGCATGCCGATGGTGTGGACCGGCGACAGGGCCGTCATCGGCTCCTGGAAGATCATGCCGATATGCCGGCCGCGCACCTGGCGGATGGCGTGGCTGTTGCGGTCGAGCGCGGAGAGCTCGTAGTCCTGCCCGGTGCGCGGGCGCAGACGGATGGTGCCGCCGGCGGCCACGGCCCGCTTGGGCAGCAGGCGCAGGATGGCCCGCGCGGTGATCGACTTGCCCGACCCGGATTCCCCGACGATGCCGAGCACCTCGCCCTTGTCGACGTGGTAGGAGACGCCGTTGACCGCCTTCACCAGTCCCTCGCGGAGCGGGAAATGCACCTGGACGTCATCGAGATCGAGCAGGCGCTCGGGCGGCATGGGGGATCTGGTCATGGTCTCACTGCCCATAGGGGTCCGCCGCGTCGCGCAGCCCGTCGCCGAGGAAGTTGAACGCCAGCACGGTCAGCACCACCGCGGCGCCGGGCGACAACAGCCAGGGGGCCAGCGAGATGGACCGCAGGTTCTGCGCGTCCTGCAAAAGCACCCCCCAGCTCACCACCGGGGGCCTGAGGCCGAGGCCGAGGAAGCTGAGCGCGGTCTCGCCCAGGATCATCTCGGGCACGGCCAGGGTGAGCGCGGCGATGATGTAGGAGGTCATCGAGGGCAGCATGTGCTTGGTGATGATGCGGTATTCCGAGGCGCCGGCGAGCCTTGCGGCCAGCACGTAGTCCTCGTTGCGGATGGCGAAGAACTGCCCGCGCACCACGCGCGCCAGATGCGTCCAGCCGATCAGCGCCAGGATCAGGGTGATGAGCACGTAGACGAAGATCGGGTCCCAGGCGATGGGCAGGGCGGCGGCCAGCCCCATCCAGAGCGGGATGGTGGGGATGGAGCGGATGAACTCCATCAGGCGCTGGATGGTGCCGTCGATCCAGCCGCCGAAATAGCCCGAGATCGAGCCCAGGGTCAGCCCCAGCACGAAGGCGAAGACCACCCCGATGAGGCCTGCCGAGAGTGTCACCCGGGCGCCGTGGACGAGGCGCGAGAACACGTCCCGCCCCAGATCGTCGGTGCCGAGCAGGTTGATCTGCTCGCGCCGGTCGTCGACGCCGAACAGGTGGATGTCGGTGCGGAACAGGCCGAAGAAGCTGTATTCGTCCCCGGCATGGAGGAAGCGGACCGGCACGACGGTGTCGGTATCCGTCTCGTAGATCACCCGCGCCGTCTCGGGATCGCGCTCGCGGGCGAGGCCGTAGACGAAGGGGCCGACGAACTGGCCCTCGTGGAAGAAATGGATGGGCGTCGGCGGCGCCAGCGTGCGCAGCCGCTGCACCTTGAACGGATCGTAGGGCGCCACCTGCTCGGCGAAGACGGCGCAGAGCGCCAGGATCGCCAGGAACCACAGCGAGGCCACCGCCAGGGCATGCCTGGAGAAGCGACGCCAGATCAGCTGCCACGGCCTGGCCGTATAGAGGTCTTCCTTCCTGTCCCTGGGCGCGGTGGCGATGTCGATGGTCTGTTCGCTCATGGGAGAGGCCTCACGCATAGCGGATGCGCGGATCGAACCACGCCAGCAGGATGTCGGAGAGCAGCGTGCCGATGACGGTGAAGACGCTGAGGATGAGGATGAAGCTGCCGGCCAGGTACATGTCCTGCATCTTGAGCGCCTGGAGCAGGAGCGGCCCGGTGGTGGGCAGGTTGAGCACCACGGCGGTGATGACGTCGCCCGAGAACAGGGCCGGCAGCGCCCAGCCCACGGTGGAGATGAAGGGGTTGAGCGCCACCCGCACGGGATAGGACCAGACCACCCTGGCCTCGCTCAGCCCCTGCGCATAGGCGGTCTCCACATAGGGCTTGCCCAGCTCGTCTAGCATGTTCGCGCGCATGACGCGGATCAGCCCGGCCGCGCCGCCCGTGGCCAGCACCACCAGCGGAATCCACAGATGCGAGAGCAGGTTGAGGACCTTGTCCACGCTCCAGGGCGCGTTCTGGTATTGTGGCGAGAGCAGACCGCCCACGTCGATCTGGAGATAGACGAAGCTCAGCCACATCAGGATCAGCGCCAGCAGGAAATCGGGGATGCCCTTGCCCAGAAAGCCGAAGACGGTGAACAGGTGGTCGAGGATGGAATATTGCCGCGTGGCCGAATAGACGCCGACCGGAATGGCGATCAGCCAGGTGAAGACCAGGCTCAGCGAGGAAATGGCGAGGGTCAGCCCCAGCCGGTCCCAGATCAGCGCCGAGACCGGAGCGTTCCATTCCAGCGAATAGCCGAAATCGCCGCGGAAGACGATGTTGGTGATCCAGCGCCAGTATTGCACCAGCAGCGGATCGTTGAGCCCCATCTGCTGGCGCAGCAGCGCTTCCTGGGTTTCGGAGATGTATTCGCCCGCCTGGCGCAGCTGGGCGGCATAGGCGGTGACGTAGTCGCCGGGCGGCAGCTGGATGATGACGAAGGAAATGAAGGAGATGAAGACGAGGGTCGGGATCGCCAGCAGGGCGCGTCGGACGATAAAGGCGATCATGCTGCATCTTCTCCCCGTGCCGGCCGGGCCGGGGGCCGCGCGGGGCGGCCGGCGGCTCCACCGGTCCGCCGGGGCGGGTTCGGCCCGCCCCGGCGCGCTCCGGACTAGTCCTGCTCGATCCAGAACTGCTGCGGCTGGGCCAGACCCTTGCCGCGGTGGATGTCGTCGGCCACCAGGCCCTCGCGCATGTTGTGGAACTTGTTGCCGACGATGTTGACCACCGGCTCCTCGCCGACCACGCCGATGACCCAGCCGGTCTCCACGAAGGTGCGGATCAGCTCGTTGACGGCGACGTCGGCCTCTTCCAGCGTCCCCGCCTGGGAGGCCTCGTCCCAAAGCGCGAAGACGGTGCGCAGCGGATCGTCCTCGGCCGGCTCGATGCCCGAGGCGCCGTCGGTGTTGTACCAGACGAAGTTCTGGTTGGCGAAGCCGTCCCAGCCCATCATGCGGCGCGGGTCGGCCGGCACCACCGACAGGCGGTCGAACGGCATCCACTGCATCTGGAAGTCGTTGTTGGCGCGGTTATTGTCCCATTGGGTGCGATCGATGATGCGCGGCAGCAGCTCGATGCCGATATCGGCCAGGTTGCCCGCCAGCAGCTCGAGCGAATCCGAATGGGAAACGTCGTTGGCCTCGATGACGATGGAGAGGCGCTGCCCATCCGGGCGCAGGCGGAAGCCGGCCCCGTCGCGTTCGGCGAGCCCGATGCCGTCGAGCAGTTCGTTGGCCCGGTCCGGATCGTACTCGGTCCAGTGCTGCTCCAGCTTCTCGTCGAAATAGGGCGAGCCGGTGATGGGCGAGGCCGAGCGGGCCTCGGCCATGCCCGAGAACACCAGCTCATTGATGAGCTCGCGGTCGACCGCCACGCTCAGCGCCTCGCGGAAGGCCGGCTGGGCATAGAGCCCGTTCAGCACCTCGTCCTTGACGTTGTAGTTGGGCACCATGGCCCAGACGCCGGCGCCGATCCACAGCTTGACGTGGTAGTTCCCGCGCGCCTCGTTCTCCTTGTAGAACGTGTAGTTGGCGAGGCTCATGAAGCGCGCCTGCAGGTCGATCTGGCCCTGGGCCACCATCAGGTTGAGCGTTTCGGGGTCCTGGAACAGGCGGTGCTCGATCCGGTCGATATAGGGGAGCTGGTTGCCCTCCTGGTCTACCGCGTAATAATAGGGGTTGCGGACCATGGTCACCACCTCGCCGGGGGCCGGCCGCTCGATGGTCCAGGCGGTCACCACCGGCAGCTCGGGATTGGTCCACCAAGCCGTCACCACGCCCGCCGAGCCCCAGAGGTTCTTCCAGCTCTCCACATTATAGCGGGCCGCGGCGGCCGCCAGCTCTTCCTCGCTGGCATAGTGGTTGTTGAACTGGCTGAGATAGTGCTTGGGCATGATGAAGCTGGCGCGGTCCAGGCTCGGCTCGCCGGTGGAATCCTTGGCCAGGATCTGCAGGAAATAGACATAGGGCTGGGCGAACTTCACCGTGAAGGTGCGCTCGTCGGCGATCTCGACCTGCATGGGCACGCCACCCGGGGCGAAGGTGGGGTCGATGGTGGGCAGGATTTCCTTGTTGAGGAAGACGTCGTTGTACCAGAAGGCGACGTCCTCGGTGGTCACCGGGTGCCCGTCCGACCATTTGAGGCCTTCGAGCAGGGTGAAGGTGAACTCGGTGGAGTCCTCGTTGACCGAATAGCTCTCGATATAGCCGGGCTCGAGCTGGGCGACGCCGTCCTCGTCGGCCACCCATTTGAGCACGCGCTCCTCCATCAGCTTGGTGGGCCCCCAGCGGTCGCCCGGGCCGTTATAGGCGCGGTGCCAGGTGCCGCCATACTGGCCCACCTCGATGGCCTCGATGACGGTCGGATTGACCGGCAGGCGCTCTTCGACCGGCGGCAGCTCCCCGGCCTCGACCAGCTCGGCCAGCATCGGCGCTTCCTGGAACGCCCAGGCCATGCCGGCCAGCGCGGTTGTCGACATCGCGGCGATCGCGAGCCGCGCGATCCACTTGTTGGCACTCATTGATCTCTTCCCTCGTGCTTCTGGCCGCAATGCACCATCCGGTGACATCCCGGTCGCATGAACCCATGTCGAGACAAGTGAATCGGATTGCAAAAATATTTGCATGATTCCCTCCCTCTCTCCGTCCCGTCCCAGCTGGTGCGCGTACAATTTTCTTGTCTCTCTTGCGCGTTTTGTGCTGTTACAAGGCGTATCTATGCGTCAGTTTTTCGAGGGCGCAATAAGAAAAAATTTGCATGACCTGAATTTCGTGGGGTGCGGCGGCTTGCCGTGGGGAGCTTGAATGGAAGATTGGCAGCTGAATCAAGGTCATAGAGGCAGCCTCACACCCGCCCCGGAGGCGCCGCTTTCGGCACGCAAAAATTCACAAGCCGGTTACTTGCGGCTGCTGGTCGAGGCGATGATGGGCGGCGAATCCATGCAGCGGCCCGCCCTGGCGCAGCGCGTCGGGCTGTCCCGGCTGGCGGTTTCCGAGCTGCTGGCGGGGCTCGAAATGCGCGGGCTGGTCAACGTGCAGGGCGTGCTGGGCGGGGTGCCGGGCCGCTCGCAGCTCTCCTATGCCCTCAAGGCCGACGCCGCGGTGGTGCTGGGCTTCGACGTGGGCGGCAGCAAGGTGGCGGGCGCCCTGGCCGATCTGCGCGGCCAGGTCCTCGCCGAGATCACCGAGCCCACGGCGCGCACCGGCGCCGCCGATCTCGTCGCCCAGCTCGGCCGCATGGCGGGCGCGCTGCGCGAGGTGGCGGCGATACCGCGCCTGCGCCTGCGGGCCAGCGCCGTCGGCGTGCCGGCGGCGGTGCATCCGGCTACCGCCGATCTCAGCCTCGCCGGCAACCTGCCGGGCCTCGAGGGCGGCAATCTGCGGGCCGCGCTGGGGCAGGCGCTCGGCACCGAGGTGCTGATCGACAACGACGTCAACCTGGCCCTGTTGGCCGAGGTCAGCCAGGGCGCCGCGCGGGGCCGCCAGAACGTGGCCTTCATCGCCCTCGGAACGGGTATCGGCGGGGCGCTGATGGTCAATGGCCGCCTCTTGCGCGGCGCCCATGGCGGGGCGGGGGAGATCGGCTACATGCCGCTGTGGAAGATCGACGCGCCGGGCGTGCCGCCGCTGGAGGAGCGGGTGGGGGAGGCCGGCATCCGCCGGGCCTATGTGGCGGCCGGCGGAAACCCGGACCATAGCGTGCGCGAGATCTTCGCGGCGGCCGAGGCGGGCGGGGAAGCCGCTGGCGCGGCGCTCAACATGGCCGCCGAGCATGTGGCCCGGGCGGTGCTGTCGCTGCTGTCGCTGGTCGATCCCGATCTCGTCGTGTTCGGCGGCAGCATCGGGGCGCGGCCCGAATTCATCGCCCGGGTCGAACGGCTGGTCGCCGCCGCCTGGATGCGGCCGGTGGGCATCCTGCGCAGCCAGAGCGGCAGCCGCGCGGGCCTGGTGGGCGCGCTCGAGCTGGCGCGCCGCCACATGCTGGAGGATCTGTTCGGCGCCCTGCCGGCGCGCTGATCAGCCCAGCATGCGGACGCTGGCGCGGATCGTCAGCCGGCATCCGAGCTCCAGCCGGTGGGCCGGCGGGTTGAGGGCGGCGTTGACGATGCGCTGCTCCAAAAGGTGCAGCGCGGCGGGGCCCATATGCTCCAGCGGCACGCTGACCGTGGTGAGGGCAGGCGAGGTGAACTCGCCCAGCGCCACCCCGTCGAACCCCACGATGGATACGTCGCGGGGCATGCCTATGCCGGCGCGGTCCAGCGCCGTCATGGCGCCGAGCGCCAGGTTGTCGGCGGCGCAGAAGATCGCGGTCACCCCGCCCAGCCCGCCATGGGCGTCCAGCCAGCGATCGATGGCCGCCGTGCCCAATTCGGGCAGGTAACCCGCGGCCAGGTGCACCAGGGCGGTGTCGAGCGGCAGGCCGTTGACCCGGAAGGCGTCGAGAAAGCCGTCGCGCCGGCGCCTTATGGTCGAGCGGCCTTCCCAGGTCAGGTGCATGATGGTGCGGTGTCCCTGGCCGATCAGCCAGTTGGTGGCGTGGCGGGCGGCGAAGCGGTTGCCCGGCGTCACGCTGTCGATCTGCATCTCGTGGTCTTCACCGTTCATCAGCACGGCCGGGATGCGCGAGCCGGCGATCTCCTGCAGCAGGTCGGGGCGGTCCTCGTTGAGCAGCAGGATGCCGTCGACCTCGGCGGCCCGCGCCTCTTCCACCACGCGCGCGCCGCTCACCCGCGGCTTGTCGATCTCCATGGGCACCACGCGAATGGCGCGCCGCTCGCATTCGCGCATCAGCGCGCTGAGCAGCGTCCAGGAATAGAGGTTGTGCTCGTTGTGGGGCAGGGTGTCGCCGGGCACGGCCAGGAGCACGCTGCGCAGCACGGCGATGGCCGCCTTCTCGCGCCGCCGCGCCAGATAGCCGAGGGCGTTGGCGGCGTCGAGCACCCGTTCGCGCACCTCGGCCGAGATCGGCGCCGTGCCGTTGAGCACGTGCGACACGGTCGAGACCGCCACATCGGCGGCTTCGGCGATGTCCTTGATCCCGACTTTCCGGTTCGGATCGCGCACCACGAGTCTGCCCGTTGCCCCAGCCCGTCGACTAGTTGGCGCAGTTGCGCGGTTTTGTCGATCCCATGCGCCGCAGATCGATGCGCGGCAGAGGCCGGAGCGTCAGTCGGCCAGTTCGGGCCGGTGCAGGAAATGGCGGATGGCCTCGGGATTGGCGAGAGCGAGGTTCTCCACCGAGACCTTGTCGTTCACCGCGTCGCGCACGGCGATCTCGGCGATCTTGCCGGAGCGGGTGCGCGGAATGTCGGGCACCGCAAGGATGCGGGCCGGCACGTGGCGCGGCGTGGCCCCGGCACGGATGCGCTGGCGGATCAGCTTTTCCAGCGCCTCGTCGAGCCCGGCGCCGGGCGCCAGCCGGACGAAGAGGATGACGCGCTGGTCGCCGTCCCAATCCTGGCCCACCGCCACCGCCTCGATCACCTCGGGGATGGTCTCGACCTGGCGGTAGATCTCGGCGGTGCCGATGCGCACGCCGCCGGGATTGAGCGTGGTGTCGGAGCGGCCGTGGATGATGTAGCCGCCGTCCCGGCGCTTCTCCACATAGTCGCCATGGGTCCAGACGCCCGGGAAGCGCTCGAAATAGGCGGCCCGGTAGCGGGCGCCGTCCGGATCGCCGAAGAAGGCCACCGGCATGGAAGGGTGCGCGTTGCGGCAGACCAGTTCGGCGGGAACGCCCTCGACCGGCTCGCCGGAGGGCGAGAGGGTGGCGACGTCCATGCCCAGCATGGCGCCCTGCAATTCGCCGGCCCGCACCGGCAGGGTCGGCACGCCGCCGACGAAGCAGGCGCAGATGTCCGTGCCGCCGGAGATGGAGGCCAGGTGCACATCGGCCTTCCAGTCCCGGTAGATATGGGCGAAGCCGTCGGGCAGGAGCGGCGAGCCGGTGGAGCAGACGGTGCGCAGGCTGGCGAGGCTGTGGGTGTGCCGCGGCTCCAGCCCGGCCTTGCGGCAGGCATCGATATATTTGGCCGAGGTGCCGAACAGCGTGATGGCCTCGGCGTCGATCAGGTCGGCCAGCCGCGCCTGGCCGGGATAGGCCGGGTTGCCGTCATAGGTGACCAGCGTCGCCCCCGCGGCGAGGCCGGTGACGAGCCAGTTCCACATCATCCAGCCGCAGGTGGTGTAGTAGAAGAAGCGGTCGCCTGCGCGCAGGTCGCAATGCAGCCTGTGCTCCTTGCGATGCGCCAGCAGCAGCCGGCCGGCGCCGTGGACGATGCATTTCGGCTTGCCCGTGGTGCCCGAGGAGAACAGGATGGCGAGTGGCGCGTCGAACCCCTGCCGCACATAGGCGATCGGCCCGGGCGCATAGGGCGCGATCCAGTCCTCCAGCGGCGTCGCCGGCCCCTCGATCCTCGCGCCGGCGGCCGGCTCGCCGAGCAGCACCACGCGGGCGGGGCTGGTGCCCTCCACCACCGCATTGATCGAGGCCGAGGTGTCGATCACCTTGCCGGCATAGCCGTAGCGCGGCACCGCGACCAGCAGGCTGGGCGCGATCTGGCAGAGCCGGTCGGCTGCTCCGCCCGGTCCGAAATCGGGCGAGCAGGAGGCCCAGACCGCGCCGATGGCGGCGGTGGCGAGATAGAGCGCGATGGCCTCGATGTCGTTGGTGACGATGGCCGCCACCCGGTCGCCGGCGCCGATGCCGTCGGCCCGCATGGCCTGGGCGCAGCGCGACACCAGCGCCTGCAATTCGGCGCGGGTGACGGTGCGGCGGGTGCCGTCGTCCCGATGGGCGATGATGGCGAGGCGGTCGTCGGCGCCGTGCAGCAGGTTCTCGGCATAGTTGAGCTGCGCATCGGGGAAGAAGCGCACCGCGCGCAACTCGCCGGCCGGCTCGATGACGCGCTCGCCGCGCACCCCGATCACGCCAACCTCGTCCCACAGCCGGGCGTGGAACTGCTCCGGCTCGTTGACCGACCACTCGTGCAGGCCGGCATAGTCGGTCGGGGCGAAGCCGTTGGCCCGGGCGAAGCGCGCCAGCGCCGTGTCGGCGATGCGTTCCGGGCTCGGCTGCCACAGGAGCGTTCCGGGTTCGATGTCTTCAGTCACGTTGCACCGCCAGGGCTATTCCCATGCCGCCGCCGATGCAGAGCGCCGCGACGCCCCGCCGTGCCGCGCGGCGGCTCATCTCATGCACGAGGCTCACCAGGATGCGCGCGCCGGAGGCGCCGATCGGATGGCCAAGGGCGATGGCCCCGCCATTGACGTTGACGCGGGCCGGATCGAGGCCGAGCGCGTCGATCACCGCCAGGCTCTGGGCAGCGAAGGCCTCGTTGATCTCCCACAGCTCGACATCCTCGATGCGCCAGCCGATCCGCTCGAGCAGCTTGCGGCTGGCCGGAATGGGGCCCAGCCCCATCACCTGCGGATCGAGCCCGGCATGCGCCCAGCCGGCGATCTCGGCCAATACGGGCAGGCCGCGCCTTGCCGCTTCCTCCCTGTCGGCCAAGACCAGCATGGCGGCGCCGTCATTGATGCCCGAGGCGTTGCCGGCGGTGACGGTGCCGTTCTCGGCGAAGGCGGGCCGCAGCCGCGCCAGCGCCTCCGGGGAGGCGTCGTGACGGATATGCTCGTCGGCGTCGACCGTCACCTCGCCCTGGCGCGACGGCACGGCGACCGGCGCGATCTCGGCGGCGAAGCGGCCGGCCCGGGCAGCGTTGCTGGCCCGCTGCTGGGAGGCGAGGGCGAAGGCGTCCTGGCGGGCGCGGTCGATGCCGTGCCGCCCGGCCACGGTCTCGGCGGTGGTCCCCATGGGATAGCCGTAGAAGGCGTCGCTCAGCCCATCGGTCATCACGCTGTCGCGCAGGACCATGTCGCCCAGCTTCTGTCCGAAGCGGACCGGGGCGAAATGGGGGGCGTTCGACATGCTCTCCTGGCCGCCGGCGAGCATGATGCGGGCCGAGCCGGTCTGTATCTGCTGGGCGGCGAGGGCCACGGCCCGCAGGCCCGAGCCGCAGACCTGGTTGACCGAGGCGGCCGGCACGGCGTCGGGCAGCCCGGCGAGCCGGGTGGCCTGGCGCGCCGGATTCATGCCCTGGCCGCCGGTCAGCACCTGGCCGAACAGCGCCTCCTCGACGGCGTCGGGCGCCAGCCCGGCATCGGCCAGGGCGGCGCGGATGGCGACGGCCCCCAGCTCGTGCGCCTTGAGAGGGGCGAGCGCTCCGCCCAGGCTGCCGATGGGGGTGCGGCGGG
>ENA-UOVV01001866-UOVV01001866.1-compost-metagenome-genome-assembly--contig:-NODE-1866-length-13515-cov-4.319391_pt1 | contig 13515 bp, 9 predicted proteins | sample MGYA00238155_ERZ761577 | MGnify/ENA primary metagenome ERZ761577 (study PRJEB28898, sample SAMN06268775) | compost metagenome | isolation source: Emeryville, CA | place: USA:Emeryville, CA | collected...
ATCACCCACGTCACTCAGAAAACCCGTCACCCCCTGGATATTAAGCTCGGGTAGTCCGCCCGCATTGCTGGTAATCAGAGGCACTTCACAGGCCAGCGCTTCCAGGGCAGCGAGACCAAAACTCTCCGACTCGGAGGGCATCAGGAAGAGATCCGCAACTGACAGTACCTCTTCAATGGCATCGAGTTTACCCAGAAAACGGACATCATCCTGCAATCCCAGTTCCCTGGCCTTTTTCTCAATTCTTGCCCTGTCTGGACCGTCCCCAACCAGCAGGAGCTTGGATGGAACTTTTCTCACCAGACGATCAAAAATATCGATGACATCGTCGATTCTCTTCACTTTCCGGAAGTTGGAGGTATGTACGATGAGCTTTTCGCCGTTCGGGCAGATGGCCAGTTTGAAATGCTCCTTCTTCTGTTTCTTGAACCGTTCAAGATCGATGAAGTTGGGAATGACATGAATGTCCTGCGTGACCTCGAAATGCTTGTAGGTATCTTTTTTCAGGAATTCCGACACGGTCGTAACCCCGTCCGACTGATTGATGCTGAAACTCACCACGGGAGCATAGGACGAATCCTTGCCTACCAGCGTGATATCGGTGCCATGCAGGGTCGTAATTACGGGTACGCGGATCCCCTGTGAAGCCAGAATCTGTTTGGCCAGATAGGCAGACGACGCATGGGGAATCGCATAATGTACATGCAACAGATCGAGCCCCGCATATTGCGCTACATGCACCATCTCGCTGGAAAGTGCTGACTCGTAGGGGGGATACTGAAAGAGAGGATAGGTCGGAATGTTGACTTCGTGGTAAAACAGATTTTCATTAAAAAAATCCAGCCTCTGAGGTTGCGAATACGTGATAAAGTGCACCTGATGGCCTTCCTTAGCCAGAGCTTTTCCCAGTTCGGTTGCTACAACACCGCTCCCTCCAAAGGTTGGATAACAAACAATTCCTATTTTCATATATAATGGGTACTCTTACAACCTTTGCGTAATTTTATGCGCCTGACCAATACAGTGCCTGAAGGAGGGCTGAAAATTCACCCTACTTTTGAATGGATTAACACAAATAAGAACGGTTTCTCTCCCAAACAGACAATTTTTATTTACTTTATGAAGCTGACCCTCTGACAACTTATAGCTTATAACCTTGGTAATCAATATATTAATCAGGCAACGTTAAACTTTTTAGCCATGCAAATCGTCAATTTCAGACGATAGGTCCGACTTAATCAAGCTCTTTCCCAGTGCGCACCACTCCGACTACTTCCGATTTCATCTGGGGCTTTCTCCGGCTGGTGAGATACAAGAATCTCATCATTGTGGCGCTTACCCAGTTAATGGTACGTCTGTGGCTGATCGGCCCCAAAAACGAGTGGTCTACAATACTGACCGACCCCGACCTCTACCTGATTATCCTGTCCACCCTGCTGATCGCGGCAGCCGGCTACATCATCAATGATTATTTCGACATCAAAATCGACATTGTCAACAAGCCGCAACGCGTGATCATAGGGCGTTACCTGAAACGAAGAATGGCCATTGGTACCCATCAGCTGCTGAATATTCTCGGAGTACTCTGCGGGTTGCTGGTGAGTTATAAGGTAGCCCTGGTCAACATATTTTCGGTGTCACTGCTCTGGCTTTATTCCGAGCGGTACAAAAGGCAGATGCTGATCGGGAATGTGGTGGTTTCTCTTCTGACCAGCCTGGCATTGATCATCCTGAGTGTGCATTATCAGGAAAACCGGAACCTGGTCTTCATCTATTCGGTTTTTGCCTTTTTCATTTCCCTGATACGGGAGATCGTCAAGGACATCGAAGATATCCGTGGAGACAGCGCCCATGGCTGCCGGACATTACCCATTGTGCTAGGCATCCGGGGAACGAAGCAGGTCCTGTACGGACTTATCCTGGTCTTCGGTGTCATTCTCCTCGTATGGGGTCAGTACCTCAATAACCCTTTTCTGGCCTGGGCATTCGGACTGCTCATTGTCCCGCTGGGTTACCTCTCCTACAAACTCAGGATGGCCCATAAGCGGGCAGACTTCAAAGCCATCAGCAGCCTCTGCAAGATTATTATGCTTTTAGGCTTACTTACGATGGTTTGGATTTAATCCTTAATTTTGCAAAAATTTGCTATTCAAACCATTAAAGATACCTATCACCGGTTCTGCCGGGGTATAACCTTAAATGCCATGTTGATCTTTTAGATTCACCGCTCATCTCACGCCCCCCGAAATCTAATACAGCTTCCGCTAGGTCCTTAACAGGATCCGGAAAGCTGACAGGCATTTTATTAACTCAAATCAACATAACAGTGACTAAAGAAAAGTGGTTTTACACCTATATATTCATATGGGTTGGGCAATTTGTCTCTCTGCTGACAAGTGCTGCCGTCAATTTTGCTGTCATCATCTTCCTGAGTCTGCACCATAAGTCAGCGGAAGTCCTGGCCTATGCCGGGATTGCCGGTCTTTTGCCCCAGGCGTTGGCAGGACCTTTCGTAGGAGTCTTTATCGATCGCTGGGACCGTCGGAAAATCATGATTTTTGCCGATGCCTTCATTGCAGTATGTACGTTTCTGATGTCCTTCGCCTTTCTGAATGGTGAGGTAAATCTTTTGTGGGTATACCTGCTGCTGATATGCCGTTCACTGGGCCAGGCTTTTCATTCTCCTGCCATGCAGGCCATTGCTCCGCTGATTGTACCCGAAGACCAATTGCTGCGGGTTTCAGGCATCAACCAAATGCTGCAGTCGGTAAGCATCATCGCCGGACCTGCGCTGGGAACCCTGGCTATCTCCTATTTTCCGATCGGTCAGGTTTTATACCTCGACATACTGGGTGCGCTGATCGCCATCGTCAGCCTGATGTTTATTTCCATACCCCGGTTGAAGAATGAACATTCGGGGAGCAGCATCGGAGCAGTACTGAAAGATATGCGGCTGGGTATGCAGGAAATTCACCGCAACCGGGGTTTATTCCTGTTGTTTGTGTATTCCATGCTCTCTACTTTTTTTGTCATGCCCATCGCCGTATTGTATCCTCTGCTGACCATCGACCATTATGGGGGCGGTAAATGGGAAATGAGCATCATAGAGGTCGTATGGGGCGTGGGAATGCTGGCAGGAGGAGGACTGCTCAGCGCCATGAAGGTGAGGTTATCGAAAGTCATCATCATCAATGCCATGCATGTTACGCTCGGTCTGACCTTTGTGTTCTCCGGACTGATGAGTGCGCAGCTGTTCTGGCTGTATGTGCTGATCACGGCGCTGGGAGGAATCGGAATGACGTTGTTCAACGCTTCCTTCATGACCGTTATCCAGGAAGAAATCAAACCGGAATTCCTCGGACGGGTATTCTCGCTCTACTTCAGTTTTGCCATCATACCCAGTATTATCGGACTGCTGTTTACCGGCTGGATAGCGGACGTGATCGGGGTAGCCAACGCTTTTATGGGGGGAGGACTGGCCATGTGTCTGGTAGGACTGCTTTCCTTCCTCACACCTCCGGTCATGAACCTGGGGAAGCGCCGAAATGATACGGTAGAGCAATGATTTTTATCCTTTTTTGTTTTCATCCAATATAGTAGCTTTACTATCTGAAACACCCGTACTATTAACCATCCTAAACAGCATCCCCATGAGAAAATTATTTTCCGCAGTATTTCTGTTTGCGCTTGTCCTTTCAGCTGTTACCGTATCCAGAGCGCAGGAGTGTTTTGGAATGCCCCTCAAGGAGGGAGCAGGTTTTGAAATGGCCAGTCTCAATGCCAAAGGGAAACAGGAAGCTACCATCAAATACCGGTTTACGAGTGTGAAGCAGGAAGGAGATTTCACGGTAGTGGAGGTGGAAATGGAAACGCTCAACAGCAAGGGGAAATCAGAAGCAACCCAGAAATACACCATGAAGTGCAATGGTAACGAATACCTTGTAGACGCTGCTGCTTTCATCGCCCAGGACCAGTTCAAATCGCTCGAAGGCTTCAACATGACCTTTAAAAGTGAAGACGTGGTTTATCCCGGGCAGCTGAGCGAAGGTCAGACGCTGAAAAATGCCTCGCTGAACGGTACCGGCAATATGAATGGCATTCCCGTGACCTTTGACCTGTACATCACCGACCGGAAGGTAGGTGGCAAGGAAAAAATTACCACGGAAGCCGGTGAGTTTGACGCGTTTAAAATTACGGCTACCAATAAAATGACGACCAAAACGGTAATTGCCGTTAATTTGGAATTTGAAACCGTTTCATACCGGGCTCCAGGTGTGCTCTGGGATATCAAAACAGAAACCTATCGCAAGGGCAAACTGATGGGCAGTACGGTACTGACTAAAATTTATTAAGCAGTTACATTTCGTCGAAAAGAACATTAATGAAGAAACTAGCGATTTTCGCCTCGGGTTCAGGCACCAATGCAGAAAACATTGCCCGGTATTTTCAGGGCAGCGAATTGACAGAAGTTACCTTAATACTATCCAACAATCCCGAAGCAGGTGTCATAGCCCGGGCAAGAAAGCTGGGAATCCCGGTAGTTCTTTTCGACCGAAAAACGTTTTACAATACCGATAAGGTACTGGATATCCTCCGCAATTCGAAGATCGACCTGGTGGTCCTTGCCGGCTTTATGATGCTGATCCCTGAAAATATGGTAAGGGCGTTCGAGGGGAAAATCATCAACATCCACCCTGCCCTGCTGCCGAAGTTTGGCGGGAAAGGGATGTATGGCGGGTTTGTACACGAGGCGGTTGTAGCGGCTGGCGAAAAGGAATCCGGAATTACGATCCACTACGTAAACGAACATTACGACGAAGGACAGATCATTTTCCAGGCAGCCTGTCCGGTTGAACCCGGTGATACGCCCGACAACGTCGCCGCAAAAGTACATGCCCTGGAATATGAGCACTATCCTAAAGTCATCGAAAAGCTGCTTCAGTAGGGTATCAGATCCTCAACCGGAATTCGGAAATACAAGAGGATCGGAGATTAAAAATATAGGTCGTCTCAGAATCAAATTTCCGGGACGGCCTCTTTTTTATTGAGAACGAAAAAAGGTGTGACGATATCTGTCCTCCCCCCTCTCCCCGGAGAAGTGGAGGCCGGGGGGGGGAGGTCCGCTTCAATGATGTTTTTGAGCTATTTGGAGGGCACTTTCCTACTCCTTCCTCATCAGTTCTTCGTAAACCACATCCATAATGCCCGTCCGGATGTTGTATTTGCCCAGAGCCCCATGGCTCCGGCTTGGATAGACCCGGTTGGATAGGAACACATAGTTGAGTCCCCAGGCCGGATCGGCCCAGGTCATGATGCCCGTAAAACCGGTATGTCCGTAGCTCGATGGACTGGCATATTTCGGTGCATTACCCGTATAGGTGAAGGTCGGCTTATCAAAACCCAATGCCCGGCGGTTTCCGATTTCGGGGAACTGATAGCGGGTAAACTCCTCCAGGGTAGCCGCACTCAGGAACTGTTTCCCACCAAAATAACCTTTCTGCAAATACATCTGCCAAACCTTCATAACGTCATTGGCATTCCCGAAAAGACCGGCATGACCGCTCACTCCACCCATCATGGCAGCATTTTCATCATGTACCTTACCATGCACGAGGGTATGACGGAAAAACGTATCGACTTCGGTAGGGGCGATATCCTCCAGGCTGTAGAAGCGCGTCGGGTTAAATGTCAGTGAGGTAGCTCCCAGCTCCCTATAGAAAGTATTTTTGAGATAGTCTTCGAAATCCTGCCCGGTCTGCTTTTTTACGATGTAGGGATAAAGGGTAAACCCGAGATCACTGTATACATAGGGTTTGGCCGGATCAATGGCCGCATCGCGGATGCCTTTGGCCATCTGGAGCGGATGCTTGCGATGCAGGTAAAGCTTACCCGGTACGATCTCAATCGAATATTTTCTGGAATATTTTTCCCGGAAAGTCTTCCGTTTCCAGGACCCGTCTTCCTTCCTGGCCGCTGCCCAGAACACGATGAATGCCTTCAAACCGGCCTTATGGGTTAACAGTTCCCGGAAGTTCATATCGGCTTTGTTCGATTTGCGGAACAGCGGATAATATTCGCCCAGTGTACCATCGAGATTAAATCTCCCTGTGTCATACAGGCCCATCAGGGCGGTGGTGGCGGCCGTAATTTTGGTTACGGAAGCGAGATCATAAAGGTCGGTTTCCTTCACCGGATGATTACCTTCATAGGTATGCTTACCAAACGCTTTACGGTAGAAAACCTTACCGTCTTTAGCCAGCTGAATTACTCCCCCGGGCGTCGCTTTCTCGCGAAGGGCCAGCTCGATAAGGGAATCGATCCGGCTTTCCAAACGCACTGAATTCAGTCCTACTTCTTCAGGTACGGTGTATTTCAGCCGTCCGATGGCCGTTGTGGTGATGCCGTCGTTAAATTTAAACCTCTGATCAACGGTTACGGGAAGTCTTCCAAGTGCCGGAATAGCCCCGAAGATCAGCTGGGCAGACAGCTCCTCGGAGTACTGATTAAGCTGATAGCCCAGTACGATAGCCCTGCTTCTGTCGATTCCCTGCAATTTACCCAGCGCATACGGGTTACCGAGCACCACCAGCACCTGTTTGCCAGTAGCGTCAATTTTCTCCACCAGGCTCTGTACCTGCGGCGTTACCCCGTAATTCACCCCCGGCCGGATACTGCTCAGATGCAATCCGGTCAGAACCAGATTGTAATCCTTCAGTTTTTCCAGCAATGCGCTGATCTCCTGATCGGTAGCTTTGTCCGAAATAGACAGCGCATCCGTCTGGGTATAGAGAGAGGCCGTTTTTTGGAACGCATTCCCCTGTGAAGCTCCTACCGAGACCACCGCAATCCTGAGGGTGTCGAGTCGCTGCAGAGGTATCAGATCATTCTGATTTTTTAACAGGGTTAACGCTTTTTCCATCAGCAGGCGGTTGGTGAGTTCTACCGACCGTGGATTGAGATCTTCGTAGAGGTTATTCAGCTCGACCGGTTTGTAACGGTTCAGGCCGGCCCAGGCTTTTGCGGCCAGCATTTTCCGGACACTTCTGTCGATCTGCTCCTGACTGATCTCCCCTCTTTCAATGGCTGCCTTGATCTGAGTGATGGCCTTGGGAACGTCTTCGGTAAATTCCAGGATATCCATTCCGGCTGCCAGGCCCTTGGCATCCCCCAGTCCGTCGGAGAAGTGCCGCGTAAGCCCTTTCATGTTCATGGCATCGGAGAAAATCAGGCCGTCGAAACCAAGCTTATCGCGAAGCAGGTCGGTCACAATGGGTTTGGAAAGGGTAGATGGCAGATTGGGGGTGTTGTCGAGGGAAGGGATGCTCAAATGAGCTATCATCATACCGCTCAGTCCATTTCGGATCATTTCCCGAAACGGGTATAGTTCCATAGAATCGAGGCGTCCGGTACTGTGGTGGATGACGGGCAAATCGTGATGGGAATCGGTGTCGGTATCTCCATGGCCCGGAAAGTGCTTGGCCGTGGTCAGAAGGCCGTGATCCTGCATGCCTTTCATGTAGGCTACGGCTTTTTCCGCCACGCGGTATTTGTTTTCCCCAAAGGAACGGAAGTTGATGACCGGATTCCCCGGGTTGTTATTAATATCGGCCACCGGCGCAAAGTTGACATGAACGCCGAGACGACGTGCCTGTCGGGCAACTTCGCTGCCCATACGGTAAATCAGTTCATTTTCTCCCTGAATCGCCCCTAATGTCAGCATGTAGGGATATCGGGGTGTGCTGTCGATGCGCATGGCTAGCCCATATTCGGCATCCATGGCTACCAGTAACGGCACTTTGGAGACGGACTGCAGGCGGTTGGTCACGACCGCTTGTGGAAGAGGGCCGCCCTGAAAGAACACGACCCCTCCTATTTTATAGTCCCTGACAAGTTTTTCAATACTCTCAGGATTAACCTTTTCCTTGCCAATCGCCGAACGGTTGACGTCGGAAGTGATGGCGACCATGAGTAGCTGGGCAATTTTTTCGTCTTGATTCAATGTAGCGAATACGGAATCGACCCAGTGGGGGTCGGCCGCGAGGAAGGAAGGTTTCTGGGCAAAAGACAAACTTGTGCCGAAAACCAGAAAGTAGTAAAGTACAGACCTTAAAATTCTCATATACAATGGAACATTTAACAAAACAGGAATAATCCCCGGGCAACGAATTTAAAACTAAATTCAATCCCACTTTTACCGCAACACGGTTTTTAGTCGGAACGTCGAGAAAAAACGTGGATTTACTTTATATTGCTGAACTCCCGAAAGAAAACCCAATTGACTTTAAATCCTGACAGGTCGTGCGTATCCTAAAATTCATTCTCCAGATTTGCCTGATCGCTTTTTTCATCATTGGAGTAATCACCGTCTGGCGGGGTGCCCGGGAAGGCAACTGGTTTACCAGCTGGCTTGCCCAGACTGCCGGTCAGAATTCTTCCTCTCACACCCTTGTACTGGAAGAGATCTCATCGATGGGAAAACTGGAACTGGTGAAATACAATTTCAAGGATGTGGTGGAGCAGGAAATCGTACGGCAGTGGCTGCCCAACTCCAGAGCTATCCTCATCGTACAGGGAGAGGCCATCGGATGCATCGACCTCACGCTTCTGCATCCCACGGATATTCAGGTCACCCGTGACAGTCTGATCGTGCACCTCCCTGAGCCGGAACTTTGCGTATTCAAGATCGACCATAACCGGTCGCGGATTTACAATACCGAGTATACATTTCTGGATGAAGGTCGTCTGATTGAACAGGCCTACCGGCAGGCCGAGGTCAAACTGAAAGAATCGGCTATCGAGATGGGTATTCTCGATCAGGCCAAAGCAAATGCCAGCAAGGTACTGACCCCCATCCTGGAAAAGTCGTCCGGGAAAGCGGTGGCTATCACTTTTCCCCTACGTGCCCAGACCGAAAGATTAAAGTAAAAAAACAGCAGTACAACAAACGTGTCTTTCAGTATATAACTTCAGATATCTCTCACTAACTAACAAAACTGTATTTCTTTTTTTTATGAGACATCCCGGCATCTTAACACTCTCCGAGCTTACTGACCTGATTCAGAACGGGGAAATTGAAACTGTGATCCTTGCCTTCACTGACCATTATGGCCGACTATTGGGAAAGCGTCTTGATGCCGATTTCTTTCTCGAGGAAGCACAGCAAAAAGGAACTCACGGATGCGACTACCTTCTTACCACCGATATCGAAATGGAACCCATCCCCGGCTACGAATACGCCAACTGGGAACTGGGCTACGGAGATTTCCATGTCGTACCCGATCTGAATGAAATCCGTCGGGCGGACTGGCTCGAGAAGACAGCCATCATCATATGCGATCTGATGGACGAGAAAACCCATCAGCCGGTGGAGGTAGCTCCCCGAAGCATTCTGAAAAAACAACTGGAACTTGCCGGTGGACACGAAGTTTTCGCTGCAACCGAACTGGAATATTATCTTTTCAATACCCCCTACCGGGAAGCGCACGAGCAGAATTACCAGAATCTGAAACCGGCAGGATATTACCTCGAAGACTATCACCTTCTGCAAGGTACCCGAACAGAAGGCTTTACCGGTAAGGTCAGAAGACACCTCAAAAACTCAGGTATCCCCGTTGAAACCTCGAAAGGAGAATGGGGACTGGGCCAGCATGAAGTCAATGTACGGTATGCGGAAGTACTCCGTACGGCGGACAATCATGTTTTGTTCAAACAGTGTCTGAAAGAAGTAGCCGATGCCCAGGGACTGTCCCTGACCTTTATGGCCAAGGTTGCTACCGACCGTGCCGGTTCGAGCAGTCATATCCACCTGAGCCTGTGGAAGGACGGAAAAAATATTTTCGTGGGAGATAACGAACTGGGGCCGGTCAAAGGGGTTTCGGATTATTTCCGCTGGTTCCTGGGCGGATGGATTGCCCATGCGCCTGAGGTAATGCCATTTTATGCCCCTACGGTCAACTCCTACAAGCGTTATGTAGACGGCTCCTGGGCCCCTACCCGGCTCGCCTGGAGTTACGACAACCGTACCGCCGGTTTCAGGGTTGTAGGTAGTGGATCGAGCCTGCGCATCGAATGCCGCATTCCGGGAGCCGACTGCAATCCCTATCTGGCACTGGCAGCTTCCATCGCTTCGGGGCTCGACGGAATCAAGAATCAGATCGAACCGCCTGAATGCTTTGTGGGCGATATCTATGCGGCCAAAGACCTGCCTCGGGTACCGTACACTTTGGCTGAAGCGATTACGCTGTTTGAAAACAGCAGTTTTGCTAAAGAAGCTTTTGGAGATGCCGTACATCAGCATTACCTGCACTTCTTTAAAACCGAACAAAAAGCCTATGACATGGCAGTCAATGACTGGGATCTGAAACGGTATTTCGAACAGATATAACAGTAAAGGGCGCCAAAATTGGCGCCCTTTCTACCTAATATGTATATCCATTTTCGGCGATCAGGTGGTCGGCAATCTCGCGCCGGATCTGCTTCAGGTTGACCGGCTCGACCTTGGTGAACCGTTTAAGTCCCATCAGCATCACCCGCAGTTCATCCGATTCTGCAAAGGATGTTATGGCGCTGCGGCCAAATCCGCCGATCTTCTCCACGGCTTCGTACAGGTAAACCTGCGCCATCCTGTATTGTAGTCCGACTTCCTCCATGCCCCGCTGTCTTACGAGCTTCTCCACGCGGAGCAGTACCGATTCGGCCGCATAGAGCTCTATTCCCATGTCGGCTATATCCATGATAATTTCCTGCTCATCGGGAAGCTGCATCATGAACTTCTGCACGGCTGCTCCGGCAACCATCAGAACCGCTTTTTTCAGGTTTCGAATGATTTTTTTCTCAGCCGCGAATAACTCATCCGAGTCGTCGGCACCAAAATCCGGAATAGACATGATTTCCTTCGCCACGGCCATTGCAGGTCCCATCAGGTCGAGCCGCCCTTTCATGGCACGTTTCAGCAGCATGTCGACCGTAAGCAGCCGGTTAATTTCGTTGGTACCTTCAAAGATCCGGTTAATGCGGCTATCGCGGTAAGCCCGTTCGATCGGAGCTTCTGCACTGTAACCCATACCCCCATAAACCTGTACCGCTTCATCCACGACAAAATCGAGCACCTCCGATCCGTGTACCTTCATGACCGCACATTCGATGGCAAATTCCTCCAGGGCTTTCAGTTTTGCCTCCGCGTCGGGTGTTCCTTCTGCCTTCAGTGCAGCGATCAGATTGTCGATATCCTGACCTGCCCGGTAGGCGGCTGATTCACTGGCAAATATCTTCACGGCCATTTCGGCTAGCTTGTGCTTGATGGCGCCGAAACTCGCAATAGGTACCCCAAACTGCTTCCGCTCATTGGCGTAGCCGATGGCAAAGTTGAGCACCCTTTTGGCTCCGCCAAGGGCCGCCGCAGCCAGTTTGATCCGGCCGATGTTCAGAATGTTCACTGCGATCTTGAACCCATTGCCCCGTTCCGACAATAGATTTTCCACAGGGACTTCACAGTCGTTGAAGAAGATCTGACGGGTATCCGAACCCTTGATGCCCATCTTGTGTTCGGGCTCGTTCATGGTAATCCCGCCAAAACTTTTTTCTACGATAAAGGCAGACAGGTTCTTGTCGGGCTGCCCGTTTTCGTCCACAATCTTGGCAAAAACAATGAACAGATCTGCAAACCCACCGTTGGTGATCCACATTTTTTGTCCATTCAGGATGTATTTCGTCCCGTCCGGACTAAGCACGGCACGGGTTTTCCCAGAATTCGCATCCGACCCTGAATCGGGCTCGGTCAGACAATAGGCCGATTTCCATTCGCCGGAGGCCAGCCTGGGAAGGTATTTTGATTTCTGTTCTTCATTACCATAATACACTATCGGGAGCGTACCAATACCGGTGTGGGCTGAAAGGGCTACCGAAAAAGAATGTCCGGCACCCGTGCATTCGGTGACCAGCATCGAAGTATTAAAGTCCATTCCGTAACCACCATATTCCTCCGGAACCGCAATCCCCAGTAAACCCAATTCCCCTGCCTTATCCATAAGTGAGGTTATCAGTTCAGGGGTTTTGGCTGAATCCAGTTCATCCAGACGCGGCCAAACTTCTGTACGGAGGAAATCAGTACAGGTTTGGGCAATCATCAATTGCTCCTCGGAAAATTCCTCGGGAATAAACACCTCACTGGCGTCGGTTTCCCGAATCAGAAATTCTCCCCCGCGAATGGACTTGGTTTGTTCTGCTGAAGCCATTGTCAAATAAATATTATGATGTGTTGAATATCTGGTAGAATAATTTGGGTAATCCCGTTATCAGCAAAAGTAGATCTAAAAATATTATTATGCAAGCATAACATATTCCCAAAAAGTAATGATTTCCGGATGGACATCATCCGGCATAGCCTGTACAGAACAATGTGTCTGAAACGCCCCTACTTCTTAATCACCCGGATGGTCTTGCGAATAATGCCCTCCTGCCGTGCGTGGACGATGTAAATCCCGGAGCTCAGACCCAGATCGGTAAAATTGATCTGGTACAGATTCCCGGTCTGCCGGACCGCCCACCCGGGCACCTCCAGCTTTCTGCCATCAGCGGTATAGACGATAAAATCGTAGTGAGTTTGGGTATCATCTTCCGTTTTGAGATTCAGAATATCGGCAAAGGGCATGGGATAAGACGTCCACTCGGGCATATCTCCCGTGAGATTGGTTTCGTCACCCCGGGAAATATAGAAATAGGTTGAGGTTGCGTACAAAAGGGAATCGTCCCAGGTATAGGCTTCCGCATAGATATCATACCGTCCGATGGCTTTCACAAAGCCGCCTTCCCCGTAATACAGGGTATAGGGAGGTCGCCGCGTGCGGGATTCATACTTAAAGGGACCGGTCAGTTTAAATGCAATGCGGTCGAATGGATAATTACCCTCGGCAAGAATATTAAGTCTATCCGGAAGGGAATCGACATGGAATACCTGCCCTTTTGTGATAAGGCTGATCTCCAGTGGATCGATGGTTCCAGTCCCCCTGAGCGTAAAGCGGAGCGAGGCCTCTTCGATCCGGACGATTACCGGCGCATCGATAAATGATCCGTTATTGTCAAAAGCCCGGATAATAAACCGGTATTCGCCCTTGCCGGGAGGTACTCCCTTTACTTTATTATAGGTGAGGGTCAGCCAGGTGGGATTCTCATGCAAAACCATGTTCGTGATGTATCCATCGGGATCCACGAAGGTGTCGGGAGGTATTTCAAATACAAATTCCTGGTTCTCGGGCGAGAACTGCATGGGTATTGGCTTGGCAATGAAGGGAGCCGTATTAAAGAAATTGCGGTCCTTTACACTGATGGTCAGATAGGTCTCGACAAAGGCATTCTGGTTGTCATAGGCTTTCAGGGTAATCTGGAAGTTGTCCAGTTCGGTGGGTGTTCCTGAAAATACCCCATTGGAATAAGTGAGCCAGGAGGGGAGATCCGTCGCTTCAATACGGGTGATTTCACCATCCAGATCGGTAAACATCTCCCGGGGAAGTGTATAGC
>ENA-UOVV01001877-UOVV01001877.1-compost-metagenome-genome-assembly--contig:-NODE-1877-length-13450-cov-79.876446_pt1 | contig 13450 bp, 9 predicted proteins | sample MGYA00238155_ERZ761577 | MGnify/ENA primary metagenome ERZ761577 (study PRJEB28898, sample SAMN06268775) | compost metagenome | isolation source: Emeryville, CA | place: USA:Emeryville, CA | collected...
CCCGCGCCGGTGTGCTTGCACATCGCATGGGTCATGCCGCAGCGTTCCTGGTCGTCGGCCCAAGTGCCTTCGACGCGGGCGCAGACGGCTTGCGGCGTATCGGCCGGCTTCGGCGCGGCGGCCGGCTGCGGCTGCGCGGCGCGTGCGGCCGTGTCTTCCGGAAGCTGCTTGTCGGTGCTGCGGTCGCAGGCGGAGGCGAGCAGCGAGAGTGCCGCGACGAGCAGCGCGCGTGCGAGGGCGCCGCTCACAAAAGCCCCTTTGCCTTCAGCGCCGACACGAGTTCGGCGACGTCCTTGACCATCACGCCCTTGCTGCGCTTCGGTGGCGCTGCGTAGTGCGTCGTCCGGAGATGGTCGCCGGACTCGATGCCGAGGCTCGCCAGCTCGATCGTTTCGATCGGCTTGGACTTGGCCTTCATGATGTCCGGCAGCTTGGTGTAGCGCGGTTCGTTGAGGCGCAGGTCCGCCGTGATCACGCCCGGCAGGTCGATCTCGATCGTCTCCAGTCCGGCGTCGACCTCGCGCGTCACGCGCGCGACAGCGCCATCCACTTCGACCTTCGACGCGAACGTCGCCTGCGGGCGATCCCACAGCGCGGCAAGCATCTGGCCGGTCTGGTTGCAGTCGTCGTCCACCGCCTGCTTGCCGAGCAGCACGAGACCCGGCTGTTCCTTCTCCACCAGCTTGAGCAGAGCGCGCGCCGCGGTCAGCGGCTGGATCGCGTCGTCGGTCACGACGTGGATCGCGCGGTTGGCGCCCATCGCGAGGCCGTTGCGGATGTGTGCCTGCGCATCGGCTGGGCCGATCGTGATCACCACCACTTCGTCGGCGACACCTTTTTCACGCAGCCGGAGCGCTTCCTCCAATGCGATGTCGTCGAACGGATTGGCCGACAGCTTCACGCCGTCGGTGACCACGCCGGAACCATCCGGCTTGACCTGGATGCGCACGTTGGCATCGACGACACGCTTGTAGCCGACCAGGATCTTCATCGGTATCGCAACCTCCGGGGAATCGCGCGGCGTGCGGGCCGGCGCAAAGGATGCGATTTTAGCGGAAAGCCGCCGCGGTCGTCGCATGGCCGCGTGCCGCAGGGTTTTCCACAGGCGACGTGGAAAGCCTTGTGGACAACTCGTGCATGAACGCCGTGACAGGCAGCCGCCGTGCGGATCGGAGACGGTTTGGCGAGGAAGTGGGCAGCCGTCTCATGCGCTTCCCGTGGATGCGTACCGGTGCAGCACGCTGGCGAAGTGCTCGGCGGAGCCGCGCCCGTGCGCCAGGAACAGCGAGGGCTCCGCGAGTTCGAGTTCCAGCAGCACGGGCTGGTCCGCCCCATCGCGGATCACGTCCACCCTCGCGTAGGCAAGCGGCATGGCGAACGGAATCGCCGCGAGCGCCCGCTCCGCCAGCGAGCATTCCTCGGCAGTCGCCTGTCGCGGCCGGATGTCCTCGACGGCGAACAGGTCCGACGTCGGTCCTTCTCCGCGGCGCAGCAGCGGTCCCTTGCGGATCGCATGACTGAAGATCCCGTCGAAATACACCAGTGCCGTCTCCCCGTGCTCATCCACGCGGTCGAGATAGGGCTGCAGCAGCACGCTGCGTCCTTCGTGCAGCAGCCGTTGCAGGTGGGTGCGTGCGGAGTCGCGTCGCTCGCGCGCGTGGCGTTGCGCATCGCGCGAGCCCGCACCGATGCACGGCTTGACGACGATATCCGCGTCCGGCTGCTCGTGCAGGAACGCGTCCAGTGCCGCCTCCGCATCGTCGTCCGGTTCCACGAACCGGCTCGGAACGGTGGCGACGCCCGCGCGCGAGAGGTCCGCGAGATAGTGCTTGTCGGTATTCCAGTGCAGGACCGGCGGCGGGTTGAGCAGCCGCGTCTGCCGCGCTGCGGCCTCCGCCCACGCGAGGAACGCAGCCGGACGGTCCGCGTAGTCCCAGGTCGATCGCAGGACCGCGAGGTCCACCGCGGACCAGTCGAACGTGCGGTCATCCCAGTCCGCCACCATCGCGTCGCAGCCGATTTCCCGCAGGGCGCGAAGGAGCGGGGCGAGATCCTCGTCGAGTGCGCGCGCGGCAGCAACGCTTGCGAGTGCGATACGGGGTGCGGACATGCGGCGACGCCGGGACGCGTGGGACATCATCGTCGCATGCGCAGCGATCGCGCGCAGCCTCTCGTTCAGATCGGCAGCATGTGCAACGCCTGCCGCTCGCGCTTTGCCTTGTACATGGCGCCATCGGCCGCATGGAGCAGGGCCCTGCATTCACGTCCATGGTACGGATACAGCGCGACGCCGAAGCTGCCACCGATGCGCACCTGCAGCGACCGTTCGTCCGGCGATCGGATCTCGTACGGACGAAGGACCGCGCGCACGATCGACCCCACGCGACGAGACGCATCGCCGGCATCGGCTACGCGCAGCAGGGCGGCAAACTCGTCGCCGCCGAGGCGTGCGGCCATCTCCGCATCCTCCATGCACTCGCGCATGCGTCCCGCGATCGCCGTCAGGAGGTCGTTGCCGACTTCGTGGCCGTGCGTGTCGTTGATGGTCTTGAACACATCCACGTCCAGATAGAGCAATGCCAGCGTCTCGCCGCCCGTGCCGATCGCCTCGTCGAGGTGCTGCAGGAACAATGCACGATTCGCCAGCCCGGTCAGCGGGTCGTGGTGCGCCAGGTGACGCTCGCGCTCCTCGGCGAGCTGTCGCTGCGAAATCTCGAACTCGAGTTCCTGGTTGCGTCGCGAAAGCTCCGCCAATGCCGCGCGCAACGTGAGCTTGCTGCGATAGAGCTCGAGGAAGATGCGTACCTTGGAAAGAAGGACGATCTCGTCGACCGGCTTGATGATGTAGTCGGCCGCGCCGAAGCGGTAGCCGCGCAGGCGGTTGACGTCGTCCACGTAGGACGCGGTCAGGAAGATGATCGGCGTGCCGCGCGTGCGTTCCTCGCCGGAAAGCAGCGTCGCTGCCTCGAAGCCGTCCATGTCCGGCATGCGCACGTCGAGCAGGATCAGCGCGAACTCGTGGTCCAGTGCGGCCCAGAGCGCATCGTTGCCGCTCGCGGCTTCCACGATGTCGACATCCACCTGGTCGAGGATGCGTCGCAGTGCGACGCGGTTCGGCGCGTGGTCGTCGGCGATCAGGATCTTGGGACGCATGCGATCGGGTGCGGAAGGTGTCGTCATGACAGGCACAGCCGGTTCAGCAGGGGAGGAATGTCGTCGAGGCGCAGGCAATGGTCGGCGCCGGCCATTTCGAGCGCGGCGATCGGCATCGCGGCGGCCTGCGCCTCCGAAGGTTCCTGCACGATGGCGATGCCGCCGTGGAGGCGCACCCTGCGCAGGCCCTTCGCGCCGTCGCTGTTCGCGCCGGTCAGGATCACGCCAACGAGACCGCTTCCGATCGCATCCGCTGCGGCCTCGAGGAACACGTCGATGGACGGGCGGGCAAAGGTCACGCGCTCGTCCACCGAAAGCGCGAAGCGGCCATCGTGCTCGAGCAGCAGGTGGTAGCCGGAGGGCGCGACATGCACGACGCCGCCGGTCGCCTGCGTGCGCTCGACGGCCTCGCGCACCGGCAACGCACTGGAGGATTCGAGCAGTTCGCACAGCGTCGCGACATCCTCCGATCCGGTGTGCGACACCACGACGACGGGCACTGGAAGGCCCGGGTCGAGATGCGGAAGCACTCTGCGCAGCGCCTGCATGCCTCCCGCCGAGCAGCCGATCGCGACCATGCGTGCACTCATCGCGCGGATTCGCCACTCTTGCGGAAGATGCGCTCCCGATCGTTCACGGGAACGAACGCCGTTCCCGATTCGGCAAAGCGGATGTTCTCCCGGTTGCCGAGGCACAGGAAGCCGTTGCGCACGAGGCTGTCGCGGAACAGCGCGAGCACGTGGTCCTGCAACGCATCGGAGAAATAGATCAGCACGTTGCGGCAGAGGATCAGGTGCGCCTCGCAGAACACGCCGTCGCAGACGAGGTTGTGGTTCGCGAACGTGACGTTGCGCTTGAGGCGGTCGTCGAACTTCATGTGTTCGTAGCGCGCATGGAAATAGTCGGAAAGCGACGCCGCGCCGCCCGCCGCGAGATAGTTCTCCGAGTACATGCGCGCATCCTTCACCGGGAAGATGCCCTCCTGGGCGCGCATGAGCGCGGCGTCGCTGATGTCGGTCGCGTAGATCTGGCAGCGATCGTAGAGGCCGGCCTCCTCCAGCAGGATCGCCAGCGAATACACCTCCTGGCCGAATGCGCAGCCCGCCTGCCAGATGTTGATCAGCGGGTACGAGGCGAGCACCGGGAACACCGCCTCGCGCAGTGCCCGGAACGTCGACGGGTTGCGGAACATCTCGGACACGGGAACCGAGAGCCCGGCGATGATCTTCGGCAGCAGCGCGTCGTCGCGCAGCACGCGTTCGATCAGATTCGCCACGCTCGAGCTGCCGGTCGCGGTGACCAGGTTCTGTACGCGGCGCTTGAACGAGGCTGGTGCGTAGCGGCTGAAGTCGTAGCCATGGCGCAGTTGCAGCGCGCGCATGAACAGGTCGATCTCGATGTCCTCGATTTCCGGTCTTGCCATGGTGTCAGGCGGCCAGCCACGTCCTCATTGTCGACAGCAGCTTGTCGATCTCGATCGGCTTGGAAAGGTAGTCGTTGGCTCCCGCGGCCAGGCAGTTGTCGCGATCGCCCGCCATCGCCTTCGCCGTCACGGCGATGATCGGCAGCTTCGCGAAGGCCGGGCGCTTGCGGATCTCGCGCGTGGTCTCGTAGCCATCCATCCCGGGCATCATCACGTCCATCAGCACGATCTCGATGGACGGGTTCTCTTCCAGCTGCCGCAGCGCCTTGTGGCCGTCCTGCGCCATCACCACGCTGAGACCCTTCTCGCGCAGAACCTTGGACAGCGCGAAGATGTTGCGCATGTCGTCGTCGACGATGAGCACGACGCGCCCGCTGAGGCCGGTATCGATGTCGCGCACGATGGTCGGCATCGGATCCTTCCGGACTGCGTGGAGGAACAGGCTGACTTCGTCCATCAGCCGCTCGAGCGAGCGCGTTCCCTTGACCACGATGCTGTCGGTGTACTGGCGCAGGCGCGAGTTTTCCTCGCGATTCAGTTCGCGCGCCGAGTGGATGACGACCGGCGGAACCGGGCCGCGTGCGGCGAGTTGCTCCAGGAACTGCGAGCCGCTCATGCCCGGCAGGCCGAGGTCGAGCACGATGCAGTCGTAGGTGTCGGCATCCAGATAGCGCAGCGCGGCTTCCGCCGAGGCCGCCTCCACGATCTCGACGTTGCGCGCGCGGATCAGCGTGCCGATCGCGACGCGGGAGTCCGGATCGTCGTCGACCAGCAGCACCTTGCGGCGGCTGCCGTCGGAGGTGTGCAACAGGCGTTCCACGGCGGCGAAAACCGCATCGCGCTCGGCCGGCTTGGCGAGGAAGCCCACGGCGCCCGCCGCCTGCGCGCGTGCCTTCTCGTCCGTCGCGGAGATGAAGTGGACCGGAATGTGCCGGGTGGCGAGGTCGCGCTTGAGCCGGTCGATCACGGCCCATCCGTCGATGCCGGGCAGGAGGGCATCCAGCAGGATGCCGGTCGGGCGATGCTTGGCCGCGAGATACAGGCCCGATTCGCCGTCGCCTGCCGCGAGTGCGCGGTATCCCTTGCGGCGGATCATGTCCACCAGCGTCCGTGCGAACACCGGATCGTCCTCGATCGCGAGGATCACGGTGTCGCCGTCCTGCAGCACATCGCGATCGTCCGGTACCCACATGGCGGGGGCGGTCCCCTGCGCGGGTGGCATCGAGGCCGGCGCGGCGGGCGGTGCGGGATGCGCAGGGGCGGGTTTCGGGATCGTCGCGGGTTCGGGTGCGTCCGTGACGGGCTCGCCCGATTCGAGGCGGATCGGCAGCACCACGGTGAACCGGCTTCCCTCGTTCACGGAGCTGCTCACCGTGATTCCGCCACCCAGCAGCTCCGCGAGCCGCCGTGCGATGGGCAGGCCGAGGCCGCTGCCGCCGTACATGCGTGCGGTGCTCGCATCCATCTGCTCGAACGTGCCGAAGATGTGCTCGATCTTGTCCGGCGGGATGCCGATGCCCGTATCGTCGACCTGGATCGCAAGCGCGGCTTCCGGTGCAAGCCCGAACAGGCGCGCCTGGTCCGCATCGGCCGGGCTCGCGTTCACGCGCACGCTGCCGACGCGCGTGAACTTGAACGCATTGCCGACCAGGTTGTTGAGGATCTGCTCCAGCCGCGCGCCGTCGGTGTGCAGGTGCCGTGGCAGCGCGTCGTCGACGGTGACGGAGAACTCGAGTGCCTTCTCCGCGGCGACGTGGCGGAAGCGGCGCTCCAGCGCCCCGGTCAGCTCGGCCAGCTCGACATCCTCGGTCACGGCCTGCATTTTCCCGGCCTCGATCTTGGCGAGGTCGAGGATGTCGTTGATGAGCCGCAGCAGGTTGGTGCCGGACTCGTGGATGACGCGCGCGGATTCGATCTGATCCGGCTGCAGGTTGCCTTCGGCGTTGTCCGCCAGGTTGCGCGAGAGGATCAGCAGGCTGTTGAGCGGCGTCCGCAGCTCGTGCGACATGTTGGCGAGGAAGTCGGACTTGTACTGGCTGGCCCGCGCGAGCTCGCGTGCCTTCTCCTCGGTGTCCTTCTGCAGGATCTCGAGCATCGTCTTCTGCTCGTTGAGCGTGTCGGTCTTCTGCCGCAGCTCCTCGTTCGATGCCTGCAGCTCTTCCGCCTGGACGCGCAGTTCTTCCTCGGACGCGCGGAGCTGGCGTTGCTGTTCCTCCAGTTCGGTGGCCTTGGCCTGCAGCTCCTCGTTGGTAGCGGCCAGCTCCTCCTGCTGCACGCGAAGCTCCTCCTCCGACGCCTGGAGCTCCCGCGACTGCGCCCGGGTGGTCTCCAGAAGTTCGAGCGTCTTCTGCGCACGCATGAGGTTGTCCAGCGTGAGCGCCGCGATGGGCATGAGTTCGTCGAGGAAGCGGCGTTCGGTCTCGTCGATCCGCGTGAACGTGCCCAGCTCGATCACGCCGAGCAGCCGATCCTGCTGCAGAAGCGGCAGCGCGATGATGTTGCGCGGAGCTGCCTCGCCGAGGCCGGAGTGGATCCGCACGTAGTCGTCCGGAACCTGTTCGAGCAGGATCGGCTTGCGTTCCAGCGCGACCTGGCCGACGAGCCCTTCGCCGTGCGCGTACTGCGTGGACAGGTGCTTGCGTCGCTGCAGGCCGTAGCTGCCGGCGAGGTGCAGGCGGCGGGCATCCTCGTCGTGGCGGTAGAACACGGCCACGCCTGCCTTCACGCGCGGCGCCAATTCGGACGTGAACGTGCGGGCGAATGCATCCGGATCCGCATCCGTCTGCAGGCGGCCGCCGATTTCCGCGAGGTTCTCCTTGACCCAGTTGCGGCTGCTCGCCTCGATCGCGGTTTCCTTGAATACCTGCAGCGCACGGGCGATCGCGCCGATCTCGTCGCGTCGCTCGCGGTCGCCTACCTTGATGCCGTGATCGCCACCGGCGAGGCGGGTCATCAGGTCGGTCATCGCGCGGATCGGTGTTCCGACCGAACGGGAAAGCAGCGCGATCGAGCCGATGCCGGCAACGACGCCGAGCCCGAGCATCACGAGGACGAGCGTTCGCAGACGCGCGTTCATCCGCGCGACGCGGTCCTCGCGTACTTCCAGTTTCCTGTGTTCGTTGGCAATGGCCTGCTCGAGCGTTCTGCCGACATCGTTCAGCATCGATCGACTGCTCCCGATGGGCGTCGTCGCGAGATCGGCGGCACGGTAGGCACGATTTCCGTCCTCCGGCAGTTCCTTCAGGGCATCCACCAATGGATCGGCGACATCGGTACGCCAGCGCTCCACCATGCTCTTCGCCGATTGCAGCAATTGCTGCTGCTCCGCCGCATCCGACGTGAGCGAATCGGCGCTTTCGATATGCTGGCGGAATTGAGCGAGCGAAGCGTCGTACTCGTCCGCGGCCTTTGGACGTCCGCTGATCGCGTACTCGCCCAGTGAAAGTCCGGCGCGGTCCGCCGAATGCGCCGCGCTGGTGATTTCCACGAGCACGCGTTGGGTGTGCTCCGCCCAGCGCTGCGCATCGTTTGCCATGCGCACGCCGTACAGGACCACGAGGCTCACGCCGATCAAGGTCGCGAGCGGAAGCGCGAACGCGAGAATCAGCTTGCGCAGGATGGATTGGTTGGAAAGCCAGGTTCTCGATGCCGCATTCGCCACGACGCGCCCCCAGGTTGCGCGGCGTTCGGTTCGGAATCAGTGGAATCACGCTCCGGTTCCGCGGATCGCCGCACGCAATCTGAAATTGTAGACAGCGATGTTCGTCGCGTGGGGTCTCGTTTCAATTATTCATGATTGTGACATTCACCAATGAACCGAATGTCGCCCGAATGCATTTCGTGCGGATTTCCGCATTCGCAATGGTCGAGCTCCGGCATGCGTGTCGGCACGCACGAATGGCGGAACGAGCCATCGATCCGGAAAGCCGGAACTGCGCACGGAGGGGGCGGCGGTGGCGTGCGCTCGATGCCGACCCTGTCGGTGAGCGCCTCGTGATCAACGTGCAGGCGGCGGGGGCTCGATGTCCGTGCATGCCGTCGAGGCTTCGCGCGCGGACCGCACCATCGGTTGACGCGCGCGCTTCCAGAGGATCGCCACGCCGAGCGCGCCGGCAAGCAGCGAGGCCGCGAAGATCGCGATCTTCGCGGCGGCGAACGAGGTCGGATCGAATGCCTGTCCCGCGATGAACAGGGACATCGTGAAACCGATGCCGGCGAGCGCGCCGGCGCCTGCGAGTTGTCGCCAGGTGTAGCCATCCGGTTTGACCGCAATTCCCGTTCGGGCCGCGATCCACGCTGCGCCGACGATGCCGATGGGCTTGCCGAGCGCGAGGCCCAGGACGATCGCCAGCACCAGCGAACCGTGTCCGTCGAGCATCCCCGGCACCCATGTGACGCCGGCATTCGCGAACGCGAACACCGGCAGCACGAGATAGCTCGACCACGGCTCGATCGTGCGCAGCAGCTTGTCCGCGGGAGATTCGACGCGATCGTGGATCGCATCGATCGCGCAGCGCGGGCTCGGAGAGGCCGTGATGCATCACGCCACGGCCTTCTTCCGCATTGGCCAGTTCGGTTCGCATCACCATTTCCGCCTGCGCGGTGAGCGCATGGAGATTCGGCGGCGGTCGAGTCGGCACCACCAGCGCGAGGATCACCCCGGCCAGTGTCGCGTGCAGGCCGCCGTGGTGCAGGCACAGCCAGAGCAGCACGCCGAGCAGCGCGTAAGGCAGCGCGCGGTACACGCCGGAGCGGTTGAGCACAACGAGCAGAAGCGCAAGCGCCGCGGCACCCGCGAGGTAGTCGAAGTGGAGGGTGCCGGAATAGAAAAGCGCGACGACGACGATCGCGACGAGATCGTCGACGATCACCGCCGCCGTCAGGAACACGCGCAGCTCGATCGGGACGCGGTCGCCCAGCATCACGATCAACGCGATCGCGAAGGCGGTGTCGGTCGCGATGGTGACGCCCCAGCCATGCGCAAGCGGGCCGGCCGGGATCAGCGTCAGGTACAGCAGTGCCGGTACCAGCACTCCGCCGAGCGAAGCGGCGATCGGAAGTGCGGCCGCGCGCCAGGAGGCCAGTCGCCCGACCGTCAGCTCGCGCTTGATCTCGAGCCCGACGACAAGGAAGAAGACGGCCAGCAGGCCATCGTTGATCCAGTGCAGCAGGGACATCGAGAAGCCGCGGTCGCCGAGGACGAACCCGAACGGGCGTTGCCAGAACGCCGCGAACGCGGGGCCGGCCGAGCCGTTGGCGATCACCAGTGCGGCGACGGTGGCAAGCAGGAGAAGCAGGCCGGTCGATGGAGCCCAGCGCACGAAATCCAGTGTTGCCGCATGCAGGCGGTGACCGAGCGATCCGAGCATCGCTTCCGCGAGCGACGCCTCGTCCCACGCACCTTCGTAGCGTCGGCCGTTGATGAAGAACGTCGGTGTTCCGATCACGCCGCTGCGGTCAGCGCTTTCCCTGTCCGCGCGCACGCGGCGGATTGCGGCGTCGCGAAGATCGGGGCGTTCGTCGTACCCGGGCACGTCGAACTCGTCCGCGACGGCGAGGATGACTTCCGCATCGACTTCCGAGCCGCGCGTCATCAGCGCATCGTGCACGGGCCAGAAGTTGCCGGTCGCCGCGGCCGCGTACTCGGCAAACTCCGCGGCGCGCAGCGCATCCTCGCTGCCTCCGATCGGCCGCTGCCGGAACACGTAGCGCAGGCGGTCTCCGAAGCGGTCGCGCAGGTCCGCGACGACCTGATGCGCGGCGCGGCAGTAGGTGCAGGCGTAGCTGCCGTACTCGACGAGGGTGATCGCGGCATTGTCGTCGCCGAGCACGTGGTCGTGCGCAGGATCGACGGCCGATTCCAGGCGGGTGCGGGCGGCGCGTGCGCTCATCGACATGGGCTCCGTGACGGACTGCAGCATACGGGAACGCGAGCGGGCGCGGGGCGGCATCGAGGAGGTCGTTTTCGCTACCATCGCGGCCGCACCAAAGGATTTCATTCGCGATGAACGCACCATTCCGCGCATCCGCATGCGCATGTCTCTTGCTTGCCGCCGCGTGTCCGGCCGCTGCCCAGGAAGCGCCCGAGCCGAGCAGCATCGATGCCTGCGTGGCGATCGAGTCCGACGCGCAGCGGCTGGCCTGCTACGACGCCGCGATGCATCGCGATGCGCCGTTCGTCGCGGAGGAGAGCCCGGCGAACCCGGTGTTTCCGGACGAGCCGGGGCCGCGCGTCGCCGACGCCGGATCGCATCGTTCGCTGCTGGACAGTCGGTGGGAGCTTTCTCCGGAAAGCAAGCTCGGCACGTTCAACATGCGCGCCTACCAGCCGATCTACATCATGCCGGTGTTCGCGACCAGCAATGTCAACGAGCTGCCGTCCAGCCCGAACCCCAACAATACCGTCACGATCCCCGAGCAGCTCGACTCGATCGAGATGAAGTTCCAGCTCAGCTTCAAGACGAAGGTGTGGCAGGGCGTGTTCGGCGAGTACGGCGACATCTGGGCCACCTACACGCAGTCCTCGCGCTGGCAGCTCTACAACAGCGAGGTGTCGCGCCCGTTCCGCGAGACCAACTACGAGCCGGAAGGCATGCTCGTGTTCAACACGAACTACAAGCTGCTCGGCTGGGACGGACGCCTGCTCGGCATCGGCATCAACCACCAGTCCAACGGAAGGAGCGATCCCTATTCGCGCAGTTGGAACCGCATCATCGGCGCCATCGGCTTCGAGCGCGACGGCTGGACGCTGATGCTGCGCCCGTGGTGGCGCTTCAACGAAGCCGCGCGCAACGACAACAATCCGGACATCGAGGATTACGTGGGGCGCGGCGAGGTGCAGGTCGTGCGGGTCACCGACACGCATCAGTTCAGCCTGCTGCTGCGCCACTCGCTGCGCGGCGGCGACCGCAGCCGCGGTTCCCTGCGCTACACGTGGAGCTTTCCGATCAGTCGCAGCCTGCGTGGCTATGCCGAGATCTTCACCGGCTACGGCGAGAGCCTGATCGACTACAACCATCGCGCGACCTATCTCGGCGTGGGGCTTTCCCTGCTCGATTGGTATTGATCGCCGGCGATGCGCGGGAACCTTGGGTCTACCGCGCCCGACCAAGAGGCCTGCACGGGAAACCCCCCGATTGCTCGGCAGGTTTCGCACGCACGCCGTGCGCGGCGCGTTCGGCCCAACTTGCCAAATCGGCGACTTGAGGGACACTTGGGGTGGCGGTCCCGCCTGGAAATCCGAATCAAGAAAAAGGAGAACGACGACGTGAAGATGCTGCATCCCCTTGCCTTCGGCCTGGCCGTCCTCGTGGCCGGCGTGGCGCAGGCGGCCGATCCGCCGAGCGGGTTCCGGCCGTGGTCGTGGGATATCCCGATCCTGCGCGGCGAGTACATGCCCACCAACGGCGGCACGCTCGGCACGCTCTCGGTCGGCTACACCGACGACGCCAACCGCACCTTCGGCGGCGCGACGATGTTCTACGACGCCGAGGGCAATCCCGTGACGCAGGCCGTCGCGGGCCAGGTCCACTTCAACGACGACGCGGTGGTCTCGCAGACCGGCGTGATCGCGTGGACGGACGTGAGCTTCTACGCGCTTTCCGACGGCCCGTGCCGGGGCTGCGCCGATCATCCGCGCTCGCAGCAGCAGACCGCCGACACCGGCCGCTTCGAGTGGACCGGGCCGCGCGGCGGCCGGCTCACCGTCAACGGCCAGACGCAGGACATGGTCGAGGCCTTCAGCGGGCCGCCGCTGATCGCCGACATCGACCTGTCCGGGTACTGGTTCGTCGTCGAGCGGCTCCATCGGTTCTCGGGAGCGGATGACGCCGAAGCCTTCGAATCGTTCCAGCTCAACACCGTGCGAATCGTGGCCCCGAGCGGATCGCGCACCTGGGAGACCACCGTGAGTCTTGCCGATGGCTACACCGAACCTTACGGCTCGGTGCCGCTGCCGCCGGCGGGTTCGCGCGAGTTCGACGTGGAGTGCATCGACTGCTACTCGGCCTACAACGTGGCCTCGGACATCTTCTCGGGCAAGCGCGGCGTGGACAGTTCGGCGACGATCTGGCTGGACGCCAGCAACCGGGGACGCGGCCTTCCGGTGCGCCCGCTTGGCTCGCGGCGCGTCGTGACCGATCAGGGCATGGAGCACTTCCGCGCCTACGCCACGCAGGACCGCATCGTGTTCCGCCGCAATCCGTATCCCGCAGGACATTCCGGGTACGGGCGGGACGAGATCCTGATGATCCGCATGGATTCCGATGCGTTCCGCGAGCGCACGTGGATGGATTGCGTAGCCTGCCCGTGAACAAAGGAGGTTCCGAGATGACGATGAAGATGAACATGACGACGACGCCACGCATCCTTTGCGCCCTTCTGGCCTGCGCCTTCGGTGCCGCCAGCGCGGCCGACCTGCCGAACCCGCCGAGCTGGTACCACCACACGTGGTCGATCCCGATCCTGCGCGGCGAGTACATGCCCACCAACGGCGGCACGCTCGGCACGCTCTCGGTCGGCTACACCGACGACGCCAACCGCACCTTCGGCGGCGCGACGATGTTCTACGACGCCGAGGGCAATCCCGTGACGCAGGCCGTCGCGGGCCAGGTCCACTTCAACGACGACGCGGTGGTCTCGCAGACCGGCGTGATCGCGTGGACGGACGTGAGCTTCTACGCGCTTTCCGACGGCCCGTGCCGGGGCTGCGCCGATCATCCGCGCTCGCAGCAGCAGACCGCCGACACCGGCCGCTTCGAGTGGACCGGGCCGCGCGGCGGCCGGCTCACCGTCAACGGCCAGACGCAGGACATGGTCGAGGCCTTCAGCGGGCCGCCGCTGGTGGCCGGGCTGGATCTCAGCGGCACCTGGCTG
>ENA-UOVV01001878-UOVV01001878.1-compost-metagenome-genome-assembly--contig:-NODE-1878-length-13446-cov-8.276753_pt1 | contig 13446 bp, 7 predicted proteins | sample MGYA00238155_ERZ761577 | MGnify/ENA primary metagenome ERZ761577 (study PRJEB28898, sample SAMN06268775) | compost metagenome | isolation source: Emeryville, CA | place: USA:Emeryville, CA | collected...
AGGCGCTACGCGCAGAGCGGCGACTGAGTGTCTACAGAACTCTGGCCGGTCCATTTCTGTTCGACCGGGCGGCGGCGGCCTGTGAGACAGTGCGGACCATGAACGCGGCGGAGCGTCAGGCCTGTTCGCTGGCCTTCCGGCAACGCTTCGCCCCCGCTGGCGATTCGGCTTCCGGTACGGTAAGCTACCGTACAAGGAGGCCCGACATGACCGCCATCGCCGACCGTCTCGACCTGCGCCTGAGTGTGGAGGACAAGAACCGCCTGCGCCGCGCCGCCGAGCTGCACGGCCTGCCGGTGGCCACCTTCGTGCGCGAAGCCGCGCTGCGCGAGGCCGAGACCACCATCGCCCATCCGCCCAAGGCCCGCCGAGGCGGCTTGGCTGCCCGCCTGCGCGGCCGCGCGACGGCGCGGATGGGCACCGACGAGATCATGAAGCTGACTCGTGGCGACTGACGCGCCCGCCTCGACGCCGGCCGCGGGCCGGCGCGTGCTGGTGGACGCAAACGTCCTGCTGGACGTGCTGACGGACGATCCGGACTGGTATGAATGGTCGGCGGCGCAGCTGGATGCCTGTGCCGACGGCGCGGAGCTATGCATCAACTCCATCATCTATGCCGAGGTCTCGGTCGGCTTTGAGCGCATCGAGGAGCTGGACGCGGCCCTGCCGGCCAATGCCTTCACCCGGCTGGAGCTGCCGTGGGAGGCCGGCTTCCTCGCCGGCAAGGCTTTCCTGCAGTACCGCCGTGCCAAGGGCGCGCGCACTTCGCCGCTGCCCGACTTCTACATCGGCGCCCATGCCGCCATCGAGGGCATGGCGTTGCTGACGCGGGATGCGAAGCGGTACCGCTCCTACTATCCAAAGCTGGAACTCATCTGCCCTTGAGCAGGGATGCCGACTGACTATGCAACTGCCTCACCTGATCGCTGAAAAATTGGCCGGCTGGCGCGCTGCCGGATATCCACACGAGCAATTCCCCGCGATTGCCGAAGTCCTGGACTGGCTTTCGGGGCGTGATGCCGGGCAGCCACCATTCTTGCGTATCCCCCAGGTGCGTGCGCTCGAAACCTACTGGTACCTGCGGCTGGTCGAAGGTACGCCCGGCATCCCGGACCTGTATGCCCGGCTTGCGGCGAGTCCGAGTGAGCATCTTGAAAGTCTCGGACTTTCCGGGGAGAGGCTCATGCAGGAAGCCTTCAATCTGGGCGGCGTAGCCCCCCTGCTCGACAAGATCAAGGACGACGATGATTTCGTGCGGCAGCACAAGCTCGAATCCCTGCGCGAAACCCTGACCCTGGACTATCCCAGCTACATCCTCGCGCTGGCCATGGGCGCCGGAAAGACCATGCTGATCGGGGCAATCATCGCCACCGAGTTCGCGATGGCGCAGGAATATCCCGACGAGGACTTCGTGCACAACGCGCTGGTGTTCGCGCCAGGCAAGACCATCATCGAGTCCCTGCGTGAACTGGCGACGATGCCCTTCGACGGCATCCTGCCGCCGCGGATGCACAAGCCGTTCGCCGCCAGCGTCAAGCTGACCTTCACCCGAGACGGCAGTCCGGACATCGACGTGATTCCCGGTTCGCACTACAACATCGTCGTCACCAACACCGAGAAAATCCGCATCCAGAAGGCGTCCATCCGCAAAGGCGACCTGGGCAGTCTGTTTGCCGGCGCCGGAGACGCAGACCTGCTCAAGCAGGATGTAGCCAACCGTCGCCTGCAGCGGCTGGCGCAGCTGCCGCATCTGGGCGTGTTCTCCGACGAGGCACACCACACCTACGGCCAGTCAATGGATGCCGAGCTGAAGAAGGTGCGCAAGACCGTGGACTACCTGGCCAGCGAGACGAACGTCGTCTGCGTGGTCAACACCACCGGCACTCCGTACTACAAAAAGCAGCCGCTTCTGGACGTCGTGTACTGGTACGGCTTGTCGCAGGGTATCGAGGATGGCTACCTCAAGCCCGTGTCCGGCAACATCGAAGCCTACGATTTCGGCGATGACATCAAGCCTTATGTCACCGAAGTCGTCGGTGATTTCCTCAAACATTACGGTGACGTGTCACTGCCGAATGGCGCCAGGGCCAAGCTGGCCCTCTACTTCCCGCAGACCGACGACCTGGAAGCCATGCGTCCTGTGGTGGAGGCGGCGCTGGCGGCCAACGGACACATGCCTACGGAGTGCCTGGCCAACCACTCGCACAGCCCGCAGGCTGACGTGGATGCCTTCAACCGGCTCAACGATCCTGCGTCAACGCACCGCGTCATCCTGCTGGTGAACCGTGGCACCGAGGGCTGGAACTGCCCCAGCCTGTTCGCCTGCGCGCTGGCTCGCAACCTGCAGTCCTCCAACAATTTCGTGCTGCAGGCGGCCACCCGCTGCCTGCGCCAGGTGCCCGGCAACCCGCACAAGGCCAAGATCTACCTGTCCCAGGACAACTACGCGGTGCTGGATCGGCAGTTGCAGGAGACTTACGGCGAATCCCTGTCAGACCTCAAGCAAGGGCGTGAGAACCTGCGTCACGCCAAGATCGTGCTGCTCAAGGAGAACATTCCGCCGTTGGTGCTCAAACGGCAGATCGTCCGCGTGCGACGGATGGAGGCAAGGATTCCAGAGGCGCTTGAACTGCAACGTCCGGAGGACGACGACCCCGCGCTGACCGTGCAGCGTTACGAACTGGCCGCCCAGGTCAGCAGTCTGCGGGTCATGCGCGAGTTGGGCGACGCGCTGCCGGTCGAGGCTGCCATCGAAGCGACTGACACCCGCACGGCGGCCGCGGACCTCGCAGCACGCTACCGGCTCCCGCTGTTCGCGGTACTGGACGCGCTGCGCGGCGCCTACGGTGACGACGATGTACCGCTGCGTCACCTGGATGCGTTGGCGGGCCAGCTGGAAGGCCAGGTGCGCCACTACGAGACCGAAACCGAGGAAATCGAAGTCGCGCTTGCGCTGGTGCGGCCCGAAGGCTTCAACGAGGACCAGGACCAGAGTGGCAAGCCCATCCGCACGGCCGAGATCACCTACCGCAAGGACAGGGCCAACCGCCTGTGGAGGGCGGAGGATGCCCGCGCCGATTACGGTGGCAGCTTCGGTTTCCACTACAGCCCGTACAATTTCGACTCGCTGCCGGAGAAGGACTTCCTCGCCAAGGTGCTGGATGCCCTGCGGATCGATGCGGGCGACATCGAGGACGTGTACTTCACCGGAGGTCTGGGCCGCGACAAGACCGATTTCGTGGTCGAGTACAAGGGCGTGGACGGCCGCTGGCATCCGTACTCGCCGGACTTTCTGATCCGGCGCAGGCCGGCCGCCGGCGGCCGCCCTGGCAGTGGCAAGCTGCTGATCGTGGAGATCAAGCAGGAACGCCTGCGCAAGGACGCGACCGACGGCGAAGACGGCCGCAAGGCGATGGCCGTACGTGAATGGGCCAGGCTCAATCCCGACCGCATCGCCTACGAGATGCTCTTTACCGACACCGATACCGTGGCGAACAACGACTTTGCCCGGGTGCGTACATTCCTGGGGGGCAAGTCATGAGCGCGCGCAAGGCCGCAAAGAACGCATCAAAAGCACCGGTCCAGTCGGCTGCGAAGAAAGTTGCGAAGAAGGTGACCCGGAAGGCGGCGGCCAAGGCCGCCCCTGCGGCCGGTGCCGACGTGCTGGCCCGCGTGCGTGGCGCGCAGCAGGCCGTGACCATCGGCAAGGCGGGTGGCCGGCCGATGTTGAGCTGGGTGGGCAAGCGCGCCCCGGCCAGCGTGCAGGCGTTCCCGGCGCAACTGGTCGAAACCTATGGCGAAGAAGCGCCGGATGATGCGCTGTGGGACAAGTGGCCCAATGACCTGCGCCGCGGCGGCCTGCTGTACCACGGCGACAACAAGGAGGTGCTGGCGCACCTGCTGGCCAACGGGTTCCGCGGCCAGGTGAAGCTGATCTACATCGACCCGCCGTTCGACTCCGGCGCCGACTACGTGCGCAAGGTGGAATTGCGTGGCCCAAAGGGCAAGGTGAAGCTGGACGGCGAGGGCTACACGCTGGGCGAGCAGATCCAGTACACCGATATCTGGGCCAACGACAACTACCTGCAGTTCATGTACGAGCGGCTGTTGTTACTCAAAGAGCTGCTGGCAGACGGTGGCGCCATCTTCTTGCACTGTGACGCATCGAAGGGAGCGTTTCTTCGGTTGCTTATGGATGAAGTGTTTGGCGCCGATCGTTTCGTGAATGAAATAGTTTGGAGCTACCGGCGCTGGCCTTCCGATGTCTCTGCGTTTCAATCAATGCATGACACGATCTACTATTACGTGCTCAAGGGCAAAAACAAGCACACGTTCCACAAACAGTACGAGGATGCGTCCGAAAGCTACCTGAAGCGTTTTGGCGGCAAAACACAAATACTTGATGCCGAAAGCGGAACTCGAAAAATCACAAGCGATGAAGAGACAAAAGGCATGCCTCTTCGCGACGTATGGGATCTATCGATACTCGCAGGCGTGAAGGCGGAGCGTGTCGGCTACCCCACACAGAAGCCGGAAGAGCTGGTTGCGCGGATGATCCAAGTCTGTTCGAACCCCGGCGACCTGGTGCTGGACTGCTTCATCGGCTCCGGCACCACCGCGGCGGTCGCGCAAAAGCTTGGCCGCCGCTGGATCGGCTGTGACATCAACAAGGGCGCCATCCAGACTACCGCCAAGCGTCTGCAGAGGATTATGGGGGAGCAGGTCGCGGAGGGTGGTAAGCCGGCTCAGGGCAAACTGCTGGGCGAGGGCGACGCGCCTTCGCCGGCACAGCTTGGCTTCACCCACTGGCGCGTCAACGACTACGACCTGGCTATCCAGCACAACGAGGCGGTGAACCTGGCCTGCGAGTACCTGGGCGTGGAGCGGTTGCGCAGCGATGCCTACTTCGACGGCCTGCTCGGCAAGCGTCTGGTCAAGATCATTCCCTTCGGCCATCCGCTCTCGCCGATGGACCTGGAGGCGATCAAGACCGAGCTGGACGCCCGGCCCGACGAGGACCGCGCGATCACCGTGGTCTGCCTGGGCAAGGAGCTTGCCAGCGACACCTGGCTGGCCGAATGGAACCGCCTGCGCAAGAAGAAGACCGACCCGCACCACATCGAGGTCATCGAGCTGCGCAACGACCCCAAGTACGGCGGCTTCTTCCAGCACGAGCCGGCACAGGCGCGCGTGGCGGTGAAGCGCAAGGGCGGCAAGCTGCACGTGGAGATCAAGGATTTCGTCTCCCCTGGCATCCTGCAACGCCTGGCGCAGCAATCCGGCGTAGTCCAGGCCAAGGTCGCCGACTGGCGTGCCATGGTGGACAGCGTGATGATCGACACGGCCTACGATGGTGCCGTATTCAACGTGGTCCACGCCGACGTGCCTGCCCGCAAGGCCGATTTCGTGGCTGGCGAGTACACGCTGGAGGCGCCCGTTGGCGAGGCCGCCGTGGCGGTGAAGATCACCGACATGCTGGGCGAGGAAGTCCTGGTGACGCAGACGGTCTGAATGGCTCAGCTGGGGCGGTGGCGCGGTTTGTCCGCTTGCGCCGCTCCGGTATCCTGTCGCCAACACACCCGCCACGCTTAGCCCTGCCCCGGCAGGTGATGCGCATCATTGGCGGGTTTTTGTTGGCGGCGTGTCTGGGGTACACCAGCGGTACACCGCGCAGTTCTTGTGCGTTGCAGCAAGCTAACGTAAGTTATTGATCTTCAAGTAAAACCGGCTAACATGGGCTAACGCCGGTTTGCCTTGAGAATCAGCAAGTTATTGATTCAAAAGGGAACTTTTAATCCGCTGGTCGATGGTTCGAATCCATCACGGCCCACCATCTCCCGCCGGCGCCCGCGCCGGCCGCCGCACCGCACGGGTGCGCGCGCTCAGCCTTCCTCGCGGATGATTTCCAGCACTTCGGCGCCATAGCGGCCGAGCTTGCTGCCGCCTACGCCGCCCACCCGCGCCAGTTCGCTCGGGGTGCCCGGGCGGAACTGGGCGATGTCGCGCAGGGTGCGGTCGTTGAAGATCACGTAGGCCGGCACGTTCTGCTCGCGCGCGGTCTGGGCGCGCCAGCGGCGCAGGGCGTCGAACAGGGCGCGGTCGCAGGCGTCCACGTGCAGGGTGCTTTCGCTGCGGCGCTCGCCGCCGCCGCGCGAGGAGCCGCCGCTGCCGGGCGGGTCGCGGCGCATGGCCACGGCCTGCTCGCCCTTGAGCACCGGCCGCGCCGCCGCGCCCAGGCGCAGGCTGCCGTGGCCCTCGGCATCGACCTCCAGCAGGCCGGAGACCACCAGCTGGCGGAACACGCTGCGCCAGGCATTGGCGTCCAGGTCGGTGCCGATGCCGTAGGTGGACAGCTCGTGGTGGCGGAACTGGCGGATCTTCTCGGTATCGGCCCCGCGCAGGACATCGATCAGGTGGGCGGCGCCAAAGCGCTGGCCGGTGCGGTAGACGCAGCTCAGGGCCTTGCGCGCGGCCTCGGTCGCATCCCAGGTCTGCACTGGATGCAGGCAGTTGTCGCAGTTGCCGCACACGCCCGGGCCTCGGCCGTTGCCGGCATAGGTCTCGCCGAAGGCGGCCAGCAGCGCCTGGCGCCGGCACATGGCCGATTCGCAGAAGCCCAGCAGCTGGTCCAGCTTGCGCCGCTCCAGCGCCTTGCGCTCCTCGCTGGCCTCGCCCTGCTCGATCATCTGCCGCAGCAGGACCACGTCGCCCAGGCCATAGGCCATCCAGGCCTCGGCCGGTTCGCCGTCGCGCCCGGCCCGGCCGGTCTCCTGGTAATAGCCCTCGATCGACTTGGGCAGGTCAAGGTGGGCGACAAAGCGCACGTCGGGCTTGTCGATGCCCATGCCGAAGGCGATGGTGGCGCACATCACGATGCCGTCCTCGCGCAGGAAGCGGCGCTGGTGCTCGGCCCGGACCTCGGCCGGCAGGCCGGCGTGGTAGGGCAGGGCGGGAATGCCGCGCCCGGCCAGGAACCCGGCCGTTTCCTCGACCTTGCGCCGGGACAGGCAGTAGACGATGCCCGACTCGCCGCTGTGCCCGGCCAGGAAATCCACCAGCTGCCGGCGCGGGTTGTCCTTGTGGGCCACGCTGTAGCGGATGTTGGGCCGGTCGAAGGAGCTGACGAAGCGGCGCGCGCCTTCCAGGGCCAGGCGTTCGGCGATCTCGCGCTGGGTCGGCGGGTCGGCGGTGGCGGTCAGGGCGATCCGCGGCACCTGCGGCCAGCGCTCGTGGAATACGGTCAGCTGGCGGTATTCGGGGCGGAAGTCGTGGCCCCACTGCGACACGCAGTGGGCCTCGTCGATCGCGAACAGGGCGATGCGGCTGCGCTCGAGCAGGGACAGGAAGCGCGGGGTGAGCAGGCGCTCGGGGGCCACGTAGAGCAGGTCCAGGCGCCCTTCGACCAGCTCGCGCTCGACCCGCCGGGCCTGCTCGGCGTCCAGGGTGGAATTGAGGTAGGCCGCGCGCACGCCCAGCTGCAGCAGGGCCTCGACCTGGTCCTGCATCAGTGCGATCAGCGGCGAGACGACGATGCCGGTGCCGGGGCGCAGCAGCGCCGGGATCTGGTAGCAAAGCGACTTGCCGCCGCCGGTGGGCATCAGCACCAGGGCGTCGTGGCCGGCGGCCAGGTGCTCGACGATGGCCTGCTGCTGGCCGCGGAAGGCCGGGTAGCCGAACACCCGCTGCAGCACCGCCAGCGCGTCCTCCGGCGGGTCCGCGGCGGGGGCGTCATGGCCGGCCAGGACCGGGACCTCGTGGGGGAACTCCTGCATGGTTCAAGGATACCGGGGCGCGGCACCGGGGTAATGGACGGATGCCGAACGCGGGGTCGGAAAAAGCGACGGCCTCCCGCCCGGGAGGCCGTCGCTGGCCGGACTGGCCCGCGCAGGCGGGCTGAGGCGCTTACTCCTCCAGCAGCGAGCGCAGCATCCAGGCGTACTTCTCGTGGGTCTGCAGGCGCTGGGTCAGCAGGTCCACCGTGGGGTCGTCATTGGCGTCGTCGGCGATCTTGAGCACGCCGCGGGCGGTGCGGCACACCGCCTCGTTGCCCTCGACCAGCTGGGCGACCATGCCGCGCCAGTCGGGCACGCCGTCGCCGCCTTCCTCCTCGTGGATGTCGGACAGGCGGATGAACTCGGCATAGGAGCCGGGGGCGTTGAAGCCCAGGGCGCGGATGCGCTCGGCCACGTCGTCCAGGGCGTTCCACTGCTCGGTGTACTGGTCCATGAACATCACGTGCAGCGAGTTGAACATCGGGCCGGTGACGTTCCAGTGGAAGTTGTGGGTCTTCAGGTACAGGGTGAAGGCGTCGGCCAGGAAGCGCGACAGGCCCTGGGCGATCTTCTCGCGATCCTTGTCGGCGATGCCGATGTGCACCGGGGTGGCGCTGGCGGCGGGGGTGCGGCCCTTGGCCGGGCTGGACTTGCTCTTGGACTTGGTCTGGGTCTTGGCCATCGGAGGCTCCTCGGGGGGTGGATCCAACACGTGGAAGGTGGGGCTGTCACAATAAGACAGTAACGCCCCCCGCGTAATGCAAAGTTTCACACATTCGGATTGATGGACCCCATAGCAGCCCCCTTGCGCGACGCCCTGGACGCGGGCCGGCGCCGGATCGACGACGCCCTGACCCGTGACCGGGGCCGGCTCCACGGCCTGTGGTCGCGCTGGCGCGCGGCCCCGGCCGACCCGGCCCTGCGCGAACGCTTCGAGTCGGCCCTGGCCGCCTCGACCCAGGCCGTGCGCCAGCGGGCGGCCTCGGCCCCGGAAATCAGCATCGAGCAGAACCTGCCCATCGCCGCCCAGGCCGAGCGCATCGTGGAGCTGATCCGCAGCCACCAGGTGGTGGTGGTGGCCGGCGAGACCGGCTCGGGCAAGACCACCCAGCTGCCCAAGCTGTGCCTGGCGGCCGGACGCGGGGTGGCCGGCAGCATCGGCTGCACCCAGCCGCGCCGGATCGCCGCCCGCGCCGTGGCCGGACGGGTGGCCGAGGAGCTCAAGACGCCGCTGGGCGGGCTGGTCGGCTACCAGGTGCGCTTCACCGACAACGTCGGTGCCGACACCCGGGTCAAGTTCATGACCGACGGCATCCTGCTGGCGGAGATCGCTTCCGACCGCTGGCTGTCGGCCTACGACACCATCATCATCGACGAGGCGCACGAGCGCAGCCTCAACATCGATTTCCTGCTCGGCTACCTCAAGCAGCTGCTGCGCAAGCGTCGCGACCTGAAGGTGATCGTGACCTCGGCCACGATCGACACCGCGCGCTTTTCCCGCCACTTCGACGACGCCCCGGTGGTGGAGGTGGAGGGACGCACCTTCCCGGTGGAGGTGCGCTACCGCCCGCCCGGCCAGGCCCAGGAGCCGGCCGGGCCGGCGCCGGGCGCCCCGGGCAAGGGCGGCGGCCGCCGCGAACCGGCGCCGGAGCGCGAGCTGGACCCGCTGGCGGCCATCACCCGCGCCGTGGACGAGATCACCGCCGAGGACCCGCGCGGGGACATCCTGGTGTTCCTGCCGGGCGAGCGTGAGATCCGCGACCTGCACCGGGCGCTGGAGAAGCGCCAGTACCGCGCCACCGAGGTGTTGCCGCTGTACGCGCGGCTGTCGGCGAAGGACCAGGACCGGGTGTTCAACCCGGGGCCGGGGCGGCGCATCGTGCTGGCCACCAACGTGGCCGAGACTTCGCTGACGGTGCCGCGGATCCGCTACGTGATCGACCCCGGCGAGGCGCGGATCAAGCGCTACAGTCCGCGCTCGAAGATCGACCGCCTGCATGTGGAGCCGATCAGCCAGGCCAGCGCCAACCAGCGCAAGGGCCGCTGCGGCCGCATCGCCGAGGGCGTGTGCTATCGCCTGTATTCGGAGGCCGATTTCCTGGCCCGGCCGGAGTTCACCGACCCGGAGATCCGCCGCACCAGCCTGGCCGGGGTGATCCTGCGCATGCTCCACCTGGGGCTGGGCCGGATCGAGGACTTCCCGTTCCTGGAGGCGCCGGACGAGCGCGCCATCGCCGACGGCTGGCAGCAGCTGCTGGAGCTGGGCGCGATCGAGGACGGCCCCAACGGCCAGCGCCGGTTGAGCGCGATCGGGCGGCAGATGGCGCGCCTGCCGGTGGACGTGAAGCTGGCGCGCATGCTGGTGGCCGCCCAGGCCCATGGCGTGCTGCGGGCGATGCTGCCGATCGCCGCCTTCCTCGGCGTGCAGGACCCGCGCGAGCGCCCGCCGGAGGCGCGCGAGGCGGCCGACAACGCCCATGCCCAGTTCGCCGACCCGCGCTCGGAATTCGTCGGCATCCTGCGCCTGTGGCAGGCCTATGACCAGGCCTATGGGGAACTGACCCAGTCCAGGCTGCGGGACTGGTGCGGCAAGCGCTTCGTCGGCTTCCTGCGCATGCGCGAATGGCGCGAACTGCACCGCCAGCTCAAGCTGCTGTGCGAGGAGCTGGGCTGGCGCGAGGAGCCGGCCGAGGCCGCGCTGCTGCCGCTGCTGGCCGGCGCCCCGGCGGCCGACGAGCGCGGCCCGGCCCAGGGCCGGCCCAGCCGCGGCGAACTGCACCGCGCCGCGCGCCTGGCGCGGGAGGGGGTCAAACCGGGGCCGGAGCCGGTCTCGCAGGACGCGCAGGGCGGCGGCAGGAAAGCGGGGAAAAGCGGCGCCGATCCCGGTCCTGCCTTCAGCGCCCGCGAGCGGGCCGCCGCCTACCAGGCCCTGCACCGCGCGCTGATCGCCGGCATGCCCACCCAGGTCGGCCACCGCAGCGACAAGGGGGATTACCAGGCGCCGCGCCAGCGCCGCTTCCAGCTGTTCCCGGCCTCGCCACTGGCCAGGAAGCCACCGCCGTGGGTGCTGGTGGCCAGCCTGCTGGACACCCAGAAGGTCTGGGGCCTGACCGCCGCGGCGATCGAGCCGGACTGGGTGATCGCCGAGGTGCCCGGCCTGCTGGCGCGCAAGCATTTCGACCCGCGCTGGTCGCGCGCCCAAGGCAATGTCCTGGCCTCCGAGCAGATCAGCCTGTTCGGCCTGGTGCTGGCGCCCAAGCGCCCGGTGCACTACGGCCGCATCGACCCGGCCGGGGCCCATGACATCTTCGTGCGCCAGGCCCTGGTGCCCGGCGAGATCGACAGCAAGTCCGCCTTCCTGGCCGCCAACCTCAAGACCCTGGAGCAGGCGCGCGAGGAGGAGGCCAAGCTGCGCCGCGCCGGCCTGGTGGCCGACGAGGACTGGCAGGCGCGCTGGTACCTGGACCGGATCCCGCCGGAGATCCATTCGGCCGTGGCCCTGGACGCCTGGCATGCCAGGCTGGCGCCGGAGAAGCGCCAGGGCCTGCGCTGGAGCACGGCCGACCTGCTGCCGGGCGAGGGCAGCCAGGCCGACCTGTACCCCAGGTACTTCCCGCTGGGCGATGCGCGGCTGCCGCTGCACTACCGCTTCGAGCCGGGCGCGGCCGATGACGGCGTGACCCTGGAGGTGCCGCTGGCCCTGCTCAATGCGCTGGACCCGTCGCGGCTGTCCTGGCTGACCCCAGGCTTCATCGCCGACAAGGCCGCCGGGTTGATCCGCGGCCTGCCCAAGGCCATGCGCCGCAACTACGTGCCGGCGCCGGACTTTGGCCGCGCCTTCTTCGAGGCCTTCCCGCAGCCGACCGCCGATTCGCTGGAAGGCGAGCTGGCGCGCTTCCTGTCCAGGACCACCGGGGCCACGGTCTCGGCCCTGGACTTCGACCCGGCCGCGCTGGAGCCGCACCTGCGCATGAACCTGCGCCTGCGCGAGGAGGGGCCGGCCGGCAAGATCCTGGCCGAGTCGCGCGACCTGGACGCGCTGCGCGCGCGCTTTGGCGAGCGCGCCGGGCGGGCCTTCGCCGCCCGCGCCGGGCGCGCGCTGGCCGCCTCCAGCGCCGAGCTGCGCGAGTTCCCGGCCGAGCCGCTGCCCCTGCAGATCCAGGGCGAGGCCGGGGTGCCTGGCTATCCGGCCCTGGTCGACGCCGGCGACCACGCCCTGCTGCGGGTCTTCGCCGACCGCCGCGAGGCCGAGGCCGCGCACCCGCGCGGGGTGGACCGGCTGCTGCGCATCGCCCTGGCCGACAAGGCCCGGCAGGCGCGCAAGCAGTTGCCGGTCTCGCCCAAGCTGGGCCTGCTGTACGCGGCCATCGAGCAGTTCGGCAGCGGCCCGGAAGCCAAGGTCAGGGAGAAGGAGCAGCTGCGCGCCGACCTGGTCGAGGCCGCGCTCAACGCGGTGCTGGCCGACGGGCTGGGGGAGATCCGTGACCCGGCCGCGTTCGCGCGCCGCGCCGAGCAGGCGGGCCGCGGCCTGTTTGCCGAGGCCATGGCCCGGCTGCAGCTGGCCGAGCAGATCCTGGGCGCGGTGGCCGCTCTCAAGCCCAGGCTGGAGGCGCCATTGATGGGCTGGGCCGGGGCCAACCTGGACGACCTGCGCGCGCAGCTGGAAGGCCTGGTGCATCCGGGCTTCCTGCGCCACACCCCGGCCGAGGCGCTGGCGCAGTTCCCGCGCTGGCTCAAGGGCATGGCCCTGCGCGCCGAGCGCGCGCTGCGCGATCCGGCCCGCGACCAGGCGCGCATGCTCGAGCTCAAGCCCTTCATCGACGCCCTGGCCCGGGCGCGCGCGCAGGGCCTGGACGCGGCGCCGGAATGGCAGGCGCTGCGCTGGGACCTGGAGGAGCTGCGGGTGCTGCTGTTCGCCCAGGAACTGGGTTCGCGCGGCGGGGTCTCGCCGAAGAAACTGGCCCAGCGCCTGGCGGCGCTGGAGCAGGGCTGAGCACGGCTGCGCGCCGAGGTGAACGCTCGCGTGATGGAGGCGCGTGCCCGGCTTGTGAGGGCGTGGCCCGGGCCGCTAGTGTAGGGGCCCGTCCACGCGCCGGAATGGCCTTGTCCCGCCCCTCCATCGATGGTCTGCTTCCTCTGCTCGCAGGACCCGGCGCGGCCCTGCCGCCGGCGGTACGCGAGCGTCTGGAGCAGGCCTGGCAGGCCGCGGACACCGACCGCAGCTGCCGCTCGCCCTGGCCGGTCATCGGCGACACCCTTTACACGCTCATCCGCCTGGAGGCCGACGAGTCCGCGCTGACCGCGGCCCTGCTGTTCGACCTGCCCGGCCTGCGCGCGGCGGTGGCCCGCGAGCTGGCCGCCAGCCAGCCGGCGGTGGCCGGCCTGCTCGACGGCCAGGACGCGGCCGACCAGGTCTGGGCGCTGCACGCCGGGCGCGAGGCCGGACGCAATGGCGAGGGCCTGCGCCGGCTGCTGCTGGCCATCATCCAGGACCTGCGGGTGGTGCCGATCCTGCTGTCGCGGCAGCTGGCGCGGATGCGCGCGGCCACGCAGCTGGAGCCGGAGGAGCGCCGCGCCCTGGCCCAGCTCACCCGCGACATCCACGCCCCGCTGGCCAATCGCCTGGGCATCTGGCAGCTGAAGTGGGAGCTGGAGGACCTGGCCTTCCGCTACC
>ENA-UOVV01001880-UOVV01001880.1-compost-metagenome-genome-assembly--contig:-NODE-1880-length-13440-cov-6.972357_pt1 | contig 13440 bp, 12 predicted proteins | sample MGYA00238155_ERZ761577 | MGnify/ENA primary metagenome ERZ761577 (study PRJEB28898, sample SAMN06268775) | compost metagenome | isolation source: Emeryville, CA | place: USA:Emeryville, CA | collected...
AGCGGACTCTGGTACTTGGCTGCCTTCGGGCTGGCGACCGTGGTCGCCGACCACGTGCTTCGCCGCCGCGCCGGCCTGCCGAGGCCCGCAGTCGCCGCCTGGCTGGCGCAGGCCCCGGTGAGCTTCCTCGTACTCGTGCCGATCGCGGCGATCACCCACCTCGCCAGTTGGCTCGGCTGGTTCGTCAGCAGTGACGGCTGGGGACGGCAGGCGGTCGAGGCGAGCGGTGGCTGGTTCGAGGCGGCGACCGCCTCGTTGCAGTCGTGGTGGCAATACCAAGCCGCGGTCCTCGGCTTCCACTCCAGCCTGAGCACCGACCACCCCTACGCCTCCCCCGCGTGGGAGTGGCCGCTGCTGCTGCGCCCGACCCTGATGTGGTTCGAGCGCGATGAGGCCGCAGGCATCGACACCATCATCACCCCGCTGCCAAACCCGCTGCTGTGGTGGCTCGCCTGGGCCGCGCTCGCGTGGCTCGGCTGGCGAGCAGTCCGCCGCCGCACCATCCCCGGCACCGGGGTGCTGCTGCTCGCGATCGCGGCCGGCTGGCTGCTCTGGCTGGTCATGCCGGAGCGCACGATGTACCAGTTCTACACCGTGGTGCTGTTGCCCTATCTAGTGGTGGCGCTCGCCCTACTCCTGCGCGAGATAGCTGGACGCGATCGCAGCCATGCCGCCCGCCGACTGAGCGGCATCGGCACGGTTGCGGCGGTCCTCGCCGTCATCATGCTGCTGTCAGCCTGGTGGTATCCGATGTGGACCGGACTGCCGGTACCGACGTGGTTTTACGGCACCCACCGCTGGCTTCCTGGCTGGTAACCCCCGCATTTTCGGCCCTGTGTGACGCTCTGTTACGCCGGAGCCCCTCCGAGGCCTCCCCGCAGGAGTAGCCCTGAAATCACTGGGGTAGCGTAGCCCTATGGCAGATCGCGAATACGGCTTTAGCACGCGCGCAATTCACGCGGGCAACATCCCCGACGCGGTGAGCGGCTCCCGCGCGCTCCCGATTTATCAGAGCACCGCCTTCGTCTTTGACGACACCGCGGACGCTGCTGCGCGCTTCGCCCTGCAGAAGTACGGCAACATTTACTCACGACTGGCCAACCCCACCGTGGCGAGCTTCGAAGAGCGTATCGCCAGCCTCGAAGGCGGCCTGGGTGCCGTGGCCACCGCCTCGGGCCTGAGCGCCGAATTCATCACCTTCGCCTCGCTGGCCGGCGCTGGCGACCACATCGTCGCCGCGGCCCAGCTCTACGGTGGCTCGGTCACCCAGCTCGACATCACGCTGCGCCGATTCGGTGTCGAGACCACCTTTGTGAACTCCACCGACCCGGCCGACTACGCCGCTGCCATCAAGGACAACACCAAGCTAATCTTCGCCGAATCGATCGCGAACCCCTCCGGTGAGATCGCCGACATTGAGGGCCTGGCCGAGGTGGCGCACGCCGCCGGCATCCCGCTGATCATCGACTCCACCGTGTCGACCCCGTACCTGCTGCGTCCGATTGAGTGGGGCGCCGACATCGTCATCCACTCGGCCACCAAGTTCCTCGGCGGACACGGCACCACCCTCGGTGGCGTCGTCGTCGAGTCCGGCCGCTTCGACTGGCACAACCCGCGCTTCCCGCTCTTCCACGAAATCGCCCACCACTACGGTGGCCTGACCTGGAACGGCAACTTTGGCGAGTACGCTTTCCTGACCCGTCTGCGCGCCGAACAGCTGCGCGACATCGGCCCCACCCTGTCGGCGCAGTCCGCCTGGCAGCTCTCGCTGGGCGTCGAGACTCTGCCGCTGCGCATGGACAAGCACGTGGCCAACGCCCGCGCGGTCGCCGAATGGCTCGAGGCCGACCCGCGCATCGAATTCGTCAACTGGGCGGGACTGCCGAACCACCCGCCCCACGCCCGTGCCGCCAAGTACCTGCCGAAGGGTCCCGGCAGCGTGTTCAGCTTCGGCATCAAGGGCGGCCGCGAGGCGGGCCGCACCTTCATCGAGTCGGTGAACCTCGCCAGCCACCTCGCCAACATTGGCGACGCCAAGACCCTGGTGATCCACCCGGGCTCGACCACGCACTCGCAGCTCACCGAGCAGCAGCTGCTGGACGCTGGCGTGCTGCCGGGCCTGGTGCGCATCAGCGTCGGCATCGAGGATGCCGACGACATCATCTACGACCTCGACCAGGCGCTCGCCGCCGCGACGAAGGAGGCATAAGCATGACTGCCACCGACACCGTCCAGACTCACCTGGCGAACGGCCTGACCTGTGAGCTGCCGGCCGACTCGCCACTGGCTCGCCGCCTGCGCTCGCTGCGCACCTGGCTCGGCCCAAGCGCCAAGGAGCGCCTGTCGCTGCTGCGCAACGCCAAGTCGGTCGCCATCGTCGGCATGAGCGACAAGCCGGCCCGCTCCAGCTACTTCGTCGGCACCTACCTGGTGCAGTCCTCGGACTACCGGGTCTACTTCGTGAACCCGAACTTGGCCGGTACCGAGATCCTGGGCCAGCCGGTCTACGCGACGCTCGCGGACCTGCCCGAGGTGCCGGACATCGTCGACGTGTTCCGCAAGGGGAGCGACATCCCTTCGGTGATCGACGAGGTCGTGGCCGTGGGTTCGCCGACCATCTGGGTGCAGCTCGGCATCTGGAATGAGGAGGCCGCGTACTACGGCGAGGAGCAGGGCCTCAACGTGGTGATGGACCGTTGCATCAAGATCGAGCACGCCCGCTTCAACGGCGGCCTGCACCTGCTCGGCTTCGACACCGGCCAGATCACCTCCCGCAAGACCATCCGCTAAGCCGCGTGCATCGGTCCCGCTGCAGCGGGGCCGGGGCCGTGTGCGCACGTTCCGAGGAATCCCGATGAGCAGCACCTCTCCCCTGGTCAGCACCGAATGGCTCGCTGAGCGCCTCGGCCAGCCCGACCTCGTCCTCGTCGAGAGCACGGTGCTGCCGGTCTCCGGCGGCTACGTGACCGGCCACGAGCTGTACCTGCTCGAGGGTCACATCCCTGGTGCAGTGTTCGCGGACATGATCGAAGACTTCTCGGAACCCGGCGGCGCCTACCCCTTCACTCGTCCCAGCCGGGAACGCCTGCAGGCCTCGGCCGAAGCGCTCGGCATCGGCGACGGCAAGACAGTGGTGCTGTACGACCGCGCCGCCGGCCAGTGGGCTGCGCGCCTGTGGTGGGTGCTGCGCAGCCACGGCGTCGAGGTGCTGGTGCTGAACGGTGGCTTCACGCGCTGGCTGGCTGAAGGTCGCGAGACCGAGCTGGGCCACGTCGAGCCGACGCCCGCCTCACTGACGCTGGGCGAGCCTCGCCCGGAACTGTGGGTGGACAAGGACGACGTGCAGGCAATCGTCGCCGGCGAGGCAAAAGGCACGCTCATCTGCGCGGTGCCCGCCCGCGAATTCAGTGGCGAACTCGGCTCCCGCCCGCGCCTGGGGCACATCCCCGGCAGCACCAGCGTCCCGGTCGGCTCCCTCCTGGACCGCCTCACGAACACCTTCGCTGAGGAGGGGGCCCTGCGGGACACCTTCGGCGAGGTGCTGCAGGCGCCCCGCGTCATCAGCTACTGCGCGGGCGGCATCGCCGCAACCGCGGACGCGCTGGCCCTCACCGTCCTCGGCCACCCGAACGTCGCCGTGTACGACGGCTCGCTCAACGAATGGGCCGCCGACCCGGACGCACCGCTGGTGACGACGGTCTAGGACGCCGAGATCCGATCGTCGGTCGGGTGCGGCACGCAGTGCACTTCGATGCCTGCCTTGCGCACCTCCACGACGACCGGGTGATCCTCGTCTGCGTCAGTGACGATCGCCGTAATCTCACCGAGCCGGGCCACATTGATCAGCTGGACCCGGCCGAGCTTTGACGAGTCCACCACCGCGATCACGCGGTCTGCGGCATTGACCGCGTACCGCTTCACCGCGCCCTCTTCCCGGTGGTACTCGGTTGCGCCATGCAAGGCGTCGATCCCTGCGACACCCATGAAGAACACGTCGCAGTTATAGCGCAGGAAGGCGTCCTCGGCCTCAGATCCGATCAGGCTCATTTCGCCCGGACGCACCCGGCCGCCAGTCACCAGCACCGTGGTGTCCGGCTCATCGGCCAGTTCGAGTGCGACCAAGAGGCTTGGCGTGACCACGGTCAGGCCGAAGTGCCTGCCGCGCAGTTCCCGAGCCACGGCCAGGATCGTGCTGCCAGAGTCGAGGATGACGGTTTCGTGCGGCTGGACGAGTGCCACAGCGGCCTGGGCGAGATGCGCCTTCTCCACTGCCGCCACCGACGCGCGAGCGGCGAACGGTGGCTCATTCGCTTTACCAACCAGCGAAATTGCACCGCCCACGACGCGACGAACGACATTCTCTTCTTCGAGCAGCTCGATGTCTCGGCGGATCGTCATCTCGGACACACCGAACTCGATCGCGAGTGAGGCATAGTCGACCTCACCGCGGCTCACCACGCGCTGCTCGATCAGTGCACGACGCGATTTGGCATCCATGTTCCCGCCCGCCTGTCTACCGCTCATGTTCATCGAAGCCGCAAGTTCCTTGCAGCCACCCCACAGCAAGGGTAGCCCGCTGCCGAACCCCGGCGCCCGAGCCGCCACGGTGTGTACGTGTGCGGGACATTACTGGATCAGCATCACGATGCCAACGACGAAGCCGAGGCAGATCACCGCGATGCGCAGCACCAGGTCCGGCACCATGCGAGCGACCTTCGCGCCCGCCGTGCCGCCCAGCAGCGCAGCTGGCGCCAGAATCGCCACGGCCAGGGGATCGACCAACCCCGAGAAGAGGAAGATGACGACACCGATCGCGTTCACCAGCAAGGCAATGAGGCTCTTCAGCCCGTTCAGGGACTGGAACGAGCCGCCCAGGAAGATGCCCATGACGGCGAGCAGCAGCACGCCGAGGCCAGCGCCGAAGTAAGAACCATAGATCGATGCCACGAAGATACCGAACTGGGCGGCCCAGGTGACGTCCGAACCGGCCTCATCCTCGCCCGCCGCTGCGCGCTTCGCCTTGAGTTTGGCCGCCAGGATGGGCTGCACCGCCAACAGCACGGCGGAACCAAGCACCAGGTACGGCACGATGCCATCAAAGATTGACGGATCGGTCACCAGCAAGAGCAGCGCCCCTGCGATACCACCGAGTAGCGCGGTGATTCCGAAGGACATCAGACGCGGCCCCTGAGCCTTGAGCTCGCGTCGGTAGCCGATCGCACCGCCGGCGTAGCCGGTGAGCATACCGACCGAGGAGGTGACGTTGGCCTGCAGTGGGGGCAGTCCGGCAGCCATCAGCGCGGGGAAGGAAATCAGGGTGCCACCACCGGCAGCCGCATTCACGGCACCACCCAGGAAGCCTGCCCCTGCAATGAGCAGAATCTGCTCCCAGGTCATGCCGAAGCCGCCTCGCCCGACAGGCCGTCCGCACGTGGATCGGTGCCGACCAGGATTCCGTCGTCGGTGCGCAGCAGGATGTGCGAGTGTCCGGCGCGGTCGTCAAAGGCCTCAGTGACGAGCACCGGGATCGCCGACGGCGCGAAGGCATCGATGGCAGCCTGGTCCAGCCGGTTCTCGACCAGCACCACTTCCTCATTGTTCGGGCCGAAGGCGCCGACCACGTACCGCGGTGCCGTGACGATGTCCTGCGGGTGGGTGCCCTGACGGACGCCATTGATCAGCTGCATCTGGATCTGTGCCTGCGAACGGCCACCCATGGTTCCGACGGCGGCAACGACCGCACCATCGCGGCGCAGCAGCACCGGCAGCAGCGTGTGCGGCGGGCGGGTGCCTCCGCGCAGGAATGCTGGGTGCTCCTCGTCGAGGGAGAAGGAGGAACCACGGTTCTGGCTCACGATGCCCGTTGCCGGTTCCAGCACGCCAGCGCCGAAGGCGTAGAAAATGCTCTGGATCAGTGTGATGGCTCGGCCCTCGGCATCCATCGCGACGATCGCGACCGTATCGCCGGTGGCACGGGTAGGCACCGGGCCGTCCAGCGAGGCGGAGGCATCGTCAGCGATCGCGATCATGCCGGCCAGGTGTTCGCCCGTGGTCAACGCCTCGACGTCAATTGGCGAGACAGTGGGGTCCGCCAGCCAGCGGTCACGCTCACGGTTCGAGACCGCAAACAAACGAGCCAGGTGCGGGTAGTCAGCGGTCGAGAGCCAGTCATCACGGCCGGCACGCGCGTGCACGAGCTGGCCGAGGACAAAGCCCTGCGAGTTGGGCGGGCTGGTGAGCACCTCCACGTCACCGCCGTCGAAGGACAAGGGCTCGGAGAGCACCGAGGTTTGCGCCTGAAAGTCAGCGACTTCCAGCTTGGAGCCCAGCGCCTGCAGGCCGGCCACATAGGCCTGACCGACCGAGCCGCCGTAGAGGGCACCCGGGCCGTCCGTGGCAATGGCCTTGAGCGTCGCGGCGAGCGCGGGCTGAGTAAGCACAGTACCGGCGCGCTTGGGTGAACCGTCCTCGTGGAAGAAGGTGGCCCGCATGCCGGCGTCGGCACGCAGGTGGTCGGCGAGGCCGACGATATCGCGATCCAGGGCCGCGGCGATCGGGGCGCCTTCCTCGGCGAGGCGGATGGCAGCCTCGAACAGCCGCTCCCACGGCAGCACACCGGCCTGCGCGTGCAGGTCAGCCCAGGCGCGGACCGCGCCCGGCACGGTGATGGTGTGCGGACCATAGGTCGGCATCACCTCATTGCCTGCGGCGCGAACGGTGTCCGCGTCCAGTGCAGCGGCGGCCAGACCGCTCCCGTTGACGGCAGTCACGCTGCCGTCGGTGTCGCTCATCACGGCCCAGAGGTCGCCACCGAGCGAGACCATGTGCGGGTAGACCACGCACAGCACCGCTGCCGTTGCAATCGCTGCATCGACGGCGCTGCCGCAGTCGGCGAGCACCTGCTCGCCAGCGGCGGTCGCCGCGTAGTGCGGGCTCGCCACGGCGTGGGGACGGGGTGCATAGGTCATGGAACTACTCGCTTTCACAACGTCTTCGTTTCGAGGTACTGCGGCATGCCGTGGCTCCGCCTCATGTCCAGGAGCGGAGCCACGGCACGCGATTACTGCATGTTGGACAGGAACGCTCGCACGCGTTCGTTGGGCTGGTTCCCGAAGAAGTCCTCGGGGTCGGATTCGAACTGGACCACACCGTGCTCCATCATCACGACCCGATCGGACACCTTGCGGGCGAACTCCATCTCGTGGGTCACCACGATCATGGTCATGCCGTCGTTCGCCAGCTCCGTCATCACGGCCAGCACTTCACCGGTGGTCTCCGGGTCCAACGAGCTGGTGGGCTCGTCGAACAGCATCAACTCCGGCTTCATCGCCAGCGCGCGAGCAATCGCAGCCCGCTGCTGCTGACCGCCCGAGAGCTTGCCCGGGTAGGCGTCGGCCTTTTCCGCCAGCCCGACCCGCGCCAGCAGGCGCTTGCCCGTCTCGATCGCCTCGTCCTTAGGGATGCCGAGCACCCGGACCGGGCCCTCGATCATGTTCTCCATCACGGTGCGATGCCAGAACAGGTTGAACTGCTGGAACACCATGCCGATGCGTCGGCGCTGGCGAACCAGTTCCTGCTGCGGCAGGGGGCGCAACCGGCCCTTTGCGTCCTCGCGGTACCCGATGAGATCATCCCCGAGCCACAGTCGACCACCCTGGTAGGTCTCCAGGTGGTTGATGCAGCGCAGGAAGGTGCTCTTGCCGGAACCCGACGGCCCGATGATGGTCATCACCTGGCCGGAGTGCACCTCAAGGTTGATGTCCTTGAGGACCTGGTTCTGGCCGTACCACTTCTCGATGTTCTCGGCCCTCACCAGAGCCTTGGTCGATGCACTCATGCCTTGGCCGTTTCCTTCTTCACGGAGGGCTTGCGGACGTAGTAGACCACTGCCTGGCCCCAGCTTCGAGCAGGAATGTCCTGTTCGAACGCGCGGAGCTTGGTCTCAATCACGCCCTGGATCACGTTCCACACACTCGTGAGAATGAGGTACGAGATCGAGAGCACAATCATCAACTCGAACACCTTGAAGGTGGCAGCCGATGCGGTTTGCGTGACCAGGAAGATGTCCTGCACACCGATCACACTGGCCAAGGATGTGGTCTTCAACATGCCGTTGAACTCATTCCCCAGCGGCGGCACAATCACACGCGTCGCCTGCGGGATGATGACTCGCTTACTCACCTGCCAGCTACTCATGCCGAGGGCCTTCGCAGCCTCGATCTGCCCTGCACCCACTGATTGGATACCGTTGCGGACGATCTCGGCCATGTAGGCACCCGCGTGGATCCCCAATCCCACGACTGCCGCTTGGTACGACGCCGGCAACACCAGGTCACCGATCACCAGATCGTTGAACCGGAAGATGCCAGCTGCTGCCATTCCCGAGAACAGCAGTACCAGCAGCACGAGGACGGGGATCCCGCGGATGACCCAGACATAGAAGCCTGCAAGACCCCTGATCACTTTCCATCGCGAGAGACGGCCGAATCCCACAATGAAGCCGATGATGACACCCAGCAACTGGGCCAGGACGGCCATGCTGAGGGTTCGTCCGAGCGCGGCCAGGTAGACGTCACCGGGAGAGAACAGCCGCTCCCAGAAAAATGACCAGTCGAATTGCATTTAGAGTTCCGAGCCTTCCAGCTTCCACTTGGCGATGAGCTCGTCGTACTTGCCGGTCTCAACGATGTGGTTGAACGCGGCCTCGATGGCGGCGAACACCTCGTCGTTGCCCTTCTTGACACCGATACCGGTCTGGATGGCACCGAAGACCGGGCCCGAGACCTGGAACGCACCCGGGCTCTGCAGCGAGTAGTACGCAGCAGCGGTGGTGGTGGTGCCGACAGCCTCGATGGTGCCCGACTGCAGCTGCAGGAAGGTGTCGGTGGTGGTCGGCAGAACGACGAGGTCGATCTCCTTCTTGCCTTCCGCCTTCAGCGCCTCGTTAGCCTCAAGAGCGAGGTTGTGCACGGTGGTGCCGTTCGGGACACCGACCTTGACGCCCGAGAGATCCTTCAGGCTCAGGGTCGGGCTGGCCAGCGGGCTACCGGCGGCGAGCACGATCTGCTGACCCGAGTTCGAGAACGGAACCATGTCGATGATCTCGAGACGCTCCGGCTTGATGAAGAGCTCCTGCACGATGGCGTCGCACTGGTCCGCCTGCAGGGTGCTGATCAGACCGTCGAAGGTCAGCTGGAGCCAGGTGACCTTGAGGCCCATCAGGGCAGCGATCTCTTCGCCAAGGTCAACTTCGAAACCAACCTGCTTGCCGTTGGCATCGACCGAGGCGCGCGGCGGGTTGTCGAGGGTGGCGCAGTACTTGATGGTGCCCGAGGCGGCGAGGGCTGCCGGGGCCTCGATGACAGCTGCCGGAGCCTCCGGGGCTTCCGGGGTGGTGCTCGACGACGAGCAACCGGTCAGGGCCAGGCCGGCCGCAGCGGCGAGGACGACGAGACCCTTGGTACGAGAGAAGAACGTTGGTGCGCTAGTCATTAGTTTCACTTTCTGAGAGCAAGTGTTGCTGTTGAACAACCGCGTCTAGGCGTGGGGCGGGACGCGGGGTCAAGCTGCTCGAGCTCAATCCATATAGGCGCCTCCGTTAATAGCGATGGACTCACCGGTCATGAACGCTGCATCATCCGAGAGCAAGAAGCTCACGACCTTGGCCACATCCAGCGGCTGCTCGAGTCGACCCAGGGGGGTGTCGTCGATCCAGAGCTGCTTGACCGCCTCGGGCGTGGTGCCGCGCAACTCGGCCTCCCAGGCCAGTTCGCGTTCCTGCATCGGTGTCGCCACGTACCCCGGGCAGACGCTATTAACGCGGATACCGTGCGGGGCGAGCTCGTAGGCGATCGCCTGCGTCAAGCCGACAACACCAAACTTCGAGGCGACATAGTCCGCCAGGAATGGCACGCGACCCTGCTTGCCGGCCATGGATGCCGTGTTGACAATGACGCCTTCGGTACCACGGGCAACCATCACCCGGGCCGCCGCCTGGGCGCAGATGTACACACCCTTGAGGTTGATCTCGAAGGTCTTGTCCACCTTGTCGAGCGGCATCTCCAGGAAGCGCTGCATGAAGGAGATGCCCGCGTTGTTGACCCAGGCATCCAGGCCATACTGTTCGGCAACGTGCTCGGCCACTGCTGCGGCCTGCTCGGCATCCGCGACATTCAGTTGTGCGGCCGAGTGCTGCTGACCGGCGCTCGCCGACATGCCCGAGACGGTTTCATCGGCGGCCGCCAGGTTAATGTCGGTGGCGACGACCTGCCAGCCTCGCTCAGCCAGGGTGTGTGCAATGACCCGGCCAATGCCCGATCCAGCGCCCGTTACGACGACAGTCTTCACGCGTGCGTCCTTTCCGCGAGGGTGTGTGAGATAGGGGTGAGCACCTCGCCGAGTTGCCGCCAGGTGGCGTAGGCCTCGTCGTAGCGCTTGACGCGCTCCGGGTCCGGCTCGATCGGGGCCTCGAGGTGGATAAAGTCGGTCACGCAGTCCCAGCTATCGCGCTCACCGGCACCAATGGCTGCAATGATCGCGGCTCCGAGGGATGCCCCCGGGTGCTGGGCCACGGGCGTCACTGCCTGGCCGAGGACGTCGGCGTGGATCTGCTTCCACATCCGCGACTTGCTCCCACCATTGGTGATCATGACGCGGTCGAGGCGCAGGCCCAGGTCGCGGAACACCTCGGTGTGGTGCCGGAAGCCGTAGGCAATCGACTCCATGGTGGCACGGTACATATCGGCCCGAGTGTGTCCCATGTGCAGGCCGACGTAGGCGCCGCGCAGGTTTGGGTCGTGCAGCGGGCTCTTCTCGCCGAGGAAGTACGGGAGCACCAACAGGTCGGCCGGCGGGCGGTTCGCCGCTTCTTTCTCGAGATCTTCGAAGCTCAGGCCCCCAACCAGGGTCTGGAACCAACGCACCAGGCTGCCGCTGGTCGCCATGCAGCCATTCGGCAGCCACACGCCCGGCACCGGGTGCGCGTCCAAATACAGGCGGGAATCGACAACCGGTCGGTCAGTGGCAACCAAGATGTCGCCAGCACCACCGAGCTTGACCAGCCAGTCGCCGTCCTGCTGCACGCCGGCGGCGTACGCCGAGAGCACGTGGTCAGCGCCGCCGATAATCAGCGGCGTGCCCTCCGGCAAGCCGATCTCGGCAGCGTAGTGCGCGTTCAGGCCGCCGACGCGGGTCGAGGGCGGGTAGACGGCGGGGAGTGAGGCGACGTTCACGCCGGAAGCGGCGACCACCTCGTCCAGGACCCTGCCATCGGCCAGGGCATAGATGCCCGATTCGAGCGCCCAGTTCTGCTCCACGTGCAGGTCCGCACCAAGCTCCACCAGCACCCAGTCGTAGGAGCCGAGCACGCTGCGGGTGTTTGCGATCACGTCCGGCTCGTGCTCGGCGAGCCACGCCAGCTTCGGGGCGACCGACTGCTGGGTGATCGCGGAGCCGGTCAGCGCGACCAGGTCCAGGTGCGAGAGTTGCTGCTGCAAGTTGCTGACTTGCTTGATGGCGCGGGTGTCATTCTGCAAGATGGCCCGGCGCAACGGGCGGCGGTTCGCGTCCACCACGACCACCGCGGGCAGCATGCCGGTGGTGGCGATTGCGGCAACATCGGCCGGGTTGACGCCGGAGGTGCTCAGCACCTTGCGGATGGTGTCGACGACATTGCGTATCCACTGCTGGGTGTCGGCTTCGGCTGCGCCCGGGAAGGGCGAGTGCAGTTCGGTGGCCTGTGAGGCTTCTGCGACCAGTCCGCCATGCACATCGAGCAGCACCGTCTTGGTGCCAGTCGTGCCAATATCGATTCCCAGCGTGTAGCGCGTCATGCGGTCTGCACCGTCCTTGCCGTGGTCATCGAGGTTCCAAGCACCTTCCCGCAGGGCGTCAGTCGGGTGCGCGCTGGGCGCGGCACAGGGCACTGACTCGGGGTGAAAGCGGAGTCAGACGCTGGCAGGGTCGTCGCGTCCATGGCCTCAAAGTAGAACATCGTTGTTACAAAAACACATCTTCTGTGTTGCCAACATGTTATCTATGCGCACCAACTTGCACAAACTGTGAATCTGTAACAGAGTGGTCACATCTTGACCGCCCTACTTATGAAAGCGAGGCCGTGATGCCCTCGTGGCTGAATGACGCCTTCCCCCAGACCAAGAAGCCCATCATTGCGATGCTGCACTTGGCGCCGCTGCCCGGTGACCCGCTGTACAATTCCGCCGCCGGCACCAAGGCCATCGTTGAGCGCGCACGTCGCGAACTTGCCGGCCTGCAGGAGGGTGGCGTCGACGGCATCCTGATTTCGAACGAATTCAGCCTCCCGTACCTGACGAAGACCGAGCCGATCACCGCAATCTCGATGGCACGCGTCATCGGCGAATTGGCAGACGAAATCAAGATCCCCTACGGCGTGAACGTGCTGTGGGACGGTCGCGCCTCGATCGACCTGGCCATGGCCACCGGCGCCCAGTATGTGCGTGAAATCTTCACCGGCGTCTACGCCAGCGACTTCGGCCTCTGGGACACCAACATTGGCGAGGTGGCCCGCTACCGTCACCGCATCGGCGCCGACCACGTGAAGCTGTTCTTCAACATCGTGCCCGAGTCGGCCAAGTACCTTGCCGACCGCGACTTGTCCTCGATCGCCAAGAGCACCGTGTTCGCCACCCTGCCCGACGCCATCTGCGTCTCGGGCCTGACCGCAGGCTCGCCGACGGACACCCAGGCTGTGTCGATCGTCAAGAGCCAGGCCGGTGACGTCCCCGTGTTCGTCAACACTGGTGTCCGAGCCTCGAACGTCGCCGAGCAGCTCGCTGCCGCGGACGGCGCCATTGTCGGCACGTACTTCAAGAAGGACGGCGTCTTCGAGAACCAGGTGGACCAGCGCCGCGTCGAAGAACTCGTCGCCGCTGCCAACGACTACCGCAAGACGCTGTAACCAGCATGTCGCAGTCCGCAGCCCTCGCCCCGTCGGTGGAATCCCTCCTGGCGGCAGCGAGGGCTGCGGCGCATGCGGGCGCCGCCGTCCTCGGCGCTGCCCAGATCGGCAGTCACATCGCCGACGCAAAGATGGAGCAGTTCGGCAACGTTGTGACGGCAACCGACCTCGCGGCCGAACGCGCGATTCGAACCGTCCTCGCCGACCTGCGGCCCGACGACTTGGTCTCGGGCGAAGAACTCGACGACCAGGGCGAGGCGGATGCCCGCTACCGCTGGTCGATCGACCCGCTCGATGGCACCAGCAACTTCGTCAAGGGCCTGGTGTACTTCGGCTCCTCGGTCGCGGTGCAGGACCGCGAGACCGGCCAGTGGCTGGCCGGCAGCATCGTGGCGCCGCTGATCGCGACCGAATACTGGGCCGCCCGCGGACTTGGCGCGTGGACGCAACGAGGCGAACAGGCACCTCGCCGAATGACCGGCCCGAACCCCGCCAGCCCCACC
>ENA-UOVV01001885-UOVV01001885.1-compost-metagenome-genome-assembly--contig:-NODE-1885-length-13387-cov-8.332433_pt1 | contig 13387 bp, 13 predicted proteins | sample MGYA00238155_ERZ761577 | MGnify/ENA primary metagenome ERZ761577 (study PRJEB28898, sample SAMN06268775) | compost metagenome | isolation source: Emeryville, CA | place: USA:Emeryville, CA | collected...
CTCGATGTCTTCTTCAAGTTCGCCGGCAGCCTTTGCCGCCTGGTACTCAGCCAGGCGCACCGACCACGGCACCCACGGCGGCGCCAACAGGGCCCCCTCACCCGGCAGCAACTCCAGCTCCATCACGGTCGGCTCGGCGTCCTCGACGCGGGCCAGCGTCACCGTCCAGTACCAGTGGGGGTAGGCCGGCATCGTGCACTCGAACCGCAGCGAGGCAACGTGGTCGGCCTCGGCGAGGGCACCGGCGAAGGCGCCGATGGTGTCTTCGCTGGTGATCTCGAGCAATGCAGTCCGAGCCAGGTCCTGGGATGCAGCGAGCACCTCATCAAGTTCCGGCTCTGCGTCCGGTGCGGCCTCCACCTCCGGCGTCGCAGCGGCGTCAACCTGCGCCTCAGCCTGGGCCTCAACCTTCGCCGGATCACCAGCGTCCACCGACACCGCCTCCGGGGTCTGATCAGCCGCATTCTGCGGCTCGTCGGCCGACGTGGGCTCCAGCGAATCAGGCATCCAGTTCCTCCGCGACCTTGCGCAACAGGCCAGCAATCTTGCGGCCAGTCTTGGCATCGGGGTAGCGACCGACCTTGAAGTCGGCACCAATGCCGTCGAGCAGACCGATCAGGTCCTCAACAATGACGGCCATGTCATCAGCCGGTTTGCGCGTAATCTTCACCCGGGCCGGTGCCGCGTCCAGGAAACGCACCGACAGCGCCTGCGCGCCGCGCTTGCCGTCAACGATGCCAAATTCGACCCGCTGGCCATTCTTGACCGTGGTCACGCCCGCTGGCAGCGCGGAGGCGTGCAGAAAGACCTCCTGGCCCTCGTCCGAAGCGATGAAACCAAAGCCCTTCGCGTCGTCGTAGAACTTCACCTTGCCGGTAGGCATTGCACCCTCGATTCCTGTAGCCGAGTCGTTATCGGCTTCCCTGATACTTCCATGCACGGCCGGACAGGACACCCGTATATTCTGAACGTGTGACCAAAGCACCCGAGCCGCAGCCTGTCAATCGTATCGAACGCATCCTTGCCTTCATGATGGTCGGCATCGTTCTGCTGTCGATTCTTTGCCTGATGGCCATTCCGATCGCTTCAGGACAGGGGATGCAGCGCGAGGATTTCGCAACCGGCATCTGGCCGTTTGTCGTGTTCCTGCCGAACATCGGTTTGCCGATCGCGATCCTACTGATCCTGACCCTGACCTTCCTGACGATGCGCCGGCGTCGCCGCGAGGCCAACGGGCGCTAAGCGCATATGACCGGGCCGCTGGCTGCGGCGCAGCACTTGCAATCGCTCGATGCCGAGCGACTGCGTGCCGCGCTGAACGTGTGGCGCCCCGCCTTCCTCGGGAGTAAGCCGGATCTGCTGACTCGCGTCGAGGATGTCTTCGATCTGATTGACCTGCTGCACCAGCCGGACCGGGTGCAACGACTGCTGCCACAGCTCGCCGCGCCGGTGATCGCGGCGCTCACCGGCGATGCCGGGGCGAATGCCGACACCGAGGCCGCAATTGCTGCCCTGCTGCTCGACCCCGCAACGCTCGAGCCCTACCCCGCGGTGGCCACCGCACTGGAACAGACCCTGCGGGACGAAATCGCCTTGGTCGCCTCGACCAGCATCGCTGGCACCGGCTCCACCGCCTCGTCGCCCGCGTCCTCGCAGGCGGCCGCCACCATCGTGCGAGACATTGTGGTCCTGGCCGCGAGCCTGTCGCAGTTGGCACCGAAGCAGCCAGTGGATCCGACCCGTCAGCTCAAGCGCAACGACCAACAGCGCCTCGCGGAGATCCTGCATCGCGACCTCGACATCACCGAGCCAATGCTGCGCCTCGCCGTTGCCGCCGAACTGGCTGCGCTGCGGCACGACGTGTGGCGTCCGCGGCACGCACATGTTGCCGCGTTCGCTGCGGCCGCCCCGGCAGAACGCTGGTTGCGCCTGGCCGCAGCCTGGCTGGAACAGTTCCCCGCTGATGTTGCGTCGCTCGCGCTCGGCCCAGCCGACTCCGAGGCCGGCAGCTCCTGGATGGCGCCGACCACCGCTGCAATGCTGCGCCGCTATCCGCTCGGTCGCAGCTGGATCGCTCCCATGTTGGAGCGCGCGGGAGCCGAGGCAGCAGTGCTCGGCTTGGTGGCCGAGGATCGCGTCACCGAACTCGGCCAGCGCGCTGGTGCCCTCTTTCGTGCCAGCCGCGGTGCCGAAGCCAGCACCGAGCAACAGGCGGTGCTGGAGGTGCTGGCCCGCACCCTGCCGGCGGAGGTGGACAAGGTGTACCTGCAGCATGACCTCAGCGTGATCGCGCCGGGTCCGTTGCGGGCCGACCTCGACTTGCAACTGCGCCAGTTCGCGGAGCCAGAAGGACATGGCCCTGCATCGGCCTACCGGATGAGCGCGGCCACCATGCACAATGCCCTGCGCGCTGGTGTGACCGCAGCGCAAATGCGGGAACTGTTGGTGCAGATTTCGGCCGGTCCCATCCCGCAACCGCTGGAATACATCCTCGCGGATTTGAACGAGGGCAGCGTGATCGAGGTGCGCGATCTACACGGCGTCACGTCCAAGACCGAACTCTTCGTCGCCGACCCGCAGCGTGCTGCGGAACTGCTGGTGGACACCTCGCTGCGGTCACTGCGGCTGCAACGCACCGAGGACGTTGGCCGGCTCCGCAGCGTCGTCGCCCCCGAGGTGGTACTGAACTCCCTGCATGCGGCTCGCTACCCGGCCCGTTCAGCCGTATCCGCGCCGGAGGCGCCGCGAGCAGTCACCGACAGCGTGCCTCAGCCCGATCCCATCGGCGCGGCTCTAGACGCACTCGCCGAGCGTGTTGCCCAGCACGGTGGCCTTGGCACCGAGCCCAGCGAGGCCTGGCATACGCGGCAGTTGCAGGAAGCAATCCGGAACCGCACCCCGGTGGAATTGGTCCTGGCCATGCCAGACGGCACGGACCTGACGATGCGGCTGACCCCAGCGGCCGTGCACAATGGTCGACTGCGTGGGCGCGACCTGGCCAGTGAAAGCGAACGCACCTTGCCGGTGAAACTCGTGCGCTCGATCACGATCCTCGACACCCCAGCCGGCTAGCGCCGCGCCTGAGTCCCACACTGCCTGGAGCCAGAGTGAGATCGCCACAGAATCCCGGCGCAGCCACAGCCGCGCGCAGTACACTGGCCGGATGCCGGAAACAGCGATTCCCACCGCACCCGACGGCCCGCTGATTGTGCAGAGCGACCGGACGGTCCTGCTGGAGGTCGCCCACCCGCAGGCTGAATCGGCCCGCCATGAGCTGGCGACCTTCGCCGAACTGGAACGTGCCCCGGAGCACATGCACTCGTACCGGATCACGCGCCTGGGCCTCTGGAACGCCCGTGCCGCTGGCCACACCGCCGATGAGATCCTCGGTACCCTGAAGCGCTGGTCCCGCTTCCCGGTCCCGGACAGCGTCAGTTTCGACATCCGCGAAACGGTGAACCGCTACGGCCGGATCACCATCGAGCGCCAAAACGAGACGCTCATGTTGCGATCCGCAGAGCCGGCCATCCTCGCCGAAATCGGCAAGTCAGCCAAGATCAAGCCGCTGCTCGGCGACCAACTCGATGACGGCTCCTTCCTGGTGCAGCCGTGGGCGCGCGGCGAATTGAAGCAGCAACTGGTCCGCCTGGGTTGGCCGGCCGAAGACACCGCCGGCTTCACCGAGGGCACGCCCTTTGACATTGACCTCAACCAGGACGGCTGGACTCTGCGCGGCTATCAGCAGCACGCGGTTGAGCGTTTCACCGAACACGGCAGCGGCGTCGTGGTGCTGCCCTGCGGTGCGGGCAAGACCCTCGTGGGCGCTGCCGCGATGGCAGCAACCGACCGCTCCACGCTGATTTTGGTCACGAATACGGTGTCGGCTCGCCAATGGCGGGACGAACTGCTGCGTCGCACCACCCTCACCGAGGATGACATCGGCGAGTACTCGGGGGAGGGGAAGGAGGTCAAGCCGGTCACGATCGCGACCTACCAGATCCTCACCGCCCGCCGTGGCGGCGCGTACACGCACCTCGCGTTGCTGGATGCCCAGGACTGGGGCCTGATCGTCTACGACGAGGTGCACCTGCTGCCAGCCCCGGTATTCAAGTTGACGGCCGAGCTGCAGGCGCGGCGCCGCCTGGGCTTGACCGCAACCCTGGTCCGCGAGGACGGTCGCGAGTCGGATGTCTTCAGCCTGATCGGACCGAAGCGGTTCGATGCGCCTTGGAAGGATATCGAGGCGCAGGGCTTCATCTCACCCGCCGAATGCTTTGAAGTCCGCGTTGACCTGCCCGCCGAGGACCGACTTGAGTACGCGGCGGCCAGCGATGACCAGCGCTTCCGACTGGCTGCCGCGGCGCCGGCCAAGATCGAGGTGGTCCGCACTCTGCTCAAGAAGCACGAGGGCGAGCGTATCTTGGTCATCGGCCAGTATCTGGACCAGCTCGACGAGCTCACCGCCGAACTCGGTGCCCCGAAACTCACTGGCGAGACGCCGGTGGCCGAGCGGCAGCGACTCTTCCAGGCCTTCCGCGACGGCGAGGAACCGGTGCTGATCGTGAGCAAGGTCGCGAACTTCTCGGTGGACTTGCCCGATGCGACCGTGGCGATCCAGGTCTCGGGCGCCTTCGGTTCGAGGCAGGAGGAGGCCCAGCGCCTCGGCCGCCTGTTGCGTCCGAGCGCGAGCGGCATCCCGGCGAGCTTCTACACCTTGGTAGCTCGGGACACCGTCGAGCAGGACTTTGCCCAGCACCGCCAGCGTTTCCTGGCGGAGCAGGGCTACCGATACACGATCTTGGATGCTGCCGCCCTGGAATCGGCCGCAGTCTAGGTCGCTGCCAAGGCGCGGCCACCTCGCCGCAGTTGCAGGTTCTGACTTTCAGGAAACCTACAGTGAACATGCAGACAATGGGGCCATGACTGGACCTCGCATCCTCATTGTCGACGACGAGCCGAACATCCGCGACCTGCTGACCACGAGTCTGCGCTTCGCCGGATTCGCAGTCCGCGCTGTTCCGAACGGGGCGGCCGCGATCTCTGCGGTGCTGGAAGAAGAGCCCGACCTCATCGTGCTCGATGTCATGCTGCCGGACATGAACGGCTTTAGCGTGACCAAGCGCCTGCGCTCGAGCGGATTCACCGCGCCGATTCTGTTCCTGACCGCGAAGGATGACACCGAGGACAAGATCACTGGCCTCACCGTCGGCGGTGACGACTACGTCACCAAGCCCTTCAGCCTCGACGAGATCATCGCACGCATCAAGGCCATCCTGCGTCGCACCATGCAGGCTGATGAGGACGCAGTGCTCGCCGCTGGCGACATTGTGATGGATCAGGACACGCACGAGGTGACCGTCGCAGGCACCCCGATCGAGCTAAGCCCGACCGAGTTCAAGCTGCTGCGCTATCTGATGCTCAACCCCAACCGGGTGCTGAGCAAGGCACAGATTCTGGACCACGTGTGGGAGTACGACTTCAACGGCGACGCAGGCATCGTCGAGAGCTACATTTCCTACCTGCGTCGTAAGGTGGATCCGCACCTGCCGGAGCCGGCGATTATCACCAAGCGCGGCTTCGGGTACATGCTGAAGATCGGCAAGTAGGCCTCAGGCCCACCAGGGTCGCCCGAGCACAAAGGAACACAGCATGCCCGACGCGTTGACCAGGCAGTGGGAGTCGCTCTCGCTGCGCGCGAAGGTCACCGGCGCGAGCGTGTTCATCCTGGCGCTCGGCATCCTGATCGCGGGCGTTGGCACGACGTGGCTGCTGCGTGACTACCTGGTGCAGCGGGTCGACGAGCAACTGCGCGCCGCCATCGAGGACCCCGAGAACCTCCTACCCGAGATGAACCCCACCGAGCCACCGCGTGGCTACCAGGACCCCAACAGTTACTACTGGGCGTTCCTGGGGCCGGACGGGTCGATGCGGAACAACAACTGGGTCTCTCCCAACCTCGATGAGGCGTTGCGACCAGAAACCGGTGAGCTGACGCTCGAGCGCGCCCGCGAGATTGGCACCGGCGTCGTCGCACTGAGCACGTCTGCTGGCGGGCCCGGTTGGCGGGCCATCGTCCGCGACAGCACAACCGTGCCCTCGGCCGGGGACGGCGTACTGGTCATCGCTCTCCCGATGACACGTACCGAGGCGACCATGACTCGGTACACCACCTTGTTCTTCGGCTTCGGCATCTTGGTCATCGTGATCGCCGCCGCCCTGACCCAGGTGTTAGTTACCCGCGCCTTCCTGCCACTGCGCGATGTGGAACGCACCGCCGCAGCCATCGCCGCCGGCGACTTCAGCCTGCGTCTGCGCAACGAATCTCCCGGCACCGAGGTGGGGCGTCTGAACCGTGCCCTCAACACCATGCTTGGGCGGATCGACCGCGCCTTCGCCGACCGGGCCCGCACCCTGGACCAGATGCGCCGCTTCATCGGTGACGCCAGTCACGAACTACGCACCCCCCTAGTGACGGTGCGCGGCTACGCCGAGCTCTATCGCATTGGCGCACTGAAGACGGAGGAAGACATCGCCCAGGCCATGGAACGGATCGAGAAAGAAGCGGTCCGGATGGGATTGCTGGTGGAAGACCTGCTGGCGCTCGCCCGCCTCGACGAGGCCCGCCCCGTCCAGCGCGAGCCAGTCGACCTGTTGCCGCTGGTACGGGATGCCGCCCGGGACGCGATGGCCCAGTCGCCGGATCGCGTGGTGACGGTGATTGAACCCGACCCAGAGTTGGATCTGGACAAGACCCAGCCCATCCAGCGCCTTGACGAGCCGGCAACCGCGATGATGCCCGCCATCAGTGACGAGGCAGCTCGCCGCGATGCCTCCCGCAAGGCCGAGGCCAAGCGCCAGGCTCGCGCCCTGGCTGCCAAGAACGACACCCGGACCGAGTCGAAGTCGGCGGCCGAACAGCGTCGCGCGATGACCGCGACCGGTCCGATCGCGTTGGCCGGTGCCACGCTGGCGAAGTTGCGCCGCCTCGGTCGCAAGACCGCCGACGAGGCCGAAACCGCCTCGACTGCCGTCGGGGAACTGCCGCCGCTCTCGCCGGCCGCGGTCATTCCGGAACCCACCCACGCGCTGCAACCGATTGTGGTGCTCGGCGAGGAGAACAAGCTGCGTCAGGTGCTCGCGAACCTGATCACGAACGCGCTGCGCTTCACTCCCGCCGGTTCGCCGCTGGAGTTGCGCATTGACGCCGACCGCGGACTGGGCCTCGCCCACGTCGAGGTCATTGACCATGGTGAGGGCATTCCGCCACAGATCCGCGAGCACATCTTCCAGCGCTTCTGGCGCGCCGATAACTCACGCACCCGGGAAACTGGCGGCAGCGGCCTGGGCCTCGCTATCGTGGCGGCCATTGTGCAGGCCCATCGCGGTCGTGTGGAAGTGCTGGAGACGCCGGGTGGCGGTGCCACCTTCCGCGTCACGCTGCCGCTGATGGATCGCGCCTAGCAGTGCACCCCGCGGCCAGGCGGTGGTCGCGTCTCGCTCAACGGTCCTGGCACAGTTCTCCACACCCCGCACGCGCGGCGATCTGTCCACAGGTTCCCGACGCGGTCGCCCGTCCCGACCCCGCGCTGCCATCCTCTGAGGCGAGAACCCCGTCGCCGATCCGAGAGGACCCTCATGACCCAATTCCGCGTCGACAGCGCCCTGGTGGCCTCACAGGCCATCGCAGCACAGGGCTCCGCCGCCACGATCCAGGCAGAAGTCTCGCGGCTGCACTCGCAACTCGAGGGATTGCAGGAACACTGGCAGGGCTCGGCGGCCACCGCCTTCCAGACCCTGCTGGCCGACTGGACCGCAACGCAGCGCCGAGTCGAAGAATCCCTCGCCGGCATCACGAAGGCGCTGCAGGCCGCGGGCCGCCAGTACGCCGAGGTGGAACAGTCGAACCTCAGCCTGTTCAGCCGCTAGGGCTGGCGCGGGCCTCGCAGCCCGGCACGCAACGCAGTGTCAATGCGAAAGGGCGGCCCCATTGGGGCCGCCCTTCAGCGTGTGATGCGTGTGGACTAGAAGTCCATACCGCCGTGTGCGTCGCCGCCAGCAGCCGGAACGTTCTTCTCCGGCTTGTCTGCGACCACGGCCTCGGTGGTCAGGAACAGACCAGCAATCGAGGCAGCGTTCTGCAGCGCCGAGCGAGTCACCTTGGCCGGGTCGATGATGCCCTGGGCAACCAGGTCACCGTACTCACCGGTGGCAGCGTTCAGACCGTGACCGGTCTTCATGTTGCGGACGCGGTCCACAACAACGCCCGGCTCGAGACCAGCGTTCAGCGCAATCTGCTTCAGCGGGGCCTCGATGGCGACCTTGACGATGTTGGCACCGGTGGCCTCGTCGCCCTCAAGCTTGAGGTTCTCAAAGACCTTGGCACCAGCCTGGATCAGGGCGACACCACCACCGGGGACGATGCCCTCTTCGTGGGCAGCCTTGGCGTTGCGGATGGCGTCCTCGATGCGGTGCTTGCGCTCCTTGAGCTCGACCTCGGTGGCAGCACCGGCCTTGATGACGGCCACACCACCGGCGAGCTTGGCCAGGCGCTCCTGGAGCTTCTCGCGGTCGTAGTCGCTGTCGGTGTTGTTGATCTCGTTGCGGATCTGCTGCACGCGGCCGGCGATGGCCTCCGGGTCACCCGCACCCTCGACGATGGTGGTCTCGTCCTTGGTGATGATGACCTTGCGGGCGGTACCGAGCAGGTCGAGGGTGACGTTCTCGAGCTTGAGACCGACCTCCTCCGAGATGACCTGGCCACCGGTGAGGATCGCGATGTCCTGCAGCATGGCCTTGCGACGGTCACCGAAGCCCGGAGCCTTGACGGCAGCCGACTTGAAGATGCCGCGGATCTTGTTGACCACCAGAGTGGCCAGCGCTTCGCCGTCGACGTCCTCGGCGATGATGACCAGCTGCTTGCCTGCCTGGATCACCTTGTCGACGATCGGGAGCAGGTCCTTGATGTTCGAAATCTTCGAGTTGACGATCAGGATGTACGGGTCCTCGAAGACGGCTTCCTGACGGTCAGCGTCGGTCACGAAGTAGGCCGACAGGTAACCCTTGTCGAAGCGCATACCCTCGGTGAGCTCCAGCTCGGTACCGAAGGTGTTCGACTCCTCGACGGTGACCACACCTTCCTTACCCACCTTGTCGATGGCCTCGGCGATCAGGGCACCGATCTGCGGGTCAGCAGCCGAGATCGACGCGGTCGCCGCGATCTGCTCCTTGGAGACAATCTCCTTGGCGTCGGCGAGCAGCTGGTCGCTCAGAGCGGACACAGCCTTCTCGATACCGCGCTTCAGGCTGATCGGGTCAGCGCCGGCGGCAACGTTGCGGAGGCCTTCGCGAACGAGAGCCTGGGCGAGCACGGTAGCGGTGGTGGTACCGTCACCGGCGACATCGTCGGTCTTCTTCGCAACTTCCTTGACCAGCTCAGCGCCGATCTTCTCGTACGGGTCCTCGAGTTCGATCTCCTTGGCGATCGACACGCCATCGTTGGTGATCGTGGGGGCGCCCCACTTCTTCTCGAGCACGACGTTGCGGCCGCGCGGGCCGAGGGTCACCTTGACCGCGTCAGCCAGGATGTTCAGGCCGCGCTCGAGGCCACGACGAGCCTCTTCGTTGAAAGCGATGATCTTAGCCATGAGTAGTTATCGTCCCTCCTGGACGTTGCGTGCAATGACGTTGTCTGGCACTCGGCAAACCAGAGTGCTAAATAATCTTGGCACTCTCCCCCTGAGAGTGCAAGCCGCGCCAACGTTCCCCGCCTGAGGCAAGCGCAATGCCCGGTGACGCCACGAACGAGGATCTAAGCAGCAGCCGGGATGAGGTCGGCGCCGATGACGACCGTGATCGGGTTCCCACGGTAGAAGGTCGACAGCTTGACCTCGATGACGCCCAAGTCAGCGGCCAGCGCCCGGGCAGCACCCTCAGCGTCAAGGTGGTTGTAATAGACCGTCGAGGTGGCCACGTCAGTGGTCGCAGCAGAGGACTCCGTCTTGACATTCCACTTCTTGTCGGCGCGCAGTTGCTTGCCGATCTTGGCGGCCAGACCAGTCTGCTCGGTGGCGTTCAGCACCGTGATCGCGATCTTGGGGTCCTCGACCGGTTCCGCGACCGGAATCTCATACGGCGGCAGATCCTCAACCGCCGCGTGATCGCCGTCCCCGCTCAAGTCAATCTCGCTGCGATAGCGGTCCACCAGGAAGACACCGAGGGCCGAGAACAGCGCCGCCGCAATCACCGTCGACAGCAGCCAGCGCCAGAATCGACCCTTCGGTCCTGGCAGCCGGTGGGCACCACGGCGCACCCCACGAGCGGGGGCGACTTGATCGAAACGATCCGCCGGGTACCGGGCCATGCTTATCCTCAGGTGACGTCGACAACTGCCTCACTCAAGCCGGTGCGTCGCGCACGATCCCGCATCCTGCGGTCCCGGAGGCGCCGTAACCGGTGGACCAATGCCGGTTCCGCTGCCAAAGCGGCAGGCGAGTCCAGCAAGGTATTGAGCAGTTGATAGTACCGCGTCGGGGAGATTCCGAGCATCTCCCGAATTGCAGCATCCTTGCGACCCGAGTGCGAAGGCACGCGCTGTTCGAAGTCCAGGATGGCGCGATCCCGGGGCGAGAGTGCCGCCTCGGAAGTGTCTGGAAGCACCGCCACAGACTCAGCCATCACGCTCCTTTCCCAGGTACCGTAATCCTACGCAGCCGTACCGACGTCGCGGCCGCGACCCACCCAGCGCCGCGCATGGTCAGAGAAGTCTCAGCCGGCCCTGCCTTTCAGGAGTAGCTATGACGGAACAGCAGAGCGGATCCGCTGCAGGCGACCGCATCGAGCGCACCCCAGAAGAATGGCGGGCGCTGCTGACCCCCGACGAGTTCGCGGTCCTGCGGCAGGCAGCAACGGAACGACCATGGACCGGCGAACTGCTTGAGGAAGCGCGTGAAGGGATCTACTCCTGTCGCGCCTGCGGTGCGGAGCTTTTCCGCAGCACCACCAAGTTCGACTCGCACTGTGGCTGGCCGAGCTTCTACGATCCAGCCGATACGGATGCGGTGACACTGCACACCGATCGCAGCCATGGCATGGTCCGCATCGAGGTGCGCTGCGCCCGCTGCGACTCTCACTTGGGACACGTCTTCGACGATGCGCCGCAGACCCCGACCGGGCAGCGCTACTGTATGAACTCGATTGCGCTCACCTTCGCGCCGACTGCCGACGCATGAACGAGGCGCCCGTCTTTGCTGCACTCACGCGACGCCGCTCGTCGCCGCGACTGGTCGATCCATCTCCCGACGACACCGCGTTGCTGCCACTGATCGCTGCCGCCAGCCGCATCGCCGATCATGGCTCGCTGCGACCGTGGCGATTGATCACGATCCGCGGCGAGGCGCGCATGCGGCTGGGCCTGGCCCTCGCCGAAGCGGCTGGTCTGGACCCGACCGCAGCCGGCGCAGGCCTCGCCCAGAAGCCGCTGCGCGCGCCGCTGCTCATCGCGCTCGTCGAGCGACAACAGCAGAGTTTCAAGGTTCACCCTTGGGAGCAGAGTGACGTCGTGGCCGGCATTGGACACGTGCTCACGCTGCTGTTGGAGGAAGCGGGCTGGGGCGTGATGTGGCGCTCGGGTCCTCACACTCGGCATGACGCCGTGCGGGCGGCCCACGGCCTCGCCGAGCACGAAACCCTGCATGGCTGGCTCTACGTCGGTACGACCGCCGGGAACGCCGCCCCAAAGCCGGAGCGAGCAGCGATCATCCCAGAGGAATTCCTCAGCGCGTTTCCTGTGCCCGAGGCCTGAACAGAGCCCCCTGTCGGGTTTGAACCGACGACCTTCTGTTTACAAGACAGATGCTCTACCAACTGAGCTAAGGAGGCTGGTGGGTGCCCGAACGAACGGGCAAGCCGAATCCAGTGTAGGCGGTCAGTGCTGGGCACACCCAGCGCTATGACCGAAGCGGGGTTACTTGGCCGATGCCGTTTCCTCAGTCGCAAGCGAGTTGGCCAGCGCCTGGGCCTGCGCCTCGATCTTCTCGCTGAGGTGGACCTGCACTGCCGTGATGAAGTCCTGCCCAGCCGCCAACAGCTCACCGTCGATCAGCACGGTCGGGGTGCCAAAGCGCTGCCCCTCCTCACGGAACGCCTCGTTCTGGCGGGTACGCAGGGTCGCCGCGCCCACCCAACCTTCAAAGCGCTGGTCATTGATGCACTCAGCCACCGACGACTGGCCCGCGCCCGCGGCTGCGGCGAGCGCCGCCAGTGCAGCGGTGTCACGCTCGGGATCCGCCCCCGCGGCATAGACGACCTTGTGGAAGTCCAGGAAGCTGTCCGGGGCATAGTTCGCCACACACGCTGCTGCCGCAGCAGTCCGGGTCGAGGCGTCATTGACGATCGAGACCGGACGGATCTCCAGCGAAATGCGACCAGCCTTCAGCCACTCCTCGATTCTCTCGCCGTAGGTCTTCTCGAACTCAGCGCAGTGTGGGCACTCAAAGTCCACGATCAACTGCACGTGCGGCACACCGTCCTGGGTACCCGACCAGCGAATCGGATCCTTGCCAGCCTCGAGGGGCTCGGTGCGCACCGCAGTGACCACACCATCTTGGCCGGTGAGCACGATGCCATCGCTGGCCATGTTCGCCGGAGCCGGTCCCTCAAGCTTGGCGGCACGGCCGAAGCTGAGCACCAGGGCAATCGTCGCAATCACAGCCACCACGGCCACGATCGAGCCGATCTGAATGATCAACTGGCGACGCTTGGACATCCGACGATGCTCTTCCCGCAGTTGCAGCGCCTTTTCGCGCGCCTCGCTGCGGCGAGCCTGTTGCAGGCTTCGTGCTGCCTGCTTGTGTTCGGTCATTCTCGGTCTTCTCCGAAATCCTTGCCGGTGGGTCCCTGCCCACAGGTCTCTGAGTCCCCCCGATGCACCCCGCGAAGGATAGTACCGGTCGCTCCTGTGCGACGCGAGTTGCCAATTCTCAGGTGGGAAGTACATCTCGCCCTGTTCTCAGCATGCAAACTGCACTAGTCTGCCAATAGTGCATTGTTCCGAAATGGCACAGATGCACAATCCCATTCACTACGGATCGTCCGGCACGTACCTGCCGGTGAAGGAGATACAACATGGCTACTGTCGTGTTTGATAAGGCAACTCGCCTCTACCCGGGCACCACTCGCCCCGCCGTTGACAAGCTGGATCTCGAGATCGCTGACGGCGAATTCCTCGTTCTGGTCGGCCCCTCTGGCTGTGGTAAGTCCACCTCGCTGCGTATGCTCGCAGGCCTCGAAGAGGTCGACGAGGGCAACATCCGCATCGGCGACCGCATCGTCACGGACGTGCCGCCGAAGGACCGCGACATCGCCATGGTGTTCCAGAACTACGCGCTCT
>ENA-UOVV01001889-UOVV01001889.1-compost-metagenome-genome-assembly--contig:-NODE-1889-length-13362-cov-4.805816_pt1 | contig 13362 bp, 14 predicted proteins | sample MGYA00238155_ERZ761577 | MGnify/ENA primary metagenome ERZ761577 (study PRJEB28898, sample SAMN06268775) | compost metagenome | isolation source: Emeryville, CA | place: USA:Emeryville, CA | collected...
TGGATGGCAAAGGCCCGCTCAAGGGTGAGTCCATCGGTCTCAACGCCGCCGCCATCAATCCTTTGCACCGCCACCCCATCGACCAGCCTTTGGACGTGGGCATTCGCGCTATCAACGGTTTGTTGACCGTGGGCAAGGGCCAGCGTATCGGCCTGTTCGCGGGCAGCGGTGTGGGTAAAAGCGTGCTGCTCGGCATGATGACTAAATACACCGTCGCCGATGTGGTGGTGGTGGGTTTGATCGGCGAGCGCGGTCGCGAGGTGAAGGAATTTATCGACCATATTCTCGGCCCGGAAGGGCTCAAGCGCGCCGTGGTAGTGGCCGCGCCGGCGGACGAAGCGCCGTTGATGCGCCTGCGCGCCGCGCAGCTGTCGACTCGGGTGGCGGAGTATTTCCGCGATCAGGGCGCCAGTGTGCTGCTGCTGATGGATTCACTCACCCGCTACGGCCAGGCCCAGCGGGAGATCTCCCTTGCCATCGGCGAGCCGCCCGCCACCAAGGGCTACCCGCCGTCGGTGTTTGCGCGCATCCCGGAATTGGTGGAGCGCGCGGGCAATGCCGCTCAGGGAGGCGGATCCATAACCGCCTTCTATACTGTATTGACCGAGGGTGACGACTTGCAGGATCCGATTGCGGATTCCGCCCGCGCCATTCTCGACGGCCACGTGGTGCTGTCGCGCCAGCTGGCGGAGGAGGGGATCTACCCCGCGATTGATATCGAAGCCTCCATCAGCCGGGTAATGCCCAGCGTAGTAACCGAAGGCCATTTGAAGGGAGCACTGCAATTTAAACAATTGCTGGCGCGCTACCGCCAGAACAAGGACCTGATCGCCATAGGGGCGTACAGCCCCGGCAGCGACCCGGTGACGGACCGCGCCATCGAGCGCTATCCCCACTTGGTGCAGTTTGTCAGCCAGGGAATCCAGCAGAAGGCGCCGCTGGTGGAGAGCGTCAATAACCTGCAAACCTTGTTAACTGCAGGGCAGGACGCAGGAGCAAAAATGAAAGCTCAGGAGCCACCCCGCGCAGCGCCACCGAAAAAGCCGCTGGGCGCTCGCTGAGTCCGATTTTTCCATTGCGCATGATTTCTTGTTTATGCGTGATACAGGCGAAGCCGTTTTATGAGCCGGTCAAAACGATTAAACATGGTGCTGGAAATTGCCGAGCGCGCGGAAAATAAAGCCGCTGAGGCATTTGAGATGGCGCGCCGTTTATGGCAGGACGACCAGGAAAAACTGGCCGATGTGCAGCGCTACTACCAGGACTATGAAACCTCCTTCACCCAACCCGCCATGCGCATGCGCGCTCAGGATATTGCCCAGCAACGCAGTTTTTTACAGCAGCTCGCGGAAGCCGTGCGCCAGCAGCAACAAATTGTCGAACGCCGCAAATCCATTGCCGATACCAAACAAAAAGACTGGCGCATCGCCCATCTGAAACGCCGGGCGCTGCAGGAGCTGGTCGCGCGGGTACGCGCCGACGAACAGCGCATTCTTAGTCGCAAAGAAGAAAAGATGTTAGACGAATGGTTTAATCAGACCGCGCAGAGGCGGGCTGAAACCGGACAACTGTAGATAGTCAACCATTCACGTCACAATCCTTTGAAAAACTAATTTGTTATAAAAATTTTTGACACAATAAAACCAAAAAAATGACGTGAAAAAGGCAGCGCGCCCATGGCGCATGCTTAAGAGGAGCGGGAATTCTAATGCCGATTTTGCGCTATTTCTTTGCTTGGAGTCTGCGCTGTGTCGGTGCATTTATCTAATCCCAATCTGCCCTCCGCTTCCGGAGACGAGCGCGAGTTTCCCATGTCGGAGCAGAACTTCCGTGAGCTGCAGCAATTCGCCCGCGAGCTCACCGGCATCAGTTTGTCTGACCAGAAACAGAATATGATTTACGGTCGCTTAGCGCGGCGGATTCGCGCGCTCGGCCTGCGCGATTTTGATCAGTATTGCGCGCTGCTGGGGCAGCACGACTCGCCGGAAACCCGGGAGTTTATCAATGCCATCACCACCAATCTCACCGCGTTTTTTCGCGAGAATCACCATTTTGAATATCTGAAAAATACTTGGTTTCCGGAGCTGTTGCGCAGCAAGGAAAAGGACCGGCGCATCCGCATGTGGTCGGCGGGTTGTTCCACTGGCGAAGAACCTTATTCACTGGCGATGGTAGTGAAATCCATTCCCGCTTTGCAAAACTGGGACGTGAAAATTATCGCGACGGATCTGGATTCCACCGTGTTGGAAAAAGCGCAACTTGGCGAATATGCGGTCGACCGTTGTGTGAATATTCCGCCGCAATATCAAAAATTTGTCGATACCGGTGTGGTGCGTGCGGACGTGCGCGGTCTGGTGACGTTCAAACAGCTTAACCTGCTGCACCCCTGGCCGATAAAAGGCCCGTTCGATGTGATTTTTTGCCGCAATGTGGTGATTTATTTTGATGCGCCGACACAGATCAAATTGTTTGATCGTTACGCCGATATGCTTACACCCGAAGGCCGCCTGTTTATCGGTCACTCGGAAAACCTGCACAAGATCAGTGACCGATTTGTTTCCCTCGGCCGCACCATCTACCGGAAAATTCGCTGAGAAGTCGTTGGCTTTGCCGCAGGCGCTGCGGTGATTTGCTCCCATCCGTCGCACCGAAGCGATTAAGTGGCGACTAAGCGTCGCCGCCGCTGCGCCTACGCTAGGCTATGGCGCAGGTGATGCCCGAAGCATGCCGGCGCGTCTGAGAAACTGGTGCGCAGACTAGGGATTGCCGCTAGACAAACTGCTGGTGGAATTTTGTGTGCCGCTTTTGCATTCTGGATGCTGCGGGTAAAAGTCCCCGCCGGGAGAGAGTGCGTGGCGAAAGCCTGACCATTGCCGGTGTCCCCGTAAAGCCGCACTTGTCTTGCCCTATGGCCTATGTAATCCTTGCGACGCTTTGTGACGCCTGTCGCGTTCACCTTTGCGCTTATGGTGTTAAACCTTTGCCGGCTTGCGGGACCAACACGTGTTAATTGCCTTTTGCGCGTCGAGACTTGGTCTATGCTTAATAAGTCCGGTTGGGGAGCCGGCGCAGCGTCCGTCTTTCTTAATGAAGCAGGCGCAGATTTCCAAACGTGCACGCCACTGGCTTGTACGTTTGCTCGCGGAACTTGAACCTGGGAAGGTCCGCAGCCGTTTTTGTATACAAAATAATAATTTGGCAAAACAACTTGGCCGACCAATTATGTGGAGGAAAACCTATGGCGATCAGCTCATCGTTGTCAGCTGACAGTAAGACCCTGACTATCGCGGTGGATGGGCGTTTCGATGCCAGCTCACTGGACGAATTCCGCAAGTGTTACGAAGACGTTTCCAACGGAATTCCGGTGCGTTACAACGTCGATTTGAAAAACGCCGTGTATCTGGACAGTTCCGCACTGGGCATGTTGCTGGTGCTGCGCGATTACGCCGGCGGCGAAGCCGCTCAGATCACCATCACCAATTGCTCGCCGGAAGTTAAAAAAATCTTTTCCATTTCCAGCTTTGAACAATTGTTCACCATTCAATAAATCCGTGACTTGTCGCCCCGGCCGGTGTGGCGGGTACTCCCGGACATCTGTTGGGTGCGGTTTAAACAGCAAGGGCGGAATCTCCACCCGCGTCGCGCGGGGAGTGAAGGGGCCGTCGGTAAGCCGAGAAGTCCTGCATGACAGTTGAAAGCCCGGGAGCTCTAAAAATTTTGGTGGCGGAGGATTCCGCCGCGGATCGTCTGATTCTGCAGTCCATGCTGCAGCGTTCCGGCCATGAAGTGGTGTTGGCGGAGGACGGCGAGAGCGCGATTACGGCGTTTTCCGAATGCCATCCGGACTTGGTTTTTCTCGATGTCATCATGCCCAACGTCAACGGCATAGAAGCGGCGCGGCGCATCAAATCACTTGCCGGTGACGAATTGGTCCCGGTGATTTTTCTCACTTCTCTTGCCGATGCGGAATCCCTCGCCACCTGTCTCGATGCTGGCGGTGATGATTTTCTTTCCAAACCCTACAACCAGATTGTGTTGGATTCGAAAATCAAAGCCTTTTCGCGTATGCGCGAAATGCACAAAACCGTCGCGCATCAAAAAGATCAGATCGCCCTGCACAACAAGCATCTGATCCAAGAGCAGAATGTCGCCAAGCAGGTATTCGATAAAATCGCTCACGCCGGCGCACTCAAGCTCGACATCATTCGCTTTTACATGTCCGCACTCGCGGTGTTCAACGGCGATGTGTTGCTGGCGGAAGTCAGCCCCCGCGGCAGTTTATTTGTGGTGTTGGGGGATTTCACCGGTCACGGCTTGCCTGCGGCCATCGGCTCCATGCCGCTGGCGTCGACGTTTTACGGCATGGTCGGCAAAGGTTTTTCCCTTGCCGACATCTTGCGGGAGATCAATCAGAAGCTGTATCAAACGCTGCCCGTAGGTTTGTTCTGCTGCGCCACCTGCGTGGACATCAATTTCAAGAAAAATCGCATCAGTGTGTGGAACGGCGGTTTGCCGGACAATATTTTGTACCGCCATAAAACCCGCACTTACGAGCGCATTCGCTCGACTCATTTGCCTCTGGGTGTTTTATCCAATCGGGATTTCAAAGCGGATGCGCACATTTTGCATCTGGAAAAAGGCGACCATTTTTTGATGTGGTCCGACGGCATTCAGGAGGCGCGCAACCGCGCTGGTGTCATGTACGGTGAAGACAACATCAACGCCGTGCTCGACAGCGGTTTGGAGCCGGGGGCGATTTACGGCCAGATTCTGAAAAATGTGCAGGAACATATCGGCAGCACGGAAAAAGACGATGATATTTCCCTGGTGGATATCACCGTTCCCGACGAGGATAAAATCCACGACCTCGCGCCCAAATCCGGCATGCGTAACGGTTATCTGGAAGATTGGGAATTGACTCTGACTCTGGTGGCGTCGTCGCTGAAGACTTTTAATCCACTATCGCTGCTGATTCATGTGATTTCCGAAGTGCCCGGTCTGCGCCAGAACAGCAGTGTGCTCTACACGGTGCTGTCGGAATTATTCAACAACGCCCTGGAGCACGGCGTGCTGGGGTTGGAGTCGAACATCAAGAGTTCGCCCGCCGGTTTTGCCGAATACTATCGCTTACGTAAAGAAGGTCTCGAAGCGCTGACGGACGCTTCCGTGCGTTTTGAATTTCGCCATGAAACCCGGGAAAACGGCGGTATGCTCACCGTCACCGTGGTGGACAGCGGCAAGGGTTTTGTCCCCAAGGAAACGCCAGCGCCAGCGACACCGGAAAAAGCGGCCGCGCAGTATTACGGCCGCGGCCTAACGTTGGTGGCCTCCATCTGCGAATCCCTGCAGATATTGCCGCCGGGCAATCGTGTGCAAGTGCAGTTTCCCTGGAGCTATGAAGAATAGAAAAGTGAGGAATCAACATGGGGACTAACGCGAAAATCGACGCCGCAATGATGGCGCAATTGCGCGACCTGCTCGGCGAACGTTTTGGCGAACTGGTGCAGCGCTATATCGAGGATGGCGACCGCCGCATCGCATTATTGCGCACCGCTGTGGCGGCACAGGATTTTGTCGTTGTCCACGCGGAAGCTCACGGCCTTAAAGGCAGCAGCCGAAATATTGGCGCCAACACCCTCGGAGATTTGTGTGGCGCGCTCGAACAGCTCGGCAAAGAACTCAATAGCGCTGGTATGCCGACACTGTTTGCCGCTGTCGAGCAGGAATTTGCCGCTGTCTGCGCTGAACTCAAAGCCTATTGATCGCCAACCCGCACAAATACAGGCCCGTCTGCGCATGGCATAGGGCTTGCTCTTTTCCTCCATAGAAAACCCAACACTAAAATCCGTGCGGATTAACCGCATTCTATGGAAGCTGTTCATGTCGTTGCCGTCGTTTTTGATTCCCAGCGCTGCACCCGTCAATGCATCATCGTTTGCCGGTACAACTGGCCTTGCCACCAATGCCGGTACAACAGCGGGACGCGGGGATTTTCGCCAAGCTTTTACCCAGTTAACAAAAGGGCCGATGGCGGAAGGACAGGTTTCAGGCGCGACTGCTGGCGCCGCGGAAGCGGGCGGTTCGCCAACCAATATCCTGAACAAGTTGGCCCACGGTGAAGCTTTATCTCCGCAGGATCGGGAGTTTCTGCAACGCTTGGCTGAAGACCTGGAATTAACCCCGGAAATGCAGGACGCACTTGCGGCGGTTCTGCAAAATGCCGCCGCGAATATGCCGGAGGTGGACGTTTCTCTGGAGGGGCAACCCCTGTCCCTTAAAGCCCTTGTCGAGTTATTGGCGGGCGGAAAAAGCTTGCCGGATGAAGATCCTGAAGGCGCCATAAATTTGGCGGATGAGGAAATTCCTGCCGATGCGGACATCAGTCCGTTCCTGCTTTTTAATCCCACCTCGTCCAATGTGGTAGCCGATCTGCCGGTGGAGCAGGGTATAGATCTGAACTTTATGCAGCGCTCCAAAACCGAGGATGGCACCTTGGTCAACCAGGGCCTGGCTAAGCAGGGAATCAATCCGGATGCCGCGCAGCCGGCAAAAACATTGGATGGCGTGTTAACCAATCAGAAGGCGGTCGATCTTGCGGTAACTGACGAATCGCCCGATCCGGCATCTTTGACGGCCAAATTTCTGACCGGCACACCCGAAGCCCCCGGCAAATCCGAGATGCTTAACTTTTCCGTGGGCGCTTTTACTCTGCCGGATGGAGAGCAGCCGGATGAAGCTCCTCTTAATCAAACCAGTTTGGTCACCGCGCTGAGCAACAATTCCGCGCTGGTCGAACAACCTTCCACCTCGCCGCTGGCTCAGGCCATGCGCATGCAGGTGTCCTTTGGCAACGCCCAGTGGTCCGAAGCGTTGGCGGAGCGCGCCGCGTGGCTGGCCAGCCAGCAAATTCACTCCGCCGACATACAGCTCGACCCGCCGGAGTTGGGTCCGCTGCAGGTGAGAATCAGCGTGCATCAGGATCAAGCGGTGGTGAGTTTCGTCAGCGCCAACCCACAGGTGCGCGAGGCTCTCGACCAGTCCATGGCGCGTCTGCGTGACTTGCTGCAGGAGCAGGGTATGCAGTTGGTGGATGCCGGCGTTTCCGATCAGCACCGCGACGACAGTTCTGAAACCGCCGCCAGCGATCAGGACGAGCAGCTGGGCGCGATCGCCGAGGTCGGCGAAGAAGATTCCACAGCCACCAAACCCGTTGTCCTTGACGCGAAATACGGCGTAGACGACTTCGTCTGAGCCCTGTGACGTCGCCATGACGCTTTAATGCGTCACCCACACGAATTCCTCACCACCGCCGGCTGCACGTCGGCGGTGGTCTGCTATCTTTAATTAGTCGTCTAGCTGGTTGTCCGATTAGAACAATAAAAAGGGACGGTCCTGCCGACGGCAATAATGTCACGCGCCGTTCCGGCCATTTTTCCGAATTGATCTCTGTAGTGGTCAGGACCAGGCGTTGATGGGGGAGCAACAGATTTCCGCCGTTTGGCACTGCAATTGCTCAACCGCTTAAATACACGATTAAAACCGACGGAAATTTGACGATGGCTGCTGGCGACAACCAGGCACAACCTGCAAGCGGAAAAAAGAAAATCATTTTGCTGGCGGCGGCGATGCTCGGCGTCATTGTTATTTCCGTGGGTGGCACTGTGGCTGCGCTGAAATTTCTGGCACCACCACCCCCGCCAGCGGAAACGGCGGAAAACGCTCACCCTGCCCAAACCCCGGCGATCTACTACCCGATTAAACCGGCGCTGATGGTGAATTTTAATGTGCGCGGCCGCCAGCGCTTTTTGCAGGCCGAATTGACATTGATGACCCGCGACGGCTCGGTGATCGGCGCGGTGGAATTGCATCAAGCGATGATCCGCAACTCGCTGATCATGCTGATTGGCGGCAAGTCGTTTGAAGATCTGCAGACCGCCGAGGGCAAAGAACTATTGCGCCAGGACTGCTTGCAGGAAATTCAACGGCTGCTGCAACAGGAAATTGGCAAGCCAGGTATTGAACAGGTTCTGTTTACCGATTTTGTTATGCAATAACAGGGGCCAAGCGGCCTGATTCTTTAAGCTGATTTCGAGGTTTTTGTGCAGGATTTATTATCCCAAGACGAAATTGACGCGCTTCTTCACGGTGTCGATGACGGCGAAATCGAAACCGAAGGCGATTTTGATCCCACCGGCGTGCGCTCCTACGATCTCACCAGCCAGGATCGCATCGTCCGCGGGCGTATGCCCACCCTGGAAATGATCAACGAACGTTTCGCCCGCTATACCCGCATCAGTATGTTCAACCTGTTGCGCCGCCCTGCGGATGTTTCCTTGGGCGGAATTCAGATTCAGAAATTCGGCGAATACGTGCACACGCTGTACGTGCCCACCAGTTTAAATATGGTGAAATTCCGCCCCCTGCGCGGCACGGCGCTAATTATTCTCGACGCCAAGCTGGTGTTTAAGCTGGTGGATAATTTTTTCGGTGGCGACGGTCGTCACGCCAAAATCGAAGGGCGGGAATTTACCCCCACGGAATTGCGCGTCGTGCAAATGGTGCTGGAGCAGGCATTTGTAGATCTGCGCGAAGCCTGGAAAGCGGTCAAGCTCATCGATTTCGAATACATCAATTCCGAAGTCAATCCGTCCATGGCGAATATCGTCAGCCCCAGCGAAGTGGTGGTGGTGAGCACTTTTCACGTGGAACTGGACGGCGGCGGTGGCGAATTGCACATCACCATGCCTTATTCCATGATCGAACCAATCCGCGAAGTGCTTGACGCCGGTTTGCAATCGGATACGGACGAGCGCGATGAGCGCTGGGTGAAAGCGCTGCGCGAAGATGTTATGGCGGCGGAAGTGGATCTGGAGTGCGATATCGTGCGGCGCGAAGTGACCTTGCGCGATATTGTCGATTTACGCCCCGGCGACGTCATTCCTATTCAAATGCCGGAAACCAGCGTACTGACAGCGAACGGTGTTCCCATGTTTCGCGTGGTACTCGGACGCAGCAAAGAAAATCTGGCATTGAAAATCGTCAATGTCATCGACCGTAAACAAGCGCATCACATTGAATAAATTGAGCAGAGAAATTCTATGAGTAATGAACCCGACCAAGACGATATGGCTGACGAGTGGGCTGCGGCGCTTGCGCAACAGGAGGGCGGTGGTTCTCCGCCCGCGCAGCAGATAGAGCTCGACGATTTTACCAACGACGGCAAAACCGTAGCGGGTCGTCCGGATCTGGATGTAATTCTGGATATTCCGGTAACCATTTCCATGGAAGTGGGGCGCACCTCCATCACCATTCGCAATTTGCTGCAATTAAACCAGGGCTCGGTTATCGAGTTGGATCGCCTCGCCGGCGAACCGCTGGATGTGTTGGTGAACGGCACGCTGATCGCACACGGTGAAGTGGTGGTGGTCAACGAAAAATTCGGTATTCGCATGACGGACGTGATCAGCCCGTCGGAGCGCATTAAAAAATTGCGTTGAGAAACGCAGCGCAGGCTCCCCATCGCGGGAGCCGCAACAATTCCAAAAGGTGAGGCCCGTTATGGCAATACCGACGCGCAATTTCAGCAGCTTGATTCCCGCATTATTGTTCGCCCCCGCAATGAGTTGGGGGGCGGAAAAAGCCGCAGTGCCATCCGGCGCTGCCGCCATCATGCAAACCTTTGTCGGTTTGGCTGTTGTTGTCGCCATGATTTTTGCGCTGGCGTGGTTGAGTCGGCGCTTGAGCGGCGGCAATCTCGGCAACGCCAAATTTATGAAAATCCTTGCGGTACAGCCGCTGGGCACGCGGGAAAAAATTATTCTGGTGGACGTGGCGGGCAAACAAATGATGCTCGGCGTCACCCCTGGTCGCATCGCCACGTTGCACGTATTTGATGAGCCGGTGCTGCAGGTGCCTGTTACCAACGAGCGCGGCACCGACAATCTCTCGGCGCGCTCGGCCACGGAATTTTCCCGCAAGTTGCAAGAATTTCTTAATCAAGGGAACAAATCCTGATGAAGGCGTTGGCGCGTGTTTTTATTGCGGTGCTTTTTTTGAGCGCCGGTTTTATTTATTCCGCCGCTGCGCAGACGCCTGATCCTGCGCCGGCACCACCCGCTGCGACTGCAACCGCACCTGCGGGTTTTCAACCGATTCCTGCACTGCCGGTGTTGACGGTAAAAAATAATCCGGACGGATCGGAAGATTACACGGTCACGCTGCAGATTCTGATCTTGATGACGGCATTGTCGTTTTTGCCGGCAATGCTGATGATGATGACCTCGTTTACGCGCATCATTATCGTCTTTTCGATTTTGCGACAGGCGCTGGGATTGCAGCAGTCGCCCTCCAACCAGATTTTGATTGGCCTTTCGCTGTTCCTCACCTTTTTTATCATGACGCCTGTGTTGGACCGGGTGAATGAGCAGGCGGTGCAACCCTATATCAATGAGCAGATCACCGCGCGCGAAGCGCTGGAAAATGCGCGCAAGCCCTTTCACGACTTTATGATGGCGCAAACTCGCGAAAACGATCTCGCCCTGTTTTTCCGCATCTCCGGCCGACCACAAGTGGCGGGGCCGGACGATGTGCCCTTTAGCATCCTGATGCCAGCGTTTATCACCTCGGAATTAAAAACCGCCTTTCAAATCGGCTTTATTATTTTTATTCCGTTTCTGGTGATCGACATAGTAGTGGCGAGCGTGTTGATGGCGATGGGTATGATGATGTTGTCGCCATTGATTATTTCGCTGCCGTTCAAAATTATGCTGTTCGTACTTGTCGATGGCTGGGCGTTGATTGTCGGCACCCTGGCGGCGAGCTTCGGTATATAGCGTCGCTAAGGCCTAAAGAGGTTAACAACCATGACTCAGGAAGTTGTTCTCGATCTGTTCGGCAGCGCGTTTTATCTCACCGTTATTATGGTGCTGGTCATTGTGGGGCCGAGTTTGATTGTGGGCCTGATGGTGAGCACCTTTCAGGCGGCGACACAAATCAACGAACAGACGCTGAGTTTTTTGCCGCGTCTGATCGTCACCCTGGCCACCATCATGATGACAGGGCCGTGGCTGGTACAGCAGCTCACGGATTTGTTCGAACGCTTGATGATTGATATTCCCAATATCATCGGCTGACGTTGTGGAAACCATAACCGACAGCCAGATCGCCGCTTTTATTCAGCAATATTTTTTGCCGTTTGCTCGCATAGGCGCGCTGCTGATGACCATGCCGGTAATCGGCACGCGAGTGGTGCCGGCGCGGGCGCGCATTGTCGCCGCCATGTTTCTCACCATGATGGTAGTGCCGCTGCTGCCGCCGTTGCAGGTGGCGCCTAGTTTATCCCTCGGCACTGCCATTCTGATTTTGCACGAATTATTAATCGGCATAGCCCTGGGTTTTGGTTTTCAGGTGGTGTTCCAGGTGTTTGTGCTTATGGGGCAATTTCTGGCGATGAAAATGGGTTTGGGTTTCGCCTCCATGAACGATCCCACTAACGGCGTGCAGACTACGGTGTTATCGCAGTTTTTTTTGGTCATGGTGACGCTTACGTTTATCGCGGTAAACGGACATTTATTGTTGATCGAAATGCTGCTGCAAAGTTTTCAGTCTTTGCCGCCGAGCCATTTTCAGTTCTCCCGGGAGCAGAGTTTTCAGGTGGTGAATTTAGGCGGTTGGTTATTTGCCAGCGCACTGGTGATGTCGCTGCCAGTGCTGACATCGCTGCTGGTGGTGAATATCGCCTTCGGCATCATGAGCCGCGCTGCGCCGCAGCTGAATATTTTTGCCATAGGTTTTCCATTTACTTTGATCTGCGGGATGTTTCTCGTCTGGCTGGGACTCGCCACTTTCGATATGCACTTTGAGGATTTTATGGCGGAAGGATTTTTATTCGCCCGGGAGCTGCTGCGTCTGCAGCCGTAATGTTATGTTCAGTATGAGTGCTCGCCATGGCCAATAATGACGACAGCTCCCAGGAAAAGACGGAAGAGGCCACCCCCCGGCGCAAAGAAAAAGCGCGCGAAGAAGGCCAGATTCCCCGGTCGCGGGATCTCACCACCTCGGCGGTATTGATTTTGGGCGCGGTGGGACTGTGGATTTTTGGCGGCGCGGTTGCGCAGAAACTGCTGAATATTCTGCGCTTTAATTTCACCGTCGATCGCGAGGTTATTTACGATCCGCAAAAAATGTTTGCCCATTTAGGCTCGTCTTTTTTTGAAGCCTTATGGGCACTGGTGCCGCTGTTTGCCATATTCCTGCTCGCCGCTATTGTCGGCCCCACGATCCTCGGGGGTTTTCTGTTCAGCGGTAAATCCATCACTCCCAAATTCAGCCGCATAGATCCACTCGCCGGGCTGAAGCGCATGTTTTCCATGAAATCTCTGGTGGAGTTGGGCAAATCTATCGGCAAGGTTGTGGTGGTGGTAGCCGTCGCCTATTTCACCTTGCGCATGTTCGAACCGGAGCTGCTCGGCCTCGGCCGGGAGAGTCTGGAAACCGGTGTGCGACACTCTCTGCGTATCAGTTTGTGGGCGACGCTGTTGATCAGCTGCGCCACAATTCTGATCGCCGCTGTGGATGTGCCGTTTCAGATTTGGGAACACGCGAAGAACCTGAAAATGTCCCGCCAGGACATCAAGGATGAAATGAAAGATTCCGAAGGCAAGCCCGAGGTAAAAGGGCGCATTCGGCAAATGCAGCGGGAGATCGCCAACCGCCGTATGATGGCCTCCGTGCCCAAAGCGGATGTGATCATCACCAACCCCACCCACTTCGCGGTCGCGCTGAAATACGATCCGGACACCATGGCGACACCCATCTTGCTCGCAAAGGGCGTCGATGAAACCGCCATGAAAATCCGCGAAATCGCCCGCGAATACAAAATCGAACAGGTGCGCAGCCCCGTGCTCGCCCGCGCGGTTTACCACACCACCGAAATCGACGGCGAAATCCCACAAGGTCTGTACCTCGCCGTCGCCCAGGTGCTCGCCTACGTATTCCAGCTGCGCAACTTCCGCAAGGGCAGGAGCGAGCGGCCGGAGTTCCCCAGCAATATCAAAGTACCGAAAGATATGATTTTTCCCGCGAAGGACTGATGGCGGCCGGTTTCGCTGTCATTCCCTCGCAGTTTTGCCGTCATCCTCGCGAAGCGGGGATCCATTTATGCTGTAGCACGGTGCCAAGTCCCTGGATTCCCGCTTCGCGAGAATGACGGGTTGGGGGAGACGGGGACTGTCTATTCGTAGCGTGGCACCGGGTTTCGACTTCACCCTTAAGCACCGATGCGATTGATTCCCTCCGCCCAGATGGGAACAATGGCAGGTTTTTAGTCCAACCCAGGGGGTATGATGAAAACTCGCGCAGCGG
>ENA-UOVV01001890-UOVV01001890.1-compost-metagenome-genome-assembly--contig:-NODE-1890-length-13352-cov-5.746785_pt1 | contig 13352 bp, 14 predicted proteins | sample MGYA00238155_ERZ761577 | MGnify/ENA primary metagenome ERZ761577 (study PRJEB28898, sample SAMN06268775) | compost metagenome | isolation source: Emeryville, CA | place: USA:Emeryville, CA | collected...
CATTCGCTTGAGGATCTGGGCGATATTGCCATTGAGTTGGAAGAAGATCCGGACAAGCTGGCCATCACCGACGACCGCCTCAGACTCATCTTTACCTGCTGCCACCCCAGCCTTTCCCAGGAGGCCAAGTTGGCGCTCACGCTGCGTGAAGTCTGCGACCTCACGACCGAGGAGATCGCCCGCGCTTTTCTCATCAGCCCCGCCAGCCTGGCCCAGCGCATAGTGCGCGCCAAAGCCAAGATTCGCGAAGCGCGCATTCCCTATGAAGTGCCCGGCCCCACCGAACTGCCGGGGCGGCTGGATGCCGTACTGCAGGTGATCTATCTGGTGTTCAACGAAGGCTATTCCGCCACCGGCGGAGAGGATCTGATTCGCCAACAGCTGTGTGACGAGGCCATTCGCCTGGGGCGACTGCTGGTGGAGCTGTTGCCCGATCCCGAATGCCTGGGGTTACTGGCGCTGATGCTGCTGCAGGACTCGCGCCGCCTGGCGCGCACCAATGCTAAGGGCGAACTGATACTGCTGGAACATCAGGATCGCAGCCTGTGGAATCTGGCCCAGATCGGCGAAGGCGCAGAGCTGGTCAGGCTCGCCTTCCAGAGTCGGCTCCTGGGTCCCTACTCCGTTCAGGCCGCCATAGCCGCCGTTCACGCCCAGGCCGCAAAAGCTACTGACACTGACTGGCAGGAGATTGTTGGACTCTATGACCTGCTCCTGCAGATGGTCGCCTCCCCCGTAGTGGAACTCAACCGCGCCGTGGCCCTGGCCATGCGCGACGGCCCCGCCACCGGACTGGCAGAGATAGACCGACTGATTCAGGCGGAAAGTCTCAAGGACTATCACCTGCTCTATGCCAGTCGCGCCCACTTTTGTCGCCAACTGGGGCAGATGAAAGAAGCGCGCCTGGCCTATGAACAGGCCCTGGCCCTGACCCGACAGGAACCCGAAAAACGATTTCTGGAGAAGTGCCTCAGGGAGCTGAGCTGATTTTTTTCCGCGGACTTGTCGATTTGACACCAGCTGCTGCGACTAGAAGTGTCATCGCAACTGGAGCTGCCGCGCAGTCGTCGTCATGCAATATCTCTGTCTGTTTTACCAAAGTGAAGCGGCCATGGAACAGCTCTCCGCGCAGGAATGGCAACAATTCTTGCAGGAGTGCACGCATCACACAGCCATGCTGAAGGCAAGCCATCATCTTGTGGATTGTCAGCGTCTGGCGCCCACGCACACAGCAACCTGCCTGAGAGTGCGCGAGCGCAGACTGATCATCAGCGATGGCCCTTTTGCGGAAACCAGGGAGCAGTTGGCAGGTTACTGCCTGCTCGAGGCCAGGGATTTGAATCAGGCATTGCAGCTTGTCAGCGTCTTGCCACAGGCGCGTTACGGCAGTATCGAAGTGCGACCAATAACATCCAATGGGACTTGATCATGAAATATCTCTGCCTGGTCTATTACGACGAAAAAATTATCGAAACCATGAGTCCGGAAGCCTGGCTTTCACTCAATAAGGAGTGCATCGTCTGCGGAGACCAACTGCGCGCCGATGGACATTTTCTGGGAGGTAATGCATTGCAACCGGTAAACACCGCCGTCACCCTCAGAGTGCGCGACGGCAAGGTGGGCATTACCGACGGTCCCTTTGCCGAAACCAAGGAACAGCTCGCCGGCTTTTATCTGCTGGAAGCCGCCGATCTGGATGAGGTGATGAAACTTGCCGCCAGGATTCCACCGGCGCGACTGGGCAGCATCGAGATACGTCCCATTCGCGAGCTGCCCTACGAGGATTGATATTCGGCAAGCCTGCATGGAAGACGCGCCAATAAAAATCAGCGATTTTTCTCTTAACCTTTTCCAAGGTTGAAGTCTTGGCATCACCGTAGTTTTCAGATAAAACCGGAGGGAAAATGCTACAGCTAGTTCAACACGCGAAGCCCCATCTGATTGGCCAACAGGATCGCGCATCCATACTCGCCGCGCTGAGAGACATGTTGTCCTTTAGTGGCACTTTCATAGATGACCAGGGCAATTTCTACAATGGCCAGAAATCCTATTCTGACGAACGACACAATGCAGACAGCTGCTGCCGCAGAAAAACCGTCAATCCCATAGCTGCCGAATTCAAGCCGCTGGATAACGACAGGGTAATGGTCACACTGAGAAGTCTGCCGGAATCGCAAAAAAACCGGCACCGTGACAACTGCCAGATGCTGTTTATTCTGGCCAAGTGCGACGATGAATGGGAAGTGATGGGCCTGCCCTACAAGGCAGCCAACCACTAATCACCAATCCTGGCCGACGTGCAATAACAACAGGCTCTGCCGAGGAACTCTCATGGCCCAAGCGGTAATTCAAGTCAAACAACTGAGCAAAACCTACAACTCCGGCTTTTCCGCACTAAAGCAGATTGACCTTGATATAGAGCGAGGTGAAATTTTTGCACTGCTCGGCCCCAACGGCGCAGGCAAAACTACGCTCATCAGCATTATTTGCGGCATAGTCAACGCCACCAGCGGTCAGGTGCTGGTCAATGGTCTGGATATAGTGCGCGACTATCGGGCCACCCGCGCATTGATCGGTCTGGTACCGCAGGAGCTGGCAGTCAGCATGTTTGAAACCGTGTGGGACACTGTGACCTTTACCCGCGGCCTTTTTGGCAAAGCACTCGACAAGGTCTATCTGGAAAAGGTGTTGCGCGACCTCAGCCTCTGGGACAAGCGCCACAGCAAGATCATGACACTGTCCGGGGGCATGAAACGGCGGGTACTGATTGCCAAAGCGCTGGCCCACGAACCCGAAATTCTCTTTCTCGACGAGCCCACTGCGGGTGTGGATGTGGAGTTGCGCCGCGACATGTGGGCGCTGATTCGCCAGCTGCGCGAAAAGGGTACCACTATTATTCTCACCACACATTACATAGAAGAAGCGGAAGAAATGGCCGACCGCATAGGTGTGATCAACAAGGGAAATATCATTCTGCTGGAAGAGAAACAAACCCTGATGAAAAAGCTTGGCAAAAAACAACTGCAACTGCAGTTACAGCAACCGCTCGCAGAAATCCCCGCAGCACTTGCCGGCTATCCACTGGAACTGATCAAAGAAGGACAGGAGCTGGTATTTACCTTTGATGCCGGTGCCGAAGCTGACATAGCCAGTCTTCTGCGTCGACTGGACGAACTGCATATCCCCTTCCGCGATTTGCAAACCCATCAGAGTTCCCTCGAAGATATTTTTGTCAGCCTGGTCGGAGAAAGCCAATGAGCGGATTAAATTTCTACGCCATAGCCGCCATTTACAAATTCGAAATGGCGCGCACCTGGCGCACACTGATGCAAAGCATTGCCTCACCGGTGCTTTCCACCTCTCTCTACTTTATTGTGTTCGGCTCTGCCATAGGTTCGCGCATGCTTGAAATAGACGGCGTCAGTTATGGTGCCTTTATCGTACCCGGCTTGATTATGCTGACATTACTCAATGAAAGTGTTTCCAATGCATCTTTTGGCATTTACATGCCAAAATTTACCGGCACTATTTACGAAATTTTTTCAGCACCTGTATCGGCGTGGGAGATTGTGCTGGGATATGTGGGCGCAGCCGCAACCAAATCAATGATTCTTGGCCTGATCATTCTGATTACAGCGCGCTTTTTTGTGGATTTTTCCATTGTCCACCCACTGTGGATGCTTTGCCTGCTGATGATGGTATCGGTGAGTTTCTGTCTGTTCGGATTTATCATTGGCATCTGGGCCGATGGCTTTGAAAAATTGCAAGTGATTCCGCTGATGATTCTCACTCCGCTGACCTTTCTGGGAGGAAGTTTTTACTCAATTCAAATGCTGCCACCCTTCTGGCAGACGCTGACGCTGTTCAATCCCGTGGTCTATCTGGTCAACGCCTTGCGCTGGAGCTTTTACGACATCACCGATGTCAGCCTGGCACTGAGTCTGGGCATGATCGCGTGGTTTATCGCCATTTGTCTGGCGTTGATCGCCATCATTTTCAGGACGGGTTACAAAATCAAGGTTTAATCCTGTGCCAGAACACAAATGGCCACGAAGATCAGTTACTCTGCCCACTACAACCGGCCATCTCGGAAATGTCGCCTTATTCATTGTGTTACAGATAGTCACATGATGAATATGGCGACTTTTTTATTACCATATTGGAATATTTATTTATGAATTTTTATTAATTACAAAAAAAAGTTCTAAAAAATACTTTTCTTGACGCACAATTTTGAACCAGTGATCACCCGAATACCCAACCAATCACCCTCGCTGTCATTTAAATCTTCCCTTTCCAACCCCTAACAATAGCTTCATATAATAAAAATATGAGTTATTCACTTCGACGCTATCAAACCACTTCATGTTTCGAAAAGTGACTCACGGCACATGTTTCATTCAGGCCAGCCAAATTCCATCATTTTTAAGAAAATACCCAATAAAAAACCCCATAAAAAATAAATTGAGTTATTAAAAACGGAACTGCTTCGCTAAGCAATTTTTTGAAAATTTTCACTGCAAAGAAAAAATCTCTTTGTCAACACCCGGACTTTGCTGGCAAGCAATTTTTCGCGCCAATCGCTCATTTGACCCAACCACAAATTGTTACCAATCTATACACAAGCCAGCGCAAACCAGAGACCAAAAGTCCATTACCTGCCTGGTTAGTCAGCTGCTTTTGAAACGCTATTTAACGGTTGGATGGATTCATTTCATGAATAGCTCATCGGGTTGCACGTCCATTTTTAGCCCATGCCTTGTCATTTCCTGTTTGCCTGAAACAGGCGGAGAAAGTGCGCCGCCGGATTTCTAGCAATCCTCTCCTCAGGAAATGACACAGCGCATAGTCATTGCCTGAGGAAAACATGAAATCATTCTCCTTTTCTATTCGTACGCTTTTAATCCTGAGTTTTACCTGGCTGGTTGCAGCCGCCAACGCCTATGCCGGTGAGAACCTGGCACTCAACAAACCTGTCACTGCCTCCTCCGTTGAGGATTCAACACTCACAGCAGAAATGGCTGTCGATGGTCGCACCAACAGCCGCTGGTCCAGCGGTTGGAGTGATAACCAGTGGATCAGTGTTGATCTGGGTGATGTCTACGACATTTCGCAGGTACGCCTGCAATGGCAAAACTCCTACGCCCGCGAGTATCTGATTCAGACATCGATGGACGGTGTGGAATGGACCACTGTTTTCACTGAAACCAACGGTAACGGTGCGATTGATGACCTGAGCATCAGCGGCAAGGGTCGCTTTGTGCGCATGTATGGCCAGAAGCGCTTTACCCGTTACGGCTTCTCTCTGTGGGAATTCGAGGTTTTTGGCGATCTGGTGGTGGCTCCACAACCCGTGCCTGAACCCGAGCCGGAACTTGTACTGGTTCCCGGCACAACGAATCTGGCGCTGAATCGTCCCGCCACATCTTCATCCAACGAAAACGCAAGCCTGACTGCAGCCATGGCCTTTGACGGCAAAAATGATAGCCGTTGGTCCAGCAGCTTCAGCGATAACCAGTGGATTGCTGTGGACCTGGGGAATAATTTTTATATCTCCGCCATCAAGCTCAACTGGCAAAACTCCTATGGTCGCGAGTATGCCATTCAAACATCTGCCGATGGCAACAACTGGACCACTGTTTTCACTGAGAAAGATGGCAACGGCGGTGTGGACGTTATCTACCTGAACACTGAAGCTCGCCATGTGCGCATGCTCGGCCAGAAACGTTTTACCCGCTACGGGTTTTCACTGTGGGAATTTGAAGTTTACGGCGCGCCTAACAACGTCAACGTTGCTCTGGCCAAGCCGGCAACTGCTTCCACTATTGAAGAGGCCAGCCTCTCTGCCGCCATGGCTTTCGATGGTCGCACCAACAGCCGTTGGTCCAGCAGTTTTGCTGACAACCAGTGGCTGGCTGTTGACCTGGGCAGTGTTCACCAGATCAATCGTGTAAGACTCAACTGGCAAAATTCCTATGCAGTTGAATACCGTCTGCAAACTTCTGTCGATGGTCAAAACTGGACAACCATTTTTACCGAAAGCAACGGCAATGGTGGCATCGATGATGTGACCGTCAACGGTGTTGGACGCTATCTGCGCATGTACGGCGTGAAACGTTTTACCCGTTACGGCTTCTCTCTGTGGGAAATGGAAGTGTTTGGTTATGAAACTGCCGCAACTGGCAGCTCAAGTTCAAGCAGTTCATCAGCCGGAAACAGTTCTTCCAGCAGCAGTAAATCATCCATTTCTTCAAGTAGTTCGTCTTCAAGCAGCAAATCATCCAGCTCTTCTTCGAGTTCAAGCAGCTCGTCTTCGAGCAGCAAATCCTCCAGCAGTTCATCAGCGGCGGATACCAGCGCTCCGACTGTACCGGGCAATGTGACCGCGACAGGTTTCAACAGCCGTATTGAAGTCAGCTGGACTCCGTCAATCGATAACCTGGCTGTAACCGGCTATCAGGTGTACCGCAATAATCAGCGCGTTGCCGATGTTTCCGCTGCGGTAACCCGATATATAGACACCAATGTTGTTGCCGGAACCACCTACAGCTACAGAGTGCGCGCTCGCGATGCGGCAGGTAACTGGTCTGCGCAGAGCACAGCGGTCAGCGCCAAGCTGTCTACTACAACGCAGGCCCGTCTGCTCTGGTCGACTCCGACTGCGCGTGAAAATGGCGATTATCTGGAGCTGGACGAGATTGGTGGTTTTGAAATTCGCTTCAAACGTCCCAGCGAGTCCACTTACACCACAGTGGTGATCCAGGACAACCGCGTAAACAGCTACACGCTGACTCAGCCGGTGGGAGATTTGCAATTCGAAATAGCGGCCTTTGACACCAACGGTCTCTACAGCAACTTTGTTTCGATTCAACCGCGATAAAAACGAGGATTGACAATACGAAGAGCTTTGAAGGTTTCAGGCAAGTGACATGGAAGTCACACTTACAGGCGGGTTTTTAACCCGCCTTTTTTTATTTTGAAATCAGAGTGGTCTGGACTTGCGGAGAGGTCTGACGTAGAGCACCAGACTGTGATCGGTTAGCTCATAGCCATGCTCAGCGGCAATTTTCTTTTGCAGGGACTCTATTTCGTCGCTGTGAAACTCTATGACTTCGCCCGTGTCTACACACACCATGTGATCATGATGGTCACCGCGAGCGATTTCGAACACAGAATGACCGCCATCAAAATTATGACGAACCACAAGACCTGCACTTTCAAACTGAGTCAGCACACGATAAACCGTGGCAAGACCCACATCATCGCCCTGCTCCATCAGTGCCTTGTAGACGTCTTCGGCGCTCATGTGGTGCTGCTCCGCCGATTCAAGCATCTGCAGAATCTTCACGCGGGGCAAGGTGACCTTCAGCCCAGCCTTGCGCAGTTCCTGGTTCTCATCGGCCATATTTCCCCCAAAATCTTCTCAGTTTTCCTGTTGATCGGGTATTATCGCCATTCTTTTGCCAAGTGGAAGCCCCAAGTATGAAATTAGCCAGTCATTACCTGCTGGTCGCTGTTGTTGTTACAAGCCTGAGTGCCTGCTCCAATTTCCGCTTCCCCGGCGTTCACCGGATCAACATCCAGCAAGGCCATATCATCACCCCGGACATGGTGGAGAAGCTGCAAGTGGGCCAGACCAAACGCCAGGTGCGCTTTATTCTGGGCAATTCACTGCTGCCCAACACCTTTGACGATAACCGCTGGGATTACTATTACAGCCTCAAGCGCGGCCAGGACGGCAAGTTCATTAGCCATCGGCTGACCGTTTACTTTGAAGACGAGAAGCTGGAGCGCTGGGAAGGTGACTATCTGCGCGGTTCTGTGCCCACCAGCGGTGAGACCTCCAGCAACTATCTGGAGTCGTCCGACCTGAACACTCCTCTGCCAACCAATCTGGAGCCCCCGCGCCCACAGGAAGACTAACTCTGATTTCCGGCCAGAATGGCCGAGATTCGAACATTCTCCCTTTACTGATCGGCGGAAACACTGGCCTGAAGCCTCTGTTTTCGCTGTCTGGACCAGTGCCAGCGCCAAGGCTGGCCAAAAAATCTCCCCATCCGTCAGCCTGGACTATAATTCGAGCCAAACGGCATATAAATCAACAATCCCACCAACGAATCAGTTCCGGCCCAGTATGTTAAAACGCATTGCCACCAAAGATGTTCGCATGGGAATGTACATTAACGAATTCTGCGGCTCCTGGATGGACCACCCCTTCTGGCGTAGCCGGTTTCTACTGGAAACGGAAGAAGACCTGAAAAGCATTCATGCCAGCGCCATCAAGGAACTCTGGATAGACACCAGCAAGGGGCTGGATGTGGATGCTTCTGTTGCTGTAGTCACCGAGGAGCAAGCCTCAGAGGAGGCGGACGCCCTGCTCGACAGCCTTGATCAGGACGGTGCCAGCTCCAGCATGGATCTGGGGGCAGAGATCCACAAAGCGCGCAAGCTCCACGCCCACGCCCGTTCGGCGGTGATCAACATGTTCGACAACGTGCGCATGGGCCGGGCGCTCAACACCGAGCACGCCAACATACTGGTGGAGGAAATTGCCTCCTCGGTCAGCCGCCACCCCCACGCTTTTATCAGCCTGGCGCGGCTGAAAAATGCTGATGAATACACTTATCTCCACTGTGTGGCTGTGTGCGGCCTGATGATCGCTCTGGCCCGTCAGCTGCGACTGCCGGAGGAGCAGGTGCGCGAGGCGGGAATGGCTGGGCTCTTTCACGATCTGGGCAAAATGGGCATCTCCGACAGCATTCTGAACAAGCCGGGGAAATTGACTCGGGAAGAATTTTCGGTCATGCAAAAACACTCAGAAATGGGGGCAGCCCTTCTCTCCAAAAGCGGTCAGGTCAGTGATCTGGTGATTGATGTGTGTCTTCACCACCACGAAAAGGTGGATGGCAGCGGCTATCCGCACAGGCTCAAAGATGAAGAGATTTCGCTCTTTGCCAAGATGGGGGCGGTATGTGATGTCTACGATGCCATCAGTTCGGATCGCCCCTACAAGAAAGGCTGGCTGCCGGCAGAATCCATTCATAAGATGGCCGAATGGAGTCGCGGCCATTTTGATCAAAGGATCTTTCAGGCCTTTGTCAAAACCCTCGGCATCTACCCCACGGGATCACTGGTGCAACTGGCGAGCGGCCACCTGGCCGTGGTGCTGGAACAGAATCCCAACTCGCTGCTTACCCCCAGAGTCAAAATTTTTTACAGCATAAGAACCCGCTCGGCCATACCACCGCAGATTCTGGATTTGAGCAAGCTGGTGGGTAAAAACAAAATTATCAGTCGCGAATCTGCTGAAGACTGGGGATTGAGAAATCTGGAAAGCCTGTGGCTTGGCTAGACTGCATCAAAGACCAAACACTTCAGACACAGGCTTTCCGCAACAACAATTAGTTTTCGCTTTCTATTTGTCACCTTCTGCATCACGGCCCTTTTCAGCGCGTTTGCGTCTGGCTTCCTTGGGGTCTGAAACCAGCGGTCGATAAATTTCCACTCTGTCTCCCGGATGCAGCACATGCTCGTGCGGCAGACCCAGACCCTTGGTACCAAGCGCCTGACCGAATATGCCCATTTTGGCGGTAGCCAGATCAATTTCGGGAAACAGACGCTGGATGCCCGAGCGCTCCACTGCCTGCAGCGCCGTAGTGCCGGGCTCTACCAGCAGCTCAACTATTTTTTGCCGATGGGGCAATGCATAGGCCACCTCGACAGTAATCAAATCAAAATCCGCCACAGCTTTTCTCCAAATAAAACAACAGGAGCAGCAACAGCCGCTCACTCACCGTAAATCTTGCGGGCGCGCAGACAGAGTGCATCCACCTGCTTGTTGGCCAGGCTCTCAAACACCTTGGCCGCTGCCATGCCAAGCAGGGGATTTTGCATGGCAAAATCCAAATACAGACTCACCTTGCAGGCATTGTCCGCCAAGGCATCAAAACGCCATTGGCCGCGCAAATGGCTAAATGGTCCATCCACCAGTTCCATTGTCATCTTCTGCGGAGGCTGGAGTTGATTGCGCGTTACAAAATGCTGACTGATGGCGCCCTTGCCCAGCGTCAGACTTGCCTCCACCCAATCCTCACCGCGCTGAATAACACGCGCCTGACTGCAGCCATCCATAAATTGCGGATAGGCCTCAATATCGTTGACCAGATCAAACATCTGCCGGGCCGAATAATTGACCAGTGCAGATCTTTCCAAAGTCGGCATAAATCAGGCGACTCCCGAGATCAGATTTTTAATCACAGGATAAAGTCCTGATATGAGCACCACAAATACCAACACAGGAGATAGGTAACGTAGCAGCTGCTGCAAAAGTCTGACAAAAACTGGAGAATCAAAACGCAATTCGTGAACGATGATGTCCTGCTTGATTACCCAACCAACAAAAACAGCAATCAACATTCCACCCAGAGGCAACATAATATTGGTGGTAAGAAAATCGATAAAACCAAAGATTGTCATTCCCAGCAGGGGTTTGAAATCAGCCCAATCATTAAATGAAAACACAGTACCCAAGCCCAACACCCAGGCGCTGCAAACAATTAACAGGTTGGCGCTAATACGATGAAACCTGAAACGCTCAGTCAAATAGGCCACCACCGGTTCCAGCAGGGAAATGGTGGAACTCCAGGCTGCCAGCATGACCAATAGAAAGAAAAGGCTGCCAAAGATCATCCCCATAGGCATATTGCCAAAGGCAACCGGCAGAGTGACAAACATCAAACCGGGCCCGGCACCCGGCTCTATGCCCGGCGTGGCGAATACCAGCGGAAAGATCGCCAGCCCCGCCATAAGCGCCACTGTGGTATCCAGCAGAGCGATGGTAATCGCGGACTTGCCGATGGCGGAATGTCCGGGCATGTAGGCGCCATAGGCCATGATCGCACCCATCGCCAGGCTCAGGGTGAAGAAGGCGTGCCCCAGGGCGACCAGGGCCGCAGACCAGCTCAGGTTTTCCGGGTGGAAGCTGAACAGAAAACTGGCTCCGCGTGCAAAATCGCCGGCGTATATTGCGTAGCCCACCAAAATGAGCAGCAGAAGGAACAGCAGGGGCATCATCAGGCGAATGGCCAGTTCCAGCCCCTTGTTGACCTCGAAGATAAGCACCAGCGCCGTGAGCGCGACAAAGGCCGTCTGCCAGCGCACCAACCGGCTTTTATCGGCCAGCAACTCCTCGAACATGGCACCCGATCTGACACCGTCCAGCCCCTCAAAATTGCCGTTGATGGCCGCACTCAGGTATTCCAGCGTCCAGCCGGCAATCACCGAGTAGTAAGAGAGAATCAGAAAGCCTGAAGCCACCCCCATCCAGCCGATCAGGGTCCAGGCCTTGGCGGCCCCTGACTCGCGCCTGGCCTTGCCCATGCTGGCAATGGGATTGGCCCGGCCATGACGCCCCAGCAGAATCTCCGCCGTGAGGATAGGAATGCCAATCAGCAGGACACACAGGAGGTACATGAGAACAAAGGCGCCACCGCCGTTTTCGCCGGTGATATAGGGGAATTTCCAGATATTGCCCAAGCCCACCGCAGAACCTGTCGCCGCCAGAATAAAGGTTCCCCTATGGCCCCAGATAGCATGCTGTCGGATGGCTTTCACACGGCGGCTCCTGATAAATGTTTGGACACTGGGGCGAGATTGTAGCGGTAAAGCGGCGCCAGAAGGAAATACCCGGACAGTGGCAAAAAACCGCCATAAACGGAAATTACCGGGCCCGAGCTCCAGAATCTGACACAACTCACAGACTGGACAATTCACCCCGTAAATCACAAACGATCCAGAGTGAAAGCTGGCAACATAGGCGCCCGCTTGGGAGCGGTCAACCGCACCAGGCTATTGGCAGCAGGTCAAGTACCTGATTGGCCTGCTTTTTGTAAAAAGATCAAAGGATTATTTCCACATGAAAAAGATTAGTATCGCATTGGGTTTTATCGCGTCACTGGGTGCCATGCAGGCTGCCGCTGACCTGCATCCTTCCTGTGAAGCCTACTTCAAGGAAATTGACTCCTACGCTGATGCCGTTGCCAAACAGACCAACAGTGCTGAAATGGCGCAGACCATCAAATCCCAATACGAAGCCAGTAAACAAGCCGTGCAGCAGATGCCAAAAGACTCCCAGGAGCAAATGTGCACCCAGGCTATCGAAATGCTGAAACAAGCTCGCGCCGCCTCTGGCGTGTAAGCTTTAAGCAGGGCTCACACAGCTGAGCCCTGCCCGCTTCCCGCAACGGGAGACAGCGCCGCCCCTTACCGATATAATCGCGCACCTCATTGATCTGCAAGGCTCTGCTGTTCGACTCCCATGGCCAAGAAAAAGCAAAACCACACCGGCAATACGATTGCGCTTAACAAAAAGGCGAAATTCGACTTTGAACTCCACGAACGCTTTGAGGCGGGCTTGGCCCTGCTCGGCTGGGAAGTAAAAAGCCTGAGAGCCGGCAAGGTGCAGTTGGTGGACAGCTATGTGATTTTCAAGAACGGAGAAGCCTGGCTGTTTGGGGCACAGATAATGCCCCTGGCCTCCGCCTCAACTCACTTTGTCACCGATCCACAGCGTACCCGCAAGTTGCTGCTGAACCGGCGGGAACTCGATCGCCTGCTGGAAGCCGTACAACAAAAGGGCTATACCGTGGTGGCCACAGCCCTCTACTGGAAAGGCCATATGGTGAAATGTGAAATTGCCATCGCCAAAGGCAAGCAGCTTCACGACAAGCGGGAAGCGGATAAAGAACGGGATTGGCAGAGAGAAAAGCAGCGGATCTTCCAACGGGATCAGAAATAAATCCGCTGCCTTGGTTCACTGGTCAGTAGAACCACAGATTGGACGAAGCGTCGATAATAAACAGCTGCGTCCCGGCGCCATCCATCATCAGCCCGTCATAAGCCCATACTCTGGGCAAATAACCGTATTGCTGCCATTGCTCACCAGTTCTTGTGAACACCGTAGGTCCATGATTGGGGCAGGAAGAGGTAGCCACTATGGTATCGCCTGTGCCACCCATGGCTATGGAATCACCCATGCGGCCGCCCCAGCCACAATCAGATTTGGGTGTTTTCATTTTCGCTTCCTGTTGCCAGCCGGACAAACCTCGCTTGAACACAAGGATAGCGCCACTCGTCAATGCATCCGGATCATTGCCGTCATAAACACTGCTGACTGCGAAACGCGAACCGTCCTGACTCAAAACCAGCCCGGACCTGTGGCCCGATAGTCCTTCCTCACCGCTTGGCACCAGCGGAATACTGGCCTCCTCACTCCACACACCTCCCTTCTCGACAAAGATGACAGCTCTCAGCCCCACACCCGTACCCGGGTAAGGTGAGTTCACCATCGCCAG
>ENA-UOVV01001892-UOVV01001892.1-compost-metagenome-genome-assembly--contig:-NODE-1892-length-13337-cov-4.856272_pt1 | contig 13337 bp, 13 predicted proteins | sample MGYA00238155_ERZ761577 | MGnify/ENA primary metagenome ERZ761577 (study PRJEB28898, sample SAMN06268775) | compost metagenome | isolation source: Emeryville, CA | place: USA:Emeryville, CA | collected...
TTGGACGTGAAGAACAGCACGGGCGTATGCGTATTGGCAATGAACAGGTCGGTGACGAAATCCTCGTCCTTCGTCTGCATGCCGGTGCGGCCCTTGCCGCCGCGTTTCTGGGCGCGATAGGTCGCCAGCGGCACGCGCTTGACGTAGCCGGTATGGCTGACGGTCACGACCATATCCTCGCGCTGGATCAGCGATTCCAGATCGGTTTCGAATTCATCGGGGATCAGCTCGGTGCGGCGCGGGGTGGCGTATTTCTCGCGGATTTCCACCAGCTCGTCGCGGAGCAAACCCATCAGCACGTCGCGGTTGCCCAGAATGCGCAGGCATTCCTCGATATAGGCGCAGACTTCCTTCAGCTCGTCGCCGATCTTGTCGCGCTCCAGCGCCGTCAGACGGTGCAGGCGCAGGTCAAGGATCGCCTTGGCTTGCGTTTCGGACATCGTATAGGTGCCGTTTTCGGCGACCGGATATTCCGGATCGTCGATGAGCTTGATGAGCGGCGCGACATCCGCTGCCGGCCACGGGCGGGAGGTCAGCTGGTTGCGCGCATCGGTCGGGTCGCTCGCCTTGCGGATGATGGCGATGATCTCGTCGATATTCGCCACCGCCACGGCCAGACCCGCCAAGATATGCGCGCGGTCGCGCGCCTTGGCCAGTTCATAGACCGTGCGCTTGGTAATGACATCTTCGCGGAAGACGACGAAGGCCTGAATGAATTCCTTCAGGTTCATCATCATCGGGCGGCCGTAGTTGAGGGCCAGCATGTTCGCGCCGAAGGATGTTTGCAACGGCGTATGTTTGAACAGCTGGTTCAGCACCACATCGGGGATGGCGTCGCGTTTGATCTCGATCACGATGCGCACGCCGTCGCGGTCGGATTCGTCGCGCAGGTCGCCGATGCCTTCGATGATTTTCTCGCGCACGCATTCGGCAATGCGTTCCAGCAGGCGCGCCTTGTTCACCTGATAGGGGATTTCATGCACGATGATGGCATCGCGGTCCTTGCGGATTTCCTCCACCGATGTCTTGGCGCGCATGATGATGGAGCCGCGGCCCGTATGGAACATGCTGAGCGTGCCGTTGCGGCCGAGGATCTGCCCGCCCGTCGGAAAATCGGGGCCGGGGATCAGCTCGATCAGCTCGTCGATGGTGATGTCGGGATTGTCGATATAGGCGCAGCAGCCGTCGATGATCTCGCCAAGGTTATGCGGCGGAATGTTGGTGGCCATACCGACGGCAATCCCGCCGGCGCCGTTGACCAGCAAGTTGGGAAAACGCGCGGGCAGGACGCTCGGCTCCAGCGTGGATTCATCGTAGTTGGGCTGGAACTCGACCGTTTCCTTGTCGATATCCTCCAAAAGCGTTTCGGCGGCTTTGTTCAGTCGCGCCTCGGTATAACGCATGGCGGCGGCCGGGTCGCCGTCCATCGAGCCGAAGTTACCTTGCCCGTCGATCAGCGGCAGGCGCATGGAGAAATCCTGCGCCATGCGCACCATGGCATCGTAAATCGCGCTGTCGCCGTGCGGGTGGTATTTACCCATGACGTCACCGACGATACGCGCGGATTTTTTATAGGGTTTGCTGCTGTCGTAACCGCCTTCGCGCATGGCGTAGAGAATGCGGCGATGCACGGGCTTCAGGCCGTCGCGGACATCGGGCAGGGCGCGGCTGACGATCACGCTCATCGCGTAGTCGAGGTAGGATTTCTGCATTTCCTCTTCGATGGTGATCTGCGAGATGCCTTGCTTCGGAGCGGTATTGTCTGTGGTCACGGCAGTTCCTTTTTCACTGGGCGGCCTTGTTTGGCAGGCTGCTTTTGCGCTGTCGCATGCCGGGTATTCGCGGCGAGGAGCCGCCTGCGGAGAATCCGGCGCGAAGATTATTTAAACCGCTCTTTTTGTAGCATTTTTCGCCATCGGGAACAATTCTTTCGGCGCGTTGCACAATATAATAAAGGCGCGGTTTTTCTATATCCATAACGCACGGGCAATCCACAGCCGCAGGCCGCCGGGCAGGGGGCGGACTTTGGCGCGGCAACAGCGCCGTATAAAAATTAGCAAGCGTCCAAATATTGCTTTTTGTAATTTTGTTCAATCTTATGGCAAGAAGCTATTGCTATGCGGCGTGGTTTTCGGCATGGTCACTACATTCAACTCTGAGACCTACTGCTCTAGAGGCCAAATCGGCGGGGGCTTCTTGCGTCAGCAAATCCTTGTCGGACAAAAACCACAACAAACATAACCAAGTACGTAAAACGAGGAAGCAATCTATGTTGGAGATCCAAACAATTATTCTGGGTTCCGGTGTGGCTGCACTTCTGTATGGCGTGATTACTGGTTTCCAGGTGATGGGCGCAAGCTCTGGTAACACCCGGATGCAGGAAATCGCAGGTGCCATTCAGGAAGGCGCGAGCGCATATCTGAACCGCCAGTACACAACCATCGCGGCGGTCGGTATCGTCGTTGCGATCATTCTGGGCATGACGCTCGGCCAGCAAGTCGGTATCGGCTTTGCCATCGGCGCGATCCTGTCCGGTGTTGCAGGCTATGTGGGCATGAACGTTTCCGTTCGCGCCAACGTGCGCACGGCAGCGGCTGCGGAAAAGGGCATGAAAGACGCGCTCTCCGTCGCTTTCAAATCCGGCGCGATCACGGGGATGCTGGTTGTCGGTCTGGGCCTTCTGGGCGTTGCGGGCTACTACTACTTCCTCGCAGGCAAGGACGTTGAACTGCGTCCGACGCTGGAGGCGCTGGTGGCCCTCGGCTTCGGTGCGTCATTGATCTCCATCTTCGCCCGTCTGGGCGGCGGTATCTTTACCAAGGGTGCGGACGTCGGTGCCGACCTTTGCGGTAAAGTTGAAGCCAACCTGCCCGAAGACGATCCGCGCAACCCCGCCGTGATCGCTGACAACGTCGGCGACAACGTCGGTGACTGCGCCGGTATGGCGGCCGACCTGTTTGAAACCTATGCCGTGACCGTTGTGGCCACCATGCTGATCGCCGCCAGCGTTTTCGCTGCGGACAGTATCAAGGCCATGATGGAACTGCCGCTGCTGATCGGCGGCGTGTGCATTCTCGCCTCCATCCTCGGCACGTACTTCGTGCGTCTGGGCAGCAGCGAGAACATCATGGGCGCGCTCTACAAAGGTCTGATCGTGACGGGTCTGGCATCTGCCGGCCTGATCTACTGGTCGATCGGCCACGTACTGGGCGGCGACATGGGCGCAAGCGCGGAGCTGGCGAACGGCAATCTGGTGACGGGCATGGACATGTTCTATTGCGCGCTTGTCGGTCTGGTCGTAACGGCTGCACTGGTCTGGATTACGGAGTACTATACCTCCACCGCTTTCCGTCCGGTGAAAACCATCGCCAAGGCATCCGAGACGGGTCACGGGACGAACGTGATCCAGGGTCTGGCCATTTCTCTGGAAGCAACGGCGCTGCCTGTGATCGTGATCGCAGCCGGTATCTACGTTTCCTATGAATACGCCGGTCTCTACGGTATCTCCCTTGCGGCAACCACCATGCTGGCGCTGGCCGGTATGATCGTTGCGCTGGACGCTTACGGCCCTGTGACGGACAACGCCGGCGGTATCGCCGAAATGTCCGAACTGCCGAAAAAAGTGCGTACCGTGACGGACGCGCTGGATGCGGTGGGCAACACGACCAAAGCGGTCACCAAAGGCTATGCCATCGGTTCCGCCGGTCTGGCGGCGCTGGTGCTGTTCGCGGCCTTCACGGAAGACCTCAAGCACTATTTCGGCGAAGGCTCTGCCTATGCCGAGAAAGTAGGCGAGGCGCTGACCGTGACCTTCCCGCTGAACGAGCCCTTCATCATCATCGGTCTGTTCATCGGCGGTATGCTGCCGTACCTCTTCGGTGCGCTCAGCATGACGGCGGTCGGCCGCGCGGCAGGTTCCATCGTTGTGGAAGTCCGCCGCCAGCTGAAAGACATTCCGGGCATCCTGAAAGGCACCTCCAAGCCTGAATACGGCCGTGCCGTTGACATGCTGACCAAGGCGGCGATCAAGGAAATGATCGTGCCGTCCTTGCTGCCGGTTCTGTCTCCTGCCGTGCTGTTCTACGTGGTCTGGAAAGTGGACGGCTCTCTGGTCGCCGGCTTCCAGGCACTGGGCGCCATGCTGGTCGGTACGATCGTCACGGGTCTGTTCGTGGCGATCTCCATGACCTCCGGTGGCGGTGCGTGGGATAACGCGAAAAAATACATCGAGGAAGGTCACTTCGGCGGCAAAGGCTCCGAAGCGCACAAAGCCTCGGTGACGGGCGACACTGTCGGCGATCCCTACAAGGATACCGCAGGCCCTGCCGTGAACCCGCTCATCAAGATTGCCAACATCGTGGCGATCCTGCTGGTGGCTGTCATGGCGCACGTTCTGGCCGCGTAAAGCGGACAGGCGTTTCGCCTGAACCAACAAAAAACCCCTTCGGTCCGCCGAAGGGGTTTTTTGTTGCGCCGTTGCCGGCGGCAAAAAAGAAAGAAAAAGGATTATCGCGCTTCCGGAATTTTGCGCTTGGTGTCGATGTCTTTGTTGAAGCGGCCGAGGTTGCCGATGAATTGTTCAAAGGCGGTAAACTCGCGGCCTGCCGTGGGGGTGCGGCGATCGACGAAATCCACCTCGCGCGCCTGCGCGGGGTCGATCAGGGCGACTTCCGTCACCGTATTGTTTTCATCAAAGGTGACCTGCACGATCTGGCGCTCCTTCACCTCGGCTTCGAAAACGCCTTTCTGGGAGGTCGTCTCGCCGATGTAATACCAGACGTTCGGGTCAAAGGGCGATACGGTCGTGGGCGAGCCCCAGAGGCGTTCCACATCCGCGCGGATGGACTGGTTGACCTCCACCTGCGCGAGCTTGGTGGGGGAGAGCATATTGCCGCGCGTTTCCACGATCGGCGTGCAGGCGGCGATATGCAGGGCCAGCACGGCAACGCCGGCCAGAGGCAGTATCTTGCGGCGCGTATCCGTGAGCGGAAAAAGGGGGCGGAACATGCGTTGCATCCTCTTGACATCTATATCTGATAAGCCGTTTATACGTCCGGCGCGGCTGAAAAACAACGAGAAAACAGGATAATAAGGAAATTTACTTGTATCCTGTTCAAAATAGTGTAAATATTTCCGAATTATAGAAACTACAGCCAGATACCGAAAGTCCGAGATACCATGCCTGCAGAACTGCATATGACGCCCCCCGAATTTTCCCGCCTGATCGCGATCGAGGGGATTACCCCCGATAAAACCCGTACCGAGGAAATCGAGGCCACGGAAGAGGAATGCGCCGCCCTTGCCGAGCGCTTCGGCCTGCGCCATCTGGCGAATCTGAAGGGCACGGTGAATATCCGCCGCATTTCCGGCAGCGATATGATCAAGATCGACGGCAAGCTCTCCGCCGATGTGGTGCAGGCCTGTGTTGTTTCCCTGCAGGACGTGCACGGCCACGTGGACGGCGTGTTCGATACCTATTTCACCCAGAACGTCGCCGCGCCGCGCGACGAGATGGAATTTACCCTCGATGACGATCTGGAAGCCGCCGAAATCGTGACGGGCGGCATGATCGATATGGGCGAGGTTGTGGCGCAATATCTGTCGCTGGAACTGGACCCCTATCCGCGCGCGCCGGGCGTCAGCCTTGCCGCGCAAATGCGCGAAACGGGCACGGGCGGCAAAGCCAATCCGTTTCAGGTACTGGCGGGGTTGAAAGAGCAAGAGGATGAGGAGTAAAAAAATGTCAAAATTTCTGGAGCACCATACCGACGAAGAATTGTGGAGCAAGATTGCCGATGATGCGAAAACCGTGGCCAAGGCCATGGAGAAAAAAGAACCGGGCACTTTTACCGTGCCGGCCTTTTTTGGGGCTTATCTGAACGAGGTCAACAAACGGATCGAAAAAGACGGCCTGCCCGCGCATCCGCTGTTCTGGGGCTATGCCGCCGAAATGGCGAAGCTGGACGATGCCGCCGCCGACAATCTGTATGACGTTGCACAGGCGATCAAAGATCTGCCCGCGCCGCCGCGTCTGGAAAAGGAATTCGGCTCCGTATCCGGTCGGCCGAAAGGCGCGCCGCCGCCCCGAAATATTTTCCGCGACATCGCCGCGGCCAAGGCCAATGAAAAAGGCGTGCCGGTCATGCCCACCGTCAAAATCGCCAAACGCCAGCCGTAAGGGGGGCGGAGGGGTTATTTATTTACATAATTTAAAATTAGGGGGTAAAAATCCCCTCATCGTGCCAAATGGTGCAGGCAGGGCTTGCCAAAGGCGGCAAAACAGGTCAAAAAGTCACTGTTTTTCCTTGCGTCCGCATGGCTTTTTGGTTATGTAATGAAGCCCTGCGCCGCCCGTTATCCGGGCAGGCGAAGCAAAGCACGGAATTCGAAGAACGATACGTATAGAAAGAAAAGAGTAGAGCCATGGCTGTTCCTAAGAAGAAAACGTCCAAATCCCGCCGCAACATGCGCCGTGCGCATCATGCGCTCAGCAGCGCCGCGGTGATCGAAGACAAGCACACCGGTGAACTGGTGCGCCCGCACCACGTATGCCGCAAGACCGGCATGTACAAAGGTCAGCAGATCATCGATCTCGACTAAATCCATCCGGATTTGCATCCGGACGCCGCAACGGTTTCTTTTGGCTGACGTCCGGCATTACCGCAGCGTCGCCGCATCGGCGACCGTTCAGGGGCAGGATTCTTGCACAACGATCCTAAAAGTCTAGTCATTGCGCTCGATGGCATGGGGGGCGACCACGCCCCGCAGATCGTCGTCGAGGGCGCGGATATTGCGCGTCGCCGGTATCCCGGGGCGCGTTTTATCATTTTCGGAGACGAGACGGCGATCCGCCCGTTGCTGGGCCGCTATCCCGGTCTTGAAAGCGTTCTCGACATCCGTCATACGCCCGACCGCGTGAAAGCGGACGACAAGCCCGCGCTCGCGTTGCGTCAGGGGCGGCAGTCCAGCATGCGCCTTGCCATCGATGCCGTGGCGGCGGGGGAGGCCGATTGCGTGGTTTCTGCCGGCAATACGGGCGCGCTGATGGCGATGGCGAAATTCAGTCTCAAGGTTTTGCCCGGCATTCACCGCCCCGCGATTGCAACCTATATGCCCACGCGTGTGGCGGGCCACGGCACGGTCATGCTCGACCTTGGCGCGAATGCGGAGTGCGATCCAAAAAACCTTTTGGAATTTGCCGTGCTTGGCAGCGTTTTTTCGCGTGCGGTCTTTAAACGTGAAAAGCCGCGCATCGGCCTGCTCAACATCGGCTCCGAAGCCATGAAGGGCAGCGAGCTGGTACGCGCATCGGCGGAACTGTTCGCATCGGCCAAACTGCCCGGTGAATATGTCGGCTTTGCCGAAGGCGATGATATTGCCACGGGGCATTTCGATGTGATCGTCACGGACGGTTTCACCGGCAACGTGACGCTGAAATCCATCGAAGGCACCGCGCGGCTGATCAAGCATATGATGAAGGAAGCGTTTAAATCCTCCATCTGGGTCAAAATCGGCCTGCTGCTCTCGCTGCCGGGCATGCTCATCAGCTATCCCGCGCTGAAGAATTTTTCCAAACGCATCGATCCGCGTTATTACAACGGCGCCAGCCTGCTGGGGCTGAAAGGGCTTTGCATCAAGAGCCACGGCGGCACGGACGGCATCGGCTTTGCCAATGCCATCGGCGTTGCGGCGGATCTGGCCATCAACCGCTTCACGGAAAAGGTTGAAGCGGAACTTGAGCGTCTGGAAACATCGGTCACGCTTTCGGCCAGGCCGGACGCACAGGAAACGGCAGACGCCGTGAAAGAGGGGTAATATCATGCGTCGTTCCGTGATGCTGTCCTGCGGTCATTATCTGCCGGAAAAAGTTTTAACAAACAGCGATCTTGCAAAGATTGTTGATACGTCGGACGAATGGATCACCCAGCGCACCGGCATCCGCCAGCGTCATATGGCGGCGGAAGGGGAGAAAACATCCGACATGGCCACGCGCGCGGCAGAACGTGCGCTGCACATGGCGGGGCTGACGGGCAAGGATATCGATGCCGTCATCCTTGCCACCACCACGCCCGACCAGACCTTTCCCGCCACCGCCGTCACGGTGCAGGACAACATCGGCATGGGCGATCGCGGTTTTGCTTTTGATATTCAAGCGGTTTGCTCTGGTTTTATATATGCGCTCTCAACTGCGGACAATTTCATCAAGTCCGGCCAGATCAACCGCGCGCTGGTGATCGGCGCGGAACATTTCACGCGGCTGCTCGATTGGGGCGACCGCACGACCTGCGTGCTGTTCGGTGACGGCGCGGGCGCCGTAGTTTTGGAAGCGGACGACAGCGCGAAGGGCACGAAGGAAGATCGCGGCATTCTGACCACCCATCTGCATTCCGAAGGCGCGCATCGCGGGCTGTTGTATGTTGATGGCGGCCCGTCCTCCACACAGACCACGGGCCACGTGCGCATGAACGGCAAGGAAGTTTTCCGCCATGCCGTGACCCGCATGAGCGAGGCGATCGTCGAGGCCATGCAGGCCAGCGGCATCGCGCCCGAAGAGGTCAACTGGCTGGTGCCGCACCAGGCCAGTGCCCGCATTATCGATGCCACCGCGCAAAAGCTGAATTTGCCGCCGGAAAAGGTGGTTTTGACGGTATCGGAACACGGCAATACCTCTGCCGCCTCCATTCCGCTGGCCTTGTCCACGGCGGTCTCCGACGGGCGAATCCGCCGCGGAGAGCTGATTCTGATGGAAGCCATGGGCGGGGGCCTCACCTGGGGCGCGGCACTGGCCCGCTGGTAAGGGGCGGGGGGATGGGGCGAATCCTAGTAAAAAGCCCCTTTTTTGTGCGCCATTTACTGTAACGTCGAGTTTCAACTCTTTGTATTGACTAATGAAATGTGAATCGATACCGTAAGACTCACTGATGAGCGAGGTGCATTAAATGAGCAACAGTCAGACCATTACCCGCGCAGATCTGAGCCAGGCTGTCTATGAACAGGTTGGTCTTTCCAGAAACGAATCTGCGGAACTTGTCGAAACCGTTCTGGAAGAAGTCTGCAAGGCGCTCGAACGCGGGGAGATGGTCAAGATCTCTTCCTTCGGGACTTTCCAGGTCCGGTCCAAGCGTCAACGCATCGGCCGCAACCCCAAAACCGGGGAAGAAGTGCCGATCCTGCCGCGCCGCGTGCTGACCTTCCGTGCCAGCAACGTGCTGAAGGAGCGTATCAATGCCGGTGGTGCAAGCGAAGGCGCCGCGTCAGAAGCAACGGAATAAAAAACGCATCCTGAATACATCATCATCGAAGCAAACAGTATTTAAGGACGACATCACATGAGCACAGCCAACAATCCGAATGCCGCCCAAGGCATCCAGACGGAGGATCAGACGCAGGTTCGCCCGCAGGAACAAGTCACCCAGAAAATCCCCAACCGCCGCCCGATGAAGGCCAAGCAGCCCGGTGAAAAAGCCGCCGGCGCTTTCCGCACCATCAGCGAAGTGGCGGCGGAGCTGAACGTGGAACAGCATGTCCTGCGTTTCTGGGAAACCAAATTCAGCCAGATCAAGCCGCTGAAACGCGGCGGCGGGCGCCGTTACTACCGCCCGGAAGATATCGAGCTTTTGAAAAACATTCATCACCTGCTCTATAGCGAAGGCTATACGATCAAGGGTGTGCAAAAGCTGCTGACCGCCAACCGCGGCAACCTGACGCCCCGCGTTCAGGAAGGCCCTGAAGTGCTGGCCGCCAAACCGGTTGCCAAATCTCCCGTTTCCCGCGCGGTCGAGAAAAACCGCGCCGAGCTGGAGCAAATGCTGGCCGAACTGAAATCCATGCGCAAGCTGATCGATTAAGTTCAAGCCACTGAAAAGTTTAAAAACACCGGCCTCCGCGCCGGTGTTTTTTTATGCCCGTCATGCTTTTTTCACCTTTGGCTGTTATGCTGGAAGAAGGGGTAGGCATGCATTTGTGGTGGGCGTTTTTCATGGTGGCGGGATTGGTTTTTTACACCCAGCCTGCTTTTGCAGCAGAAGCGGGGCAGGAGTCGGCTTACCCTTCCACAGAAAGCGTTTTTAACGCCGCTAAAAAACGTGCCGAAACGGGCGGCAAAGAAGACTGGTTATATTTTGCGAGAAGTCTGGATGGCAATCTAAAAGGCTCGCATGTTGATCCCCAGCAAGCAACGCAATGGTATCGTCGCGCCGCAGAGGCGGGCAACGCCGAAGCTGCCTATGCGATGGGCAAGCGCTATGAAGAAGGCTATACGGTTGAACAAGATGACCGCAAGGCTTTCGAATGGTACATGCGTGCGGCAGAGGCACGTTTCGGACCGGCAATGGGTAAGGTCGGCAAATTCCATTTTTACGGCAAAGCTATTCCGCAGAGCTATGTCGAGGCTTCGTTCTGGTTTGAACGTATGCGGCACCCGTGGTTTCGTCAGCCTGAGGAAGCTGCACAGGCCGCCGCAAAACTGACGCCGCGGGAAATGGCTGCCGTGCAGGAAAGGCTTGCCGCAGTACGGGCAGAGGAGCGGAATCGAGACAAGATTGCCAAATTTAAAGGAAAGCTTTCGCATCCTTTTGCTCGATGGTGGGGCTGGCCAATATTTCTTTGGTCTATTTTGCTTGGCGCCTCGTTTCGGCAGGAGAGTTTCAAACATGCCACAGGCGCACCATTTTGGGTGTGGTTGGGCATTTCGTTCAGCGCGGGGTGTTTGGCGGGGATGCTCTTAATGGCGGCATCGGTTGCAACGTTTGCATTCATTTTTTTGGGAGTTTTATTGTTTGTCCTCGGTATGTTTGCGGTATCTGCCCTGCTCTGGGGATCTTGTGTGCTGTTGTTCTCCAGCTTTTTTTGCAAAGATAAAATCCAAACCAGATTGCGTTTGGCGGGGATTGCTGTCGGTAGCTTTGCAGGGGGCGGCATGTTCGGCGCACTTGTTTTGATCAAGCCTGTTGTCCGTCTTTTTTCTTAAAGGGGCAGCAGGGGCTTGATCTTTCCTCCTTAAAGCCGCGATTTTTCACGCTCCCGCAATTTTACGAAACGGGGGCGTGAAATGTCTTTAATTTTTTACCGTTCTGCCCGATAGTTGAAGAAGGCGCGGGGCGGAGGATGTTTCTTGCCGCGCATTTGCGGGTGCAAGCCTGCGGGAAAGGAAAAGGCATGCCGGAATCGCTGCGGATAAAAAAATTCTGGATATTCTATTATCTCGGCATTTCCTTTCTGTTCGCCTTTGCCCTGACCATTCCGCATTACTTTTTTGCCGACAGCTGCATACGCAACAGCGCGCTGATGTGCGACTTTTTCGTCGGGTTCGGCGGTAATACCATGCGCTGGATTTTCTTTACGGGCATGTGGTTCGGGGTGATGTTTGCGGCGGCGTGGCAGTTCCTTTTCCTGACGGATCCGACATTCGAGGGGCTGTGGAAGAAGGTAGGCTACATCGTTTCAGTTTTTGTGATCTGCACTTGGGTGTACTGGCAGATATCTCTGACCGCGCGGTGTCTGGATATCGGGGTGCACACCGCCTTCCGGTGTTGGGCGCGGACGCCGTTTCCGTGAAGCCGTGCCTGATATCCGTCAAGGTCTGCCCGTGCCGGCGCGGCATTTCAAATAACTAACCCCCTGATTTTTAAGGAACGGCGCCCAAACGCCCGCCGCCCGAAACGCAGATTTTTGCTTTACATGCTTATGAATATGCTGATATAACAGGCGCTGTCTTTTTGAAACGACATGTCGGACTGTAGCGCAGCCTGGTAGCGCACTTGCATGGGGTGCAAGGGGTCGGAGGTTCAAATCCTCTCAGTCCGACCATTTTTTCCCCGATATCTCCGGATTGCTGAAAGGGCCTTCACAGAGGTCGCGCCCATGCGCTTTTGGGCATAAGTCCCGCCTTTTCAGGCGGCACGTTTTTTGATGCCAGGCTCATGACTTGCATGTTTATTGAATGCAGAACAAGCGCACGTGGGGGACGGGCGCGGAAAGAGGGCTGCCCCTGCGTATTAGCGGATCTTGATTCCGGGGCCGACGCCGAAACTCGGGCCTTTGCCGGTCAGGTAGATGCCCGGCCCCGTCGACACGATTCCATCCTGTGCCGGCGTGTGGGCATCGGTGCCTCCATTGATCTGTTCTACGACGGTTTCTTTGAATTCGCCGCCGGGAACAAAGGTGAATTTGCTGGTGCTTTGATTTTCCGCGAGCGTGGTGTTCTGCGCATCGGGGAGGGGGTCTGTCGCCGTCTGGTTATTACCCATCATGCGCGCGTAGCCCGAAAGTCCGACAATCGCCGCAGCGGCAGCGACGGCAAAAATAGTCGTCAGCTTCTTTTTTTCAGCCATATTCCCCCCTTGAGTTAATAGAAAGATTATAGAAAAGAACGGCGGTTTCGTCAAAAAATATGAAAATAGAAGGGTATTCTCGCATCCAGCCGTTTTTTGCAGCGTAGGGGCAGGCCTTCGGGGTCAGGCGCTGCGGGTGCGGGGGTGTTTGCCGCAGGCTTCCTGAACGTCAAGCGGCGCTTTGGCGAGGAGCATCCGGTACATTTCGTCCTTGAGGCAGAGGCGTTGTTTTTTGAGCGCCTCCGCATGTTCGTCGCAAATGCCGCCGGCCCCGTTGGCGGCGCGGTGCAGCGCCTTGGCGATGTCTTCATACTGGTCGAACAGCTTTTTGAAATGCGCGTTGTTTACCTTTAACAGGTGGATCGCTTCCTTCATCTCCGGAAATGCATGGGCGAGGTCGGTGTGGTCGGTCATGTCGTTTCCCTCCTGCGGTGTTCCTGTATTCAGGATATCGCAAGGGCGGGCGGCGGCGACATGACATTGGTCAAGGAAAGCGCATTTAATGCGGCGAATCTGCCGCTGACGACGCCTTTTTTTCGGCGGAGCGGATGCAGGAGAGAATGAACGCGCCGATGTCGTCATAGATGTCGGCCAGCGGCAGGCGCGAGTCCGTATCGAGCACATGGTATTGCCCGTGGCGATAGACCAGCATCATGCGTCCGTACATATGGCCGAGTACATGGCCTTTGTCCGCGATATCGTCTTCGGCTTCGTCGCGGTTGAAATCTTCCGCTTCCTCGACAATGGCGCCGTCAATCGTGCCGGCGGCCGTATCGATATGCTCGATGCCGTAGAGATAAAAGCCCGGCCCGTCGCAGCCGTTGGTCTTGCCCAGCAAATAAAGGTAATCTTCGGGCAGGGGCGGGAATTTGCGTTTTGCCAGCGCGGGATTGATGGCGGCAAGCGCATCGGCGGAAAGCCCCGCGTTCAGTTCGGAGGGCAGGGATGTATTGCGCAAGGCGTCCAGCGCCGCGTCAACGGAAGATGTGAAACTCATGATGCAAC
>ENA-UOVV01001893-UOVV01001893.1-compost-metagenome-genome-assembly--contig:-NODE-1893-length-13336-cov-13.348167_pt1 | contig 13336 bp, 9 predicted proteins | sample MGYA00238155_ERZ761577 | MGnify/ENA primary metagenome ERZ761577 (study PRJEB28898, sample SAMN06268775) | compost metagenome | isolation source: Emeryville, CA | place: USA:Emeryville, CA | collected...
CGCCGCGGTGCACCACCGGCCCCTCGGGGACCGGTCGGGCGCCGCGGCGTCGTCGTCCCCGGGGAGAACAGTGGCCCGCTTCTCGCCGTCGTCGGGGTGAGGACTCCCCCCGCCCGCCGTCGGAGCTACGCCCCCTCCGCCTCCCGTGCCCGGACGAAGGCCGCCACCGCTCGCTCGACGTCCTCGCTCGAGTGCGCGGCGGAGAGCTGGACGCGGATGCGCGCCTCGCCGCGCGGCACCACGGGGAAGCTGAAGGCCACGACGTAGACGCCCTCGTCGAGCATGCGCTCGGCGATGCGGCCCGCGAGGGCGGCGTCCCCGAACATCACGGGCACGATGGGGTGCTCCCCGGGGAGCAGCTCGAAGCCCTCGGCCGTCATGAGCTCTCGGAAGCGTGCGGCGTTGCCCGCAAGCCGCTCGCGCAGCTCCCCCGAGCCCTTGACGAGCTCGAGCGCCGCGAGCGTCCCGGCCACCACCGAGGGCGCGATCGTGTTGGAGAACAGGTAGGGCCGAGCTCGCTGGCGCAGCACGTCGACGATCTCCTGGTGACCCGAGACGTAGCCGCCCGAGGCGCCGCCGAGGGCCTTGCCGTAGGTCCCCGTGTAGATGTCGACTCGGTCACCGACGCCGAGCAGCTCGGGAGTCCCTGCCCCCGAGGGGCCCAGGAACCCCACCGCGTGCGAGTCGTCGACCATGACGAGCGCGTCGTAGCGCTCGGCAAGGTCGCAGATCTCGCGCAGCGGGGCGAGGTAGCCGTCCATCGAGAACACGCCGTCGGTCACGATCACGCGGCTCCGGGCCCCCTGGGCCTCCTGGAGGCGGGCCTCGAGCTCGCTCATGTCGCGGTTGGCGTAGCGGTAGCGTGCGGCCTTCGACAGGCGGATGCCGTCGATGAGCGAGGCGTGGTTGAGGGCGTCGGAGATGATCGCGTCCTCGGGGCCGAAGAGCGCCTCGAAGACCCCACCGTTCGCGTCGAAGCACGAGGAGAACAGGATCGTCGCCTCGGTGCCGAGCAGCTCGCTCGTGCGCTGCTCGAGCTCGAGGTGGATGTCCTGCGTGCCGCAGATGAACCGCACGCTCGACATGCCGAAGCCGCGCTCGTCGAGCGCTGCCTTCGCCGCGGCGATCACCTCCGGGTGGTCGGCGAGCCCGAGGTAGTTGTTGGCGCAGAAGTTGAGCACCTCGCGCCCGCCCGTGCGGATCGCCGCGGACTGCGCCGAGGTGATGGGCCGCTCGCGCTTGAGGGTGCCTGCGGCCTCGATCTCGGCCAGCTGGGAGCGCAGTCGCTCTCGCATCGAGGAGAACATCCCTAGACCTCCGTCCAGTCGAGCACGACCTTGCCACCCGTCGCCTCGCGTGCCCGGGCGAATCCCTGCGCCCAGTCGCGTGCGGGCAGGCGGTCGGTGATCACGGTGTCGAGGGCCGCGCGCAGATCGGCCGACTCGAGCATCGCGCTCATCGCGTTCCAGGTCTCGAACATCTCGCGCCCGTACACGCCGCGGATCGTGAGCATGTGCGTGACGACCTTGTCCCAGTCCACCGTGATGGGCTGGGTGGGCAGGCCGAGCATCGCGACGCGGCCGCCGTGGGTGAGGTTGTCGACCATCTCGGGCAGGGCGCTCGGGTGCCCGGACATCTCGAGACCGACGTCGAAGCCCTCCTTGAGCCCGAGCTCGCGCTGGACCTCCTTGATCCGCGTGGTGCGCACGTCCACCGCGAGGTCCACGCCCACCTTCTTCGCGAGGGCCAGGCGCGAGGGGGAGACGTCGGTGATGACCACGCGCCGCGCACCCACGTGGCGGGCCACCGCCGCGGCCATGAGGCCGATCGGCCCCGCACCCGTGATGAGCACGTCCTCGCCCACGAGCGGGAACTGCAGCGCCGTGTGCACCGCGTTGCCGAAGGGGTCGAAGATCGCCGCGAGATCGAGGTCCGTGCCAGGCGCGTGGACCCACACGTTCGACTCGGGGATCACCACGAGCTGGGCGAAGGCCCCGTCCCGGTCCACGCCCACCGAGCGCGTGCGGATGCACATGTGCCGCCGCCCGGCGCGACAGTTGCGGCACATCCCGCAGACCACGTGCCCCTCGCCCGAGACGATCGCCCCGAGCGGGGTGTCGCCCGCGCCCTCGCCGAGCCCGACCACCTCGCCCACGAACTCGTGCCCGGGCACGAGCGGGGGCCGCAGGTGCTCGGCGGCCCAGGGGTCCCAGGTCTCGATGTGCAGGTCCGTCCCGCAGATCCCCGTGCGCAGCACGCGCACGAGCACCTCGCCAGGGCCAGGAGTGGGGTCGGGGAGCTCGACGAGCTCGAGCCCCGGGGCAGGGCGTGCCTTGATCAGCGCCTTCACGGACAGGCTCTCCTCTCGGGCCTCCGGACGGGTCGCGCCTTCGGGCCGTGGACCAGCGGTCCCCCCACGGTACCCACCGCCCCCACCTCCCCCGCCCCCACCCCCACGTCCCGCCGGGGGAGGGGTGGGGGGTGGGAGGTGGGGCTGGGTCAGGGGGTGGGGGCGAGCTTGGAGGCGAGGTGCTCGGGGAGGGGCTCGTAGTGGGAGAACTCCGCTTCGAAGGCGCCGTGGCCGCCCGTGAGGGAGCGCAGGTCGGCGACGTAGCGGGCGAGCTCCGACTCGGGCACGAGGGCCTCGATCTCGCAGACGTTGCCCTCGTTCGTGGTCGAGGCGATGCGGCCGCGGCGCGAGGAGAGGTCACCCATGACGTCGCCCTGCTGGGCCACGGGCACCTTGATGACCACCCGGCTCACGGGCTCGAGCACCGTCGTGCCGGCCTTCGCGAGGGCCTCCTTCACGCCGAGGGCTGCTGCGGTCCGGAAGGCCATCTCGGAGGAGTCGACCGAGTGGAACTTGCCGTCGAAGCACTCGATCTCGACGTCGACCACCTCGAAGCCGTGCGGACCGCCAGCGGCGAGCGCCTCGCGGGCCCCGCGCTCGACGGCGGGGATGAAGTTGCGGGGGATCGCCCCGCCCACGATCGAGTCCTTGAAGGAGATCCCCTCGCCGCGCCCGCGCGGGGAGAGCCGCAGTTGCGCGACGGCGAACTGGCCGTGCCCTCCCGACTGCTTCTTGAGGCGCCCCTCGGCCTCGGCGGGCCTCGAGATCGTCTCGCGGTAGGCGACCTTCACGGGGGAGGTCGTCACGTGCACGCCGAACTTGCGGGCGAGCTTCTCGAGGGCGACCTGGACGTGCACGTCGCCGAGGCCGCGCAGCACGGTCTGGCCCGAGCCGGCCTCGCCCACGCGCTCGACGCGCAGGGTGGGGTCCTCCGCGACGAGCTTGGCGAGCGAGCCGGAGAGCTTGTCGTCGTCGGCCTGCGTCACGGGCTCGAGGGCGAGCCCGAAGGGCGTCGGGCGGGGAGTGAGGCCAGGGAAGCGGTAAGGCACCTTGCTCGCCGCGAGCACGCTGCCCGTCGGCGAGTCGGCGAGCTTGGGCGCGGCGGCGATGTCGCCCGCGACCACCTCCGCGGTGTTCAGGTGCTCCTTGCCACGCAGGTGGAAGAGGCCGTGCAGGCGTTCCTCGGTCCCCGTCGTGGCGTTGACGAGCCGCATGTCGTTGCGCACCGTGCCGGAGATGACCTTGAACAGCGAGAGCTGACCGACGAAGGGGTCGGTCACGGTGCGGAAGATCAGCGCCGCCGCCTCGCCCTGGGGGTCGGCCGCGACCTCGACCTCGGTCTCGCCCGCGAGCAGGCGCACGGGCCGGTCGGCGGGGGAGGGGCCGAGCTCGCACAGGTGCTCGGCGAGCAGGTCGACGCCCACCTCGGTGACCGCCGAGCCCACGAGCACGGGGAACTCTGTGCACGCGAGGACCTCGTGCGCGAGCGTCGTCTCGAGCTCGCCCGCCGAGGGGACCTCGCCGGACAGGTAGCGCTCGAGGGCCTCGTCGTCGCCCGAGACGATCTCCTCGGTGACCTGGTCGTGCAGCTCGTGCTGCTCGCTCGCGAGCTCCGCGGGCGCCTCGGCGTCGTGGTGGTGACCCTCGGCGTCGTAGTCGTAGGCCTTCTCGGTGAGGACCTCGGCGACGCCGTGCAAGGACTCCTCCTCGCCGATCGGCAGCTGGAGCGGCACGACGCTCGAGCCGAAGCGCTCGCGCAGCTGGGCGAGCACGGCGTGGAAGTCCGCCCGGGGACGGTCCTCCTTGGTGACAAAGATCAGCCGCGGGATCCCCGCGGCCTCGCACTGCGCCCACACCTGCTCGGTGCCCACCTGCACGCCGTCGACGGCGCTCACCACCACGACGGCGAGGTCCGCGACAGCGAGCGCCGCGTCGACACCTCCCGCGAAGTCGGCGAACCCGGGGGTGTCGATGAGGTTGACCTTGAAGGTCTGGCCTGCAGCGGTCGTCCACTCGAAGGGGGCGAGGTTCGCGGACAGGGAGATGCCGTGCGCCACCGCCTCGGGCTCGTGGTCCGTCACGGTCGAGCCGTCCTCGATCCGTCCGGGGCGGGAGAGGACGCCGGCCTGGTGCAGCAGCGCCTCGGCGAGGGTCGTCTTCCCACAGCCAGCGTGGCCTACGAGGGCCACGTTGCGGATGCGGGGCGTCGTTGCCTGGTCCATCCGAGTTCTCCTTCGTCGGAGCGGTGACTCCTCGATGCTAGTCAGCGCTGCGCGGCGGGGCAGGACCTAGGTCGGAGGTGATCTCGGAGAGCGGCTCCGCAGGAGCTCAGTTGGAGAAGTTCTGCGTGAAGTACCACCCGTGTCGCGAGGAGTAGGCGACGCCGACCCCTGAGTGCGTGTACGGGCCGAGGATGTTCGCGCGGTGCGCCTTCGAGCCCATCCAGAGCTTGACCATGCGCTTGGCGAGCTTCTTGGCCGAGCCGCGCGCCGTCGTCATCGCGACGTTCTCCGCCGCGCGGGTCCAGCCCGCAGGGATCTGGCGAGCGTAGGACGGGTTGTGCGCGAGCTTGCCCTTCTTGGCCTGCTTGACGGACCACGAGCGCGAGACCTTCGTGATCTTCGACGAGCGCTTGAGCTTCCCGAGGCCCTTGCGCACCCGGTGCTTGTTGACGATGCGCAGGATCTCCTTCTCGATCGCCTTGTGCTTGGTCTTCTTGCTCGAGACCTTGTGCGAGCTCGCGAGCGCGAGAGCGGTCGGCGTCGCGGCGGAGGCCGGGGGTGCGGCGGCCGCGCCGGGGGCGAGCAGTGCCGTGGCCAGGAGGGCGGCGAGCGCGATCCTCGCGAGTGGTCCCAGTCGCATGAGGGCTCCCTTCGGGTGTCCGTGAAGCCCTCATCGGCTGTTCGGCGTGTCGACTTGACCAGTTTGACGGTTTTCCTTCACCCGCGCGCGGTGAGATCGCTCCGGGTGCGAGATTCGCAAAACGGGCACATACTCTGCTCCGTGGACGCGCCCGCCCGGGCGCGCCCTCTCGGACGGGGCGATCGACGCAGCTCGCACGACGGGCACGACGCCGTGCCGCTCCTGCCGGATCTACGCCACGAGCGAGGAGATGACGGTGTCCCCACTGCACGGCTCAAGCACTCACAGGAGGTGGCGGCCGCGCAGGCTCGCCATCGCGGCGGCAGTGACCGTCGCTCTCGGTCTCGTCGGCTTCCAGCCCGCGAGCGCAGCCCCCGACGGCTCCGGCGTCGTCATCAACGAGGCCTTCCTCTCGGGCGGCAGCTCCGGCGCCGCCTTCAACGAGAAGTTCATCGAGCTGTACAACCCGACCGACCAGGACGTGAGTCTGGACGGCTGGTCGCTGCAGTACCGCGCGGCCGGCAGTTCCGGCAGCTTCTCCGGGGTCACCGCTCTCAGCGGCACCATCAAGGCCGGGGGCTACTACCTCGTGGCGGGCGGCTCGAACGGCACGAACGGTGCGGACCTGCCGACGCCGGACGTGGACGGCTCGATCAACCCCTCGGGGACTACGGGCACGATCCTGCTGGCGAACGTCGCGAGCGCGGTCACCCTCCCCACGGGCTCGATCTCCACGGGCGGCGTCGTGGTCGACCTGCTCGGCTACGGGGGCTCGAACACCTTCGAGGGCGCTCTCGCCACCGCCCCCTCGAGCAACACGAACGCGCCGAGCTTCAACCGCTCGGACGGGATCGACACCGACAACAACCTCGCGGACTTCACGCTCTCCTCGACGATCACGCCCACGGCCTCCGACGGCGAGGGCGGGGGCGGCGACCCCGACCCCGACCCGGAGGACCCGCAGGAGCTCTCGATCGCCGAGATCCAGGGCACGGGGGACGCGAGCCCCTTCGTCGGCCAGACCGTCACGACGAGCGGCGTCGTGACGGCCGTGTACCCCACGGGAGGCTTCAACGGCTTCTACCTGCAGACCGAGGGCACCGGCGGGACGCTCCCCGAGGACCACGACGCCTCGCACGCGATCTTCGTCTACGGCTACACCGGGGTGCAGATCGGTGACCACGTGCGCGTCACGGGAGGGGTCTCGGAGTTCAACGGGCTCACCGAGATCACCGTGAACGCCGCAGGGGTCGAGGTGCTCGCCGAGCCCGCCGAGGCCGTCAAGGCCACGGTGACGACGTACCCGCGCACCGCGGACGAGCGCGAGGACCTCGAGGGCATGCTCCTCGAGCTCGAAGGGGACTTCGTCGTCTCCGACCCGTACCCCACGAACCAGTACGGCGAGATCATCCTCGCCTCGGGTACGAGCCCGCTCGTGATCCCCACGGACCTCGCGGACCCGGGCAGCCCCGAGGCTGCCGCGCTCGTCGAGGACAACCTCGCGCGCCGCGTGGTGCTCGACGACGGCGCGACGACGAACTTCCTGAACGCTGCGAACCAGGGCATCCCGGTGCCGTACCTCTCGCTCACCAACCCGGTGCGCTCCGGCGCTGCGGTGAACTTCGTGCGGCCCGTGATCCTCGACTACCGCAACAACGCGTGGAAGTTCCAGCCGACGACGCACCTCACGCCCGCGAACGCGGACGAGGTCCAGCCGGCCGCCTTCGAGAACACCCGCACCGCGGCGCCCGAGCCCGTGGGCGGGACGGTCAAGCTCGCGACCTTCAACGTCCTGAACTACTTCACGACGACGGGCGACCAGCTCTCGGGCTGCACGTACTACCGCGACCGAGACGGCAACCCCATCACGGTCAACAGCGGCTGCGACGCGCGTGGCGCGGCGAACGCCGAGAACCTCGCTCGCCAGGAGGCGAAGATCGTCGCCGCGCTCTCGGCGCTCGACGCGGACGTCGTGGGCCTCGAGGAGATCGAGTCCTCGACGCGCTTCGGCAAGCCGCGCGACGCCGCGCTCGCGGACCTCGTCGAGGCCCTCAACGAGGCGGTCGGTGCGGGGACCTGGGCCTACGTGCCCTCGCCCTCCGCGGTCCCTGCAGGGGACGACGTCATCCGCACGGCCTTCATCTACAAGCCGGCCGTGGTCGAGCTCGTGGGCGAGTCCGTGATCCTCGACGGCTCCGCCGCGTTCTCGAACGCCCGTGAGCCCCTCGCCCAGGCCTTCAAGCCGGTGGGTGAGGACGGCGTCTTCGTGGCGATCGTCAACCACTTCAAGTCCAAGAGCTCGGGCGGGGCGAGTGGTCCCGACGCCGACCAGGGCGACGGGCAGGGCGCCTACAACGCCGCGCGCGTGGCCCAGGCGACGGCGCTCGTGGAGTTCGCGGACCAGGTCGCGGCAGACGCCGGCACCGAGTCGGTGTTCCTGCTCGGCGACTTCAACGCCTACGGCCACGAGGACCCGGTCAAGGTCATCGAGGCAGCGGGCTACGTCGACCAGGCCTCCAAGACGGGCAAGTCGACCTACGTCTTCGGCGGGGAGGTCGGCTCGCTCGACCACATCTTCGCCTCAACCGCGGTCGACGAGCACGTCACGGGCGTGGACGTGTGGAACATCAACGCCGTGGAGGCGCTCGCCCTCGAGTACTCCCGGTACAACTACAACGTCCTCGACTTCTACGACCCCTCGCCCTACCGGTCCTCCGACCACGACCCCGTGATCGTCGGCTTCGACCTCCCGGCTGTGGAGCCTCCTGGCCCTGCCGAGTCGACCACCTCGCTCGTACTCACCCCGGACACGGTGAAGAAGGGCGCCACGACCGTCGCGATCGCCCAGGTTCAGGTCGACGGCGCGCCCGCGAGCGGCCAGGTCGAGTTCCGGGTCGACGGCAAGCTCCTCGGCACGGTGGACCTGGTCTCGGGTCTGGCCGGGATCACGGTGGGCGAGAAGCTCAAGAAGGGCACCTTCGAGGTCACGGCGAGCTACCTCGGCAGCGAGGACGTGGCCGGCTCGAGCGCCTCGGCGACCCTGACGGTGACGGACAAGAACCCGCCGGGACCGCCGACGCCTCCCGGGCCGCCCCACCCCCCGGGCCCCCCGAACCCTCCGGGGCCGCCCCACCCTCCGGGGCCGCCGAACCCTCCGGGGCCTCCCCACCCTCCGGGCCCTCCTCCCGGCAAGGGGCCGAAGGCGGTGTGAGCGCTGAGAACTGAGCGCTGAGAACTGAGCTTGAGGGGCCGCACGCGGAGCGCGTGCGGCCCCTCGGCACGTCCGGGCAGCGCGACTCGGTCCGGCGCGCTCAGCGAAGCCCATAGGATCGTTTCGACCCGTCCGGCACCGTCGCCCTGGAGGAAACCCGTGCCCACCACCTTCGCCATCGTCGGCTCCGGCTGGCGCTCGCAGTTCTTCCTCCGACTGGCCCAGGCCACTCCCGAGCAGCTCCAGGTCACGGCGGTCGCGACTCGCTCCGCCGAGCGTGGCGAGGAGGTCACCGCGCAGTGGGGTGTCCCGACCGTCCGCACGCTCGCCGAGCTCGTCGCGAGCCGCCCCGACTTCGTCATCGCCTCCGTGCCTTGGGGCCAGATGCCGATCACGGTGCGTGAGCTCGTGGGCCTCGAGGTCCCGGTGCTCGCCGAGACGCCGCCGGCCCCGGACGCCGAGGGTCTGCGCTCGCTGTGGACCGAGGTCGGTTCGAGCGGGCTCGTCCAGGTTGCGGAGCAGTACCTGCTCATGCCGGGCCACGCCGCGCGCCTCGAGGTGCTGCGCTCGGGCAAGATCGGCGTCCCCACCCACGTCCAGGTGTGCTCGACGCACATGTACCACGCGACCTCGCTCATCCGTGGCTTCCTCGGGACGGGCTTCGAGCCCGTGACCGTCAGCGCGCGCGACCTCGAGGCCCCGCTCCTCGACCCGCTCACCGGAGACGGCTGGACGCGGGAGACCGAGCCGAAGCAGGCGACTCGCCAGCTCGCGATCCTCGACTTCGGCCAGGGTCGCTCGGGCCTCTACGACTTCACCTCGAACCAGTGGTGGAACCCGCTGCTCGGTCGCCGGATCCAGGTGCGCGGCTCGCTCGGGGAGATCAACGACGACCTCGTCGCCCGCATGGCCGACCCCGTTACTCCCATCGCCTCGCACCTCGAGTACCGGCGCGCGGGCAAGGACCTGAGCCTCGAGGGCTCGGACCTCAAGTCGATCTCCTTCGAGGGCGAGGTCGTCTACCGCAACCCCTTCGCGGGCTCGAACCTCTCCGAGGACGACGTTGCCGTCGCCGACATCCTCGTGCGCACGGGCGCGTGGGCGCGCGGCGAGGGCCCCGAGCCCTACTCGCTCGCCGAGGCCTGCCAGGACCACATGATCGCCCTGGCGATCGCCGAGTCCGCGCGCGAGCGCCGAGAGGTCACCGTGGCGGACGAGGTCTGGGCGCGCTAGGACGCTCCCAGCTCGGCCCGCGAGGGCGCTCCCGCCTGAGACCGCGAGGGCGCTCCCTTCCGGGCCCGGTGGTCAGGGCACGAGGTCGAGGGAGAAGCCCTCCCCGACCTTGGCGAAGCCGATGCGCTCGTAGTAGGGCGCGGCCATCGCGGCGGGCACCTCGATGTGCGTGAAGCCGAGAGCCGCCAGGGTCTCGCTGCGTCGGAAGACGAACTCGCCCGGCGTGAAGTCGCGGTACCGCTCGGTCACGTAGTCGAGCTCGACCACGCCCACGCCGCCCGGTTCGGGCCGCAGCGCGACGACGCCGACGGTCTCCGAACCACGCAGCACGAGGAACATGCGCAGCGGTCCCCGAGTGCCCTCCTTGTCGATGCGGCCCTCGAGAGAGAGGCGCTTGCCGTCGAGGTGCGCGTTGAAGGCCGCGACATCGCTCGCGTGGGTGCGCAGGAAGTGGCGCGCGTAGACGTCCTCGGGGGAGACCTCGAGGATCTCGTAGCTCGCCTGGTCGTGGCGGGTGCCCAGCATCTGGCGCAGGTAGTACAGGTTGATGACGGCGAGGACGATGTTCAGCCCCATCATCGGCCACACACCCACGAGGGCGTTGTAGGCGATGAGCAGCACGCAGCCCACGAGGTTGATGAGCCGCAGGCGCAGGATCCGGGTCTGCAGGAGTGACCACACGAGGACGGCAGAACCTGCCCATCCGAGGATCTCGAGCCACGTCGTACCGTCCATCACAGCAGCGTACGACGCCTAACGCCCGGCGGCCGTGGCGTTGCCGTCGATCGCCACGACGTGCTCCTCGGCCGAGGCGACGAGCTCGGGGGCCGAGACCATCGAGAGCGCCGTCTCGAGCGGAGGTGCCCCCTCGAGCTCGCCGTCGACCACCCCGAGATCGGCGAGCCGGCGGGCGCTCACGAGCACGCGCCTCTCGAGCGAGCCGACGGTCTCGTTGTACGCGCTCGCCGCGGAGCCGATCGCCCTCCCGAGCTTCGCGAGGTGCGAGCCCATGGTCGCGAGGCGCGAGTGCAGCTCCTTGCCGAGCGTGAGCACCTGCTGGGCGTTCTCGGCGAGGGCCTCCTGGCGCCACGCGTAGGCCACCGTGCGCAGGAGAGCGAGGAGCGAGGTGGGGGTCGCGAGCAGCACGTTCTTGCTCATCGCGTACTCGAGCAGGCTCGGGTCCTCCTCGAGGGCCGCAGCGAGGAAGGCCTCGGCGGGCACGAACATCACCACGAACTCCGGCGCGGGGGAGAACTGCTCCCAGTAGGCCTTCGCGGCGAGCGCGTCGACGTGCCCGCGCACATGGCGGGAGTGTGCGGCGAGCCGCTCGGCCCGCACGCCCTCCTCGCGCGACTGCTGCGCGTCGAGGTAGCCGAGGAAGGGGACCTTCGCGTCGACGACGACCTGCTTGCCGCCGGCGAGGTGCACCACGAGGTCGGGGCGCTGAAGGCCGTCGTCGGTGCGCACCGAGGGCTGCTCGGTGAAGTCGACGCGGTCCAGCATCCCCGCGGCCTCGACCACCCGCCGCAGCTGGAGCTCGCCCCAAGCCCCGCGCGTCTGCGCCGAGCGCAGGGCCGTGACGAGCTGGCTCGTCTCCCCGCGGAGCAGCTCGGAGGTCTGGCGCATCTGGGCGACCTGCTCGGCGAGGGTCGAGTGGCTCGCGATCCGGGCGCGCTCGGCCGCGTGCACCTGCTCCTTCATCTCCTCGAGCGAGTGGGCGATCGGCTCGACGAGGGCGCGCACAGCCTCCTCGCGCTGGGCGAGCTGCGCGTCCTGGCGCTGTCCCGCCTGGGCGAGCGACTGCCCGGCGAGGGCGAGGAACTGCTCGTTGTTCTTCCGCAGGGCCTCGGAGGCCACCGCCGTGAATCTCTCGCTCGCGAGCGAGCGCTCGGCCTCGAGCGCGGCGCGCGCCGCTCCGGCCCGCAGCTCGGCGTCGTGCACGCGCGCGGAGGCGCGCTGGCTCGCGAGCAGCCAGCCGATCACGAGCCCCACGGCGAGGGCGGCAAGAGCGATGAGGATCTCCATGCCCGTCACGCTGCCAGGTGCCACCGACACCGCAGCCGAGCCCGTCGCCGTCGAGGGTCGTGCGGCGATCAGGCGAGCAGCTTGACGATCGTGTCGAGCTTGCGCGTCGTGACGTGCTTCTTCACGCGCGCCGAGCTGGTCTTCTCCGCGAAGGCGCTCTTGGTCGTCAGTCCCTTGGGCACGCGCCAGTACACGCCCACCTCGGCGGCCACGATCTCCTCGACCGCAGGGTCCAGCTCGGCCTCGAGCAGTCGCGCTCGCACCTCCTCGTCGTCGACCAGGACGAGGTAGTGGTGCACGTCCGGGGGCGCCTCGTCCCACAGGGCGTCCTCGAGCGCCCTCTCGACCGCCTCGGCAGGCCACACCTGCACGATCGCGTCGTAGTCCCACTCGGCGGACATGAGCCTCTCGAGCTCTGCGCGCACGGCGGCCACGTCCTCGGCGATCGCCGTCGGCGGGTCGAGAGCGAGGTTCCCCGAGGCGAGCACCGTGCGCACCCCTGTGAACCCCGCCTCCTCGAGCAGCGCCCGGAGCCGCGCCATGGGCACCACGCGCCCGCCCACGTTGATCCCGCGAGGGAAGGCCAGCATCCGCATGACTCGCACGCTAGCCCTCAGGCCCGACGTCGGCCCCTCGGGCATGCGGCCTGGCGGCCCCGAGCGCCCCCGTAGACTTCCGCCCATGGCCCTCACCCTCGGCATCGTCGGCCTGCCCAACGTGGGCAAGTCGACCCTCTTCAACGCCCTCACCCGCGCGACGGTCCTCGCCGCGAACTACCCCTTCGCGACGATCGAGCCGAACGTCGGCATCGTCCCGCTGCCGGACCCGCGCCTGCAGAAGCTCGCCGAGGTCTTCGGCTCCGAGCGCATCGTGCCCGCGACGGTGTCCTTCGTGGACATCGCCGGCATCGTGCGCGGCGCGAGCGAGGGCGAGGGCCTGGGCAACCAGTTCCTCGCGAACATCCGTGAGGCCGACGCGATCTGCCAGGTCGTGCGCGTCTTCGCCGACGGTGACGTCGTGCACGTCGAGGGCCGCGTCGACCCCGCGGACGACATCGAGACCATCAACACCGAGCTCATCCTCGCGGACCTGCAGACCCTCGAGAAGGTCGTCGCGCGCCTCGAGAAGGACGTGCGCAACCGCCGAGCCGAGCCCGAGGACCTCGCGACCGCCAAGGGCGCCCAGGAGCTCCTCGAGGCGGGCACCACGCTCTTCGCCGGCGCCGCGAAGGCGGGTCTCGACTCCGAGCGCATCGCCAAGCTCCAGCTCATGACGGCCAAGCCCTTCGTCTACGTCTTCAACTCCGACGACGAGGTCCTCGCGGACTCCGCCCGCCAGGCCGAGCTGCGCGAGCTCGTGGCCCCCGCGGACGCGATCTTCCTGGACGCGAAGTTCGAGTCCGAGCTCGTCGAGCTCTCCGAGGAGGAGGCCGCCGAGATGCTCGAGGCCAACGGCCAGGAGGAGTCCGGCATGGACCAGCTCGCTCGCGCGGGCTTCCACACCCTCGGCCTGCAGACCTACCTCACGGCTGGCCCCAAGGAGGCGCGCGCCTGGACCATCAAGCAGGGCTGGACGGCCCCGCAGGCGGCTGGCGTGATTCACACGGACTTCCAGAAGGGCTTCATCAAGGCCGAGGTCATCGGCTTCGAGGACCT
>ENA-UOVV01001894-UOVV01001894.1-compost-metagenome-genome-assembly--contig:-NODE-1894-length-13333-cov-4.634207_pt1 | contig 13333 bp, 15 predicted proteins | sample MGYA00238155_ERZ761577 | MGnify/ENA primary metagenome ERZ761577 (study PRJEB28898, sample SAMN06268775) | compost metagenome | isolation source: Emeryville, CA | place: USA:Emeryville, CA | collected...
CCAGACCGGCCAGCGCACCCGCCAGCGAGCCGACGACCACGACGTTAAAGCCCGGAATGGCCAGCGCGCCCGCCGTGCCGATGGAGCCGATAATGGCACCCAGAACGCCGCCGAAGGTTGCGCCTGCCGCCGCGCCTTCATCCGCTTTCGTGCCTTCGACAAGACGGAAAGCCTTGCCGCGCGTGGCATCGCTCATCAGCAGGCTGATCTGGTCTTCCGTGAAGCCCAGCGCCTCCAGCTGGCGCAGCGCGTCTTCCGTCGCGGCGCGGCTTTTGCAAAGGGCGGTAATGGTATGCTTTGTCATGGTCTTCTCCTCTTCATCGCGTTTTGTTTTTATTCTCAATGAACGGCTTGTCTCGCGCAGTTGCGCACCGTGACCGTTTCACCAACGCCGCGGCAGCAAGCCGGTTCCGCATAAAAAGCGGCGGGTTCTTGAACCTGTGAATTAAAAAACGGGAGGGAAGATTTATGACGGCGGCGCGGCGCGGGCGGCGGCGTACCATGCAAGGCCCCCGAGGCCTGCGGCGAAAAGGACGGTGCAAAGCGATGTGCCGAGCAAAAAGGCGCGGCCAAGGGTATTGCCGATATAGGCGCCGATGACGGCGGCAATCGCGACTTTGGCAAGGCGCGGCATGGCGGCGATGCGGGCATCGAGATCGTCAAAATTGCGCAGGCCGAGGCGTTTTTGCAAAACCGGCACGGCAAGGCAGATCAGGCCGAGCAGCAGCAAGCCCGCCAGATGCGCGGACCAGAGAATGAACAGCGCCGCCGCAACGGCAAGGGCGATATAGACGGCTTTCTTTTGCATGCGGGCGCGTTTCCTTTCTTTTAGTTCCTTGAAGGCCGCTTAAAAAACATCGGGGCCGATCATGCGGCGGCTTTTGCGGATGACGGCATCCAGTTTTTGTTGCAACACATCGTCGCGTGCGCGCGCGATGGCATCTTCCAGCACATCGGGGGAAAGGGCATAGCGCGCGAAAATTTCCGCGCGTTCCTCATGCGGGAAGCTTTTGCCGTAGCCGTTGACAAAACCCTTGCCGCCGCTGCCGGGCCGCGTATCGCCCGCGCGCGGGCCATAGCTGTTGTCATACCCGCCAAAGGCGGCGTTCCATGCCGCATCGGTGAAGCTGTTGTCCTGCATTTCGATCAAATGAAACAACTCGTGCAGCAAGGTATGCGTAAAGCCCTGTGTCGCGGCGGGCGCCTCCCCCACGTCCAGCATCAGCAAACGCAGGGGCGCGACGGGAATGCCGCCGATCTCGCGCCCGCCTGCCTTGGCCGTACTGCACAGCAAAAGGTATTTGAGTTTTGTTTTGCGCCATGCCGCGGCGGGCAGGATTTGCGCGGCCTTTGCAAGGGGCGGCACGGCTTGCGCCAGCCGGCGCTGGTCGAGCCCGCCGCAGGTATAGCGGCCGTTGCCGGGCTTGACGGTCTCCGGCACGTAGGCGATGCGGATGCCCATCGCCTCGAACGCGGGCGCAGGGTAAAGCCGCAGCGGGGGGATATAGGTCTCCCGCGCGGCCTGCGCCTCTGCCGTTGCCGTCTCCGCCCGCGCCGCGCCGGACAAAACGCCGGACAAAACGGCGATCAGGACAAACATCGAACCGGAGAGCAAAAACAACGGCAAAACAAAACGGCGCATGCGCAAAACTCCTTCTCCCTTCAGCCTAGGGGGATAGGGGCGGAGAAGCAAGGGGGAGGTATATCTGCCCGCCCTCTGTTGGCGGTTGTTACAGGCATTGCCCGTTGCGGAGGATCTCCAGAACATCTTCTTGATGCATGCCGCCTTTGATTTCTTTGCAATAAAGAAAGGACAAAGTTCTTTTTAAAATATCGGGCAGCTCGGGCGATTGAAAAGGCTCTTCCGCCTTTATTTCTCCGACGACCCCCAGCGCACGCACAAGACATTCCCGCATCGTAGCCTGCCGGTCGGCAGGTTCCATATACGTCCACATATAGCATTCGGCGTGCATAAGATGACGATCTTGGTCAAAATAGGCATATCCCCTCAAAAACGGAGAAAGCACATTGAAGGTGATAACGTCGTCGCGCATGCGGGGATCGTCGAGAATGAATACTTGCGTAAAGGCCCCAGCGCCATGTCCCGTAAATACGGGCTTGCCATCTACCCACTGTGTAAAACCATCGTTTGCGATAAGGTATATCTGGATATTATTGTTTTTATTTTCTGTTTCTTTGTCGGCGGCATTTACAACGCGGATGTCAAGCTCCGTCAGGTTCTTCAGTTGCGGTAAAAACGTCTGAAGCTCTTTTTCTAAAGACTTGTAGAATATTTCTGTGCGGCGGCTTTGGTCAAAGCCCACGGTGATATCTGCGGGGAATTTATAAATAGCCTTTTCTTGTGGGGAGTAATCAATATCTGCCGGCGAGCTTGGCGGATCATAGGTATTGAAAACGGTTTTTTTAGGCGGTGCTCTTCGGACATTTAACAGCGCATTCAAAATGAAAGTTTCTCTTTCGGCATCTGTGTATTCCTTCCGGGCGATTTTTTGGGCCGTAGACATGAACAGGCCGCTCTTCTGGCCCGCATAGAACAGCCCTGCCGCAAGGCATAAAAAGACAAAAAAACCAAAAAGAATAAATTTTGCGTGCGCGTGATGTTTTCATGAAAATCCCCAAGCCCTGCGTATCTTCATCATATGTGGGATGTTCAGGTAAATCCAGACGCACGCACGACGGCAAAGCAGCGCTTTTCCCGTTTACGGTTTTTCAAGGCTTGGATGGTCAGAAGAAAAAAATGGTGGACACAACAGGGATTGAACCTGTGACCCCTACCATGTCAAGATAGTGCTCTACCGCTGAGCTATGTGTCCACGTGACGACAGGGTCGTTTCAAGTGAGCTTTGTTTAGCATAAGCTGAAGGGATTCGGCAAGAGGTATGAATCCCCTGATTTTCCGCCGCTTTTTGTGCGTCTTGGCCCCTTTGCGGGCGCGGCGGCGGGGGGCTTGCCCGATGCGCGGGCGCACCGCCTGCGGCAAAAAAGAAAGCCGGACCTGAGGGGGCAGGTGCCGGCTATAGGGGGTACGGAGGGTAATCGGGTCGTCAAATAGGGGTTTGGGGTTCCTTCAAAACATGTGTGTGTCGTCGGAGTAATGCTTGCCAATACTTACCAGTGGTTCGGCTGGTGCGGGCGATGCGTGCGGCGGGTGTCATAGGTCACGCGCACAGGGATCGGCTGCGGCTGGGCGAAAAATCCCTCGGGGATCGTCACGGCCTGTTTCACCGATTGCACCACTTTCTTAAAGGTTTCGCGAAAGGACATGGTGATCTCTCCCTGATCTTGATTTGTTACGCTTGCTGCGCCGTGCGCGCGTGATGCGCGAAATCGGCATAAACCACGTTATCCGTGCCGCGCGCCGGTTGCGGCTGACTGGAGGGCAGGCCGCCCTGACCCATCAGGTAACGCACGCGGGAAACGATATCCTTCAGGTGGAAGGGACGCGTCGTGATCGGGGCAGGCGCATAGGCGGGGGGGGCATAGGTATCCATCGCAACGCCTGCAAAACCGGTCACGAAAATGACTTGCAGCTCGGGATTTTCCTGCAGCGCTTTTTGCGCCAGAATGAAACCGTCGATCCCCGGCATGACCACATCCACGACCAGAATGTCGTAAGTGTCATCGGAGGAGACGCGCCAAGCATCAAGGCAGTTATCAACAACATCCACGGTATTGCCGGCCTTTTTCAGTGCGGCGTGCAGGTAGGCGGCGGTTGTGCTGTTGTGTTCTGCGACCAGGATGCGTGCCATTGTTCTAACTCCCCTTTAAAATTCAAACCCTTGCGGTGTTTTTGCGGTTTCCTTGATTGTGTTAATCGTTTGTTAATGTCTTATGTTAATAGTAAAACATTTTCCAGAAATGCTGTCAAAGGAATTTATAAACAAAAAGTTAATTTTTGGGGTAACAAAGTTTTAAAACCGGTTTTAAAATCATTTATTTTCAATGGCCTATAAATTCACAAAACAGTGTCAAATTCTTGATGAAATCTTAATTTTCGACGCGATAAAAACCGCCTGCCGCGCCCGTCTGCCGGGATTCAGAGGCGCAGGGGCGTGGATAATGGTTTGATATTCAATGATAAAAAAGGAAATTGAGTCGCGCCGGGTGAGTCGTTAATACCTGCCGCGTCCTTTCGGCATGCGGCGGGGCAAGGGAAGGGCATGAAAAAACCGCCGGCCCTTGGCGGCGCCGGCGGTTTTCAAAAGCCTTTCAAGGCAAAGGGACGGGCTTATTTGTCCTTCTTGTCCTTTTTCGCCGCTTTGGCGGCGCGGGTCTTGTCGATCAGCTTTTTCATTTCTTCCTTGCTGACCGCGCCGGGAACGACTTCCTCCCCGATGATAAAGGCGGGCGTGCCGCCAAAACCCATCTGGGTGAAGAGCGAACGGTTGCGCTCGATCTGCAACAGCACGTCGGTCGTTTCCGCATCCTTTTTCAGGCGCGCGGGATCCAGGCCGAGATCGGTGGCAAACTTGTTCAGGGTTTCGTCCGTGAGGGGGCCTTTGTGGTTCATCAGCGCCTGATGGAATTCAAAGTATTTGTTGTGGCGTTGTGCGGCCAGCGCCCATTTCGCGGCCGTTTCGGACGTGGGGCCGAGGATCGGGATATCCTTGAAAACCACGCGCAGGTTCTTGTCTTCCTTGATCAGGTCGAGAACGGCGGGCAGCACGCGTTTGCAGTAACCGCAGTTGTAATCGAAAAATTCCACAATCGTCACGTCCCCTTCAGGGTTGCCGATCACGGGGGAACGCTCGTCGCGGAACAGGAACTCGCGGTTGGTTTCCACGGCGGCTTTTTGCTTTTCCTCCATGGTGCGCTGCTGGTACTGGTTCACCGCATCCAGAATGACATCGGGATGCTCCATGATGTAGTCATGCACGATTTTCTGCACGGCTTCCTTGGTCAGCCCTTCGGCAGCCGACGGCGCGGCGCCGGCAAAGGTCAGCGCGGCGGTCAGCATGACGGCCGGCAAAAAGGTTTTAAGCGTCTGAAACATGGTATTCTCCCGGTTGAGGGGGCGGACAGGCTGGATGAAGCCCCGATACCCCACGATAAGCCCTTCATATTAAGAATTTGTGTGTGAAAGCCTTAAAAATCAATTCTTTTTTTGCTCTTTTTTGCGGATTTCGGCCTGAATGTCATCCGCCCGCAGCCAGGCGGGGCTGTTTTTGGGCAGGGATTTCTGCGCCAGAATGATCTCCCGCCGCGCAAAGGCATAATTGCCGCGGATAAAGGCTTCCTCCGCCAGATGCAGATGCGACATGCCGTCCTGCCCCAGCCGGCCATAGGCGGTGGCCAGCAGGCGGTGGGTGCGGGCCTGATAAGGCTCCGTGCGCAGGGAGGTCTTGAGCTGGCTGACCGCCTCTTGCAATGCCGCCTTGTCGTCGTTGCGGCTGCTTTCCATCAGCGCATGGGCATAGGCCGCGCGGATCATGCCCGAATGGGGCGCATGGGTCACGGCGGTTTTATAGGGCGCGACGGACTCGGCCACCTGTCCGTTTTCAAACAGGATCTGCCCTTTCAGTTCGTGGAACCACGGATTGTTTTTTTCCAGCGCGATCAGCCTGTCGGTTTCGGCCAACGCCTCCGCCGTGCGGCCGCGGCGGTACAGCGCAATCGTGCGGCCGTAACGGCTGGCGATATCCGTGCCCTTGTCGTTCACGGCGCGTTCGGGGAAAAGATAGCCGAAGAGTTTCGCGCGGATGCGTTTGTGGGTTTCAATCCATTCGGGCGGCACGGGGTCCTTGCGGCGCTGTTGGTTCACGGCGGTTTGCAGAAAATCGATGCGGTCGCGCGTCAGCGGGTGGGTGCGCACATATTCCGACTGCTGGGATTCCGGCAGCAGTTCCTGCGCGGAGAGCTTGCCCATGAAGCTTAAAAAGCCGTCCAGCGGCAAATGCGCGTCTTTCAAATAGCGCACGCCCGCCTGATCGGCGGCGGATTCCTGCACGCGGCTGTGTTTCAAAAAACTGCGCTGCGCGAAGGTCGATCCCGCCGTCATGGCGGCGCCCGCCGCATCGCCGCTGCGCGCGCCGATGGCAGCGGCAAGGCCGAGGATGCTGATGAGCATGGATTGCATGGAGATATCATCCATTGCCGTTTGCGTGCGGAACAGGTGGCCGGAGGCAATGTGTCCCGTTTCATGCGCGATCACGCCGAGCAGTTCGGCAATATCCGATGTTTCGAGCAGCAGGCCCGTGTGGAAAAACATGTTCTGCCCGCCTGCGACAAAGGCGTTCAGCGTATCATCCTCCACCAGAATGAAGCGCACCGAAGACGGCGTCAGCCCCGCCTGCTGGAAAATCGGGCGGGCGAAAAGATGCAGGGCATCCTCGGTTTCCTGATCGCGGATGAAGCGCATATCCGCCTGCGCGGCGGCGGTGGAGAGCAGCAGGCACAGAAAAAGCCCCAGCACCGCCAGACGGCGGGCAAAACGGGAAAGGCGGGGCAGAAACTTTTGTGTCATAGCGTCATATGAACGCGCAAAACCGTTTTGCCGTTCCCTTGCCTTGTGGTTATGCGTGCGGCTGGCGTGCCCGCTCCGCCCGTCGGTGCGGATCAGTGCAGGAACATGCCCTTGGGCGTGTAGCTGCCGATGGTTTCATGGCTGCGCCAGTCGCGCAGCTCGATCATCTCGTACCCCTTGCCGAAAACATCGGTGTAATCCGCCAGCAGTTTCAGCGAACGGCGGCGGTCAAGGTCGGAGAGCTTGTAGAACGTCGGGCCGACTTCCAGCACGGGAATATGCGCCTGGAATTTTTTGTTATGCACGTGCTTGCTGCCGCCCATGTATTGCTTGGCGAAGGTGCGGTTTTCAAACAGGCGGTTCAGGGTTTTTTCCGGCGTCCAGTCCGCGTTCCAGCCGGCGGGATCCCATTCCTGCCCGTCCCACTGCTGCGGATGCTGGTGATGCGGGTCGTGGTTGGAGGTCAGCGGCAGGAATTCGTAATGTTCCGGCGTGGCAAAGAAATGCTTGGGATAAATCGTCAGGCCCGAAACCGTACGGCCCGTGGTGCGGGTTTCTTCCGCCTGTGCGGCGGGGGCGGCCATCAGGGCGGCGGCGACAACGGTTGCGCACAGCGCCAGACGCAGACGGCGGGACGATGCCGCCGAGAAAAAGCCGGAAACAGGAAACATGACGTCAAACTCCCTTGGACAACACAATCTTGCCCCCTGACTCTAGCCCAGTTCCCCCCTGAAATCAAAAGCATAAGCGGGCGGAACCGTGCTTTTCATCGCCTTTTTTGCCGTTTTATGGCATAATAAAAGATGACGGGTGTGCCATCCGCGCCGTGACGGCGGCCACGATCGCCGCGGCCGGACGGGATACCGCCGATATCCCCGGTCTATGAATCCGGGTTTTATTTAAGACAGCAAGAGGCAGGATAACGCAAAAGCATGACGGACGTCCTCTCGATCGCCCTTTCCGGCCTGAATGCCCAGAAACAACGGCTGGACGCTGCTGCCAGCAACGTTGCCCATGCGACGACGACAGGTAAAGTCCCCGGGACGGATTCGCCAGCGCCTGCCTCGACTGTCTATAAGCCGCTTCACGTGGCCCTGACCGCACTGGAAAGCGGCGGGGTTTCCGCCACGACCACGGCGGATGAAAACGGCTATACCATCGTTTATGACCCATCCTCCCCCCATGCCGATGCGGCGGGAGACATTGCCGTACCCAACGTTGATTTTATTCGTGAAATGATCGGCCTTCTGGAAATAAAAACGGCTTTCAAGGCCAATCTCGCCGTTATCCGCGCACAGGATGAGATGACGGGCGCCTTGCTCGACACACACACCTAAGTATTTTCATAACATATAAGTTTTTGTCCTTTTTATGTCATTTGAGGCTTGACTCAAATTTACGGAACTCTATAGTCTGGCCTCATCGACAAAACGGAACCTATAAACAGCCCGATCCCGGTGCATCCTGATTTCACGCGTCCGGGGCGGCATTCAAAAACGCCCGCACTTCTTTTTCAAAAGTGCATTCACGTTTTGCGATACACACGCGCAATGCACAATTGAATTATTATTTGGAGAACGATCACAATGGAACATCCGGGTTTTAACCTTCTGAAAGAAGCCTTCAAGAAATTCGCCGACAAACATGCCGATGCCGACCTGACGGGCCGCGTTGTGCGCAGTCTGGCTGCCGGCGGCGAAGCTGCCGTGAAAAAAGCCACCCAAGAATTCCCGAAAGAATTCGTAAAAGGCGTTGTCAGCGATTTCTACGCGCTGCTGTCCAGCCAGGAAGTTGCCGACGGCGTGAGCATGACCGTTCGCTCCTTCGACGAAGAAAAAGTAAAAGACCTGATCGACAATGTTGTGGACAGCCTGAAACAGGACGAAACCGCGCTGAAAGTCGCCAAGTCCCTGAAAGACGCGCTGAGCAAAACCTCCACCGAAGACATCGAAAACTCTCTGGACGCCGCGCTGAGCAGCCGTTCCCTGGGCGAGCGCATGATCTTCAAAGCCTTCTTCGAACAGGCAAAACCGCATATCGATGAAATGCGCAACGCTTCCGAGGAAGAAATCGCCGAGAAAATCAAGGAACTGGCCGATACGATCCCGAGCGATGCCGTTGCCGCACAGGTTGCTGCCCTGACCCGCGAAATCACGCCGGAGCGCGTGAGCAAGCAGGCGCATGACTTCGTGGGCAAGCTGCCTTCTCCGGCGGCGATCGCCGACATTCTGGACGGCGTGGGCAAATCCGCTGCCGACAAATTCGGCCAGATCAGCAAATCCGGCGACCTGAGCAACGCCGGCAGCCTGCTGGATCAGTTCGTTTCCGAAGCCCGTGATCTGGTAGATCGCACGCTGGCGAACGACAACACGCAAAAACGCACCTTCAAGCGCAAAGGCGGTCAGGACTTCGACCTGTAATCCTTTGACCTGAAGGACAGGAATTTCTTCGATCCATTTCCCTATTTGGACAAGAAGAAACCGGCGGACGGGAGAGTAGCCACTCCCGTCCGTCTTTTTTTGCGGTTTTGCAGGGGCTTTGGCGGGAACAAAAAGTTTTGATTGATTGTTGGCGTTGCCGATTTATGCTCTGAAGATATAACGTTTCTTTTCTACCGGGGGTATTATGACAGTATTCAAGCGTATCGGCCTGCCCGTGGCAGCCATCAGTCTTCTTATCGGCGTGGCAACGGCCGGCAATGCCGTCGCCCAGAACTTTGGCGACGAGGCCTATCCCGTGACGATCGGGGAAAAGGAACAGGCTTTTATCAATACCTATATCAGCGCGATCAACACGCATGACTGGGAAAAATTCAAAACCCTCCTGCCGGCCTCCAGCCAGGCCTGCATGACGACGGAGGTGCCGCGTTACAAAGACGTCATGACGCTGCAAATTCCCGATACGCGCCAGATCGAATTTATTGAAAAGCATACGGATATGACGCAGATGCCGCTTGCCGCCTACGGCATGAAACTGCCGCTGGATGTGCGCCATGCCACGCATATCATGAGCCTGACGTTCGTGGATACCGCCGCCAGCAAGCAAGGCATCGTTTCCAGCAAAGGCATTTCGGAAGCCCTGCTGGACGTGAACGACAAATACCTGCTGGTACTGGCCTGCCCGATGACGGAAGCAGAAAAGAAAGCCGCGCAGCCGAAGAAGTAAGCGGCAGATCGTAAAAGATGTGGAAAGGGGCGCTTTGGCAACAAAGCGCCCCTTTCGCTTGCGCGGCAAAACCGCCCGCCGCATACAGGGTCGGAAAACGGATCAGGCGGGTTATGCCGTATCCGTTATGAACCGGGCGCGGGGGCGGCGGCTTTTTTCGGTGCGGGCGGCGGCGTGATGCACATGCCGTCCAGATAGGTGGCGAGCGGCATATCCAGTTGCCGCGCCATTTCCGTCACCTCGCGCCGGCGCGTGCTGTCCAGCGCCGCAAACCATGCGGCGGCGGCAGGCGGGAGTTTCGCTGCCGCCTGTCCGTGATGGCCATGATCGCCGTGTTGAGGGTGATGCGGCGCGGATTGCTCCACGGGCGCGGGCTGCGGATGCGCATGATCGCCGCCGTGATCGTGGCCGTTGAAATGCATCATCGCGCCCGAGACGAGCAGGCCCGAAAGGGCGGAGCCGATGACCAGTCGCTTTTCAAAAACGCCGGCCTGTTTGCCGCGCAGGCGGTGCCAGGCATAAAGCCCGCCTGCTGTCGCGGCCGCGCCGAAGGCCAGCGCCAGTGCCGATACGCCCGCCGTGGCCGTGGTGACGCCCACCGCCGCCAGCACCAGCGGCGTGACGACGCAGCCCGCATGGCCGATCAGGAACCCGCCCGCACCCGAACAGGTGCAAAGCGCGGAGGCTCCGAAAATACGACGCAGAAAACCGCGTGCGGGCGCGGGTTTTTCCGCGCGGGGCGCATGGTTGTTATTGTTGTTATTGTTGTTGGAAGGGCAGGCGCAGTCATCTGCGCAGCCTGTTTTGTTGTCGTGATCGACAACGGGTTGGTGTCGGGATGTCATGAAAGGCAATCCTTTTCTCTGAAACGAAAAAACGGGGGATGTCGTTTCAGGGAAGCGGGGGTGCCTGTGCGCGGGTGTGTTTTTGCGGCAGTTTCGCGCGCAGGTTTTGCGCGGCGGCATAAAGGGTTTTGACCGCGCGATAGGCAAAGGGCGCCGCCACATCGGGCAGGGCGGGCAGATCCGCCGCCGCCTGCGCGGGGGCATAGGGGCAGGGCGGGTGTTTTTGCGGCGCGTCTTCCGCCGGCATATCGGGCTGTTGCGCGGGGGCCTGGTCTTTCGGGACATAAACGGTCTGATAGCCGTTTGCCGTACACAGCACGACGGGCGCCATGCCCGCATCGCCTTTTGCCGCGCGCGCGATATTCGGCATGAACCCTGCGGGCAGGGCGGCGGCCGTCAAAAGCGCAAACAGCATCAAAATGCTGCATATATGGCGAAAGGCGTTTGTCATGCCCCCTTTATAATCCCTTTTACGGGAAAGAAAAGGGGTTTCGAAGGCCTGTTATTACAGGCGGTTGCGGCAGATTTCGTAGAGCATGATCCCCGTGGAGACCGCAAGATTGAGCGATTCCGTCCCCCCCGGCATGGGGATTTTCACAAGGCTGTGGCACATATCGGTCAGCGCATCGCTCATGCCCGATTGCTCGCTGCCCATGGCCAAAATCAGGGGCAGGGTGTAATCGGCGGCGCGGTAATCCGTCTCGGTGCGCAAATGCGTGCCGATAATGCGTCCCGCCCAGCCCGAACGCCAGCTGCCGAAGGCGGCCAGCGTGGTGCGGATCAGCTTCATGCGCGCGATGGAGCCCATGCTCGCCCGCACCGCTTCGGGGGAAAAGGCATCGCAGGTCTGGCCTGCCAGAATAATCCCCGCCGCGCCCACGGCATCCGCCGTGCGGATAATGGTGCCGAGATTGCCGGGATCGCGGATGTCTTCCAGCAGCAGCCACAGCGCCGCGCCGCTGTCGGCAACGGTTTGCAGCGCGTGCCAGTTTTGTTTGAAAATGCCGATGACGGGCTGCGTATTCTCGCGCCCCGTGATGCGGCTGAGCAAGGCGGCGGGCATGTCGTAAATCTCCGCCTGCATCGCATGGGCGGCATGGATCAGCCCCTCGTTCTCCGCAATTTCTGGCGCGGTCAGGGCAAGGGCCGCCAGCGTCCAGCCTGCCGCCAGCATTTCCTCCACATGCCGCAAGCCCTCGACGACAAAAAGCCCTTCTTCGTCACGGTATTTTTTGACGGAAAGGCTTTTTAGCTGTTTCACCACCGGATTGGCGGGACTGGAAATGGATTTGATATGCGGCATCAGGAAACCCGGCTTTCAAAAACAATATGCATGTGGTGCCATTGCAGCATATTTTCGGGCGGAGCGCTATACGCCGGCAACGGGTATTTTGCGCGGGGCGGCGGAAATGCGTGGCGGATCCTGCGGGGGGTCGGCTGCCGGTGCCGCTGCCGCGGGATCGGGCGGCGTGATGTATTTGGCAACGTCGATGCGGCTGTGGTCGACGCGGCGGTCGATGACGGCGCCGCCCGTGCGGGCATCCAGATAATCCATGGCATGGACGTAAATGGACAAAGCATCCGTTTCGTTATCGCGCTGCGCCGCGCCCGCATCCAGCAGGGCGGAGGCAAGGTGATAAAACGCGCTCGGCACATCCATATCGGCGGGGATGGCGTCGGTGTCCATCAACATGCCGCGCAACCGGTGATGCGCGCCGGCAAACTTCGCACTGTCCTGCAGGGCTTGCATGTGCAGGCTGAAATCATGCAAAGGGTCCTGCCGTACGAAATCGTTTTCCATCCCGCGGTGCAGGGCAAAGGCGGAGGCATGGCTGGTATCGCCGGTGGTCATGCTTGAAACGGCGCGTGCCGCCATGATGAAGACGCGCGCTTCCGCCAGAAGAGAGGGGGCGGCGGTGCCGAGCGCGGCGGCATGCAGCGAATAGGCATCGGCATCGCTTTCCTTCAGCGTGCGGTCGTCGCTTTTGATCTGGTCGCCGTGGCGGATTTCATGCAGCAGTCCCGTTTCGATCAGCAGGCGTTGCATACCGGCGCGGCTGTGCGGGCCGAAATCCAGCTGTTTGACGGCAATGCCGGTCATTTCTTCCAGCCATTCCTCCGGCGTGGTGCGGTCGTCGGACGGCCAGACAAAAACGCTGCGCGCGGCGGCATCGGGCTCTGTTGTGCCGAAGGAATAGGCCGCAAGCTTGCTGTCGTTGTTCATGATATTCAGGCCGTTGCGGAAACCGTAACCCAGCATGAGCGGTGCGCCCAGCGTTTTGAAGAGCAGGTTTTCGTTTTCCGCCGACCAGAGCATGCGCACGCGATGGCCTGCCATATGAAAGGGCACCAGCGGATTGTCGCGGTCATAGATATGCACGTCCTGCGCCTGAAAGGCTTCCAGCGTCGCGGTGGAAAATCCTTTTTGCGCCAGATAATCCGCGGCGGGTGTGGCGACAAGACCGGGCGTGAATTGCAAAACGGTCGCCAGTCCCGTGCTTGCCAGTAAAAGGGCGGTGACGCCTTTACGGAGTTTTTGCGAAAGGGTGCTTTTGCGCGCGGCGGGTGAAGCGGCCTCAAAAGCCGTCCGCAAGGAGGTTTTTTCCTGTTTCCGTGTCACATCCGGCATCACACCGCTCCCGCAATCCGCTATGGTTTACATATCAAGTATAGGCGCCGCGCCCGAAGGGAGTCAACGTATAATCTTAAATATTTCAATAGCTTAACAAAGTATTAATGCGGCCCGTACTGCAAGGGGCGGTTCGGAGAGGCGGGGGGCGGAAAATGGTGCCGGCGGCGAGGATTGAACTCCCGACCTTCGGTTTACAAAACCGCTGCA
>ENA-UOVV01001896-UOVV01001896.1-compost-metagenome-genome-assembly--contig:-NODE-1896-length-13315-cov-14.788386_pt1 | contig 13315 bp, 12 predicted proteins | sample MGYA00238155_ERZ761577 | MGnify/ENA primary metagenome ERZ761577 (study PRJEB28898, sample SAMN06268775) | compost metagenome | isolation source: Emeryville, CA | place: USA:Emeryville, CA | collected...
CGATCACCTACGATGTCGTCCGCAAGGCGGCGCGCGACCTCTACGGCTGGTCGCTCAAGAAGGTGCCCGACGATACTTTGGAGGCGCTGAAAGAGGCCCGGGCGCGGGAGACCAGCCCTGTCTCCCAGCGCACGCTCGACTTCATGCAGGCTGCCGCGGTCGCCGCAGAGCGCGAGGACCGCCACGCCTGCTCGGACGCCGGCTTTCCGACCTATTTCGTCAAGATCGGCACGCGGCTGACGCTCGAAGGCGACATCCGCCGCGCCTTCGTCGACGGCTTCGCCGATCTCGTCGAAACGATCGAGCCGCCGATCCTGAAATTCATCACCCATCCGCTGACGCTGGAGCGCAGCTATCAGGGGCGGGACATGCCGATCCTGTCCTTCGACGTGCTCGACGGTGCCGACTACATCGAGATCACCTGCTCGCCCAAGGCGCTCGGCTCGGGCCGCTGGGCCGCGCTCAAGGTGTTCTCCTATCCGAAGATCGCCGAGATCGAGGAATATTTCATGCAATGCGTGCTGGAGGCCGGCTCGCAGCATTGTCCCCCGGTCGTCATCGGCATGGGCATCGGCGGCTCCTTCGACCACGCAGCCAAGATGGCCAAGCGCGCCACGCTGCGCCGGATCGGCTCCCTCCACGAAGATCCGATGATCCGCGACATGGAGGCGCGCCTGCTCGAAGCCGTCAACGCGACCGGCTTCGGCCCGATGGGTACCGGCGGCGATACCACCGCGCTTGCCGTCCACATAGACTACGCGCACGGCCACGGCTTCGTGCCCGTCGCCGTCTGCTTCAATTGCTGGATCAACCGGCGCACCTCGCTGCGGATTTCCGATGACGGCACAGTGACCCGCCTTGAGTAGCGCCGCCGACGATATGCTGCCACGGCTCAACCTGCCGCTCACCCATGCCGAGGCGCGCAAGCTGCGCATGGGCGATACCGCCCTGCTCGATGGAGAGATCGTCGTCACCGCAGGCTTTTCCACCCACGAGCGCGTCATTGCCGCCCTCGACGGCAGGAGCGAACTCCCCATCCCGCTCGAAGCCGGCGCGATATTCCATCTCGGCAGTTCCTGCCGCGAAGAGGATGGTCGCTGGCTCCCCAACTATGTCAACCCGACCACATCGACCCGCTTCGACGCCTTCATGCCGCGCATCATCCGCGAGCTGCGGCTCACGTCGACTGGCGGCAAGGGCGGCATGGGCGATGCCTGCGTGGAGGCGATGCGCGAGGTCGGCTGCGTCTATTTCGCCATGCCCGGCGGCGCCTCGCCGCTCCTGAGCCGCGGCATCGTCGAGCGCCTGGAGACCGGTTGGGACGACCTGATCGAGCAGTTCCGACTGTCGCGCTTCCGGCTGAAGGATTTCGGCCCGGTGACCGTCGCCATCGATGCGCACGGCAACTCGCTTTACCGCACGCTGCAGGACCGCGCCGCCGCTCGGCTACCGGAAATTCTCGAGCGGCTCGAGGCCGCGCGGCTGAACCCTGATGCACACTGAACGGAACGAGGAATGCCCCGCTACCTGGAAGACTTCGAGATCGGCGAGACCTGGACGAGCCGGCCCGTCGATATCACCGAGGAGGACATCGTCACCTTCGCCCGGCAATATGATCCACAGCCGATGCACACCGACCCCGAGAAGGCCGTGCAAAGCCGCTTCGGCGGCGTCATCGCCAGCGGCTGGCACGTCGTGGCGCTGTCGATGCGCCTGTTCATCGAGGCGGGCGGCCACCAGGGCACGCCGGCCGTCGGGCTCGGCATAGACGAACTGCGCTGGCGCAAGCCGGTCCGCCCGGGCGACCGCCTGACGGTCCACCGCGAGGTCGTCGGCATCGAGCGTTCGCACAGCAAGCCCGAATTCGGCCGCCTGCGCACGCGCATCACCGTCACCAACCAGGACGGCGAGCCGGTGCTCACGATGGTCTCGATCGGGCAGGTTCCCACCCGCCCGGCGGCCGCGTGAACCTCGGGCCGAGGGGCTACAGGTGCCGCCCCTCGTCCACCGTCACCACGATACCCGTGGCGCTGGTGAGGTGCGTGATGCAGGCGACGATCGCGCGCGCCACGTCGTCGGCCGACGTCACCTTGCGCAGCGGCATCTTTTGCGCCATCGCCTCGAGCTGCTCGCGCGTTCGCCCCGGCACGAAGGCGGTATCGACGCCGGCCGGCGACACCGAAAAGACGCGCACCTTCGGCGCCAGCACGCGGGCAAGCCCCACGGTCAGCGCGTCGAGCCCGCTCTTGGCAGCGCAATAGGCGAGACTGCTGCCCATGCCCGTCTGTGCGGCGAGCGACGACACGTTGACGATCGCCGCATTGTCGCCCTTCTCCAGCAGCAGCCGCAACGCCCGCACCACCGAGAACGGACCCCGTAGATTGATGCGCACGACCTGATCGAAGATCTCGTCGGTGAGAGCCTCGAGGTCGTTGAGCGGCACGGGAACGGTGCTGCCGGCATTGTTGACCAGCGCGTCGAGCCGGCCGAAGCGCGCGTCGATCTCGGCAGCCGCCGCCGCGATGCTGTCGGCGTCTTCGAATGCGACCCGCAAGGCGAGGTGGCCCGAACCATCGAGTTCGGACACCGCCTGCTCGGCCGCCTCGCTGCCGCGATTGTAGCCGACCACGACCTTCGAGCCGAGCGCGGCGAGCCGCAGCGCCGTCGCCCGCCCGATGCCGCTTCCGGCCCCCGTCACCATCGCGACTTGCGGAAAGGGCAGGTCCTGCTCGCGCTTGCCGCTCATGCCTTTTTCTCCCAATAGGGCCGCTTCAGCTCCTGCTTCAGCACCTTGCCCACCGCCGAGCGCGGCAGCGCCTCGCGAACCTCCACGCCCGCGAGCCGCTGCATCCTGCCGAGCCGGGCGTTGGCCCATTCGAGCAGCGCGCCGGCCCCGACCTCCGCGCCCGGCCGGGTCACCACGAGCCCGAGCGGCGTTTCGCCCCATCTCTCGCTGGGCACGGCGATCACCGCCGCCTCGGCGACGTCCGGATGCGACGACAGCACGCCTTCGAGGTCGGAGGCGTAGATGTTGAAGCCGCCGGAAATGATCATGTCCTTCTTGCGGTCGACCAGCACGAGGAAGCCGTCCTCGTCGAACACGCCGATGTCGCCCGTGCGGTGATAGACCGTGCCGTCGTGGTCGCGCCAGATGAAGGCTTCGGTCGCTTCCGGATTGCGGAAGTAGCCCGACATCATCATCGAGGAACGCCCGACGATCTCGCCGCGCTGGCCGGCGGGGACGTCGTGCCCCTGCGCGTCGACGATGCGGATCGTGTTGCCGGGCTGCGGCCGCCCCACCGTGTGCAGCTTGTCGGGATGGGCCTTCACGTCGAGCAGGCAGGAGCAGCCGCCCTCCGTCAGGCCGTAGATCTCGAACATCTTGCCGGGCCACAGTTCGGCGATCCGCCGCTTGTCCTCGGCCGAAAGCGGCGCACCCGTGCATTGCTTCGCCTCGAAGCGGGACAGGTCGCGCCGGGCGAAGCTCCCGGCATCGAGGATGCGGCGGTATTGCACCGGCACCAGCATGGTGTGCGTCGCGCCGTATCGCTCCGCGAGGTCGAGATAGCCCTCCGCGTCGAACTTCTTCATCAGCACCACGCGGCCGCCATGCGCCAGCGTCGAAATCATCGGCATCAGCGTGGTGTTGGAATAGAGCGGCGTGGCGAGCAGCATCGTGCTTTGCGGCCCGAACCCGAACAGCGGTCGCGTGGCCTGGCGGTAGCGCATCGCATTGCTGTGCACGATGCCCTTCGGCCGGCCCGTCGTGCCGGAACTGTAGATGATGTTGAACGGCGCATCCGGTGCGGCCGTGACGGCATCGACCAGTGGCTCGGCCGCTCCGGCGAAACCGGCGAGATCGTCGAGGCTGGCGACGCGGCCGGGGGCGGCAGCCTCGGCAGGCTCCCGCCACCCCGCGCCGGAAAACACCAGCGCCGGGTCGGCGTCGCGGATCATGCCGGTCAGCGCGTCCGCCGTCAGCGAGGTCTGCAGCGGCACCGCGCAGTGGCCCGCCGCGATCGTCGCGAGATAGGCGGCGGCGATCTCGGCGCCGGTTTCGCCCACCAGCGCCACGCGCTCGCCTTCGCCGCCGATGCGCGACCGGATCGCGCCGGCGAGCTTCAGCACGCGGCCGCGCAGCGCGCCCCAGGAAAGCACCTCGCCCTGGCAGATCAGCGCGTCGGCTTGCTCCCGCGCCAGCCCGTGGCCCAGCACGCGTTGCAGCAGCCGCCCCTCGTCGGCCTGCCCGAAGCTCGAAGGCGCCGTCATTGATCCTCGATCAGAATGATGTTGCGCGCTACGATCCCCGGTCGGCCAGCACCTTCGATCTCGATGGTGGCGTCGATCATGAGCCGCGTGCCCTTTCCGTGCCGGACGGCCTCGACCAGCGACTGGCACAGCCGCACCCTGCTGCCGACGGGCACTGGCGAGACGAAGCGGACGCGATCGTAGCCGTAGTTGAGCCCGCGCCCGCGCTGGCGGATCTGATAGATCTGGCGTTGCAGGGCGGGCACCAGCGACAGCAGGTACAGCCCGTGCGCGATTGTTTTGCCGCCCGGCATGCTGGAGCTGGCGCGCTCGACGTCGACGTGGATCCAATGGTGATCGCCGGTCAGCCGCGCGAAATCGTCGATGTCGCGCTGCGCGACCTCCACCCAGGCCGAGACGCCGAGTTCCTTGCCCTCATGTGCCTTCAGGTCGAGAGCCCGTTCAACGGTCAGCATTCATCCTCCCCGCCGCGCCGAAGCGGCACCGGGTCGTTCGCCGCATCTCCTCGAACCATCCTCGCCATGACCGCGCGCGCTGCATTCGGTCTGCGGCGGGCTTCCAGTGGGCGGAACGGACCGCCGCTCATACCGTAACCACGATCTTGCCGATCTGCTCGTTGCGGTCGAGCATGGCGTGCGCCTGCGGCATCTCGTCGAAGGCGAAGACTGCGTGAATGCGCGTCCTGATCGTGCCGTCGGCGAGCAGCGGCCATACCTTCTCTACCAGTTCCGAGGCGATCCGGCCCTTGTATTCGGCGCTGCGCGGCCGCAACGTCGAGCCGGTGAGCGTCAGTCTGCGGCGCACCAGCTGCCGGGTGTTGACCGCCGAGGTTTCGCCGAGGTGGCTGGCGATCAGCACCAGCCTTCCGTCGAAGGCGAGCAGGTCGAGCTGCTTTTGCGTGTAGGGGCCGGCCTGCCCGTCGAGGATGATGTCCATCCCCCCGCCGCCCGCCGCGGCGCGAATTTGCTCCGGCCAGTCGGCGTCATGATAGTCGACCGCGATCTTCACGCCGAGCTCGCGGCAGACCGTCCGCTTCTCCTCGCTGCCGGCGGTGGCGTAAGTCTCGGCGTCGAACAGGTGCCGCGCGATCTGCAATGCGGCAATCCCCACGCCGCTGGTGCCGCCCTGGACCATCAGGCGTTCGCCCTTTGCCAGCCGGCCCAGCCAGACGACGTTGTTCCAGGCGGTGAAGAAGACTTCCGGCAGCGACGCTCCTTCGACGACGCTGAGGCCCTCGGGGATCGGCATGGCCTGTACAGCCGGCACCGCGCAGTATTCGGCGTAGCCGCCGCCATTGGCGAGCGCGCAGACCTTCTCGCCGATGCGCGAGGCATCGACGCCCTCGCCCACCGCCTCGATCGTGCCCGCGATGTCGAGCCCCGGCAGGTCGCTCGCGCCCGGCGGCGGCGGATAGAGCCCGCGCCGCTGCTGCACGTCGGGACGGTTGACGCCGATCGCCTCGACCCGCACCAGGATTTCGCCCGCATCCGGCGCAGGCTTCTCGCGCCCGACGATCTCGAGCACCTCGGGGCCACCCGGCCGGCTGATCGCGATTGCCTTCATCGCCGGCGACTTACGCTTCGTCCCAGCTATGGGCAATACCGTGCTTCAGCGTGCCCAGCCCGGCGATGGTGATGGCGATCTCGCCCTTCATCTGGTGCATGTTGATGCCGCGATGCCCGTCGGGATGCTTGCCGACGCCCTTGGCCGTCGTGCCGAAGCAGATCACGTCGCCGGGCTCCAGCGTGAACCAATGGCTGGCGTCGGAAACCACCTCCTGCACCGAGAAGCGGAAATTGGAGGTGGAATCGACCGCGAACGGCTCGCCGTCGATGGTGCCCGAAACCTCCAGCGCGTTCGGATCGGCGATCTCGTCCACTGTGGTGATCCACGGCCCCATCGGCCCGAACGTGTCGGCGCCCTTCGAGCGGGTGTGGTAGACGAAATAGATGTCGTTGTCGTCGGGCCCGTGTCGGTTGCGCCAGGCGAAATGGTGCGGCCGCGTCAGGTGCGGCGCGCGCGTGGTGGCCAGCGAATCCATGCCGAACTTGATGCCGTGCGAGGTCACGTCGTCGACGATCGTGTAGCCGAACACGTAGTCCAGCGCCTTCTCGACGGGCACGTTCCTGGCTTTGCGTCCGATCACCGCCGCGAGTTCGAGCTCGGGGATGGTCTCGCCATAGCTCGGTAGCACGACAACATCCTTCCCGTGACCGAGCAGGCAGGACGGCGGCTTGAGAAAGTAGCTCGGGACCGTGGGCTCCTTGTGCGCCTCCTTGCGGATGCCCTTGTTGTTCATCGCCACACCGATGACCTTGCTGGGGTTGGTGATCGGCGGGCACCAGTCGGCACCCTCGAGCACGATGCGGCCCACCCCGCCCTTTTCCGCGGCCGCGACCGATTTTGCCGCCTTGTCGAGCTCCGCTGCGCCGCCCGCGATCAGTGCGCGCATGTCGGCCGGCGCCGCCCCCAGCCCCGCCGCCGCATACGCCTCGGCGAGCGGAAGCGCTTCCGTTTCGGAAAGGCGGGCGATCAGGACGGCCTCGTCATCGCGCAGGATGGTACCAAGTTTCATTGATGTCACTCTCGGCTTGGGGGATGCGGCCTATTCGGCGGCGACGGCCTTCTGGTCGACGTCCAGCCCGACGAGCCGCGCGGGATTGTCCCGCACCATCATGCGGATCTCGGCCGGCGTATAGCCGAGGCCGAGGCACAGCCGGATCGCCTGGCGCAGGCCCTCGACCGGGCTCGGATTGTCCACCTGGCCGAGATCGGAGCCGATCGACGAGTTCTCCGGACCGGCGGCCTCGATCTGTTCCTTCAGATGCTCGGGCGGGAACACGTTGAAACGCGAATCGACGAACAGGCAGGCCGACTGCTCCATGACGACGCCCAGCTTGGCGAGGTCGCCGATGTCGGCCAGCTCACTGTGCAGGCCGTAGGTCGGATGGTTCATGACCATGCGGTTGACGCCGCGCTTCTTGGCCTCGCCAAACAGCGCCCAGGCTTCGGCGACGTGCAAATGGCCGGACGACAGGATCGCGTCATGCGCGGCGATCAGGTCGAGGATCTGCTTGACCACGTCGAGCAGCTCGCCCCTCTCGTCCACCACCGTGATCATGTAGGGCTTCATCAACTGTACGTTGGTCGCCAGCCGCGTCTTGCGATGGTTGCTGCGTATGTGGTTGGCCGCGTGCGCGGTCGGCATGAAAATCATCTTCGTACCCGACTTCAGGTTGAAGTCGACCGCGTAAGGATTGAGCCCGCCCACGGTGGTGTTGAGCACCAGCGAGCCGTACATCTCCACTTCCGGGTGCGGGTTGAGGCGGCGCATCATCGGCAGCATCGGCCCGACGGAATAGTAGTGGTCCTTGAACAGCACGCCCCGCATTCCGGCCTTGGCGGCATCCTCGACCTGTTCGAGATGGTCGAGCATGCGCGGCATGGTCGACGGACCGGAATGCACGTGCAGGTCGACCGCGCCCTTCATCAGATCGGAGACCACGGCCTCGTCCGCTCCGGCCATCACGGCCTTGGCCTCCTCTCGCCAGTTCCTGTCCGTCATTTGCGCTTCGTCCGCCACATGGGATTTTCCCGTTGTTGTCCGGCAGTTGCCGCGCGCGTGCCACGGGCAAAGGCGAGAATTCCGGCACGCGGAATAGACCTGTCGGCGGCGCGCGCCACCCGGTGCGCCGCCTATCATCGCGCCACACCTACATGGAGGAATGATGCGTCCCTGTCCGCCGCCGCTCGCCAATCCGCGCCGCCCTGGCCTGGCGCTGCCGGAGGGTGCCTGCGACACGCACTGCCACGTGTTCGGGCCGGCCGTGCGCTTCCCCTTCGCGGAGGATCGCGCCTACACGCCGGCCGATGCGCCGAAGGAGCGGCTCGCCGCACTGCACGAATTCCTCGGCATCTCGCGCACGGTGTTCGTGCAGGCGAGCTGCCACGGCTTCGACAATTCGGCCATGCTCGATGCGATCGCCGCCGATCCGGCCCGCAGCCGCGGTGTGGCGCAGATCCGCTTTGACTGCCCCGACGAGGAGATCGCGCGGCTCCACGCGGGCGGCGTGCGGGCCGCGCGCTTCAATTTCATGACCCGTATCATGCCGATGCCGAAGACGGCGGAGATCGACCGGTTGATGGAGCGCCTGCGCCCCTTCGGCTGGCACGCCGTGCTTCACTTCGACCCGCATCTGATCCCCGAGCTGGCGCCGTGGATGGGCGCGCTCGATTATCCCTTCGTCATCGACCACATGGGGCGGCTCCACGCTGACGAGACGGACGGGCCCTACCACCGGGCGCTGGTCGAGCTCCTGGCCTCCAACGCGAACGCCTGGATCAAGATATCCGGGGCGGAGCGCGGCTCGCGCGCCGGCCCGCCCTTCGACGACATGGGTGCGATCGCGCGCTCGCTGGTCGAGGCAGCCCCCGACCGGGTTCTGTGGGGCACCGACTGGCCCCACCCGGTTCTGTCCGGTCCGATGCCCGACGACGGCCAACTCGTCGACCTCGTCGCCGAATTCGCGCCGGATCCGGCGGACCGCCGCCGCGTGCTGGTCGACAATCCCGCCCGGCTCTACGGCTTCTGAGCCTCAGCTCACCCGGGGCAGCTTCTCCGGCGCGTAGGTCTCGCGCAGCCGCTCGGTGTCGGCGGTGATCTGCGCGCTCACCTGTTTCAGCGTGTTCGCATGGTCGCGGAAAACGTCGTTCGATTTGACCGCCGAGCGGAAGAAGGTCATGCCCAGCGAGGCACGCACCCTGCCGCCCAGATAGATGGGCACGGCCAGCGTGTTGGAGTTGCGCGGCTCGGCGCGCACGTCGCGCAGCGCGTAGCCGGAGCGGCGGATCGAGCGCACCAGCGTGTGGAGATAGTCGCGGTCGCCGGCGATCCTGGCGGTCACCGGATCAGGGTTGTTCTCGGCGCGCCGCGCGAAATCCTCGATCTCGTCGTCGTCGCAATGGGCGAGATAGGCCCGGCCCAGCGCCTTGGTGAACAGGCTGAGATGCATGTTGATCGTCGAATGGAACGGCGAGACGGGACTGTCGGCGACGGTCGAAAGGCGGACCACCACCGTGTCGACGTCGAGCACTGCGATCGACACCGGCCAGTGTAGCTGGCGGGTGAGCTGGATCGCCCAGGGGCGCCCGGCCTCGATCACCAGCGGGTCGCCGTGATAGCCGCTCGACAGCGAGCTGACCAGCGCCGTCAGTTGATAGCCTGCCTGGCGCTGGTCGTTGGTTACGTAGCCCGCCCGCACCATCGTCTTCAGGAAGCGCACCAGCGTCGGCTTGGGCAGGCCGGTATCGTTGTGCAGATCCTGGATCGTCGAGCTCGGACGCCTGTTCAGGCACCCCAGGATCTGCAGCGTCCTTTCGGCGGCGCGGATGTATTCGCCCTCGTCGCCGGCATCGTCTTTCACTGCCATGTCCTCCCACGGATGGGTGTTAACGATGGACAGAATAGTGCGGACTTTCGATGCCGGTCCAGCGGGCGGTCAGGCCGGCCGCACCTTCGGGGCGTGGCGGCGATTGTGGAAAACGGCTCCGATCAGGGTCGGCGCCATGACGACCAGCCCGATGCCGAGCAGCTCCCAGTCGTTGATGCCGGGTATCGCCTCGCCAGGCAGCGCGATCAGGATGGCACCGATGAGCATTGGCAACCTGAGCACCCATCCGAGCCGCCTGTTCGTGAACATCGGCCCGACACCGACCAGGTAGCCCTGGATGCCGCTTGCGAATATCCACACGCCGAAGAAGGCGAGCGCCATCGACAGCAGGATGTTGTCCCACGTGCCTTCCAGGATCAGCGCCGGATCGAACACGAAGAAGAACGGGATGAAGTAGATGACGCTGCCGATCTTCATCGCTTCGAAGCCGGTCTTCATCGGCGAGGTCTGTGCCACCGAGGCGGCGGCGAAGGCACCGAGCGCTACCGGCGGCGTGATGAAGGAGAGCATACCCCAGTAGAAGATGTACATGTGCACGGCCAGCGGGTTGAGCCCGACCTGGATGAGGGCCGGCGCCAGCATCACGGCCAGGAAGATGTAGCAGGCCGTCGCCGTCATTCCGGTGCCCAGCACCAGGCTGGTGAGCGCCCCCATGATCAGCAGCAGGTAAGGCGAACCGCCGGCGATGCTCAGCAAGTCGTTGACCAGCGTGCCGGCCAGACCGGTCTGCTGCAGGCCGCCGACGATCATGCCGACCGCGCCGAGCGTGGCCGCCAGCGTCGCGAACAGGCGGGCGAGGCTGTCGATGAAGCCATAGACCTCCTTCTTGCCCCAGCGGTCGGTCTTGGAGACGATCTGGTTGACGACGAGCAGGACGGCCGTTGCATAGAAGGGAGCGTATTGCTCCTTCTGCATGACGAGCAGCATCACCGTCAGCAGGACGAAGGCGAAGATGTGGTGCCATCCTTCCTTGAGCGTCGTCGAAAGACGGGGCAACTCGTCTTCGCTGAGCCCGCGCAGATTCTCGCGCACGGCGAGCGCGTCGATCTGCACGAACAGCCCGAAATAGTAGAGCAACGCCGGAATGGCTGCGGCGAGCGCGATCGTCGCATACGGCATCTGAAGAAAGTCGGCCATGACGAAGGCGGCCGCGCCCATCACCGGCGGCATCAGCACGCCGCCGGTCGACGCGCAGGTCTCGATGGCGCCGGCGACGGTCGGCCGCATGCCGATCCGCTTCATCGCGGGGATCGTCATCACGCCGGTGGTCAGCACGTTGCTGACCACGCTGCCGCTGAGCGAGCCCATCAGGCCGCTGGAGACGATGGCGACCTTGGCCGGCCCGCCCCGCACGTGGCCGAGCAGCGCGAAGGCCAGGTTGATGAAGAAGCGGCCCGCTCCGGTATGTTCGAGCGCGGCGCCGAACACGATGAAGCCGAACACAAGGTTCGCGAACGCCTTGAGCGGAATGCCGAGAATGCTCTCCAGGCTCATCGCGTGATAGGCCGCGACGTAGCTGAAGGGAGAGGCGAAGGCAGAGATCGGCCCGGGCACCTTGTCCGCAAACAGCGGGTAGCAGGAGAGGATGAGGACGATCACGGCGAGCGCCGCGCCGCCGGCCCTGCGGCCCGCCTCCAGCATGGCGAGCCACAGGATCGTGCCCATCACCACCGCCATCGTCGGCGGGGACATCTCCCAGCCGTAGAGGACGATTTCGTAGGCATTGGCCATGAAATAGCCGAGCGTCAGGAACGTGATGACGCACAGGGCCCAGTCGAGAACGCCCGGCCCCTTGCTCATTCCAGACTTGCCGCCGGGAAAGAGCAGGAAGACCAACGGGATGGAGAGCGCCAGAACCGCGTAGAGATACTGGTTCTCCAGTATCGCGAAGCGGAAGTAGGCGCCGAGGTTGAAGGTCTGGTTGATCCCCAGCACCAGCAGCGCCAGCGTCAGCACCCGCACCAGCACGGTGGCGACCCCGTGCACTTCACGGGAAGGCGCCGACTCCCCGTCGTAGTAGGTGTTCTCGATCTGGGTCATCGTTTCCTACTCGAAGTAGGCCGGGAAGCCGGCCGCCTCGAGAGCCTCGGCGCGCACCTTCATCCACTGCTTGGCGAAGTCCTCGCCGGTCGCGGACGCGCCTTCCATCTTCTTCCACGCTTCCTGCAGCACCTTGCCGCGCGCGACCAGTTGGTCGTTGCGCTGCTGCTTGGCGTCGTCCCAGGTGCCGGCCTCTTTGTAATATCGGATGGCGGCATCATCGTAGGGAACGACCCAGGTGTAGACCTGCGCCGCGGCCGTCCAGCCTTCGGTGCCGGACTGCGCCTTGGTATAGGCGGGGGCCTGTTCGTTGATGGCCTTGATCACATTGTAGGACAGCTCGGGATCGGCCGAATAGGTGACCAGCGTCGGATAGGGCACGCCGACGCAGTCGAGCGGATTGGACTCGTCGAAGCCCACGCCGACGGTCGCCTTGCGCGCGGAGAAGTGCGGGCTCTTGTCCTGCAACCGCTTCCAGCCTTCCTCGTCGTCGAGCGGCGTAGGCAGCCACTTCAGGCCTTGCGGCGACGCAGCCGCCTGCTGCAGCAGGCCGCTGCCGCTGGTCACTGCCGTCATCGCGTCGATCTGGCCGTTGACGAAGGCCTGCCAGGCGCCGCCGTAGCTCGGCAGCTCGACCAGTTCGACGTCGTCCGTGGTCAGGTCGGCAAAGGCGAGAAAGGCGCGGACGTTCGACTGGAGGGCGGGCGAGCCGACCACCCAGCCGACGCGCTTGCCTTTCAGATCCGCAAGCGTTTCGATGCCCTTGTTGGACACCGCGCCCATTGCGAGGCAGTTCTTGGCACCGGCGAGGTTGAGCGCCGTCAGCGGCTGCGGCCCCCAGTCGGGCGAGGCGTAGCCGAGCACGCCCTCGAAGGCGTAGAACACGTCGCTGCCCGACAACGCGAACGGCACACGGCCGTCACGTGCAGGTGCCAAGCGGGACTGGTCGGTGCTGGTCGGCAGCACGCGCAGCGAGATGTTGTAGGCATCTTCCAGCGCCTTGCCGACCGCGATCGACTGGTTGTATCCGAGGCTGCCCGTGTCGAAGCTGGTCCAGGCCAGCGTTTCCGGCAGCTTGACGTCGTCGGCCATTGCCCATCCCGAGTACAGGGTGGCGGTGCCGAGAGCCAGTGTGGCCAATATTTTCATCGTTTCTCCTCCAATGCGGCTTTGCAATTCCAGGGACACGACTCCTCCAGCCGCGCCATGAACGAGTTCACGTTCCGCGCAGTCTCAACGGCGGCTCTGGTCTTTTTGCTGATTGCCGGCGTTGCCCTTCTCGGCCCGCGTCTTCGGCATGGGACTGTATGGGCATCGGGCGCTCCGGCGATCCGTCATGCCGAACCGTTTCGGCAGTCGAAATCCATGTCGCACCTTCCCGAGTTGTCATGCGCCGCCAAGCCAGGCCTCCTCGCCGGCGTGAAACGCCGCCAGTCGATCCGGCCGGTCGTCGCCGAGCAGATTCGGGTTCACGGTCACCCCGCGGCTCAACTGCATGTATGCGAGAAAGCGATAGGACGGACGCAGCGTTTCCAGCACCGGCCAGTCGATGGGCA
>ENA-UOVV01001898-UOVV01001898.1-compost-metagenome-genome-assembly--contig:-NODE-1898-length-13303-cov-11.275060_pt1 | contig 13303 bp, 8 predicted proteins | sample MGYA00238155_ERZ761577 | MGnify/ENA primary metagenome ERZ761577 (study PRJEB28898, sample SAMN06268775) | compost metagenome | isolation source: Emeryville, CA | place: USA:Emeryville, CA | collected...
GAACTGCGGCAGCCACACGGCCAGGAACGAGGGCGGCTCCGTAGTGCTCGCGCTCACGGGCGCGAGGAAGGGCACGGGATGGCGTGGCATGCCGTTGCGGTCGCAGATGTCGACCTCGATGAGCCGCCCTTCGGCGTCGGTGAAGCGGGCGTGCGCGTTGACGCCGTCCCCGGTGAGCTTGAGGTACGCGTGGTCGAAGGCGACGGTGCGCCAGGTGTGCACCCCGGCGCCTACCTCGTAGCCGCTGCGGTCCAGGCGCAGGCCGGGCTCGGCGTAGTAGTCGATCGTGCCGTCCTTGCGCATCAGGAACGCGAGCATGCCCTTGCCGTGCAGGCGGTCCTCGAACCACTGCAGGTCGATGCGCTCGTAGACGGGGTGGTCGACCAGCTCGGCGTTGAGCATTGCGGAGAAGGTGCGCAGCCGCAGCGCGAAGGGGAAGCTGTGGTGCGGGTCGTCGTCGGCGGAGGTCATGGCGACCCCTCGGGACGGGCGAAGTACCGGGAGCCGCGCACGGGGGTGAAACCCAGGGAGAGGTAGACCGGCAGGTCAGCCCCCACGTAGGCCTCGGTCGCGCCGCGCTCGGCGCAGCGGCGCAGGGCCTCGAGGATCGCGGCGCTCGCGCACCCACGACGCCGGAAGTCCGGGTCGGTGCACACCGGCTCGACCAGCACGTAGCGCGAGCCGGGCTCGTGCCACACGCCGCAGTAGGCGGCGTAGGTGCCGTCGGGCGCGACGGCGACCATGTTCAGCGACGGGTCCTGGCCCGGGCTCGAGAGGCTGTGGCGGCGCCACTCGAGGTCCTCCTCGGTGCCGGGCGGCTCGCCCGGGTGGTTGAAGCCGCGCCACAGGAGGCGGTCGAAGGCGGCGAGGTCCACGCCGTCGGCGATGCTCCTCAGTGAGTAGCCGGGCGGCATGGCGTGGGACATGTCGGTGTGCAGGTCGAGCACGGTGTTGGGGTCGCGGCGGGAATCGGCGCGAAAGCCTCGGGCGAGCAGGAGCCGGGCGAGCTCGCGATCGCCGTCGGGCACGATGAAGCGCAGCTCGCCCTCGGGGGAGGCCAGGTGCGTCACGGAGTGCTCGACCATCGCGGGGAGCAGCTCGCGGTAGCGCGGGTCCCACACGAGGAAGGCCTCGCCGAGCCCGGCCTCGAAGGTCGCGAGGGCCACGATCGCGCCGTCGTCCTCCCAGACCCCGATGCGGTCGAGGAAGTCGCGCGCGAGGTAGGGAAGGCAGAAGGCCCACTCCCAGCGGGCCCACAGGAAGCCTGGGGTGATCACCTCGTCGGCGTTGATGCGGCGCAAGAACTCGCGCACCCGGAAGAAGTCGGGGGTGAACCCCGGCTCGACTGTGAAGGCTCGAAGCGCGATCATCGCGGCTCCTTCCGTCGATGCCTCTGACGCTAGGGGCGTACCCCGAGGAGGAGGCGGGCCCAAGGTCTCGGGGATCTGCGAGAGAGGTGCCTTTCGTCCTGGAAAGTCGGCCGCCGACGGCGGGAGCCTGGGTGCATGGGCACCGGGGTGACCCGACCGTCCCCGCAGGGGTCGGCGCGATCGCTGTGCTGCGCGGCCCTCGGGATCGCGGCCGCGGGCCTCGTCCTGCTGCGCCCCTCGGACACCCTCGGCTCACGGCTCGGGGTGTGCGTGTTCGCGACGGTCACCGCTGCGGTGGTCTTCGCGGCCCTCAACCGGCTCGGGCGAGAGCTGACCGGGGCGTGGCTCGCCCTCGTCCTCGGCTTCGGGGCGAGCATCGCGATGGGGACCTTGCTCGGTGATGCTGCCTTCGCGGCCCACTCGTGGATCGGGGCTGTGGCGGCGGCCGTCGGGCTCCTCGCGACGCTCATGCTCACCGGCTCGGGGGCGGCGGCGCTCTGGCGGGCCGCGCGGCCCCGGTGGCGGTGGATCGGCACGCCGGTGCTCGCGCTCGTGCTGCTCCAGCTGGTGGCTCAGCCGATGGTCGTGGGGGTGCTCGCTTCCGCGCGGGAACCTCTGCCTGCGACGGGACTCACGCCCGCGAGCCGGGGGCTCGAGTTCGAGGACCTGCGGCTGCGGACCTCCGACGGCGTCGAGCTCGCCGCATGGCACGTGCGGGCCGAGGGCAAGGCCGCCGTCGTGCTGCTGCACGGGGCGGGAGAGACGCGCTCCGCCCGGCTCGCGCACGCCGAGGTGCTGCACGGCTGCGGCTTCGGGGTGCTCCTGCTCGACGCGCGGGGGCGCGGGGACTCGGGCGGGCTGCCGATGGAGCTCGGGTGGTTCGGCGAGCAGGACGTGCGCGCGGGCGTGGACGCGCTCGCGGAGCGCTACGAGGCGATCGGGCTCGTGGGGCTCTCGATGGGCGGGGAGCAGGCGCTCACCGAGGCGGCGGGGGACGCGCGGGTGCGCGTCGTCGTCGGGGAAGGGGTCGGGCTGCGGACGGCTGAGGACGTAGCCCCCGGGAACGGGCTCGAGCGCTTCGTGACCGCGATCGGCACGGGGATCGCCGACGTGCTCTCCTCCGCGAGCCCGCCGCAGCCGCTGCGGGACGCCGTCAGACAGGTCGCGCCGCGGCCCGTGCTGCTCATCGCGGGGACGGGGGAGGAGCGGCAGGTCGAGTGGTACCGCTCGGCAGCGCCGGACGAGGTGACGGTGGAGCTCTTGCCCGAGGTCCCGCACACCGGGGCGCTCGCGCACGCCCCGGACTGGTGGCGGGACACGGTGTGCGGGGCGCTCGACGCGGCGCTCCGCGAGGGTTGAGCCGACGCGCCGATGGGGGCGAGCCTCGCTAGCGTCGAGGGATGGACATCAAGCTCGAGAACGTCGGGATCGCGGTGCGCGACATCGAGGAGGCGATCGCCTTCTTCACGGACCTCGGCCTCGAGGTCATGGGGCGCGCCGAGGTGAGCGGCGAGTGGGCCTCGACCGCCGTCGGGCTCGACGGGAACCACGCGAAGATCGCGATGCTCGCGACGCCCGGCGGGCAGGGGGTGATCGAGCTCTTCGAGTACATCCACCCGGACGCGATCGAGACCGAGCCGACGCTGCCCAACGAGATCGGGATGCACCGGGTGGCCTTCTCGGTGCCGAACATCGAGGAGGCCCTTGAGATCGCGGCGCGGCACGGTTGCTTCCCGCTGCGGGGCGTGGCGACCTACGAGGACCAGTACAAGCTCACGTACCTGCGCGGGCCGAGCGGGATCATCGTGATGCTCGCGGAGGCGCTGGGCTAAGGGTCGCGTCCGTCTCGAGGTGTCGAGCCGGCCGCTCGACGGCCGAGCGCGCTGTCGCAATGTCGCTTCCGGGCGGGGTGCCCTGCCGCCATCTGGGTGAACCTCGCGCCCACCGGGCACTGTGTCTCAGATTGCTTGTTAGCGTGCTCCAGCCCGGGTGTGTCCAGGGCGGGTCCTCGGGTCCGCAGCTCCGGTGCTCGCTTCTCGAGGAAGGGCCCACATGCGGCCGTCACAGATCCGCCGGAGCGCCCTTGCGGTGCTCGTTCTCCTGCTCGCCCTCGTGGCGCCCGTGGCTCCGGCCACGGCAGATGACGCGGGAGGCGCCGCTCCGGAGATCACCCTGGCGTCAGGGACGGTGAGCCCCACCAACGCGCTCGACCTCTACTTCAACGTCACCTTCAGCAGTGATCCCTCCAACTTCAACTCGATGGATGACATCAGGATCGAGGGCACGGCGGGCGCCATCACTGGGGATATCACGCCGATCGGCTCGAGAGTGTTCCTCGTGCGGGTGAGGCCTGGCACTGACGGCACGATCCGCGTGAGGGTCGCCCCAGGAGCGTGGACCGTGGACGGCCAGCCCGGCGTCGAGGCCGTGAGCGAGACTGTGATCGTCGACCGCACCGGCCCCAAGTGGGTCGACCACTTCGACCTCACCGCCGCCACCTCCGGCACCTCGACGACAGTCGACTACCCGATCAGCGCGACCGACCCCAACGGCCCGGTCACGGTGTCCTGCGACCCGCCGAGCGGCTCGAGCTTCCCCCTCGGCCGGCGGTACGTCCTGTGCACCGCCACAGACCTCGTCGGGAACTCGAGCGAGGCGGGGTTCTACGTCACCACGGTGCCCAGCGGCTTCAGCTACTGGGTGGGCGAGCGCAGCGGCTTCGGGATCGGACCCTCGGGCGCAGCGGGGACCTACCCCTCGACCCTCACCGTCTCGGCGGCGCCGAGAGTCGTGACCGACGTCGAGGTCAACGTCCGCTTCTCGCACCCCGAGCCCTCCCACCTCGACATGGTGCTCGTGGGACCGCAGGGGAAGTCCGTGATGCTCATGTCCGACGTCGCCTGCGGCTCCTCGACCGGCTACATCGACCTGCGATTCTCCGACGACGGCGACGCGCTGCCCGCCACCGCGCCCCTCAGCTCGGGGTCCTACCGGCCCACGAACTACAGCTCGGACTGCGTCGGGTCCGCCGCTGACGATCTCACCGGGGTCGACCCCACCTGGTCCGACTCGCTCTCGGTGTTCGACGGCATGCTCCACACAGGCGACTGGAAGCTCTACGTCTGGGACGACTCCACCGGCACCGGCGGGTACCTCGAGATGTGGCAGCTCGTACTGCGCACCGAGGCCGCTGTCGTGCCCTCGATCTCGAACCCCGGTGGTCGCACCTTCGAGAAGGGCCGGTCGTTCGAGCTCCAGCTCTCGGTCTCCGGCAGTCCCACCCCCACGATCTCGCTCGAGGGTGACCTGCCCGAGGGGCTGACGCTCGACGGCGACACGATCTCCGGCGTCGCCACCGAGTCCGGGTTCTTCCCGCTGACCATCGTGGCGGACAACGGCGTGGGCGCTCCCGCGATGCGCAGCTTCTGGATGACGGTGATCGAGGAAGCCACCATCACGAGCGCCGCGAGCGCGACGGCCGCCCTCGGCACGTCCTTCTCCCACACCTTCGCCGCCGAGGGATACCCCGCCCCGGACCTCACCGTGACGGCGGACGAGCTCCCCGAGGGGCTCTCCCTCGTCGACGGCGTGCTGAGCGGCACGCCCACCGAGACCGGCACCTTCACGGTGGACGTGCACGCGGCGAACATGCACGGCACGGACGACCAGAGCTTCGAGCTCACCGTGGTCGAGGCCCCCGCCGGGCCCACGATCGCCATCGCGGGACCTGGGGCCCTCTCGCGGGGAGCGAACGCGACCTGGACCGTGAGCTTCGACCGTCCGGTCAGCGGCCTGTCGGCGAGCGACTTCGAGCTCAGCGGCACCGCGACGACGGGGACCGCCGAGCTGATCTCGGGACCCCAGCACTTCGGCTTCCGGGTGCCGGTCACCTCCGACGGAACGGTCGAGCTCGAGCTCCCGGACTGGGCCTGGCAGGACGCCGACGGCTTCCTGGGCCGCGGCGCCTCCGGGCCCACGATCACCTTCGACCGCACCGGGCCTGTGGTCGACCCCATCGAGCCGCTGGTGGTCCAGCTCCCCGAGGGGCAGTCCTCTGTCGAGGTGACGGTCCCGGTTCCGACGGCGAGCGACGCGACCGAGGTCTCCTCCGTGAGCTGCGACCTGCCCCCGGGCACCTCGCTGGGTCGCGGCGTGCGGAAGTTCTCGTGCACGGCGACAGACCCGCTGGGCAACTCCACCACCGTGAGCTCCACCGTCTACGTGGTCCCCGCCGGTGAGGGCCTGCGCGCCGGGGTCTCGACGGGAGCCATCACGATCCTCGACAACCAGGCGGCCAACCCCTACCCCTCGGTCATCCCGATCTCGGCACCGGGGCGCGTGGTCACCGACGTGAACGTCGACCTTCGGCTCGAGCACAGCTTCGTCTCCGACGTCGACATCCTCCTACAGGGTCCCGACGGGCGAGCCGTGATGATCCTGTCCGACGTCGGCTGCGAGGCGGACGGCGTCTGGGACCTGGTCATCGACCAGCAGGCCGCCGTGTCGATGCCCGACTCGGCTCCCATGAGCTCGGGCACCTTCCGCCCCACCAACCACAACCCGAGCCTGGACTGCGCCAACGCCGCCGACTACTTCTCCGGCGGCGCACCCATCACGTGGTCGAACTCGCTCGACGCCTTCAACGACACCTTCGCCCACGGCGAGTGGAAGCTCTGGGTCTACGACGACAACACGCTCGACTGGGGTGCCATCCCGCACTGGGCGCTCAACATCTCGACCATCCCCGCCGCCGCGCCCGGGCTCACCGGACCAGCCGAGCTCGAGCTGCGAGCCGGCGAGGCCGTCGAGCACCGCATCGCGAGCTCGGGTGCCCCCACGCCCCAGATCACCGTGCTCGAAGGCACCTTGCCTGAGGGCCTCGAGCTCGTCGACGGGGTGCTCGAGGGCACTCCCACCGAGGCGGGGGAGTTCACGATCACCTTCGGCGCGAGCAACGGCGCCGGCCCGGACGTGAGCCAGGTGGTGACCCTGGTGATCTTCGAGTCCCCCGAGATCACGAGTGCGGCCACCGCGACCGCCGCCGTCGGCACCCCCTTCTCCTTCCCGATCGCGACGACGGGCTTCCCCACCCCGGAGGTCACCGTCGACGCGATCACGCTCCCCGCGGGGGTGCGCCTCGAGGACGGCGAGCTCACGGGCACCCCGCTCGAGTCGGGCGAGTTCACCGTCGAGCTCACCGCGTCCAACGGCTTCGAGCCCGACGACGTCCAGGAGCTCGAGCTGCTCGTCCTCGAGGCCCCTGCGGGTCCCGTCATCGCCCGGGCGGAGGGCCAGGCCGAGGCGACGAGCTCGCAGCCCATCGAGTTCACCATCACCTTCGCCGAGGAGCCCGTGGGCTTCGAGGCGGCGGACCTCGAGCTGCAGGGCGACGCGAGCGGCGGCACGGTCGCGCTCGCAGGCGGCCCACTGGTGTGGACCGCGAGCGTCTCGGGCCTCGAGTCCGACGGTCGCGTCCGGCTCTCCCTTCCCTTCGGGGCCTGGGCCGACGACGAGGGCTTCCTCGGCGCCGGGGCCACCGGTCCCGAGGTGCGGCTCGACACTCAGGCTCCTGTCCTGGAGAGCCCTGCTCCCGCGAGCGGGCGCATCGCGGTCACGACCGAGCCCGGACAGCCCGGTGCGCACGTCGAGTTCGAGCCTCGGCTCGCGGACGTCCAGGTGCTCGGGGCTCGCCTGCTCCCGACCGCCGTCGGCGACGGGCCTGTCACCTGCTCACCGGCCTCCGGCTCCTTCTTCCTGATCGGCTCGACCCCGGTCGAGTGCTCCTCGACCGACGACGCCGGCAACACCGGCCGCGTCTCCTTCGCCGTCGTCGTCACGGACGAGGAGGCGCCGGTGATCGACGCCGTCGAGGACCTCACGGTCCAGCTCGCCGAGGGCGAGTCGACCGTGGCGGTGGACTTCGAGCTCCCCGCGGCGAGCGACAACTCCGGCGAGGTCGAGGTGAGCTGCGACCTCGAGCCCGGGGCCGAGCTCGCCGAGGGCGAGCACCGCGTCTCGTGCCGCGCCGAGGACCCGAGCGGCAACGCCGCCGGGAGCAGCTTCGCGGTCACCGTCCTCGCCGCGGAAGGTGGCGAGGAGGACGGCTCCGAGGACAAGGACTCGAGCGAGGAGGACGGGGCGAAGGACGAAGAGGACGACCTCGCCACGACGGGCGTCTTCCTGCTCCTGCCCGCGGGCCTGGCCGTGCTGCTGCTCGGCACGGGCGTGACCCTCGCGACGATCCGTCGCCGCCAGGAGGACTGAGCTCCAGAGGGGAGGCGTGCGGCTCGTGACTCGGGCCGCGCGCCTCCCTTCTGCTGTCCTGCGGCGCGTCAGCGCACGCGCACGGTGATCTTCTTGGCCTTGGCGGACTTCACGAGCTTCTTGTGCGAGCCGGTGGGCTTGAAGGTGGTGGAGACCTTGTAGCGCCCGGGCTTCAGTCGCGGCAGGCGCACGGTGACCTTGCCCCGGTGCTTGGCCTTGAGGGTCGCCTTCACGGTCTTCTTGCCGATCTTGACGGTGAGCTTGCCGCGCGGCTCGGGCAGGCCCGCGACCTTCACGCGCACGGTGAGCTTCGAGGCGGCGCGGTTGGCCTTGGTGGTGACCTTCGGCTTGCCCTTCGCGACCTTCTTGGCCGCCGAGGTCGAGCTCCCGGGTCGGTGCCCCGGAGCGGTGCCGGTGACGCGCACCGAGATCTTCTTGCCGACGTCCTTCGTCGTGAGCCGGTAGGACCTCGAGCTCGCGCCCTTGATCTTCTTGCCGTTGCGCAGCCACTGGTACGTCGTCCTGGTCCCTGTGACGTCCCAGCTCACCGTGCCGGCCTTGAGCCTCGAGCCGAGACGCGCCGTGCCGGTCACCTTGACCTTGGTCGTCCTCGGTGCGGGGGCGAGGGAGACGGGGACGGATGGCGAGCTCGCCGTCGCGCTGGGGAAAGAGACGTGACCCGCCATGACGCGGACGGAGACTCGGGACTCGGCGTCGGCAGGCTTGAGGAGGTAGGTGGGGCCCGTCGCACCGGTGATCTCCTTGCCGTTCCGCAACCACTGGTAGGTGAAGCCGATCCAGGGGATCGACCACGCTCCCGGGTCTGCCGAGAGCGTCGAACCGACTTGCGCCGTCCCCGAGATCGAGGGGGAAGCGAGAGAGGCCAGAACAGGCTCGACGTGCGAGTAAGGGATCGTCGCGTGGAAGCGGGTCCCCGGGATCAGAGGCGTGCCGTGCCAGTACTGGGGGACCAGTCCGCCGCTTGCAGCGTTCCAGCTGCCCTCCTGGAAGCGGACGGGGCCTTCGGATACGAAGGCGCCGAAGTCGTAGAAGCCCAGGACGTAGCGGCCAGTGGGCCGCACGGTGGGAAAGACGATCTCACCGTTCTCGGTGATCTCGACCTCGGTCGCGAGGGGGCGGGCGACGCGGTTGCTCCGAGACAGCTCCATCAGACCGGCACGCACGGGCCCTGCGCTCCAGTCGAAGTCCTCGGGGAGCTGCACCGTCCCGCGAAGCTCCGTCGCCCGAGTCGGGGTGAGGGCGAGAGGGGCGCTCCCCGGCTGAACGGGGAGGCCGTCGACCGCGACGCCCACCAAGGGCTGTCCCGGCCCCGCCCAGAAGCCACTCACGTAGTCGGGGTGGGTCGAGAGAAGCTCGACGCGGAAGGGAACGCCCTCGGGAAGGGCTGCCACTGTGAAGCTTCCCTCGACGACGGGCTCGGTGCGCGCGAGCGTGAACGTGGGACCGTCGCCTTCCTGGGCGAAGAGTCGGACGCTGAAGTCCGCGTCCCCCGTCCCGGGCGGGATCTCCACGGTCCCCTCGATGACGTCCGGTTCCGCAGCGTGGCTCGGGGGCCCGGTCACCAGGCCGAGTAGCAGGCAGAGCGCAGCGACGGCGGCCGCGCGTCGCGAGGCGACGGGGGTCATGGTCACCCTCCCTCAGGGTCGATCCACCGGACATTGTGGATCTTTCGGGCGCGCCCTCGCGAGACGAGAAGCGCATTTTCACCCGTGCCCCCGAGCTGCTCGGGGGAGGCGCGGGCGCGCCCCGCGGGCGCTCGGCTGCCCGAGGCCCTAGGGTCGCTGCGTGGCCCAGGTGATCGTGCGGACGAAGGTGCTGGGCTGGGCCGACGGCGGCTTTCCGGGGAGTCTCGAGCTCTCGCTCGTGGACGCCGGTGGCGCGGAGCACCGGATCGTCGAGAAGGCTCCCGTCCTCTCGAGCGTCGAGATCCCCGCCGCGGGGCCCTTCCCGAGAGAGCTGTGGATCCGCGGGGTGGCCGCCGCCCCGAGCGAGGGGCGCGTCGCCGTGACCTTCGCGCACGGGGTCGCGACGACGGCAGACCTGGACCGGCTCGAGCTCGCCGTGACCGACCTCGCCTGGCTCTAGACGAGCACGGCCTCCCCGGCGGGAGTGCCCGCGCCCTGCCCGACGGCGAGCGCCGCGCGCCATGCCTTCTCGAGCTCGGGACCGTAACGATGCCCTGAGCCGAGGGGAGCGCTCGCGGCCCCGCGCAGAGCGAGCAGCTCGCCCACCCGCGGAACGGCGTGCAGGCGGGCGACAGGGTCGTCCTCGTGCGCGGTGACGTGCACGCGCCCCCCGAGCACCTCTCCCCACCGGGCGGAGCCCACCCCGCCCACGAGCAGCCCGGCCGCGACCTCCCGCGAGACCTCGGGCTCCCGCTCGAGCGCCTGCGCCATCGCGTTGGCCCCGAGGCTCTCGCCGTGCACCACGAGCCGTGGTCGCCGTGCCTCGGGGAGCTCGCGCGCGCGGGCGTGCACTGCCCGCAGCAGGGCCTGGGCGGCCCGGCGGTGCGCGCCGGGGTGGGCGAGCACCGAGAGCCAGCTGGGCGCCGCGGCGTAAGCGACGGACACGAGGGCCACGTCCCCGCCGGCCGCCCGCTCGAGCGACTCGACCGCGTGCGGGTTGAGCCAGCCCGAGCCCGTCGGCACCGCGACGCACACGGTCCCGCGCGAGAAGGCCCCCGTCCGCTCGGCCTCGGCGAGGGCCAGGGCCACCCGGTCCTCGAGGGAGCGCGCCGAGTCGACGCTCACGAGCACCCGCACCGCGCCCGGCGCGACGGGCGCTCGTGAGAGCAATCGCCGTCCCTCGCGCCCCAGGTCTGCCCAGCGCACCCGCGACCCGGGCTCGCCCGACCACCCGCGTCCCGCCGTCGGACGAGGTAGGTGTGCGTCCTCGCGGCGCAAGCGCCGTCGGAAGGCCCGCGCCCCCGCGAGCGGCGCGAAGGGCACGGCGAGTACCCCGAGCAGCGCGAGGCTCGAGCCCACGAGCTCGACCCAGCTCTCCTCGACCGGGGGTCCGTAGGTCTGGCGCAGCGAGTTGAGCGCCACCCCCGTCGCGTAGGCGCTCGCGGTCGCGAGGCACGCCAGGCCGCTCGCGGGCTCGAGCTCGGCGCACCTCTCCGAGAGTCGCAGCGCGAAGCGAGCGTCTGCCGACCAGCGCTCGGACGGTCCGACCGTCTTGCCGCTCGCGGCCCGGAAGCGGAGGACGTCGTAGGCGAGGTCGTGCTCGCGGCACGCGTCCTCGAAGCCGAACACCGTCGCACCCGTGGGGGTCGAGCAGTCCCCCTCGGGGTGCGCGAACATCCCCGGGTGGCCGGGGACCGCCTCGGGGGCGTAGCCCATCGCCTGCGCGAGCTCGGCGCCCGGCAGGGGGGTGGCGAGAGCGCGCGGCGAGGGCGTCGCGGCGCCGAGGACGAGCACGGCCAGGGGTCCGAGGAGGAGCAGCGCGAGGAGCCGCCGTGAGCGGTTAGAGGGCATGTCTCGACGCTAGGAACTGCGAAACCGCAGGTCATCGGGCTGCAGGGCGATTCGCGAGGCGCTCGCCCGGGGGAGCTGGGGCCTACTCCTGGTACCCGGGTAGGTGCGGGAAGCTCATACCGCGGTAGGGCGACTCGGGCACGCTGCCCGCCTAGCCTGTCGGCGTGACCACTCCCCCTCCTGCCCCCGCAGCGAGCACCGACCAGGGCTCGCGCAGGGCGGCGCTTCGCGCGGCTGCGGCGACGGCGCCACGTCGCGCGCTGACCGAGGCCGCCCGGGCCCTCGCGGCCGCCGTCACCGTGCCCGACCGCCACCCGCGCCCGCGCCTGCGCGTCTCCCGCTTCTCGAGCTGGCTCACGGTCCCGATGGCCCTCTGGGTGCTTCCCGTGGTCTTCGACGAGGGCCGCGAGGTCGTGGGACTGGGGCGGGGGGTCCTGCTCCTCTCCGCGGTCGTCGGGACGCTCGCCTTCGCCCTGCTCGGCAAGCGAGCCCTGCTCGGATGGCGCCTCGTGGCGGCGTCGAGCGCACTGTGGCTCACTCCCGGGTTCTCCGCGGAGTACGGGCCCTTCGAGTGGCCCACGGCCCTGACGATCACCCTGGTCTGTGCCTTCCTGCTCACGACCTTCCGCTACGAGCGCCAGGTGGCCTGGGGCGTGTGGGGCTGGACCGCGATCCTCCTCGTCCTGGGCGGGGGGCTGTTCATCGGCCTCTTCTGGTCCTCCTTCCTGCTCGCCGTGACCGTGGTGGTCGACGCGGTCCGACTGCGACGTCGTGCCCAGCTCGAGGCCGTGGTCGAGCGCGAGCTCCGGGCCCGTCAGGAGGAGCACTCCCTCGTGCTCGAGGAGCGCGCCCGCATCGCGCGCGACCTGCACGACGTGGTCGCCCACCACATGTCGATGATCGCCGTGCAGGCCGAGTCCGCGCGCTACCGCCTGCCGGACCTCCCCGAGGGGGCCCTCGCCGAGCTCGACTCGATCGCCGGCTCGGCGCGTGCCGCCCTCGCGGACGTGCGCGGCATCCTCACGGTGCTGCGCGACGGCTCTGCGGCAGCCGCCCGCGCGCCTCAGCCCACGCTCTCCGGGCTCGAGGAGCTCGTCGAGAACGCGCGCCAGGCAGGGGCGACGGTCTCGCTCGAGGTCTCAGGGGCGCGTCGGCCCTTGCTCGCCGCCGTCGAGATCGGTGCCTACCGGATCGTCCAGGAGTCCCTCGCCAACGCCGCGCGCCACGCCCCGGGGGCCGCCGTCGTCGTCCATCTCGCCTACCTCGACCGGCACGTCGAGGTGACCGTGACGAACGAGGCGCCACCGCGAGCCGGCGGCCCGCGGTCGAAGGTCCTTCCCGCCGACGACGGCGAAGGCGGGGCGACCGCGCCCCCGCCGCTCGAGCTCCCGCGGGCGAGCGAGGGGGGCCACGGTCTCGTGGGCATGCGCGAGCGCGCGGCCCTGCTGGGCGGCGAGGTGGCCGCAGGCCCCACGGATGAGGGAGGCTTCCGGGTGCACGCCCGACTCTCCCTGGAGGTTCCGCAGTGATCAGCGTCCTCGTCGTGGACGACCAGGCCATGGTGCGCGAGGGCTTCTCCGCGCTGCTGAACGCCCAGGAAGGGATCTCCGTGCTCGGCACGGCGGCGGACGGGCTCGAGGCCGTCGCGAAGGCCGCGCAGCTGCGCCCGGACGTCGTCGTCATGGACATCCGCATGCCGCGCATGGACGGCATCGAGGCGACGCGCCAGATCATGGCCGGGGCGGGGGAGCGCGAGGTGCACGTGCTCGTGCTCACCACCTTCGACCTCGACGAGTACGTCGTGGACGCGCTGCGCGCCGGGGCGAGCGGCTTCCTGCTCAAGGACGCCACCGCCGCCCAGCTCACCGAGGCGGTGCACACCGTCGCTCGCGGCGAGGCGCTGCTCGCGCCCTCGCTCACCAAGCGGCTCATCGAGACCTACCTCGACGCGCGCCGCGCCCCCGCTCCAGTCTCGGGGCGCCTCGACGTGCTCACGCCGCGCGAGAAGGAGGTGCTCGCGCTCGTGGCCGAGGGGCTGTCCAACCGGGAGATCGCCGAGCGGCTCTTCCTCGCCGAGCAGACCGTCAAGACGCACGTGAGCCACGTGTTCACCAAGTGCGACATCCGCGACCGCGCGCAGGCGGTGATCCTCGCCTACGAGTCGGGGCTCGT
>ENA-UOVV01001900-UOVV01001900.1-compost-metagenome-genome-assembly--contig:-NODE-1900-length-13291-cov-4.512995_pt1 | contig 13291 bp, 11 predicted proteins | sample MGYA00238155_ERZ761577 | MGnify/ENA primary metagenome ERZ761577 (study PRJEB28898, sample SAMN06268775) | compost metagenome | isolation source: Emeryville, CA | place: USA:Emeryville, CA | collected...
CCTGTTTGGTTGCACTTCTGTAGGTTGGGCACAATCGCCAGATGCGGTAAGAATTGAGCTTTCTGCGTGCTACATGATTATTGGTGTCCATGTGGCGAAAGATGAAGTCAAAAAATGTATCTTTACCATCAATCAGCTCTCTGAATTTTGCAGAACGTCAATGGAGAGAAAAGGATTGACATCTTTTGAACACCAAATCTTGAGGGGAAGATTTCGGGGCCTTAAGTTTTGGCTTGGCCAGGATTATTCAGATGTCGAAATGGTCAACACAGAAAGAATCTCAGACGGTTTTATTATATCGTCGAATCTTTCTGATGAAGATGCCCATAACGTTTTGCGCCGTATCGACTCGGTCGTGGCAGAAATTTTAGAAGAGGATAAATCGATATTCCTTTTTAAGAAAAAGGAAGCAAGGTTTTTAATAACTCTTGAATCGGAGTCGCCGCCAGGCATTCATCAATTGCACCAAGCCGTTTATGCCGTTTCAAGTTTGCTCTCAATAGTAATGCTCAGGAAATGCATTCCAATTCATCTAACCCTTTTCCTGTCACCGCAAACTCCTGAACAGGAGGAAGAGTCAGGTATTATTGAGTATCAGATGCTCATATCACACTATCTAAATAGGCATGAAGAACTTCAGGTCCGAAATAGCAGCTTCGATCCTTTTAGAGATATTTCAGCTAAAGATTTAGCGCTGCGCTTTGACCAAACACTTATGGCTTGGGAGGAGCTTCTTGAGACACCTCTGAATCTGCCTCTTTCCGTAATCAAACAGTACATTCGTGGAGAATACAATCCTGCTCAGTACATTGCTCTCTGCATATCAGCACTAGAAGAATGGTTTTCAAATTACGAAACCCACTCCAAACCAAAGGAAAAGTACGATTTTATGTTAAACAAATATTCCACAAGATGGATGATTGAGAAGCTTGACGATTATTTGCCTTACGAGCCAACAGAGAAAGGCAGAGGAGAGTTATTATCAAAGGTTCGAGCTCAAGTGCTCCATCCGAGTGGAAAGAAAGGCGTTCCCCTAAAAGAAGGAAGATCTCTTGATGAAGCCACCATTCTAAATATTTCTGAGGTGCTTACGCTCGTACTGTTGCGGGCGCTATATAGTCGACTCGGACTTTCTGCCCATGTCATCGAACAGTTTGGTGGAGAGCAGCGCCCGGTGCTTCAAGAGCACTTTTTTATCATCGAGTAAAAGCTCCTCCCAAGCTCCCTTCCCGCGCGAAGGGGCTAACGCCCCCTCTTTCCCCCTATAATTACCCCCATTCTCACGGTAAATGGCGCGATTGACCTTTTTCGCTTCGCCAAGGTCGGAGTGCAGCTCTGGCATGCGGTGCGCATGCTGGTTTGTCCTAACAATCGATATAAACGCGCAGGCGAGCGCTTCGTCTGCGCCATGAAAATAAGAGTTTTATTTATGAGTTTTATCCCCCGCCACTGTTTGCTTGTTCCCGGTTTGTTGCTTGTTCTGGGGCTGGTGAGTGGATGTGACAAGCAGGAAACGACTGCGACCAAGCCGCGTGCGGAGAACAAATCTCCGGTGTTAACCGCAACCGTAAGCTGGCAGCCGCGAATGACGTTGGTGGAAGCGGTAGGGACTTCGCGGGCGCGAAAGTCGGTGACTTTGTATCCCGAGGTAAGCGGCGAGGTGGCGGAGATTTTGTTTGAGACGGGTGCGCAGGTGGAAGCCGGGCAGCCGTTGGTGCAGTTGGATGCGCGCAATGAGCGGTTGGCGGTGGAACTGGCCGAAGTGGAGTTGGCGGAAGCCGAGCGGTTGTACAGCCGCTATAAACGCAGCGAGGGCGCGGGCGCGGTGACCAAGTCCATGCTGGATGACGCCAAGAGCGCGGTGGATAGAGCGCGCATCAACTTGCAGCGGGCGCAGGTGAATCTTACCTATCGCACCGTTCGCGCGCCCTTTACCGGCCATGTGGGCCTGACGGATTTGGATCGCGGCGCGCGCGTCGAACCCTCTACGCCGATTGTCACCCTGGACGATCGCAGTGAGTTGCTGGTGACCTTTAATGTGCCGGAGATGTTTTACGGTCAGGTGACCCAGGGGCAGTGGATCGAGCTGTCCACCTGGTCCGGCCGGGAGCGCAGTAACGGTCAGGTGATTGATGTGGACAGCCGGGTGGATGCGCAGACCCGTGCTTTTACCGTGCGCGCCCGTGTGCCCAATACGGCGGACACTTTGCGGCCCGGCATGAGCTTTCGCATTCAGTTACAGCTCGCCGGCGGGGAATTCCCGGTGATTCCGGAGGTGGCGCTGCAGTGGGGTGGCGATGGCGCTTATGTGTGGGCGGTGAAGAACGGTGTGGCGGTGCGCGTGCCGGCCACCATTGTGCAGCGTCTGCAGGGACAGATTCTGGTGGATGCGGATTTACCCGAGGGCACGATTATAGTGACCGAAGGCATTCAACGGCTGCGCGAAGGCCAGCCAGTGATCGACGTATCTGAGCGCCTGGTGGAGATTGGCCGATGACAAACAAGCGCGATCCCAAGCAAGTCTCCCCTGACGATCAACAAGAACTTATCGACCAGGAAATTCACAAGAACGACCTCGCCTCCCTCAGCGTGCGCCGGCCGGTGCTGATTCTGGTTTTGAATTTGTTGATCGCCCTGGCGGGCTTTGCGGCTTTTTTGGCGGTCGATGTGCGCGAGCTGCCGGATGTGGATATTCCGGTGGTGTCGGTGCGCGGCGTTCTGCCCGGTGCCTCGCCGGAAACCATGGACGCGCAGGTGACCAACATTATCGAAGGCGCGGTGGCGCGGGTGTCGGGCATCAAGAACATCCGCTCTGGCAGCGAGGAAAACAACTTCCGCACCCATATCGAATTTTTGCCCGAGGTCGACCTGGACACTGCCGCAGCGGATGTGCGCGAGGCGGTTAATCAGGCGCAGCGCAATTTGCCGCCGGATGTAGAGCAGCTGGCGGTGGTGAAGGCGGACGCGGATGCAATGCCGATCATCAATATCGCCGTCACCAGCAAAACCTACAGCGAGGAAGAGCTGACGCTGGTGATCGAAAAGGACATTGTGCCCGCCTTGATCGCCATTCCCGGTGTTGCGGATGCTCCCCTGTTCGGCCAGCGCCAGCGCGTATTGCGCATAGTACTGGACCCGCTGCGCCTGACCAGTTTTAACCTCTCGGTGGCGGAAGTGGCGGCGGTGCTGGAACTGGCGCCGCTGGATGTGCCGAGCGGCAGTTTCCGCTCGCAGGATCAGGAGCTGCTGGTGCGCACAGATGCTTCCACGGTGACGGAAGATCAGGTGCGCGACATCATCATCGCTGGCGACGTGCGCATCGGCGATGTGGCTTATGTGTCCTTCGGGCCGGAGGATGCCGAGTCGCTGGTGTACCTCAACCGCACGCCAGTGATCGGCCTCGGCATAGTCCGCCAAGCGCAATCCAACACCATCGCCATCTCCGACGGTGTGCGCAAAGTGGTGGAGAATTTGAACCGCCGGTTCGACAACGTGGAGCTGACGATTACGGAAGACAGGGCGGTATTTATTCGCGGTTCGGTTAACGAAGTCGTCACCAGTTTGATTTATGCGATTCTGATTGTGATCGCGTCCCTGTGGTTGTTCCTCGGCTCCCTGCGCGTCACCCTGATTCCCAGCGTCACCATTCCCATCTCGCTGATTGGCACATTGGCGGCGGTTTGGATTATGGGTTTTTCCATCAATATTCTGACCCTGCTGGCGATTGTGCTGGCGGCAGGGCTGGTGGTGGATGACGCGATTGTGGTGCTGGAAAACATTCAGCGCCGCAGAAACCTCGGCCTGGGCGTGCGCGCAGGCGCAGTGCTCGGCACCCGGCAGGTGATTTTTGCGGTGATCGCCACCACGGCTGTGCTGGTGAGCGTGTTTGTGCCGATTGCGATGCTGCCCGGCACTACCGGGCAGATGTTCCGCGAATTTGGCTTGGTGCTCGCGGCGGCTGTGGCGATTTCGTCTTTCGTAGCACTGTCGCTGGTGCCAGCCATGACCATTCACTTTATGCCACAGGCGGAGCCGCGCCCAACGTCCCGCCTGCAGCGAATTGGCAGCCGCTGCGCTGAGTTTTATGAGCACGCCCTCGCCCGCTGTATCGCCTTTCCCAAATTGACTTTTGCCATTTCGTTGCTGATCGCGTTAAGCGCGGCCTTTCTCTACACCAAATTGGATAACGAACTGCTGCCGCCGGAAGATCGCAGTGTGTTGTATGTGGATGCCACAGGGCCGGACGGTGTGGGGCTGAATTACATGCAGCGCCAGGCCGATCATATGGAAGCGCTGCTGCAGCCGTTGGTGGACAGCGGTGAGGCGGAAGGTTTATTCACCATTGTCGGCCGTTACGACCCCAACCGCGTGCAGATCATGGTGCCGCTGAAACCTGTCGAAGAGCGCAAACGCGGTCAGCAGGAAATTATCAAAGAAGTGCAGCAGACACTCAGCCATTTGCCGGGCGTGCGCATTCGCGTGAGCAGTCCCAACAGCTTGGCGATTCGCGGTAATTCCGGCAGCGTGGAACTGGCGCTGCTCGGCAACGATTACCAAGTGCTGTACGAGGCGAGCAAACAATTTATTGCCGCCATTGAAGATCGCCTGCCGCAGCTGCGCCAGCCGGATACTTCCTATAAGCCGACACAACCGCAATTATCCATTGCGATCGATCGCCGCCGCGCATCGGATCTCGGTATTCCGCTGAATAATATCGCCGTGACATTGCGTGCGATTGTCGACGGCTTGGACGTGGTGGACCTTAACGTCGGCGATGAAACCATTCCGATTATTCTGCAATCCTCCAGCACTACTGTGACCTCGCCGCAGGATTTGGTGAATCTCTACGTAAAAAATACTGCTGGGCAATTAATTCCGCTGTCCAGCGTGGTGACTTTGCGCGAGGAAGCTGTCGCCGCCGAATTAAATCGCCACGCCCAACGCCGCGCCATTCAAGTAGATGCCAGCCTCGCGCCCGGTTACACATTGGGACAAGCGGTGATGGATCTGGAAGCGCTCGCCAAAGAAGTTTTACCAGATGGCATTGGCATTTTATTTTTAGGACAAGCGCAAACGCTGAATGAAACTTCGCGCGATCTCGCTTTCACTTACGGCATTGCGCTGCTCGTTGTATTTTTGGTTTTGTGCGCACAATTCGAAGGATTTACCAGCGCCATTATTGTGATGCTAATTGTGCCCTTCGGCGTTGCTGCGGCGATTTATGCATTATTTTTAACCGGCACGAGCATTAATCTTTATTCGCAAATTGGTTTGGTAATGTTGATCGGCCTGATGGCGAAAAATGGAATTTTGCTCGTCGAATTTGCCGACCAATTGCGCGAGCAGGGCTACGAAATCCGCAACGCGGTACTGGAAGCCGCCAAAGTCCGCCTGCGCCCCATCACCATGACCTTACTCTCCACCGCCCTCGGCGGATTACCCTTAATTTTAAGCACCGGCCCCGGCGCCGAAGCCCGCGAAGCTATCGGCTGGGTAATGTTCGGCGGCCTCGGCCTCGCCGCGATTTTTACCCTGTTTTTAACCCCGGTGGTTTATTTGGCGATCGGGCGTTTTCAAAAACCGCGATCCGTCGAAAATGCTTTGTTGCAGCAGGAGTTGGAGGCGGCGAAGGGGAAGTGAAATTAAAAAGCCCGGCTATGCCGGGCTGATAAAACTTGCTGACAAAATATTTAACAGATGCTTGGTCGGAGGAGATTTTCACTTATTTTTTGATCGAGGATTTTTCCGTCACTCCCCAATCGCCCCCCACCAACAGGATTGCAGCGTTTCCATCAAATCATCCTCCCGCTCATAATCCCGAAACTCCGCCACCAGCCCACAGGAAGCCACACGCTCCCCCTCCTCCATCGGACAATCCCCGCCAGTGCTGAAGTAAAACACGCCATCAACAGGCGAATAATCTGCTGGACCAAGCAACTCCTCAATCTCAGCTCGGGTCATCCCCAAGCGCAATTCTCTAATGCTCTGAGGCATCAATTCGATTGGACCTTCGATGCGGCAACCTACGGCGGTTGGTGTTGTTTGGCAGGCGCTGAGGCACAAGGCTGCAGCAAATAGAGTGCTGACTTTGTAGGGCATTGCGCCCTCCTCCGTTATTTATTGGTTTTCGGGTCGGAATTCTATCAGACGAAATTCCGAGTAAGGTAACAGCAACTATTGATTTTTATTTAGAATTTTCCAGCTACTATAGTATTCAGAATCTCAAATGAGCCTTAATTCAATGCACGAAATCGTTACCGAAATCAAAATCGATACCTCCCCCGATAAGGTCTGGGAAATACTGACCGACTTTGCGCGCTACCCGGAGTGGAATCCTTTTGTTCGCCAAGTATCCGGGGAGGCCGTGCGTGGTCACCAACTTACTGCATCCATTTGCCCACCGGGCGGCAAGGCTATGACGTTTCGCCCCAAAGTTCTCGTCGCTGAAGCCCACACCGAGCTGCGCTGGTTGGGTCGGCTGTTGTTCCCTGGCTTATTTGATGGCGAGCACTACTTTCTTCTCAGCCCCCTCGCACCGGGTCAAACTCATTTGATCCACGGCGAAAAATTCTCCGGCATTCTGCTCCCCCTCTTAAAATCGCAACTCGAATCGGGAACCCGGGCGGGATTCGAGGCGATGAATCAGGCCCTAAAAGCGCGCGCCGAAAGTGCGAGCTAAGTTCGTCAGCGTTGTCCTAAAAAGTAATAGGAACAACCATATCGAGCAACGGTCTTTGGAGGGTAGTGTAATCACTCCGACTTACTGAACTTAATCAAGGTGAATGGAAATATGAAGTTAATAGCGTTGTTGTTGATAGTGGTTATGGCCGGTTGTAGCAGTTTGCCGAAGGTGGAAGAAGTCTCAAGCTCACCGCAATTTTCGCGAGGCGATGTCTCAATTGAAATTGACACAATACTGCCAGAGTCCTACCAATCCTCAAATCACTCCTACCCTGTTATTTACGTTCTTGACGGTTACTGGAATAAAGAGTCGATCAAAGAGGCTTATAACGCTCTGCGTTTCGACAATATGATTCCAGAGGCAATTATCGTCACCATCGGTTATCCCGCTGCAATTGAGGATTATGAAACCCAGCGTATGTGGGACTTAACACCGGTTTATGATGCAGGCTTTAAAGCTGGAGGTCGTAGTGAGGATCTGCTCAATATTCTGAGCGGTGATTTACTGCCCTTCATACAAAATAAATACAGAACGGACAAAAACCGGTCGATTCTGATCGGCCATTCGCTTGCCGGCTTATTCACTTTGTATTCTCTTTACGAGCGCCCCAACACATTCACTCATTACGCCGCCATTTCGCCATCTGCACTTTGGGCGGAGCATGCATTGTCCAAGATCGACCATAATTTCGCCGCTCATTCCAATGCGCTTAATGCCAACCTCTATATCACTTACGAGACGGACGAATATCGCCCCTACGTGGCGGCGCTAGAGGAATATGTTGAGCTGCTGAAAAAACGACGCTACCAAGACTTGTCGCTGGCGGTCGCCCAGGTTGAAGGTATGGGCCATGTTTCCATGAAAGCGGAAGGTTATATGCGCGGGCTCGCCTGGTCTTTCACCGATATACGACCCGAAGGGCCGAGTGAATTCGAGAAGAAAAACCTTCGCGCCTTGGAGTTGAAGTGAGATAGCGATTCACCGGGCGCATCTGTGCGCCCTCTCTCCCGGTCATGCTTCACAGATTGGCAGTTCTTATTTGGACCGCCTCTCTTGCCGACGTTATTATCCCGAATTGTCTACAACGCACCGCGGTTGCGATCTCTGCCATATACGACTATGAGCGGGTCCGATAAGCCGCAAAATGCTGGTTCAGGCATTTGATACTAAAAATTTCGGGTTAATACATTCCTGGGGGAATCATTATGATCTGCAAATCTTTGATGCGGTTCACGCTCCTTTTGTGCAGCGTGTCACTCGCTGCCTGCGGGGGTAGTAGTTCCAGCGGCACCACGTCCAGCTCATCGAGCAGCTCTTCCTCCAGCAGCAGCTCATCCAGTAGCAGTTCCAGCTCCAGCTCCTCTTCCAGCAGTTCATCCAGTTCCTCAAGTAGTTCTTCCAGCAGTTCCTCAAGCAGCTCCAGCTCTTCCAGCAGCTCCGGTGGCGGCGCGATTACGACTATGCTGAAAGGGGTCAATCTGGCGAGTGCCGAGTTCGGTGAGGCCTTTATTCCTGGGACTTACGAAGAGCACTACATTTATCCATCGCAAAGCGAAGTGGATTACTTCAAATCCAAAAAAATGAACGTAATTCGCCTGCCCTTTTTGTGGGAGCGCCTGCAGCCTTCTTTGAATCAGGCTTTCGATCAAACTGAATTTGGTCGTTTGGATGGTTTTGTTACTCAGGCAACTGCGAAGAATATGTACGTGATTCTGGACCCGCACAATTACGCGCGCTACAGAGGCACCGTCATAGGCTCTGGGCAAGTATCGACTGCGGCTTTTGCCGATTTGTGGTCACGCTTGGCTAATACCTACAAAAATAACTCCTACGTTATTTTCGGCATCATGAACGAACCCCACACCATGGCCACGGAAGCCTGGCTGGCTGCAGCCAACGCCGCGGCGAGCGCCATCCGCACGGCCGGCGCCAATAACCTGATTCTCGTTCCGGGTAATGCCTGGACCGGCGCCTCCACCTGGGGTGATAACTGGTACGGCACACCCAATGCCACGGTTCTGCTGGATTTCGTCGATCCCCGTAATAATTACGCGATTGAAGTGCACCAGTATTTTGATGCCGACCATTCCGGAAAATCTCCGACCTGTGCCACCACCAACGGCGCGGAAAAATTGGCGACTTTCACTGCATGGCTGGCAGCCAACAACAAAAAAGGCTTCTTAGGTGAGTTCGCCGGTGCCAATAACGCCACCTGCAAACAGGCGATCGAGAGCGCGCTGCAGCATATCGATAACAACCGCAATTATTGGATTGGTTGGACTTGGTGGGCTGCTGGCCCATGGTGGGGCAACTATATGTATTCCATTACCCAACCCAGTGGTGGCGGCGACGCTCCGCAAATGTCCTGGTTGGCGCCATACCTCAATTAATTACTCTGCGTATGCAACAAAAAAAGGCCAGTTTTAACTGGCCTTTTTTTGTTTTATTTCCGAAGCTTCCATAGCAAAGCAAAACTGGTATTTTCGCATGCCTTTTTGTGGGTTTTTATTCGGAGCCGCTTAATCCGCTATGCCAATAAGCTGGTTGAATTCTTGCGGTGATTGGCAAAACCCATTAATTGATTATTCTCACCGACAACGCCAATTACCGGATACGAACCCGCTTCTTTCACCTTAAACCAAGAGGCCATGTTCTCGAGCGTGCGCGGCTGATAGTCGTACAGCGCGGTGGAATTTACGATGGCTTCATTCAGTATGTTGAGGATTTCGGGAGCGTGTCTGTCGTAGGTGCAATATACAAAATTCATTGACTCCTCCAACCTAGGCTCGCCCCTTCTTTCATAATCTCAACTGCTTCACCCATCCCACATAAGCATCAACCCACTTCTGTAAAAACGCTTTGCTATCCGGCCCGATATTACCGTCGTCATCAAACAGTCCATCCTTCGCATGAATAAAGGCTTCCGGTTGGCCGAGGGTGGGCATGTTTAAGTAGGCGAGGATGTTGCGCAGGTGTTGTTGGGCCATGGAGGTGCCGTGGGCGCCGACGGATACACCGATAACACCGGCAGGTTTGCCGGCCCAGGCGCTTTGACCGTAGGGACGCGAGGCGTGGTCGAGGGCGTTTTTGAGTACACCGGGGATTGAGCGGTTGTATTCGGGTGTGACAAACAATACGCCGTTGGCGGCCGAAATTTCGGCTTTCAAACGTTTGGCTGATGCGGGTGGATTCGCGTCATCGTCCTGGTTGTAGAGGGGAAGATCGCCGATTTCGAGTTGTTTGAAAGAAAATTCTGCAGGAGCGAGTTTGGGTAGTGCGTTGGCGAGTTTGCGATTAAAAGAGTCTTTGCGAAGGCTGCCAACAATCACAGCAATTTGGTATTGGCTCATGTGGTTCACCTCAAGCTATTGAATTGACGATTTGGTTAACGCGTGTATGCGTGCCAGAGTGTGCCACTCCTTCATCGACTCACACAACCGGTATATAGTGCTCAATTTGACGAGGCGAGGCATTGTGGCTAGCGTGTTGTAATGGGGACCCCATAACAGGACAGCCATACGTCTCAATTAAAACAGGTACAAAAGGAAGTTTTTAATATGCAAAGGTATTTTTTCTCTTTGATTATGCTGCTTACCGGAGTGGCAAATGTTCAAGCTGACACAGCTCTGGAAGGCCATGTATTCAGAATTGAGCCCTTCTATGGCCCGGTTGTAACGGTATTGGATGATGGCTGGGACGAACATTCGACTACTGGCTCCACCTTCGGCGTAATTGGCTCGTTCCAGGCATCCCAGGGATTTTATGCGCAGATGGGATTTTCCAGTGAATATGTTGACGAAGGCAAAATCGATGGTGAAACCTATGATATTGACGAAAGTTTTTCGGCGAGAACACTAGGTGTAGGCTACCGGTTCGCCGTAAACAGAGAACAGGGGCGCTTCTGGGGTATTGGCTACGGCAATACCAAACAGGATGATAAAAACCTGGGTGGACTATACTCTAAGCCGGTTCATTCTTTTAGGGTTTTCTGGGAAAAGGAAAATTCCAGACGCTACGGAAATATTTCAATTAGCCACAACACCAACTCACATATGAGGTCTTTCTCAGTATCAGGCCGGCATGTATGGCTTGGGCAGAGCGGCTTCGGTGGCGGTTTCTTTTGGTCCGTAGGTTCCGGGAAATTTGATGGCGGCTATGTGGAGGATTATGGCTTTGGTGCGGCATCTGGCGGGTTACTGCTTATGTTCCGCATCTAAGAGCAATAAGAACGAAGACTTGCTCGATTAAATGCGACTTAGGCCCCTTTCGCCCGAAGGGGCCTTTCATGTCGACTGACAAACAGCTGAAAAATTAGAGCTTTTTAATCCCGCCGATCCCGCACCAGTTTCGCTTCAATCGCCTGAAACCAGCGTTTATGGTGAATAAACCAGCCGCCGGCGTAGCCAATTAAACTGCCGATCACCACATCCGTCAGGCGCGCCGCCATTAAGGTGTGTACATCTCCGCCGATATAATTGGCGTCCGCCAAAATTACGGTAAGCGGCGTAATAAAAATAACGGCCAAGCCGTAATTGCGTGTTACCAGGAGTTCGACCAAAAAACTTAATGACATAATTAAGCAGGCCAGCGTCCATGGGCTTGGTGACAGAGAAAAAATCAGCCATGCCACTCCCATACCAAGCATGGTTCCGACAATGCGATGCACGTTGCGATGCCACACTGCTTGGAAGGTGGCGCCTTGCATAATGGCCGCGGTGGAAATTGGCACCCAGTAGGGATTATCCAGACCTGCCAATAGCGCTGCCATATAACCACCGCCGACAAATAGAGCGATAACGCTGGCGTCCAGCACCAATGCCACTTTATCTAACGGGCTGTGATCTGCAGGTGGTGGCGCCGGCGCACTGTATTTTTTATGAATCAAGGTGGACAGTGAGGCAAGCATTATTGCGCCTGCGCAGCCAGCGAGTAAAACACCAGTGCGCATTGGAATCAGCTCAACGTCATAGGGCAATGTTCGGGATACGCTGGCAACCAGAATAAAGAAAAAACTGCCGGGCGGTGGCAGACGAAAATAGCGGGAGATTAAGGTTGCTAAAAATGCCGTTAACCCCAGCGTAAATGCGGAAAGTACCGGATGAAAACTGGTGATGGTGCCAAATAAAAAACTTAAGGCAAAGCCGAGGGAGCAGGCTTTCAGTATGGCGATTCTGCGAAATAAATGGGCTTGGCGCATATAAAGAATTACCAGTCCGCCCAAACCGGCCAATACCGATGCGGAAAACCGGTCCAGCGCAGCGCCGATTAAAACCGGTAAACCCACGGCAAGCGCGGCCGCAATCACAAAACCCAGCGGACGTTTCTGCTCACCTATTACGATCAAGGGTTTTATGCGTTCCCAAAATCCTTTTTTTGCTGACTCGTGTTCGTTATTCATTATTCACCAAATCTGGAAAAGGCCTTAAAAAGGCAACACCCACGGCACCATGACCACCGTCGCCAGCATTACCACAAATGTAAAGGGCACACCGACGCGGACAAAATCCATAAAACGATAATTACCGGGACCAACAACGAGGGTGTTTACCGGTGACGATACCGGAGTCATAAATGAGGCGGAGGCTGCAAGGGCAACTGTCATGGCGAAGGGATAAGGCGACGCACCCATGGCTTCCGCAATGGCGAGACAGACTGGGGCCATCAAAATGGCGGTGGCGGTGTTGGAAATAAACAAACCGAAAATCGCCGTGAGCGCAAAAATCGCCGCGAGCATTAACCGCGGATCGGCCTGACCCACTACTTGCAGCAGTACATCCGCCGCCAAATCCACGCCGCCGGTTCTCTGCAGCGCGAGGGAAAACGGCATCATGCCGACAATTAAAATCAGGCTTTGCCAGTGAATGGAACGGTAGGAGCTGTCCATATCCACGCAGCCGAACAGGCCCAACAGCAAACAGCCTATCAGCGCCGCCTGTACGTTGGGCACGACACCGAACACCATCAGCCCTACTACCAGCGCGAGCACGGCGAGAGCGTGAGGGGCGCGTGTGGGCGCGGGTACAGCCTCATCCAGTTCGGCGGGAAGATTCAACACTAGCAAGTCGCGATTGTTTGTTTGTAATTTGCGGATCGCACGCCAGGGGCCGACCACTAATAATGTGTCGCCAAGCTTTAAAGTCTCGTTGGCAATGCTGCCCAAGGCGCTCAAGCCGCGCTTGAGACCTACAACGGAGAGGTCGTGTTGGGTTCTAAATCGCGTATCGACAACAGATTTTCCAATCAGCTCGGAGCCGGTCGGCACCATCAACTCCGCCATGCCTACCTCGCTCAGGTTGTTCGCGAAATAATTGCGGGAAAGGGACAGCGGCGTCAGGGAAAAGCGAAGATGCAATTCATCAATATCCACCTCGGGTTCGAAGATATCGAGAAACAGCACGTCACCACTCCCTAGCTTGGTGTGCGCCTGGGGGCGGATCATATCCTTGGAAAAGCGACTTTGGCGTTCGATGGCGATGATGTCGACGCCGACTGAGGAGCGCAGGTTCAGCTGTTCTAATGTCTGCCCTATCCACGGAGATCCTTGCGCGACACGGACGCGCTGCAGCCTTCCCTCCAACGCGTATTCCTCCACCCACTGCTGCCAGCGCG